>Ga0181531_10002631_pt1 | contig 11174 bp, 11 predicted proteins | sample PEATcosm2014_Bin_38_FD_119743 | JGI IMG/M metagenome (GOLD analysis project Ga0181531, IMG submission 119743) | Peatland microbial communities from MTU Mesocosm Facility, Houghton, MI, USA - PEATcosm2014_Bin11_10_metaG | ecosystem: Environmental > Terrestrial > Soil > Wetlands > Peat | place... | reverse complement strand
GAATTAAAATCGAAGTCCAAATCCCGCCGCCCGCGCTGGGTCTTCACCGCCCACATGGATCACCCCGGCTTCGTCGCCAGACGAATGCTCAATTCCGGGCAACTCCTGGCCGATTTCCGCGGCTACGTGAAGGTCGATTTTGTCCGCGGCGCGGCCGTGCGATTTTTCGACGCACCACGCGAAATTCCCGGCATCGTTAAAGAGGCAACCGTCGCCGATCACGATCAATTGCCGGTTCCGCACCAGGTCACGGTCCAAGTCGATGCCCCGGTCGCGCCGGGATCGCCCGGAATGTTCGATCAGGGCGAAGGCCGCTATGAATCCGGAAAATTCTATTGCCGCGGCTGCGACGATCTGGCCGGCGCCGCCGCCTGCCTGGAGATGCTCGATCGCTTGCATCGCCGGCCGACCCAATCGCCCGTAGCCGTCTTGTTCACCCGAGCCGAAGAGGAGGGTTTCATCGGCTGCATCGCCGCCTGCCGCGATGGGAAGCTCCTTAAAAAATCCGACCGGGTGATCGCCATCGAATGCAGCAGCGTCCAGCCCGTCGCCCCCCAGGGCGGCGGCGTCATCGTCCGCGTCGGCGACCGCTCCAGCATCTTCAATTCCGCCCTAACCTATTTCCTGGGCGCACAAGCCGCCGAATTGCAAAAAAAGGACAAATCATTCCGCTGGCAACGCGCCCTCATGCCCGGCGGCACCTGCGAAGCCACCGTCTACGACATCTACGGCTACACCGCCGCCTCCCTCTGCGTCCCCCTCGGCAACTACCACAACATGGACACCCAATCCCAAAAAATCGCCCCGGAATATATCGACGTCTCCGATTGGCAAAACATGGTCAAGCTATTCGTCCGCCTCGCCCAGCACGGCCACAAATTCAACCCCGGCCACGCCCAGCTGAAAGCCCGCGTGCTTAAGCGATATAATCGACTCAACCGCTTCCTGACCGCGTCGGCGAAATCCGTGACCGATGCTCTTTGATAGCGCGGTCATTGGACTCGTATGCTAAAATAGTGCCTCGCGTTGAATCGGATAAAGGTGCCGGCATGACAGTCACGATTGCACTTCCTCCAGAAGACGAACGAAAGCTCGCCCGGCTTGCCGCCGCCAGTGGGACGGACCCGGCCGAGTACGTGCGCCGCCTCATCAAGAAGGAAATTGACGCGCCTCTATCGATCGTCCAGGCCGCCGAGCCCTTCGCTCGCGCCGTCGATGCCGGCGGCGTCAGCGACGAGGAATTCACCGACATCGTAAAACAAGCCCAAAAGGAATCGCGGGCAGAGCACGGCGGCCGCCGTGGCCAGGGAACGAAATGAGCGCCGCACAGGTAACGGCGGTCTTCGATTGCATGGTTTATCTGCAAGGCGCTGGACGGCGGCATGGACCCGCGCGACGCTGCCTTGAATTGGTCGACGCCGGCCACATAACCCTCTGCCTCAGCCCATCAATTTTGTTGGAACTCACCGATGTCCTTGCGCGGCCCCTGATCCGACAAAAGTTTCCCCTGCTCACGGCAGCCGACGCCGAGACGCTTTTAAGGTCGATCCGCGCCAAGTCGCAATTATTCACCGACGTCCCCAATGTCTTGACGCTTCCCAGAGACAGGAACGACGAAATCTATCTGGATGTCGCCGTCGCGGCCAAGGCCGATTATCTGGTCACTTGGAATGAACGTCACCTGACTTATTTGATGCAGAAAAATACGCCGGAGGGCAAAGAATTTGGCCGGCGATTTCCCGATCTGACCATTCTGGACCCAGTGCGCTTTCTTCAGCTTGTAACCCCGGACGAGCACCCAAAAGAGAGATAGCGCGGAAGGAAATTTCCTTAAGCCGGATCGTACCCCCTCCCGCCCCAGGGATGGCATCTGCAGACCCTCCCCACCGCTTTCCATCCCCCGCGAAACGCCCCGTATTTGGTAATCGCATCGATCGCATATTGACTGCACGTCGGCGTATACCGGCATTGCCCGCCCAGCAATCGACCCAGCGTCGCGCGATAGAGCACCACGAATTGAATCAGCACCCATCGCATCACTTGATTGTATTCCAGCGATCCCGAATTTTAATCAGCAATTGCGAAACCAGACTCTGGTATTGGCCGAGCGCCAGCGGCTCATGCGGCCGCACCACGATCACCACGTCATACCCGCCGGGCAATTCGTTCGGACTCAGCCGGATCGATTCCCGCAGCAGGCGTTTGATCCGGTTGCGCCTGACCGCCGTCCCCACGCGCCGCGAAACGCTGAATCCCCACCGGCAATGCTTCAATTGATTCGGCGCCGAAAAAGCCGTCAGCGGCCCGCGGGAATGTTTGGCTCCCCGCTCATACACCGCCGCGAACGCCAGCCGCCCCGACAGGCGAACTCTGCGCGGATACCCATACGATCGCACCGGCATCCCCAAAGTGTAGTCTTCTATCTCAACATGTCATTCAATGTATCCAGCATCCCGTCCGCCCAGATCTGATACCCCCGGGCGTTCAGATGCACCTCGTCCGGCATCACATCCGGCAACAAAAACCCCTTCTCGTCCAAAAACTTGTCGCCAAGGTCCAGGAACCGGGTCATATTCCCGTCGTCGAGCTGCGCCAGTCCGGTATTGACCGTTTTTATTTTTTCCCGCATCCGCGCCACGATCGGGTCTTTCGGATTATTTCCGCGCGGAAAGATTCCCAGGATCAGCAGCCGCGTCCGCGGCAACTTCTGCTGAATCTCCTGCACGATCTTCATCTCCCCCAGCAAAATATCATCGGCCGGGTAGGCGATGTTGTTGGTCCCGATCAGCAGAACCACCACCTTGGGCGAAATTCCATCCACCTCCCCATGATCCAGCCGCCAAAGGACGTTCTGCGTTTTGTCCCCCCGGATTCCGAAATTCGCGGCGTTCAGCGGCGCCAGCACTTTGTCCCAGATTTCCTTCCCTCCCCGCGGCCCGGGTTTTCGCCAGTCATCGGTTATCGAATCCCCCAAAAACAGCACATCGATCCCCCCCAGCGCCCGTTGCTGGAGAAACATAATGTGCATCTTCATAAAATATTCAGAGACATTCCCATCCTTGCCCAGTTTCGGAGCCGCCTGATCCGCCGGCTCCGACGGCACCGGCTCCGGAGGCAAAGCCGCCGCCTGCGTTGACGGGACCGTCGCCGGGCCCCCGATCGCGCAGGCGCCGATCGACAAAAACCCCGCCAAAAATCCAACGACAAATCCCCGCATGGGATTCCCTTAATCGATGTTCTTTTCGGAGAGCCAGCGCTCCGCATCCAGCGCCGCCTTGCATCCCATCCCCGCCGCCGTGATCGCCTGCTTATAAACCGGATCGGCGACATCCCCCGCCGCGAACACCCCCTCCACGCTCGTCGTCGTCAGGAACGGGTCCTTCAGAACGATGAACCCTTTGGGATCGAGTTGCAGCTGCCCCTTGAGAAACGCCGTGTTCGGCGTATGCCCGATCGCCGTGAACATGCCCACCGCCTCCAGCGTCCGCTTCTCCCCGTTCAAAATATTTTTCACCCGCACCCCCGTCATCCCATGCTCATCGTCTCCGACCACTTCCTCCACGACCGAATTCCAAACCGGCTTAACCTTCGGATTGCTCAGGAGCCGATCCGCCATGATTCGGCTCGCCCGCAACGCATCGCGCCGATGCACCAGATAAACGGTACTGGCGAATTTCGTCAGATAGCTCCCCTCCTGCGCCGCCGAATCTCCGCCCCCCACCACGACCAGCGCCTTATTCCGAAACCGCGGCAGCGCCCCATCGCATACCGCGCACGCCGACACCCCGAAATTCTTAAATCGATGTTCCGAATCGAGCCCCAGATAATTCGCGCTCGCCCCCGTGGCGATCACGATCGCGTGCGCCGTCGCCGTCGCACCCGCCGAATCTTTCAGTACAAACGGCCGCCTCGACAAATCGATCGAGACGATATCCTCCGTCACGATATGCGTCCCAAATCGCTCGGCCTGCGCCCGCATCGACTCCATCAAATCCGGACCCAGCACCCCTTTGGGAAACCCCGGATAGTTCTCCACATCCGTCGTGAGATTCAGCTGCCCCAATGGCAACGTCCCGCGCACTCGGTTGGTCTCGCTCAAAGCCCCCTCATAAACCAGCGGATTGAGATTCGCCCGAGCGGCATACAACGCGCAGGTCCACCCCGCCGGTCCCGAACCGATGATGATCAATTTTTCAGGCATCCCCCGATTTTAGGCCAATTCCCCCGCCACTCCAAATTCAACCCCAAATCGCCCCAGGCGCTCAGCGGAGGGCGTTTACCACCGCTTCCGTTACCGCCGTCGTGGACGCCGTCCCCCCCAAATCCCGCGTATGGTTTTTCGGATCAGCCACCACTTCCCGCACAGCCTGCTGAATCGCCGCCGCCGCTTTCGGCTGGTTCAGGAAATCCAGCATCATCGCCACCGACAAAAACGTCGCGATCGGATTGGCGTAATTCTTCCCCGCGATATCCGGAGCGCTCCCATGAACCGGCTCGAACATGCTGGCCGCCTGCCGCGTCGGATTCAGATTCCCGCTGGCCGCCATCCCCATCCCTCCCTGAATAGCCGCGCCCAGATCCGTGATGATGTCCCCGAACATATTGGTGGTCACGATCACATCGTAAATCTTCGGCTTGGTCACCATATACATCGTGCAGGCGTCCACGTGATGGTAATCCGTCTCGATCCCCGCATAATCCCCTTTGATCTCCTCAAACGCCCGCAGCCAAAGATTATGGGCGAACCGCAGCACATTGGTCTTGGCGACCAGCGTCACTTTTTTCCGCCCGAATTGTCTGGCGTAATCAAACGCATACCGAATGCACCGCTCCACCCCGCGCCGCGTCGTCACTTCAATCTGATTGGCCACCTCACTGGGCGTATTCTTGTATAAAAACCCGCCGTTCCCGCAGTAAAGCCCTTCCGTGTTCTCGCGCACGATGATCATGTTGATATCGTCCGGCCCGGCATTGCGCAGCGGCGTCGGAACGCCCGGCAGCAATCGCGTCGGCCGCAGATTCACATACTGATCCAGCTCGAACCGCATCTTCAGCAGAATTTCCGTCTCCAGGATTCCCTGCGGAATTTGCTTGGACCCGCGCGGATCGACCCCCACCGCCCCGAACAAAATCGCGTCATGCGCCGCCAATTCCTTCAGCGCCGAATCCGGCAGCGTCTGCCCCGTTTTCAAATAATGTTCCCCGCCAAACGGATAATCCGTCGTCGAATACGTAAAGCCGAATTGGCGCGCCGCCTCCTTCAGCACCAGCAATCCCGCCGGCACCACTTCATTCCCGACCCCGTCGCCAGGCATAACCGCGATTTTCATCTAAAAAAGCCTCCTGCCGAGTCCCAAAATCCATCCAACGCTCCCAAGGTTTATATCCGGACGAGCCGATTCTCAACATATCCGCGACGTCCGAGTTTTCTTGCGCTGGGGTGTAGCGGATATGCGGGCCGGCTCTCAAATCGGACGCACTGGCGCGGCTGTTAACGCCGCCGTTTCGGGGATGACCGATAAACGTCGAATTTTCAGCCCTATCCCTGCGTCCGCTAGAAACTGCGCGACTGGCCTAAAGGTTCCAAACCGCAGGACGATAAAGAACTAGAACGCAGCGCCGCGCCGGCTGCGAACTCAGGAGCGGGTCAGACGAACGAACAATCGGCGTGTCCTGGAGAGGAGAAAATGCAATGAACGCCACCAAGGTCAAAGACGTCTTAACCACAGGCGAAGTCGCCAAGATCTGCAACGTCGCGCCCCGAACCGTCTCCAAATGGTTCGACAGCGGCGCCTTGCACGGCTACCGAATCCCCGGCAGCAAGGATCGACGCATTCCCCTGAACCAACTCATCCGTTTCATGAAAATGCACGGAATGCCGCTGAACGGTCTCATGACCGGCGTCACCCGCGTCATGATCGTCGATGAGGAACAGGACATCGTCGAAGTCCTGGAAAAAATTCTCGAAGACGAAGCCAAATATGAAGTCGAGGTCGCCAAGGGCGGTTTCGCGGCCGGAGTCCTGGCCGAAAAATTCCGGCCCCATGTGATCCTCCTCGACATGCACCTCCGCGACATTGACGGGCGCGAAGTCGCCAAACACGTCAAGGCCAACGCGGACCTGCAACTGACTAAAGTGATCGCCATGAGCGGCAAGATGTCCGACGAGGAGGCCAAAGGATTGCTCGCCGCCGGATTCGACGGGTTTCTCCGCAAGCCGTTCCATGTGCGACAAGTGATTGAGGCGGTTGAGGACGCCGTGGCCGTCGTTTACTAAAACGGATCCACACGGTCCGCGCCCTCGGGGCCGGACCTTCAGGCAAATTGGCGGCTGGGGCCTGCCGGAGGGCGGCCCCAGCCGTTCGCGTTTCTAAAAATAACCCCACCCGCCTCGATTCCGATCTCACGGCTGCGTCGTCGGCTTGGGCAACTCATTCTGAATCCGATCCATGATCTTTTGCGTCCGCATATCCACTTGAGCGTCCTGCCCACCCTGTTCATCCGCCAGTCGCTTCTGTTCCTGCTCAAGCATGTTTTGCAATTTCTGAATCCGCAGCCGGTGTTCCTCGATCGACAGATTCACCAGAATCGCCGCCTGGAGCCGAATCTGCGGCCGAATGCTCTCCAGCATCGTCGGATCATGCCGAACCTGAAGTTCCAGACCAAAAATCGTATCCTCCACCTGAAACCGCTTGACTCGCAGATCCCCCACTTCCGGGAAATGTTCCGCCACAAACTTGTAATCGCGCCAGTGCCGCAGCAATTCCGTCCGCACCCGGAAATTATCCCACGCGTCGTTCTCATCGATCACCCGGGCGCGATTGGGGGCGTATTTCTGCATGAAGACGAGCATCTCGTTCCATTCCTGCAGGGTGAACGCGCCGCGCCCGCCGCGAAATCCCTGTTGCTGCCCGTAAAAGGTCTGCGGGCTGCTCGCCGGCGGCGTCGCCGGGCCATCGGCTACCGCCAGCAGCGGCAGAAGCAAAACCAGCCCGATCATCATTCTTGATATTTTTTTCATGTCATCACCATCCATTGATCACTGCGAATCGTCCTGCTTGGGCACCTCGACCGCAAAGTTGATTTCGTCGCTCTTGGCGTCCGCCGCCGCGACCTGCCGGTCGGAGACATCATCCGCCGCCGACGCATCCATCGTGTCCAGCAACATGCTCAGCTTCACATCCGACGGCACCGTATCCACCGCCACCGTGTTCTCCTGCGACGGCGCACCCGGATAAACCGGCGCCGAACCCGGCCGATTCCCCCACCAGACCAGATACGCCAGCCCGATCACCGCCGCCGTCGACAAACCGTACCGCAGCCAGGGAATCGGCCGCGGCGCAATTTGCGCCGCCTCCATCGGCCGGCGCCGCAACAGCGCCCATTGCCGCAGCAATCGCCCCGCGCGCCGCATCGCCGCCGATTCCGTCGCCTCCGCCGGGCTTTGTTCATCCAACGCCCGGATCGACTTCTGGCAAAATTCCTGAAGCTCACTCATCGACTGCAACAGTTGGCCGAACGCCTCATCCGACGCCAGCCGCTGCTCGACGATCTGCCGATCGCCCGGCGGCAACTCACCCGCCAGATACATCAGCAAAATCGCTTCATCATCCTGAAGTTGTTTAAGCATGCTTTTCATGACATCACCTGCTTAAGGTGGAGCATCGCCTTGTGCATTCGTCCCAGCGCCGTATTCAGCGGGCACCCCAGCATCTGGGCGATTTCAATGAACTTGAGATTTCCGTAATACCGAAGCATCAGGACCTGTTTTTGATGTTCCGGAAGGGTGTCGATCGCCTTTCGGAGTTTTTCCTGTTGTTCCGTACTGACCGCGCGAAAGCTCGCGTCGGGCATCATCTCATCGCCGATCAGCCGCAAGCCTTCCTTGGCCTTTTTCTCGCGTCCGAGCGATCGCCAGTGGTCGTTGGCTTTATTCGTGGCGATTCGGTAGAGCCACGCCTTAAACCCGCCGCCGGCGGAAGAGATATCGAATCGGTCGAGATGTTCGACGATGCTCGTCCAGGTCTGCTGGTGCAATTCCTCCGCCAGGTGGTCGCTTCGCACCAGCCGCCGAAGGTATCGCAGCAGCGCCGGACCGTGCCGCATCACCAGTTCATCCCCAGCCGCGCCGTCGCTGGCGCGCAGCCGGCGAACCAGTTCCTCGTCGCTGCGCCGGACCGGGGTTGTTATGTCAGGCGACAACTCCGTATCCATTGACAGCTCCGGTCTTCATTTTCATAACGTTCGGCAGGGCAAACTATTCCGGTTAAATTATCCCCCGCCAAAGTCCCAGAACAAGCCGCCCTTTGGCGCAAAATCCCCCGCAACAGCCGCCGAATCGAGCCTGACCCAACCACACATATTTATCAGATTAAATATGTCCTAACGCCTTTTAAATTGTATGTTTTGCCATCTGGGGAAGTGGGCATGAGCACCTTACAAGCCAGCGAAAACGCCACCGGCGTTCCGGTGCCGCCGGAGTTGTTGAGCCAGGTTCAATCGCTTTACGACTCGGGGATGCTCCTCCAGGCGTACCAGGCCGCCGAGGCGGTCTGCCCGCTTCGATCCTGGCGGGGGACGGCCGCGAAAATCCTCGCCGGACGCATGGCGATGAATCTCGGCTCCACGGGCCTCGGGCACATCTGGCACCAACTCGCCTACCGCGATGACCCCACCGACCACGTGGCCCGTTACTACTGCGCGCTGGCGCTACACAGTCGACGCGGGCCCCTCCGAGCGCGCGAGTTTATGCAGACCTATGGCCTGCTCGAATCGGCCGATCTCATAACCCGCTGCGATTGGATCTCGCGCCTCGCCATGATCGCCGCCGAGTTTCGAGACTTCGACACCGCCGAATCTTTATTCGATCAAGCGCTGTCGCTCAAATCAGATCGCTCATGGCTCTACGTCGAACGCGCCTACATCCTCGAAATGGAAGACCGTTACGAAGACGCCCTCGCCGCCGCGCGTCAGAGCCTCCAGATCAATCCATGGAACCGCGGCGGACTTCAGGCGACAGCACACGCCCTTCAATTACTCGACCGAAACGACGAAGCGATGACGCTCCTGAAAGAGGCCGCCGATCGAATTGAAAGCAGCCCTCTGGCGTGGCAACTGGCGGCGCTTCAGGAAGATCAGGAACAATACCATGACGCCCTGGCGACGCTGGACCGTTTCGAGCAGCTCTCGCCGATGCTCGATCGGCGCTACACAAAAGCCCTCGCCGCACGACGATCGGCCCTCTATCACCACGTCGGAAACAGAACTCAGGCCATTCGCCTCGCCCGACAGGCCGGGACACCGCTTCTAAAAAAAATCGCCGATCGGTTGGAATCCGGTGACGGAACCGGCAAGCGCGTGGTCCTCGATATCCCTTTTGTCAGGCAACACCACGTCACCTGCGCCCCGGCGACCCTATCGGCCATCAGCCGATTCTGGTCCATGCCCGCCGATCACTTGGCCCTGGCCGAGGAAATCTGTTACGACGGCACCCCCGCGCAAAGCGAGCGAAATTGGGCCCAAACTCACGGCTGGATCGCACGGGAATTCACCGTCACCTGGGATTCCGCCGTCGCCCTCATCGATCGCGGCGTCCCATTCACCCTCACCACCACCGAAGTAACCACCGGCCATCTCCAGGCCGTCATCGGTTATGACGCCAATCGCGGCACCCTCCTCATTCGCGATCCCTATCGCTACCAGCGCCTCGAATTCCACGCCGAAACCACCTTCAAGCGATACGCCTCGACCGGCCCGCGCGGCATGACGATGGTCCCCGCCGCCCAGGCCCATCGACTGGAAAATCTCGAACTTCCCGACGCCACGATCTACGACCTCCTCTTCGATCTGCAAATGGCCCTGAAGAAACACGATCGCCCCGCCGCCGCCTCTCTATGGCAGACGATGCAGGACCGTCACCCCGGACATCGCCTGACCCTCCAAGCGCAAAGCGCTCTGGCCGCCTATGACGTCGACCCCGCCGGCTCTCTGGACGCCACCGAGAAATTGCTCGCCCTCTTTCCCGGCGACGCCCGTCTGCAATTAGTTAAGTCCCATCACCTGCACACCCTCGGCCGCCGCGACGAGCAACTCCAATTACTCGAAAAAATATGCCAAAGCGTTCTCTGCGACCCCGCCTTTCTGCAGCAATACGCCGAATTACTTCGAGCCGACGCTCGCCAGCACAAACGCGCCGTGCACTTCATTCGCCGCGCCCTGCGCCGCAGACCCGTCAATACATACGCCCTCCACACCCTGGGAAACATAAAGTGGGCGCAAATGGAGCGGCAGGAAGCCCTGCAGTTCTACCACGACGCCGCCTGCGCCGACGATAAAAACGAAATCGCCGCCAAAAGTTATTTCATCGCCAGCCAAAACCTGCGCCTCACCGAGAAGGCTCTGTCCGACCTTCGCAAACGCTTCGATCGACTCGCCTCGCGATCCAGCTACCCGGCCACGACGCTCTTCTGGGCCTACGAATCGATGAACCGTCTTCCCGAGGCTCTTCAAGTCCTCGAACGCGCCATGGAATTGCGCCCCAGCGACGGCGATTTGGCCCTCTATTCCGTCGACGTCTACTCCCGCCACGGCAGCTCCGAAAAGGCCCGCGCTCTTCTCGTCAAAGCCGAGGGTGTGTCGCATCGAATGTCCTGGCTGCGCTGCGCCGCGGCGCTGGCGGCGTACGCCGGGGACCTGCCCCGCGCCCTCCAGTTATGGCGACAAGTCCTCGAAGCCCAGCCACTGGCGATCGACGCCCATACCAACGTCGCCAAATTGACCGCCGAAACCCAATCCCCCGCCGCCGCACTGGCTCACCTCAAGTCCGCTTGCGAGCGCTTCCCACAGCATTTCCCCCTGGCCAGGCTCAGAATCCAGTACCTGCGAGACGAAGGCGCGCAAGCCACGTTGCCCGTGATTCAGGCCCTGGCCGTTCAGCGCCCCAGCGACGCCTGGACCATCCGCGAACTCGCCCTCGTATTAAACGCGGTCAGGCAAAGCGAAGAAGCGCTGATCCAAGCCGAAAAGGCCCTGCAACTCGAGCCCAACAACCCTTCCTCGCACCACGTTCACGCCGTCGTCCTGTCGAAATTGAATCGGACCGACGAAGCCGCCGCCGCCTGGCGACGCGCCATCATCCAATCCGTCGATTTCCAAGTGGCCATCGACAGCCTGGT
>Ga0181531_10002630_pt1 | contig 11177 bp, 8 predicted proteins | sample PEATcosm2014_Bin_38_FD_119743 | JGI IMG/M metagenome (GOLD analysis project Ga0181531, IMG submission 119743) | Peatland microbial communities from MTU Mesocosm Facility, Houghton, MI, USA - PEATcosm2014_Bin11_10_metaG | ecosystem: Environmental > Terrestrial > Soil > Wetlands > Peat | place... | reverse complement strand
TTGCCAAACCCAGCGGCTGATTCTGCAGTACTCCACCATCCGTGTACGTGAACCGGCGCGTGTCCGTGGGCCATCGCGTCAACGTCTCAGAAGGGTAATCATTCGGTTCGGAACCTGCATTCCGGTCAACTTCCTTGGGACGAAATGCGAACGGAAACGCTCCGCATGCGACGGCGGCCTCGTGCAGCGGCGTCCAAAAGAGACGTGTGTCACAGGTGGCATCTAGGGGGTTAATCTCCCGTGTCATCTGATCTGCATATGCACGGTACTCGAAGACTCCCTGTGGCTGCACCTGATAACCGTAGTCCACACCATTCAGATTGCTAAGTGCCACTCCCACACGCAGGGGTTTGCCTTCATCGACGGATGGGTGTGGAATGGCAGGGGGCGAAGGTGGGAATCCTGATGAATATCGTCCGAGCAGAGTCTCATTGGAAATCCGTTCAATCAGGTCGGAAGAAAACAGAGAGATTAGTGCTGGCTCATGCGCCTTTGTCGCCTGCAGCGCCTCGATATCGATACCCGCAATCCAAATATTATATAGCGGGTTGTCGCAAGGTCCCTTGAATGTAGGTCCTTCGTAAAGCAACTTCTGCGCGAGGATGATACTCGTCATCCCGCCTGCGGACGCGCCGGTCAGCACGTCCACGATGATCCGGTTCTCCGGGTTCGCCTTCGTTCGTTCATCGGCATTATGTTGTCTGATCGCCTCCAGTACTTCATACAGCACACCCGCCTCATAACTCCCTAACGAAACGGCGCCCGCGATGGTGATGGCCAGCCGCTTCGGCTTTGACTGATTTACTGGAGTCATGAGCTGCGAATTCGTTGTCACAGAGTCACTCCACACTGTGTCGGATCTTCGTATTCGTTTACATGTGAATGGTCAAAGCGCAGGCGTGAGGCTGCTCAAAGTCAACTGATTGCATGGTGGTTCTGCTTCCCCCAGCGACGACTGTCTTGAATCCGATGCCACCATCGGTGAAATTACTGGAAAGGCGGTTAGTCCACCTGTCGCGATGCACTCCCTCTTTGCGCGATGAAAGGCGGAAATTGGGCCTTCCAGTTCGCTTTCCAGTGTCGCCCCCCCGGCTCTACAAGCCGGACGTCCATCGGCTTCCCAAGGTCTTCTGCAGGTTCCTTTGGGCCCGAGGATGAGCCGGTCATACACAAACTCAAGGCCGTTGGCTAGGTCGGCAGCCGTCGGCACCACAATTGCGCTCATGATTGCAATGCTGCTGTGGTACTCCTCCGCGGGCTTGCGAGGCCAGCCCACCAGCGATCCAACATAGGGAAGTTCCACGCCTGGAAGGATTAGTGGGAACGGCGGCTTTGAAAGCGTTAGGTGAGCGCTCACCGCACTCACTTCGAAAAGTTGCAGCGAGTCGACTCGGACATGCGTGGTTGTGTCGTGCGTCGCAACGCGCGACAAGTTTAGGTTCTGGCTCGTTGTTCCTGTGTAGCGGCTAGGTGTACCGGAGTCATCGGCATTCAGCGTGATATCCATTTCAGCCGAGGACGCGCCGCTGAGCGCCCGCGGTGTGACCTTGAGATCGATTGCGCGCCCAATCTGCGCCTCGCTGCTTTGATAACTCTTTAGCGCACCCATGATCACCTGTGCTTGATTGAAACTGAGGTTATCCAGCACTCCCGCAGCTTTCGGAGCGTTGTTGCCGGTGCCACCACCAGGCTGATTACCAAGGATATTCGAAGCCAGCGTGGCCAGGTCCGGAAAAGTACTCGCATCCATAAAGCTCTGGGTCGTCGAAGAGACCTCAGCCGGGTTCATCGAGACGGTCCGCACCGAGACCAAACCAGAATTCGTGAACGTGGCCTTGCCGCAGGGCTTGCAGTCCACGGCCATACTCACAACGTTGTTCAGGTAATCCTGGAAAGCTGCCACATCGCGGGTAAATGCATCGATGAAGGGCGCCAGCGAAGTGTTCAGAGAGTCGGCGCTTTGGGTCAGTTCGTACGGTGAAAACTCATGCGGGTACTCCTGGCTCATCTTGTAATTGAATAGAAAATCAGCCAGCGCCGCGCGTCCCAACGCCTGAGCATCCGAGGTCTTGCTTGAGTCCGAAGTCGGAGTCGCTGGATCCCCGAAGAGCCTTTCTACCGTACTCCGGAAGCACTCTAGCTGTAAATGAGGAGGTGCACCTCTCGTTAGGAAATCCGCTCCGGCGCTATTCACGAGCCTCTCCAGATCCCGCTTGCCGCATTCGGACCATCGCTTGGCATAGTTCGCCGCGCTCTTCTCTTCGGCATCCTCCTTCGCCCCTTTGTCGTCGGTCGGAGCTGCTGCTACCGGAGTGTCCGAATCCGATGTCCCCGGAGGAGTTCCGTCTATATTCTTAGATTTCCGGCTCGAACAGCCGGATAAACCGCACCCAGTAGCGTCCGGCTTCAATTCAATCCTTAATCGTGCGCGCAGTTCCTCACACTGTTTTCCAACACACCCTACATAGCCGCCCTCAACCGCGTTGACTGCCGCTTCCGTAACAGCCACGGGCTGTCTGGCCGCGATGATGGCCAATAGAAGGTCAGTCAAGCGCGGCCTTAGCGGAGAGAACAGCGAGGTATATCCGAGGCAATATTTGTCCGCAGCACAAATGCCGAGCTTCTCTCGACTGGGATCATCTGAGCGATATTCCGCCCCACCACTTCCGGGCACGCTCCTTCTTGATATCGCGCTCCCACCTCCTACATCACCGACGTAGCGGTACACCAGGTAACGATAAAACTCTTCATCGAAGAACTGAGAATTAGACTGGCTAATGCTTTGGTGCATTGCTCCCCAGCCTCTGCCTATTCCCTGCTGCAATGCGTCGTTGTTCTGCGCCACTAACCTGCGCGCTATATCGTCAAACCGTCCAATCTCTTCAGCGTCGGTGGTGGAGGCCTGAAGTACCCAGGCATTGATGATCATCTCCGGTCGCGGCAGATCGAGCATCGCAAGCACGCGCTTCGCTTCCGTGATCTTGGAGTCATCCCCGCCAAAAACAAGCAGGTCTTGCTCGAGGGCCTGTACCGTCACAGGCGGGCTGACTGCTGTCTCGGCTGAGTTGTTTACGCCTACTGCATTGTTCGATGAATCAGTCGTCGGAGGGGGCGGTTGGCTGCTTGTCTTGCTCTGACCTCCGTCCTGCGAAGGAGGCGTTGTCGTTGTTTTGTCTGATGAGGACGATGAACCGTTTGCGCTGCCTGCGGCATTGGTTCCAGTCCCACTCCCGGAACTGCCTCCTGTTGTCTTATTTTCCCCGGACTGTGTCGTCTGCACTTTGCCTGCGTTCTGGCTCGGCGCTGCAGAAGCAGCCTTCACTGAGGAGGCTCCCTGGATTGCCGCAGCCGTCTTGTCCGCCGCCTTCAAGTAATAAAGCCGCGAAACACCCGATTCTCCCGTTGTGCCAACTGCCTTTCTCTCAATGTCGTTCAGGAGTGCAAGCCACTCTCTGCAAGCAACCGGCTTCGTCTCGTTTATTTTCAAATTGCCGGGGAACTCCATGCTCACTTTGAATAAATTAAAGCCGATATTCATAAAGTCATCGGCCTTCGCATGGTGCGGGACAGTCAGTTCCATTGCAAGCCCGGATTTCTGTTCCGGGTTCGACGTGCCGCCGAGCAATCTGATGGCGTTGTTCAACTGACTGAGAGCTGTTTGATTGGTCTTGGAAGCCGGGTCGGCGACCGAGGAGTAAACCAGGATCTTCTGTCCTTGGGCAACAAGTGAAAGTGGCTCGGGTGCACCAAGCTCGGAAATCATCGACTTCAAGTCCGGAGCAGATCCGCCTGCATCTTGTCCGGTTTTTAGAATTGACCGTAGGCCCGCGCAATCTTCAGCCAGCGCTTCCATCGTAATCTTTACTGGATTGGCACAGGCTAGCTTGGTCCCGGGGAACGTGATGGCAACTTCAACGTTTCCTTCCTTGGTCGGCTTGGCATCAAAAGTCAGTTTTCCCGCAATCGCCGTTATCGGCACCTGGCTTCCGTCCACACTCACACTCGGGATTCCTGCAACCCCCGGGGCTAGTACGAGAGTTAAGGCGGATGAAACCCCGACAATCAGAGCGGTTTCCCCTTCCGACTTCTCAATTGCAGCGCATGGTTTTAGCGGCACCGGAAGCAACACTTTCGGGTCCTCGACCGCAATCAGGTAGGAAGCCTTCGGCGCGGAAGCTCCTTGCTGCTGAGCATTTGCTGGCGGCTGGTTTGCAGCGCAATGCGCTCCCGCTTGGCACCCTGCTGGTGCTGGGTTTCCTGCTGGAGCCGCTTTAACTTTATTCCCCGCCGAAGCTGATTTCACTGTTGTCGCTTTCGCGGCTGGGGTCGGTTTTGATGCAGATGCTGCATCAGCTACCGATTCGGCCCAAGACTCCGGGGCATGCCCGAGAAACATCAATGCGAGTAGGACCGTGGCTGAAAGCATTTTTCTTCCTCCGCAGTTCCTGCTTTCCGAGAAGGTCATTTATACCTCCTCCTGGTGGGGACAAGAGTCACTTGCATGGCGAGTGGAACACGCGCCTCTGCAGTGGCTAAATCGAATGTCCGGAGAACAAACGGCAAGTACCAAGATCGATTTGTTTGACTGAATGTAGTGAGAAATATCCGATCAAATTCTTCCTGTCAATCAAAATATCTAAATATTGATAATTTTCTTGCCGGACCCTTTCCTTTAAGGTTGCGAGCTCTGCTGGTCTTGGAAAGCGTCTTGGTTTTGGGCCAAGTTCTCAAACGAAGGTCCTTCGAGCGCCCCAATCCGAAAGTCGTTGCAACACTGTTGTTCTCGATTGGTGACATTTCGCTATGCATTTGAGCAAATTCCAAAGACAGACCACTTCGCAAGCGTTTCCCGGCTGAACCGTTACCTGCATTCACACGCTTTGATGACTTCAGAATGAGGCTCACAATGATATATATCGCCAGGTCACTCATTGACAGTTCCCGAAAGCGATCCAAAGTTCGAAACCGTGCTCCACAAGGCAACGGCGCAGGAAGGCGATTCGGTAGAAAACTCGGAGGTGTGCTTTAGGGGAAAACTTCACGGAAATCCGCATAGGTAATTCTATGAATCGCTAGCAAGAGTTTCACGAATCGATTCAGCTTGTGCTGAATGACTATGTAGTAGATCTCATAAACGAATGATAATAGGATAGTTAATCAGGCCACTCCATCTGTCCCAAAACAGATCAGATCATTTGTTGAAACTTGTTGAATTTTGTGGTCAATAAGTGCTTTTGATTGAGCTATTTGCTCTTAATTTGTCAACCCCTGTTGATCCTTGTGGCTCTTGGGTGCTTTGACAGCTACAATTTTGACTACAGGAACAAATCTGAGTGTGTTTTTGGTTATGGAAATCTGCTGAGAAAAACGGAACAACTCGCTCATGGTGGCGGGATAATAGGTGATTGCGAGGTGAGAATTGAATAAATGTCAGGGCTCGTGTAAGCAAACGTGCTTTTCTCCCCTGTTGGACTCTTGTCCAGTCAAAGCTCCTCAAACGGGTGTTTTTTGCATCCGAGGATTCCCGACCAAGTTTACATGATTTATTTGGAATCAACCGCCAGATCGATTCGGTGTGCGCCTTTGCGCGGACCGCGCTTCCGAGAACTCATCACCTTTATGCGTTCTAGCAATTCCTGCGAGGTGCAGTTCTTCTTGGCCACCAGTGCGTCGGCCGCGTGCCAATCGCCGCCCATCTTTTGCGGGTCACCGAGCAGGATCATCGGCACGTGGGCCGCAATTTGTTTCAGTTGGCGTACAAGCTGCACGCCAGTCATTTGCGGCATGGCAAAGTCGGTCAGGACCATATCCACAGAGGTCCTGGCAAAGATGCCAATCGCCTCCTGCCCGGTGCAGGCGGGAATCACTCGATATCCGTTAACCTCCAGCATGAATTTGAGCACTGAAAGCTCCTGTTCATTGTCGTCAACGCAGAGAATCACCTTTTTAAGCTGCTTCATTTGGAGATACGCTCCTTGGATCAGTCTTTCGGTCGTGCAACTTGGGGAAACTCGGACTTCACTCGCCGTAGCCTTGCACCGGTGTAATAGGTTCTCAGATACTCTTGAGCCGAATGGTAAGCCGGGCGTCCTCCAATAGTTCAGTCTCATGTCTTACTCGTGTTTCTGCTGGACCACCCGGAACTTGCCGTCTTCGTCCAAGCGCTGAGCCACAGTAACTAACATTGAGTGTGGAAGAGCTCGCGCTTTAACCGTTGAGCTGCTCCTGGAGCTTGTTCAGCGTGCGGTGTAGGTCCTTGTTTACGCGTCGCTGCTCGTCGATCTTGCCGACTGAATGCATCACAGTGGTGAAGTGCTTATTTCCAAATTGGCGGCCTATCTCCGGCAAGCTCGCCTCGGTCATCTGCTTGGCCAGATACATGGCAATCTGCCGCGGCACAACAACGTTGCGCGAGTTGTTCTTCTGCTTCAGATCGCTGACCCTCATGCCGAACTGCTCGGCAACCGCGCGCTGAATCGCCTCGATGGTAACCTTCCGCACCTGCATGTCGATGAACTGCTTCAGGCACTGCTGCGTTGAAGCCAGGGTGATTTCCATGCGGTTGAGCTGGCACCATGCAATGAGCCGGACCAAAGCGCCTTCAAGTTCACGCACGTTGGTTCGTACATTCGAAGCCACAAACAAGGCCACATCCGTCGGCAACTGCACCTGCTCGGACTCAGCCTTCTTTTGCAGGATCGCCACCTTGGTCTCAAGGTCGGGTGGCTGAATGTCCGCAATCAATCCCCATTCAAACCGCGACCGAAGCCTGTCTTCGATCTCAGCCAGTTCCTTCGGCGGACGATCCGAAGCAATCACAATCTGCTTCATGCTCTCGTGCAGCGCGTTGAAGGTGTGGAAGAACTCTTCCTGGGTGCGCTCCTTCTGCGCGATGAACTGGATATCGTCAATCAGCAGCACATCGACTGAGCGGAAGCGGTCGCGGAAGCTCGTCATACGATCGTTCCGCAGCGACGTAATCATCTCGTTGGTGAATTTCTCCGCCGAGACGTAGCAGATGCTGGCGGCAGGCTGACGGCGCATCATCTCGTGGCCGACGGCGTGCAGCAGGTGTGTTTTGCCCATGCCGACTCCGCTATACAAGAAGAGAGGATTGTAGGCACGCGAAGGGTGTTCGGCCACGGCCAGTGCCGCAGAGCGAGCAAACTGATTGCCATTGCCGATCACGAAGTCATCAAACGTGTACCGGGAATTGAGCTGCGCCGCGGTCGTCCAGTCGTAGCGCGCCTGCTCCGGTGTGCGCACCTGCGTCGGAGCCTGGACAGTGGGTGCTTGGGTCGAAATTGACCCCAGATTGCGGTCTCTACGCGGTGGCGGAACCGAGGGATCTTGCTCAGAGGTGACGAAGCAAACATCGTCAAAATCGAGCGACTGCAGATTGATGGCCTCCTGAATCAGATCTCCGTACTTCTCGCCGATGTGGCAAAACTCAGGCGATGGCACGCGCACGTAGAGAATTCGGCCCGCCGCATGACTGTACCGCGTCGGCTTGAGCCAAGTATCGAAAGACTGGCGGATGATCTTCTTTTCTAGGGCGGCCAAGATTTGAATCCAAGGGTTAACGGCTCGCGAGTTTTCTTTCTCGGCTATGGCAAGTGCTCCGAAAACTCTTGAAGTTTCGTCCCGTTCCATACCGAAAGAATTGGTATTTGCTTGAGGGAATGCATGCCCAGATTCCCGAGGCACCTCGATTGCTGGGATTCCCAAGGCCAAACCACTCGTTGATTCATTGGTCGTCAGCAATGTGTGAGATGGCGAATCGCTAGCCGATGACTTAAAGATAGGTTCCGGATAAGGAGGGACAACGATTTCGCGTCGGTGCATCCATTCTCGGAGCAGGGTCTCAATGACAGACGTCATCGTCACCCCTCGCTCCACGAGGACATGCTTGAGTTCCTTTAGGGTGTCAGGAGGCAAGCGAAACGTACATTGGACACGTTTTTCGATGTTCACCTCCAAGACAGAATTTATGGTACCACACCACGGTACCTCACTTAAGAGAGACATAGGAAAAATAAATTTGCACTACTAATGCTGCACCGGGCGTCAATGTAATCATCTGATTTTAAATGTATTGGTGCAGAAGAATTCGGAGAAATTCCTCTTCTTTTCAAATTCTATGACTTGGAAATCCTATGGATGCTGTTTTGGATCTGTGCAATAATGCAAACCAGAAGAAGAGGATTATCTCCTATTTTCAAGGCAACGGTTCTTTGTTGGGTGATGTCCCGAGTCGTGGATTTTAGTAGTCGTGGCGTAGGGAGGACAGTGAAGGATCTGCTAAAACTCGCCTCGGCAGTATCGGGCCTACCTGTGCCGCTCGTAGGTTTCCTGATCGCCATGAGTCTGTTGTTTGAGAGGGTCGTTTCATTTGACCAAGCACTTCTTCTCGTTTTCGTTGCTGTGGGCCTTCATTACATCATTGGGAAAAAAGAATCGCAGAAATTGAGACGTGTTGAAAGTAAGAAACCGGTTGCCAGTATTCGGCCTACGAAACGCAATTCTCTCCCCAAGAAGATTGGATAGGTTGCATACGTGACCGTTACAAAATCTATAGTGGGTGAAGTTGTCTACGATCTTTCTTTGCACAGATACTCGAGAAAACGGCTCAATGACGGTAAGCGTTCGAAGTTCCCATCTTTCGTGATTGAGAGTGTCGAACAAGTGTCCACTTATTTCTAAGTGGACACTTGTTGAGTGTGTCTAGGCTGCTTGGGAAGTGTCGGTTTTGAGCGAGGCAGCGATATTCCAAGGCAGGAGTTCTTCGATGCGGTTGATTGGATGCTCGGCGATCGTCGTCAGGACCGCGCGTAGATAGAACGCCGGATCGAGTCCGTTCAGCTTGGCAGTGCCGATAAGCGAGTAGAGCGACGCAGCCCGCTGACCGCCTGAATCCGCACCCATGAAGAGGTAATTCTTCCGTCCGATTGCAATGGCACGTAGCGCTCTTTCGGCCGAGTTGTTGTCGATTTCGAGCTTCCCATCATCGACATAACGTGTCAATGCACGCCAGTGTGAGAGGGCATAGCGGATCGCGCCTGCGGTCTCGCTCTTGGTTGAGAGTGAGCGAAGCGTCTTCTCCATCCACTGACGCAGGTCATCGAGCAGCGGCTTGGCACGGGTCTGTCGGATCGAGCAGCGAAGATCTGCCGGCTTGCCGCGGATCTGCTCCTCGATGCCGTACAGGGCTCCGATCCGGGCAAGCGCCTCGGTAGTCGCTGGCGACGCGTGGGCCACATGGATGTCATGGAACTTGCGCCGGGTGTGAGCCCAACACGCGACTTCGTAGATGGCTCCTTCCCCGTAGAGATGATGAAAGCCGGAGTATGCGTCGGCCTGGAGCGCACCCTTGAAATCCTTCAGGTGCCGCTTGGGGTGTTCGCCCTTGCGATCTTCGGAGTACGCAAACCACACGGCTGGAGCCGTCTTGAGGCCCGCAGGCCGATCATCGCGCACATAGGTCCACAGCCTGCCGGTCCTGGTCTTGCCGTTGCCCGGAGCAAGCACTGGAACCGGCGTGTCGTCGGCGTGGATCTTCGCCGCGGCCAGAACATGCTTGCTGATCTGATCGACCAGGGGAGTTAATAACTCGCTGGCCGCTCCCACCCAGCCGGCCAGGGTCGAACGATCGAGATCGACGCCTTCGCGGGCATAGATCTGAGACTGACGATAAAGCGGCTGGTGATCTGCGTACTTGGAAACCAGCACGTGGGCAAGCAATCCCGGACCAGGCAGTCCGCGGTCGATGGGCCGTGCTGGAGCTGGCGCCTCAACGACACTCTCGCAGCCTGCGCAGGCAAACTTCGGCCGCACATGACGGATCACCTTGAAGCTTGCGGGGATGCGTTCCAGTTGTTCGGAGACATCTTCACCGAACTGCCGCAGCGCACCGCCGCAATCGGGGCAGCAGGTGTGATCGGGAAGGTGGGTCACCACTTCACGCGGAAGATCTTCGGGCAGAGGCTTGCGTGCAGGGCGAGAACGACGCTTCGAATCAGTTGGAGTCGAAGAAGGTTGCGTTGCTTCGGCTGCCGCCTGTGCGGCTTCTTCGGCAGCTTGTGCGGTCTCCAGTTCTTCGAGCCGGAACTCAAGCTGTTCCAGTTCTCCAGTCAGCTTTTCGCTCTTCCTGCCGAAGATCATCCGCCGGTACTTCTCGATGACCAGCTTCAGATGTTCGATCTCTTGCGTGTTCGAAGTGAGCTGCTTATGTTGCTCCATCGACTCCGAGTGCTTGGCAAGAACCAGAGCCTTCAACGCTTCAGGGTCGAGCCTGTCGAGGTCGGGCAACGAAGCAGGAATCATGACCGCAGTATGCCATGAAACCGAATGGAAATCATCCACAAAGGCCGTGTGAATAAACGGGAATCACGCGTGTCAATCACACCGCAATCTCAGGCGTCCAGGTCCTCTGTGGACGACGCCAGTCAATGCCTTCCAGCAGCATCGACAACTGCGCACGCGTCAAACAAACAGCCCCTTCGGTAGCCTGCGGCCAAATGAATCGTCCTCGCTCAAGACGCTTGGCAAACAAACACAGACCATCTCCGTCCCACCACAAAAGCTTCACGATGTCGCCTCTGCGGCCGCGAAAAACGAAGACATGGCCGGAGAACGGCTGCTCGTTGAGCACCGTCTGTACTTGTGCGCTCAGGCCATCGAAGCCCCGCCGCATATCGGTCACGCCGGCTGCAAGCCAGATCCTCGTCCCGGTGCGAAGTTCGATCACTTGCGCAGGCTCTCAATAATCGAACGCAACAGCGCCGGATCAGCGCCACTCTCCACACTGATCAACGCCCGGCCTGGAAACTCAATGTGAATGGAACCGGTTGCCGGTGGCTCTGGCTGGCCCGATTCTGCGACCGCCACCTCATCCGAAACAGACACCGTGACCGGAAGCAAAGCCGTGGCTGAAGCGGCTGACTCCACCAACTCCCCGCGCTCGAAGGCTTGACGCCAAACGAATACCTTGTTCGCGTCCACCCAGTCCGCACGAGCCACACGCGCAACACTCGCGCCAGGCTCCAACGTCAACTCAACGATCCGCCGCTTCTCTGCTACAGGCCAACTTCGGCGAATACGGCGCCCCGCTCCCCCAGCCTCATCCATGAAAACATCGTCAAACTCAAGCCCGCTCGGATGCCAGAGGGGAAGACCAC
>Ga0181531_10002629_pt1 | contig 11178 bp, 7 predicted proteins | sample PEATcosm2014_Bin_38_FD_119743 | JGI IMG/M metagenome (GOLD analysis project Ga0181531, IMG submission 119743) | Peatland microbial communities from MTU Mesocosm Facility, Houghton, MI, USA - PEATcosm2014_Bin11_10_metaG | ecosystem: Environmental > Terrestrial > Soil > Wetlands > Peat | place... | reverse complement strand
CAAGGTCATTGTCGCCCACGCCGGGATGGGGTCGATCATTTCGGCGCTCGAGCTGGGCAAACCCATCGTGGTCATGCCCCGCAAGGGAGCTTTGCGCGAAACCCGCAACGACCACCAGGTTGCCACGGCGAAGCGCTTTGGCGCTCAGGGCCGGGTCGTCGTAGCGCACGACGAGCGCGATTTTCTCGGCAAGCTCGACTATGCCCTCACGTTGCCGGAGACCGAACACATCGATCTCGAGGCATCGCCGCGCCTGATTGCCACCATTCGCGCTTTTCTCGATGACGATCTCTCCGAACTTGATCCCGCGATTTCGCTGGGCAGGTTCGAATCGCCGGCGGCAAAGTCGGCGGCGTTATCGTTGTCTTCATTTCGCACCAGGAAAGCCTAAACACCCTATGTGTGGAATTACAGGACATTGGGCTTATGCGGGCCGGGATCTGGGCGCGGGCGAGTTCCGCGCCTTTACCGATAGTCTCGCGCACCGCGGGCCCGATGGCCGCGGGGTGGAGCACTTTGCCTCCGACCGCTTGTGGCTCGGCCACCGGCGGCTGGCCATTCTCGATGTGTCAGATCGCGGCCGGCAGCCCATGTCCTACGCGAACGGGCGTTATTGGCTTACCTTCAACGGCGAGATCTACAACTTCATCGAGTTGCGCGAAACCTTGCGGCAGCTTGGGCACCATTTCGTTTCGGACTCGGACAGCGAAGTCGTCCTCGCCGCCTATGCCGAATGGGGCGCGGAATGCCAGTTGCGCTTCAACGGCATGTGGGCCTTCGCTATCTGGGATGCGCGCGAGAAAACGCTTTTCCTTTCGCGTGACCGTTTTGGGGTCAAGCCGCTGCACTATGCCGATGTCGAAGGTTGTTTCTCGTTCGCATCGGAACTCAAACCTTTCCGCCAGCTTTCGTGGTGCCAGGGTGGCCTCGATGAGCAGGTGCTCGCGGAAACGCTGCGCAATGTTGTGGGGCAGGAATCGAAACCTCAAACTCTACTGCCGGGCGTGAAGCGGCTGCCGGGCGGACATTGCATGACCGTCGCGCGGGACGAGGCGGGCAAGTTTCAGACAAACATCGTCCGGTGGTGGAATACGCTCGAACATCTACCTCAGCCGCCAGCGGATCTCGCCGACCAGTCCGAAAAATTCCGGGAAATCTTCCTCGATGCCTGCCGCCTCCGGCTGCGCAGCGACGTGCCCGTCGCCACATCTTTAAGTGGCGGTCTCGATTCGAGCGCAGTGGCCTGCGCTATTTCTGAACTCGGCCGGCGCGGCGCAGTCGATCACGTTCCAGACGATTGGCAGCGCGCGTTTGTCGCCTGCTTTCCCGGCACCGGACTCGACGAGCGCAGCTATGCCGAACAAATCGTGGCGCACACCGGCATGCGCCCGACCTACTCGACCATCGACGTCAATGTCGCGCTCGAGGAAATTGAGAAAGTAATCCTTGATCTGGAAGATGTGTGGTACGTGCCCATGGTGGGAGCCTGGTCGATCTACCGGGAAATGCGGCGCGCGGGAATGCGCGTCAGCCTGGATGGCCACGGCGCCGACGAATTTCTTGGAGGCTACCATTTCTTCGTGCAGGCGGCCATCGAAGAGCAGTTTGGAAGCGCCTTTCGTCTCAGCCGCTACCGGGACCTGAACCAAGTTCGTGCCGGTCTGGCTGGAGGAACAAAAGTCGGCGGCAGCGGGGAACTGCTGGGGGAAGGCGGCCTCGCATCCGATCTCCGCAGCCTGGCCCGGCGCGGCGTGACTCGCGGTTTGGAGCCGCTTGGCATTCTGGAGCCGATGCGATCGGTTCGTGCCCGACTGACGGGGTCTTCGACAACGGAGCCTATTCTTCCTCAGCTGATGACAGCCTCGGGCAGAGTTCCCGATGCTCAGGGCGTGCAGGAGGGCCCGAAAGACGCGTCAGCGCTGCAGAGAATGCTGTTCGAGTTTTTCCACGTCAACGTTCTGCCCACGTTCCTGCGCTGCATTGACCGCGCATCCATGGCCCACGGCATCGAGGTGCGTATGCCATTCATGGATTGGCGTCTCGTGACCTTTGGCTTTTCGCTGCCCGACGAAAGTAAAATCGGCGGCGGATATACCAAGCGCGTGCTTCGCCTCGCGATGCAGGACCTTATGCCCGACTCCGTTCGCCTGCGCACGAAAAAAGTCCACTTCTCTTCGCCCATCAACGACTGGGCCCGGCAAGGCTTGGGGCCATGGCTGCTCGACATTGCCGCCAGCCAAAGTTTTCGCGAATCGTCCGTGTGGAACGGTCGAGCCGCCGCCATAGCGGTCGAACAAGCGGTGGCCGGCAACGCCAGCATCGACGCCGTGTGGCCAGTCGTCAATGCCTGGGTGCTGCAGCAGGGTTTCAAGACCAAAGCGGAAAATGTACTGCAAGAATCGGTGCACGCATGATCTCTTCCATGACAGAAAACACTTTGCTCGCGGAAGCGGCGATGCCGTCGTCGGCGAACCCACGTCAGTCCGTGGAGTTTGCGCGACGCGTGACCGCATCGAAGGCCGACATAGAAGAGTTCCGCGCGAATCTTGCGTTTGTGAAAGCCTACCGTCGCAGCCTGCTGACGGGGTTGCGGCACGCTGCCGGGCGTCAACTGTCTATCCCTCTGGCCATCTCGCACGGACTTCGCGGAATCAGCCGCTATGGTTCGGGAGTGAAGAGGAAATACGAGGTCGGTCTCTTCAAACAATTTCGCTACCTCACAGCTGACAATTTTTCCTACCGCATTCTGCCGGAAAGCTTTTACATGTATCAGTTATACCTGGCGGGAAATCGAAGCCAGAGACATGGCCACTTCGCGTTCTCTGAGATCTTGCCGATGCAGCAGTACCTGATCGACGCCATGGGCTGCGCCGATTTTCCCTCGCTTCGCAACAAGAATCGTTTTGCCGAGCGCTGCTCAGAACTTGGCCTTCCATCGGTTCCCGTGCTGGCTGAATTTGCGGAAGGCAAAATGACCTCCCATGGGCTCGCGAATGATGGCTGCGACCGCGCATTTCCCGCGGCGGATCTGTTTTCAAAGCCCTCCGAATACTGGTGCGGAATCGGCGCGAATTTGTGGCGCTACCAATCTTCCGGGAAGTATGTCAACGCTTTGTCCGGTGAAAGTTACACCCAGGAAGCTCTCATCGCCAAGCTCTGCGCCGAATCCAAGTCAGGCAAAATCGTTCTGCAGAAAAAGCTTTCCAATCATCCGGCAATCGCCGGCACGCTTACCAGCGGCGGCTTAGCCACAGTCCGTCTCGTAACCTGCCGCACGCCTTCAGGCGCAGTCGACTTTTTGCCGCCCGCAATTCGCATGCCCATTGGGCAGGCGATTGTCGACAATATTGCGCAAGGCGGATTGGCCGCGCCCATCGACCTGGCCACTGGCGAAATCTGCGGCCCGGCGATGCAGAAAGATAAAGCCGTCGGGATCTCCAGATTTGAAAAGCATCCCGATACCGGCGTCGATCTTATCGGAGTGCAGTTGCCGCGCTGGCAAGAAGTGCTCGATCTCGGGCGGCAGGCCCACGCGTCGTTTCCCAGCATGCCATTCGTGGGTTGGGACATTGCGATTCTGCCGGAGGGCCCGCTTGTGCTCGAAGGCAATCCCTGGTGGGATATCGATCTCACCATCCTTCCGCATCGCATATCTCTACCAGATACGCAATTCATCCCGTACTACAACCATCACTTCAGGAATGCCGCGAAGGCGCTCTAAACTTTGTCATCTGAATTTTGCTATCTGAATTTTGCTATCTGAACTGCGCTACCTTAACTTTGCTATCTTACTCATGACCACCTTATCCATGCAGACAACCGACATCGGGCGCGAAATCCGCAGTTTTCTTGTGGAGACATTCCTGTTTGGCCGCAACGAGCAGTTCAGCGACGACCAGCCTCTCATGGACACAGTGATCGATTCCCACGGCGTGGTCGAATTGGTGGTTTTTCTTCAGGAGCGTTTCGCGATCACCGTGCAGGATGAAGAAGTGACTACGGACAACCTCGATTCGGTCAACAAAGCAGTTGCCTATGTGGCCAGAAAGCTTGCCGGCAAGGTTTAGAACCGTCCGCGGCGCGGCGGCCAAACTTCGAGCGGTAGCGCACAGTAGAAGGTACTGGCACTCCCGTGCCATCGCATTCCCCAATAGTTTCAGTGCGTTGCAGCATTCTGATGGATAATATTATTGAAAAGTTCTTCCCCCTTTTTGTGGTCCCCCAAAACTCTAATTTGAGCGGTCCCATGGGCTGCTCCTAACCAGACCTAGAGGGATTCATACAACCATGCTTGAAACCGCAATCATCGGCGCAGGTCCTTACGGACTCTCCATGGCTGCCCACTTCCGCAGTCTGGGCATTCCTTTCCGCATCTTTGGCCGCCTCATGGAAAGCTGGCAGACGCATATGCCCAAAGGCATGCATCTCAAGTCTGACGGATTTGCCTCCAACATCTACGATCCTAACGGCGACTTTACCCTGCAGGCGTTTTGCTCGGAGCGCGGAATCGAATACGCCGACACCGGGATTCCGGTACGGCTGGACACGTTCACCGCCTACGGCCAGGCGTTTAAGGATCGCAAAGTCCCGGAACTGGAAGACAAGATGGTCACCGGCCTGGAGCGCGTCTCCGGCGGATTTCGTCTGACTCTGGATACCGGCGAAACCTTCAGCGCGCGGCGAGTCGTGCTCGCGGTTGGCATCACCCACTTCGAACACGTTCCCGCAAACCTGGCGAGTCTGCCCCCTGAATTTCTCACGCACAGCTTCCGCCATCACGATTTGGAATCCTTCCGCGGCCGCAACGTGGTCGTCGTTGGCGGAGGTTCTTCGGCAACCGATCTCGCGGGATTGCTCCATCAGGCTGACGCCGACGTAACGCTAATTTCCCGCCGCACGGAGCTGAAATTTCACGGCCGCCCGGTACCGGGCAAGCGCCCTTCCATGTGGGAGAGCATCAAGCGCCCGCGTACGGGAATTGGCCCCGGCTGGCGGTTGCGTTTCTGTGCCGAATCTCCCAACCTGTTTCATCACCTTCCCGGAGAACTTCGTTTGGAAGCGGTTCGAAGAATCCTGGGCCCTTCCGGCGGGTGGTTCGCCAAAGATATGGTCATCGGTAAGGTCCCGCTATTGCTGGAACACACGACGGAACGGGCCGAGATTCAGGACGCTCGCGTGCACCTTCACCTCCGGACTGCGAATGGCAGTCAGCGTGAGGTTGTCACCGACCATGTCATCGCCGCCACCGGCTACAAAGTAGATATGGAGCGGCTGAGATTCCTGAGCCCCGAGGTTCGCTCGCAGCTCAAAATCTTCGGCGGCTCGCCCGCGCTCTCCTCTGGCTTTGAGTCCTCCATTCCAGGACTCTATTTTGCCGGACTTACCGCCGCCAACAGCTTTGGACCCGTGATGCGCTTCGCCTTCGGAGCCGGCTTCGCCGCTCGCACCATCACCCGCGCCGTGAAGAAGTCCATGGGGCGACAATCGGGTTCCATTGCGGTTGCTCCGCGGCATGAACTTCACGAGATCAAGGTTCCGGAAAAGCGCGAGAAAGCCGGTGCTGCTTCGGGATCCTAGGCCCATCGTCTCCAGCAATAAAACAGACACATGAAGAGAGAGACTATTGCCATTCACGCCGGCTACGACGGTGACCCTTCGACTCAGGCCGTCGCGGTCCCCATCTACCAGACGGTGGCCTTCGAGTTCGAAAGCGCTGAGCATGGTGCGGCCCTGTTCAATCTGGACGTGAAGGGCAACATCTATACCCGCATCGGCAACCCCACCAATGCGGTTCTGGAAAAACGTGTGGCCGCGCTTGAGGGTGGAGTCGAGGCGCTGAGCGTGAGTTCTGGCATGGCCGCCATCGAATACTCGCTCATCAACATCGCTGAGACGGGCAACAACATCGTCTCCACTCCGCAGCTTTACGGCGCGACCTACACTTTGCTGGCGCACATCTTTCCCAAGCGCGGCATCGAAGGCCGCTTCGCCAAGACCGGCCATCCGGATGACATTGAAAAGCTGATCGACGAAAACACGCGCGCGGTCTATTGCGAAAGCGTGGGCAATCCTGCCGGCAATGTCGCCGATGTCGAAGGCCTGGCGCGGGTCGCACACAAGCACGGCGTTCCCCTGGTCGTCGACAACACGGTCGCGACCCCGATCCTGCTAAGGCCGATCGAATACGGCGCCGATGTGGTCGTCCACTCCATGACCAAGTTCATGGGTGGGCACGGCACATCTCTCGGTGGAATGATCGTGGACAGCGGCAAGTTTCCCTGGCGGCAGTATCCCAAGAAGTTCTACATGCTGAACGTCCCCGAAATCGCCTACCACGGCGTGGTTTACGTCGATCACTTCGGCGACGCCGCTTACGTGGCGCGCTGCCGCACAGTCTGCCAGCGCAACACCGGCGCAACGTTATCTCCCTTCAACAGCTTTCTCTTGCTGCAGGGAGTTGAGACGCTCGCGCTCCGCGTGGAGCGCCATGTCGAGAACGCGCGCAAAGTCGCCCAGTTCCTGCGCGCTCATCCCATGGTCGATTGGGTCAACTACGCCGGGTTCCCCGACAGCCCGCTGTATGCCATGGCGCAGCGTTATTTGGGATCGCAACGCTGCTCGCTGCTGACGTTCGGCGTAAAAGGCGGCTTCGCCGCGGGAACGAAATGTTTCAACTCCTTTAAGCTATTCAAGCGGATGGTGAACATGGGCGACGCCAAGTCGCTGTCCTGTCATCCCGCATCCACCACGCACCGCCAACTCACTCCCGAAGAGCAGTTCAAAGTAGGTGTGACTCCGGAAATGATTCGGCTGAGCGTGGGCATTGAGCACATCGACGATATTCTTGCTGACCTCTCCCAGGCACTCGAAAAAGCAACTGCATGAGATTTGCGAAAGCATCCTGATCGCGAACTTCATCAATATGGAGGTGCGTCATGGCATTGCTAATTGACGGAGGCCGGATTCCACCGCGCTGGGCCGATAGGAAGATGCTGCTGCCGGTGAAGCCGAACGGCCATTACGACTCTGGGGCGGAGTGTGTGAGGATTGCCCTGATCAACAACATGCCCGATGCCGCGCTCGAAGACACCGAGATGCAGTTCATGGAACTATTGGCTGCGGCCGCTGGCGATGTTCCGGTGCGGTTGAGCCTTCACTCGCTGCCCCGCGTCCCGCGCGGCGATCGCGGCGTGGCGCATTTGAACAACTTTTACTTCGGCATCGACGACCTTTGGAATCGACAGTTTGATGCCGTGATCATGACCGGCACCGAGCCCCGTCAGCTCGATCTGCGGCAGGAACTATATTGGTCTCCCATGGCGGAAGTTCTCGACTGGGCCGAGCGCAACACCGTTTCGACCATCCTGTCCTGTCTGGCGGCGCACGCCGGCGTTCTGCACAGCGACGGCATCCGGCGCCAACCGCTGCCCGACAAGCAGTTCGGAGTTTTCGAGTCGACGAAAGTCTGTGACCACGAACTCACGCATCATGCTTCTCGCCCCATGCGATTCCCGCACTCGCGATGGAACGAAGTGCGCGAAGATGACCTCACTGCCTCTGGCTATGCGGTTCTCACCAAGTCCGCCCAGGCTGGGGTCGACGTTTTCGCGAAACAGAAGAGGAAGAGCCTGTTCGTGCATTTTCAGGGTCACCCCGAGTACGGATCGCGAACCCTGCTGAAGGAATATCGCAGAGATATAAAAAGATTTCTGCGGAAGGAGAGAGAAACCTATCCCACGATGCCGCATGGATACTTCGATGCGGCCGCCACCAATCTCCTCACCGAGTTTCAACAGAGTTCTCTTGCCCATCCGCGCGAAGAACAGATGGTATTGTTTCCAGAGAACATGGTTGTCGAGGCGCTGCAGAACACCTGGCAAGCATCGGCAAACTGCATCTATCGCAACTGGCTGCAGTATGTGTTGTCGAAAAAGGCTGAGACCTCAGCGTTCGCGGCGATGACCGCGTCTTATGGGCAGGCCCAGCGAAAACGGCCCGTCGTTTCCTAGAAGTCGCTTCCAAGAACCCGCTTTCGAGAAAATGCTCGCTCCCGCACTCACTGAAAATCGAAGCACTGCCAGCGCATCGCTCCCCGTCCGCATCAGCGACGTAGTGAAGCCGTGGGCGGAGCTTTCGCCCGATCGGCCGGCTCTGATCGAAAGCTCCGGTGCCTGGACCTACTCGCAACTTGCTTCCGCTATCTCCGCGACACAGGCGTGGCTTCGCAGGTCGGGCGTGCGTCCGGGCGATCGCGTGATGATCGTAGGCGAAAACTGCCGGGAGTTCATCGCAAGCCTGCTGGCCTCGGCCGCGCTCGATGCCTGGCCAGTACTGGTAAATGCGCGGCTCTCGCCGCGCGAAGTGGATGAAATCCGCGATCACTGCGGCGCGCGTCGTGTGCTCTATACCATCAGCGCGTCGCCGCACGCCGCCGAGCACGCCAAGCGGCACGCCGCTGTAATCGAAGAAGTGGGGGGCTTAGGATCGATCGCCATCGGCGCCCTCAGCCAGAGCGTCGAACCCGAACCCATACACGAAACCAGCGTCGCCGACCGCGTCGCCGCGCTCATCTATACATCCGGGACCACGGGCCTTCCCAAAGGCGTGATGTTAAGCCACCGGAACCTGCTCTTTCTTGCGGCCGGATCGGCAAAAATACGATCGCTCACGCCCGACGATCGCCTCTACGGCATTCTGCCCATGTCCCACGCGGTCGGCCTTTCCGTCGTGCTGCTCGGCTCGCTGCTGAGCGGCGCCACACTCTATTTGTCGTCGCGCTTCGATCCCATGAGCGCGCGCGTCACGCTGGAAAAAGAGCGCATCACCGTGATGCTGGGCGCTCCCGCCACCTTCACCCAATTTCTGCAGTACGCCAAGTTTCGCAAGATCGAGTCGCTGAGGTTTCCCGCGCTTCGCATTATTTCTTCGTCCGGCGCGCAGCTTCACGCTTCCACCAAAGCCGCCGTCGAAAGCCTTTTCGGCATGCCGCTTTACAACGGATACGGTGTCACCGAATGTTCGCCCACGATCGCACAGGTGAGGGTCGAGTCCCCGCGCAGCGACACTGCAATCGGACCACCGTTCCCGGGAATTGAAATCAAGCTGGTGGGGCCAGACCGCAAGCCGGTAGCCGCGGGAGAGCCCGGCGAACTATGGGTGCGCGGGCCCAATGTCATGAAGGGTTACTACCGCGCTCCCGAAGAAACTGCCGCCGCCATCGACCCCGAAGGCTGGTTCAACACCCGCGACCTCGCCCGCTTGGAAGATGGAAATCTCTTCATCGTCGGACGCACCAAAGATTTGATTGTGCACAACGGTTTCAACGTCTATCCCGCCGAAGTTGAGGCGGTGCTGAACGCTCATCCCGCCGTTGTTCAGTCCGCGGTGATTGGCAAGCCGTTGGAAGGAGACGAAGTAGTCGTTGCCTACGTGCAGCCCTTGCCGGATTCTTCACTGACCGTCACCGATATCGCGGAATACGCCGCGCGGCACCTTGCCCCATACAAACGTCCATCGCAGATTCTTCTGGTTCCGACCATGCCGGTCACTCCGACCGGAAAAATCATCAAGGCCGAACTCGCGAAGCTCACCGAATACACTCTTCAGGCCCGCTGAATATCGCAGGCTCCGCATCTACAGCGGCACTTCGATCAGGCTCGGCCCTCCGCTCTCAAATCCCTTCCGCAACGCCTTCGCAAACCCCTCCAACGAACTCACGCGCGTCCCCGGCACCCCCATGCCTTTTGCCAGGTGAACCCAATCGAGATCGGGACGCCCGATCTCGAACATATCGAGCGCGCGTTTCCCCGGCTCGCCCACACCCAGATAGGAAAACTCCCGCTTCAACACCGCATAGTCGCGATTGGCGAACACCACCGTCGTGACTTTCAGCTTTTCGCGCGCCATCGTCCACAGCGCCTGCGGCGTGTACATCCCGCTGCCATCGGCGGTCAGGCACAACACGCGTCGATCCGGGCACGCCACAGCCGCGCCTACCGCCAGCGGCAGCGCAATCCCAATCGAGCCTCCAGTGTTCCCCAGCCAGTCGTGTGCTGGAGCGCCTCTCGTGGCCGCCATCATGCCTCGTCCTGAGGTCATCGATTCATCCACCACAATGCAATTCTCAGGCAGAAGTGCGCCCACGGCGGCCGCAAGCCCCGGCAATGTGATTTCGCCACTCGGCAGCAGCGGCCGTTCCATCTTTCCCTTCTCCGACGCCTGAGTCTCGCGCAGAGATAAAGCTGCGGCCAGCGCGTCGAGCGTGCCGACATAGTCTTCGCCGGGACTTGCCAAAGTGTAGATCTCACATTCCGGCGAGGTAAGCACAGCGCTCTTGCCGGGAGAAGCGAAATAGGCCACAGGAGCTTGCGCGCCCACCAGAATGAGCTGGCGAAACTCCTTTGACTGTTCGACCGCCATTTCGAGGACGTATTGAATGCGCTCAACTGGGGCGATGCCAGCGCCGCGTTCCAGGCGCGTGATGGGATATGGAGCCAGCAACTTGGCGCCTGTGGCTACGGCAATGCGCCCGGCGGTTGCGAGTCCTTCGCCGTACAGGGCGTTCCCGTTAAGCAGGATCGCGGTTCGCAAACCGGAGCGGAGCATCACTGCGGCGCGCTCAATACTTTCTGAGCCAGGCAAAGGCGCTACCGATGGAACCGAAACCACTCCATCGACATCAGGCTCCGCTAACGCGTCCGACCATCCCACATCGGCAGGAACAATCAACGTAGCGATCTGCCCCGGCGCAGTACGCGCCGCGGCAATCGCTTCCGCCCCATCGCGCGCCACTTCTGACGCAGCGCGAGACGTCCGCAACCATTTCGAATACGGACGCGCGATCGCTTCGATATCGGAAGTAAGCGGAGTGTCGTAGCGCAGATGATCGGTCGCATGCTGGCCGACGAGGTTGACGATGGGAACCTGTGCCCGGCTGGCATTGTGCAGATTCGCCAATCCATTCGCGAGGCCGGGACCAAGATGAAGCAGAGTGCACGCCGGCTTCTCCGTCATGCGCGCATACCCATCGGCAGCGCCCGTGACCACGCCCTCGAACAGACCAAGCACACAGCGCATTTCCGCGACCCGGTCGAGCGCCTCGACGATGTAAATTTCCGAAGTGCCGGGGTTGGCGAAGCAGGTGTCTACCCCACCCGCGATCAGCGTGCGAACTAGACT
>Ga0181531_10002628_pt1 | contig 11182 bp, 10 predicted proteins | sample PEATcosm2014_Bin_38_FD_119743 | JGI IMG/M metagenome (GOLD analysis project Ga0181531, IMG submission 119743) | Peatland microbial communities from MTU Mesocosm Facility, Houghton, MI, USA - PEATcosm2014_Bin11_10_metaG | ecosystem: Environmental > Terrestrial > Soil > Wetlands > Peat | place... | reverse complement strand
AGCGTCGGCTGCAGCAGATCTTTGTCGATCGCTTCCACAGCGATGCGGTCCACACCTGCGCCTAAAGTCTGGTTGGGCACGAAATGGTTGGTGGCATGCGACGTGTCAACCGAGATGGTCTGACTTGCGGCGGACAACACGACAGCAAACCATGCAGACAGACAGGCAAGAATAGCGGCCGGCTTTTTCAAGGGGGACCACCTCCAACGTGTCAATTAAAACGATTCAATAGGGCAGTATACGAGAGAATCTGCTGATGAGGGTAGCATGCAGGAAGGTGGATCGAGGACGCCCTAGGGTCTCCGGAACTCACGGAACATCTCTGGCAAGACCTCCCGCAACGGAAAATGAAGAAATGGCGCAGGAGCCAGGGTGAGTATTAGCATTACAATCGCGAACCCAGCCAGCACGATACGAGCGCCTGAAACCCTTGGCCATTCGGCGACCTGGGGATGGCGCAGGCTGCTCAGCCGCAGCAGAATTGCCCACATGAGCCAGACGTAACAGAGATAGTAAGCCATAAACAGCAGCACGATCGTCGTGGCCCATGAGATCCAGCGATGCGCTCGTGGAGCGATGGAAAAAACAATGTGCCCACCATCGAGCTGGCCTCCCGGCAGCAGGTTCAAGGCCGTGGCAAACATACCAACCCAAGCCGCAATCGCGGCTGGATGCAGCAACACTCGATTCAAGGGCAGGACGGCGCCGTGACCCGCTGCGGAAGCCAGCCAGTGATGCATCAACTGAAAGATCAACGGAAATCCAAGTTCGAGATCGGCGGGCGGGGTTCCGGCAGTCATCGGTTTCGACCACCCCAGAGAAACCGCGAGCACACCTACCGCGACCACGAATCCCGCGATGGGGCCGGCGATGCCGATATCGAACAGCGCCGTACGCGATCGAATGGGAGAGCGGATGCGGATAAACGCTCCGAAAGTTCCGATCAACGTGGGCGCGGGAATAAAGAACGGCAGCGTGGCCCACACGCCGTAGCGCTTGCAATAAAGATAGTGTCCCATTTCGTGGGCCAGCAGGATCAGCATCAGCGTGCCCGCGAAGGGAATCCCAAGCAGCAGGCGCGAGGGTTGCCGGAGCGCCCACGGCAATCCGAAAAGCGAGGAGCTGTCATCGAGCAGAAACGCAGGCCGGCCGAGCGCAAAGTTGTGCTGCATGTGCGCTCCAACGACCAGTGTTGTGAAGCAAGTCGCCAGCAGCAACAACGCATGCAACCAGTAACGCTGCCGCGGTTGGCGCGCCGCATACACCGGCATCGGCCGCATGTATTCGATGGTGGAGGATGCAATTGGAGGAGTGGGTTCCGACATGCGATTGCTGGCCGCGATTCCGGCCAAGCCTTCCTCTTAGATGCTACTACGAGAAGGAGTACTCAGCCCGGTACCGAGAAACCAAGGCGTAGGCAAGGACCGGGACTGGGGAGAAAATTCGAAGTCAGACATCAGATGAAGGCTAAACAATGTGCGGGTGGAATACGAACTGATTCGCTTGGTACTGGGTACTAGGTACTCGGTACTGGCTTCAATCAATCGACTGCAATTCCTTGCCGGGTTTGAAGCGCACCGCCTTGCCGGGAGGAATCGAAACCTCGGCGCCGGTGCGCGGGTTGCGGCCAATACCAGTCTTGCGCGGACGCACGTTGAACACGCCGAAGCCCCGCAGTTCGATGCGATTGCCGCGAGCCAGCGCCTTCTTCATGCTCTCAAAAACGGTTTCCACCGCCAGCTCGGCTTTGGTCTTGGTAATGCCGGTTCTGGCGACCACTTCGTTGATAATGTCGAGCTTAATCACGAAAGGCTCCCGTGGAAAGTGTGAGGATGATCCTTCAAGTCATTGATGCTATGGGAGATAAGGGAGATTGTCAACGGGAGCATCAGAACATAAACCATGGAGAAATTGAGTGATTGAGTGATCGGGCGATTGAGTGATTGAAAATCAAAATCAAATCCAAAAAGATCTTTGGCTCTTTCAATCACTCAATGACTCAATCGCTCAATGACTCAATCCTACCGCTCGTTCTCGCCCTCTTTGAACATGTACTTGATGGCGGGCTTGTAGATCATGAGATTGGGGCGGCCGTTGTCGCAGATCACCTTGATGCAAGTCTTGTCGTACCACTCGATGATGCCGCGCACTTCCTCGCCATCGCGCAGCACGATGACCATTGGGGTCTTCGACTGCATCTGCTTCTGATAGTAAAAATTCTCGGCGTTGGTTTGCTCCGGAGGCGCGGGCTTGCGTCCGCCTCCCGGACCTGCACCACGGTCTCCGCGGTCAAAGCTTCGCTCCGGCCGGTCGTGCCGCTCGGGACGGTCCCGGCGTTCCGCGACCTGCGCGTGGTTGGGATTGTGGTTGTGGTTGCCGTGGTTGTGATCCGGGCGCGGGAGCGCCGGGCGGATCAATTTCCGGTTGGCAAAGTTCTCCTCGTCCCCTTGTAACTGGGCGGGAGCGGAATCGATGGCTTCCTTCATAGTGGCGCTACCCCTCACGCGCTTGCGCGGTCCGAATTAATAAAGGGCCCTGAAAATGTATTTACGAAGGCGTGAAATTTCACCTACGGTACCACAGGAATCTCTCTCTGACAATGACGCCAAAGTGCCACTCGGGCGAGTGTGTCAAATCTTGCATACCCTGGAATATCGATTGGCTCAGCAGCGCTCGTCCGAAAAACGGGGGAGAAAGAGGCCACGCAAGCTGGTTTGGGGCACACGCAGGACCACTGCCGTAGCTGTGCCGGCGGGCGGTGTTTCTTCAAGCTAGTTTGTGTTGGACAAGTCGACGCCCCTGCGTTCGCGGCCGCTGCCGGTGACCACCGCCACCAAGGTTGCAACGATCAGAAGTGTCCACGCCAGCACAGGTGCAAACACCCCGCCGTAGCGTTGTTCGGCGATCTTCGATTGAAACACCCCGTTGCGCGAGGAGAGCAGATTTCCCAGTTGGTAGGCGAAGCCGGGAAACGTCCCCCGCACCGACGGCGGAGAAAGTTCGTTCAAGTGCGCCGGAACCACTCCCCACGCTCCCTGCACCATGAACTGCATCAGAAAGCCGCCCAGCGCCAGCATAGGCACGGTGTGGGAATACGCCCACAGCGGAATCACAGGAATCGAAAGCAACGCTGCGATCACAATCGCCCTGCGGCGGCCGATTTTTTCCGACCACGTCCCAAAAATAATTCCTCCCAGCAGCGCCCCAATGTTGGCGATGATGGCGATGAAGCCCACGGTGTGCGGATCGAACTTATGGTCCTTCGTCAGGAACGTCGGATAAAGGTCCTGGCTGCCGTGGCTGAACGAGTTGAAGGCAAACATCAGCACCACCAGAAACGCGAACGTGCCGAGATAAGTCAGAATGCCCTTGCCTGCATTGCCCTCCGCCTTCTTCGCAACTTGTCCTTGCGCCCAGGCCGGGGATTCATCCACTTTGGTGCGAATGTAGATCACCAGCAATGCCGGCAGCGCGCCGATCACAAACATTCCCCGCCAGCCCACAAATTGGAATACGGTGCCGAAGACCAGAGCTGCCATCAGATAGCCGACAGCGTAACCTTCCTGCAGCACGCCGGAGAAAAATCCCCGTCCTTCGGCCGGCAGCGTCTCGAAGGCCAAGGCTGCGCCCACGCCCCATTCGCCGCCCATCGCGATTCCGAACAACGCCCGCGTGATCAGGAAAATTTTCAGCGAAGGCGCGAACGCCGACGAGAGCTCAAATACCGAATACGCGATGATATCGAGCATCAGCGTAGGCCGCCGCCCGAAGCGGTCAGCCATCATCCCAAAGAGAAATGCGCCCACCGGACGAAAAGCTAAAGTGATAAAGATGGCTTCGGCGACCGCGGAAACCTTTGTTTGGAATTGGGTCGCGATGGCGCTGACGCAAAAGGTCAGAATGAAAAAATCAAACGCATCCAGCGACCAGCCCAGAAAACAGGCGATGAAGGTATTTCGTTGCACCGGTGTCAGCCGGCGAAAATGCCCAAAGAATTCCATGGAGGTTCCTCCGCGCAATTCCCTACGCGCTGAAACGCCTTGCGGATGCTAGCATAGGTTTTTCCATCGGCAAGCAAAAATCAACAATCGGCCATCCCCAACATGCTCGAACTCGACTCTCCCCAACGCCAGGCGCCCGATTCGCTCATGCTCACCGGCTTCTGGTATCGTGCCCTGCCTGCCGGCCGCGTCCATCGCAATCAACTCCACACGGCGACGCTGCTTGAGATTCCGCTGGTCATCGGACGCGACCGCGCGGGCCATCCCTTTGTCTTGCGCGACGCCTGTCCTCACCGCGGTATGCCCCTGCACTGCGGCAAGTTCGATGGAGAGAATGTCGAATGCTCCTACCACGGCTGGCAGTTCGACGCCCATAACGGCCAGTGCGAACTCATCCCTTCGCTCACCGCGGACCAGAATCTGAAAGTGGAACGTATCTATGCCGGCAGCTATCCCTGTGAAGAGCAGGATGGGTTCGTCTGGGTCTACATCCCGGACCCGGCCCCGCAGGGTGCTGGATTTGGCAAGCCAGAAAAAGCTCCCGAGCCCGCCCCGGTGATTGAAAAGTTCAGCGACAAGTACAAACTTGCCTACCTCACCGCTGACATGCCCGTCAGCATTGATCACGGCATCATCGGCCTGATGGATCCCGCGCACGGACCGTTTGTGCATCAGGCTTGGTGGTGGCGCAGCCGTCACAGTATTCACGAGAAGAAAAAGAACTTTGAACCGATCCCCAACGGCTTTCGTATGAGCGCGCACACCCCCAGCTCAAACTCCGCGCCCTACAAGCTTCTTCGGCTCTACGCCGCGGCGGACTCGATTACCACTACCATCGATTTTGTTTTGCCCAACCTGCGCAGAGAAACGATCAGAGCAGGGAAGTACTGGTTTTCCTCGCTGACTACGGTGACGCCTATCACACGCAATCAATGCCGCATCGACGTGGTTGCCGCCTGGAATATCTTCCGCTGGATGCCTTTCGGCCCCGAGTTGCTGAAGTTTGTCTTTGCGAAATTCGTCGAGCAGGACCGCCGCACCATGGAACTCCAGGCCGAAGGCCTGAAGCATAATCCGCACCTCATGCTGATCGACGATGCCGACCGCCCCGCGAAGTGGTATTTCCAGTTGAAGGCCGCGCATCTGGAAGCCAAGCGCACCGGCGGCGAGATGAAGCATCCCATGGCCGGAGCAGTTACGCTGAAGTGGAGAAGCTAAATCTGGAAGGTGTAAAAGTGGCGCGGGCACTCCTGCCCGCGAAATGCCGACATCAAATCCGCCTTGTAGGCTCGCGACTCAGTAGCGTCCATCGAGAAACGCTTCCACCTCCTCGTCCGTCATCGGTTTCCACCAATCCGGATCGATTATTTTGATCTTGCCTCGCAGCGTTCCCAACAGCGGCTTCTTTCGAGTGGCCGTAGTCCGCACAAGATCGACGACGGGCAGCCCCCGTCGGCAAATGGTCACGTTCTCTCCTCGCTCGATTGCCTTAATCAGTTCTGGCAATTTCTTCCGAGCGTCCGTTAAGTTGAGTCGCATATCTTATGTTCGCCGAAGTTACTCCTGCACCAGCCACTCCATCGCTTCCTCGCGCGTCTTGAACAGGGGAAGTTCCCGTTGCGAGAAGCTCTTGAAATGTTCGTAGAACACGTGTGGCAAACTCTCCGTCCCCACCCACGCGGAGCGCTTTACGTAAGGCTTGTCGAGCACCAGAACTTCCTTCACTCGCGTGGCCACATTCTTGTCGATCTGCGCGCCCGTGAAGTCCGCTAGGGTGAGCACCGATCCCGGTTCGTGCCGCGCGATATCGGCGCGCACCTGATCGAGCAGCAACAGCAATTCCTTCGCCGAACAGTCCCTGAAGTCGATCAGGTAGATGGCATGTCCCTTGTGCTTGATAAATCGCAGGCGTTCTTCCGGCACATAGTCGCTCAGAGCATGGTCGATTGCGGTCATCCCAGAAGCGCCTCCACCACCGCGTAAGCCCCGGCCAGCGCGGCATCCAGCGCGGCCGCGTCTTTGCCTCCGGCCTCGGCCAGATCCGGACGGCCTCCACCCTTGCCGCCAACTTTCTGCGCTACCGGCGCAATCACCTTACCCGCCTGCACGCGCCCGGTCAAATCTTTTGTCACGCCAACAATCAGCGACACGCTTCCATTCGAAGCCGACCCCAGCACCACCACGCCCGATCCAATCTTCTCGCGCAGTTGATCGACCAGTGTGCGCAACTGCGCCCGCTCCAGATTATCCGCGCGATGCGCCAGAACTTTGACGCCCTTTACCTCTTTAATCTGATCGCCAATGTTCGCCGTGCTGATCGAAGCCGACGCCGATTTCATCCTCGCCGAATCCAGCTCCCGCGTAAGTCGCTTGATCTCCGAATCTTTCTTCTCGAGCTCAGCCTTCAAAGCCTCAGCCGGCGAAGCAGCTTCGGTGTGTGTTGATCCCTCATCCGCGCTGGTGTGACCCTCCTCGGACGAGGGTGCCCCATCTTTGCGCGTTTTGTGCGCAAAGGTGGGAGAGGCGAATGCAGACACAACGTTCTCTAACTCGTGATCCCGACGGAAGTGAGCCAAAGATCCCAACCCCGTGATCGCCTCCACCCTCCGCACTCCCGACGAAACGCTGCCTTCCTTCAGAATCTTGATCAGCCCAATCTCGCCGGTAGCCCCGGTGTGCGTGCCGCCGCATAGTTCAGTCGAGAAATCGCCGATCCGCACCACGCGCACCTTGTCGCCATACTTTTCGCCGAACAAAGCCATCGTATGATAAGTATTGATCGCCTCATCGATAGGCACGTCGGTAATAGTCTCGACGATCTGGTTGCGCAGCACTTCTTTGTTGATGATGTCTTCAATATCCTGCAACTCTTCGTCTTCGACCGCCGTAAAATGCGAAAAATCAAAGCGCAAATGATTCGGCGCCACCAGCGACCCCGCCTGCTTCACATGCTTCCCGAGAACTTCCCGCAGCCCAGCATGTAGCAAATGCGTAGCCGTATGATTCCGCATGGTCGCTTGACGAACATCAGCGTTCACCACAGCGTCGACCTTGTCACCCACGCGCAGCGCCTGTTTCGCCACTACCTGATGCGCCCGCACCCCCTGAATCGGCGAATAGCATCCCGTAACGTCGGCGACCACGGTATTGTGATCGTCCGAATAAAACCATCCCCGGTCGCCCACCTGCCCGCCGGACTCGGCATAAAACGGCGTGTGATCAAGAATGACCTCGCCAGCCTCTCCAGTCTTGAGTTCCCGCGCGCCCTGCCCGTTGTGAAGGATGGCCAGCACCTCGCAGCCATCAGAGCGAGTCTGCCGATAACCTTCGAAGGTCGATTTCGGAAGTTGCTGATACGCGGGGTTAGCAGTCTGCTTCGCTCCGCCTTTCCATGACGCACGAGCGCGGGTCTTCTGTTCGTCCATCGCATGATCGAAGCCAGCCTGATCAAACGCGACGCCTTGGTCGCGCGCCGCATCCTGCATAAAGTCGAGCGGCATGCCGAAGGTGTCGTAGAGTTTGAAAGCCTCCGCGCCGGCGAGTTGGCCTTGCGACTGCTTCAGGAGATCTTCCAGTTTTCCAAGTCCGACATCAAGCGTGTGCGCGAAGCGAGTCTCCTCAATCTGCACGGTCTTCGACACCCGGTCGGCCGCATCCTTCAATTCCGGATACGCATCCTGCATGAGGTCACGCACCGCGAAGATCATCTCGTACAGGAATGGCTTGGTCTGCCCCAGCAACCTTCCATGCGTGATGGCGCGTCGAATGATCTTACGCAGCACGTAGCCGCGGCCGTCATTCGCGGGCAACACTCCATCAGAAATCAGAAACGTCGCGGCGCGTGAGTGGTCCGCAATCACTCGCAGAGATGCAGCCGATTTCGCTTTGGCTTCTTTCTCCCGTTCCTTCGTGAGCGACGTACCCGTCAACTCCGCCGCCCGCTTGATCAACGGCGTGAACAAATCCGTATCGTAATTAGAAATCACTCCCTGCAGAACCGAAGCCACTCGCTCCAGCCCCATCCCCGTATCAATCGACGGCTTCGGTAACGGGTTCAACTTGCCCGAATCGTCCCGGTCAAACTGCATGAACACCAGATTCCAAATCTCAACATACCGCCCGCAGTCGCAAGGGAACGCGCAGTCAGCATGACCCTGATCCGAGGCCGCGACGCCCATGTCGTAATAAATCTCGCTGCAAGGCCCGCAAGGGCCGGTATCGCCCATCTGCCAGAAATTATCTTTCAGGCCACCGTCGAAAATCCGTTCTTTCGCTACTCCTTGCGCGACCCACAGATCGTAGGCTTCAGTGTCGCGCGACACCGCCATGGGGTCGCCCGAGCCTTCGAAAATCGTCACGTAGAGCTTGTCCTTGTCGATCCCAAACCACTCTTTCGAAGTAATCAGCTCCCACGCATAAGCAATAGCGTCCTTCTTGAAGTAATCGCCGAACGAAAAATTCCCCAGCATCTCAAAAAACGTGTGATGCCGGTTGGTGAACCCGACGTTTTCCAGATCGTTGTGCTTACCGCCAGCGCGCACGCATTTCTGCGAAGTCGTAGCCCGGGAGTAGTCGCGCTTTTCCAGGCCAAGAAACACATCCTTAAACTGGTTCATCCCGGCATTAGTGAACAACAAAGTGGGATCGTTCGCCGGAACCAGTGACGACGAATGCACCTCCTTGTGCCCCTTCTGCACAAAGAAGTCGAGAAACCTGCGGCGAATTTCAGAGCCAGTCAGCATGATGAGGAGAAACAATAATTCTAGCACCGCAAAAAAGAGCAAAAGATAAACACAGAGGGCACAGGGGAACACAGAGGGAGCCTTGCTTCAGTATTCTCTGTGATCCTCTGTGCCCCCTGTGTTTAAGGGGCTGACTTTTCCTTACTGCGGCTTCGGCTTGTCTTCCATCTTGTCGCCGACTTTCTTCATCTCGTGCCCGGTATCCTCGGCGCCAGTCTTCACGGCGCTGCCCGTCTTCTTGGCGACCTTCTCGGTACCCTTGCCCGTGTCTTTGGCGACTACTTTGGTTTCGTGCCCGGTCTTTTCCGCGCCTTTCGCGGTATCCTTGCCCACTGTCTTGCCTACCTTCGCGGTTTCGTGTCCGGTGGCCTTCGCGCCCTTTTCGGTGGCAACGCCCGTCTTGTCGGCGGCCTTCTCGGTGCCTTTCGCGGTATCTTTGGCGACTACCTTGGTTTCGTGGCCGGTTTTTTCCGCGCCCTTTTTCACGTCGGTGGCCGCGTCCTGCGCCAGAGCAATCGGGACTGCGCTGAACAACATCGCTGCGAGAACAGTCTTCAGACTACATTTCATAAAATCCTCCTGAGAAACGGTGATTGGGGTCGGCAAGGAGTATGCAACATCAAGGCCGCCCTTGCCAAGAGCAACCTCAAGCTAGGATGCTACGAATCTTTCCCGGGAAGCCCACCCGGAGAGGCTCGCACGTCTCAGCCAATCTTCACGCGCTTTCGCTTTCCAACTCGCTCAAAGTTTCTTCGTCGACATCCCATTTCTTCAGAATGGTGAAGATGGTCTTGGTCCCAAACCCTCCCCGAGCCAGTTGCCGAAACACGCGCGCCACCTGTTTCTGGTCTTTCGGCTTCACCATGCGCTTCTTCCGCAAGTATTCCCGCGCCTGCTTTTCTTCGCTCACGCCCTCAAACGCCGCGTCCACAGCCTTGTCGATCACATCGCCATGAACGCCCTTGATCTTCAAATCGGTCACCACACGCTGCCGTCCGAATTTCTGGTTATCCCGCCGCAGCGACGAAAAATACGCAGCATACTGCGAATCGTTCAGATACCCGCGATCCTTCAGTCGCCGAATCACCAACTCGACCAGCGTCCGCCCGTACTCCGACTCCGCATCTTCGATCCGCGATCGAAACAGCCGCTTCAACTCCGCGACCGTCCGCATGCGCCGCGACAGCGCGCCCACGGCATATTCATAAAGCTCATCTTCGGAATAAGACTTCTTCTTGGGACGCGCGAATGCCATGAGCTAACGATAGCGCAAATTGGATACGGGAAGAAAAGAGAATGACGAGAGAATGAAGAGAGAAGAACAGAATTGACGACAAAGGACGCTAAGGCACACAAAGCTTGATCTCTAAGATTTTCCTTCGTGTTACTTAGTGTCCTTCGTGGTTAAAGCCTTACCGTCCGCCGAACCCGGCCGACTGCATCGACTGCCGCGAAATATCCGCCGTCGATGCGATACCCTGCATGCGCAGCTTGAAGTCGTCGGCGTTCGAGGCATTTTCCAGCGCAGTTTCGTAGTTGACCAAGCCGGCCTGGAACAGATCCCACAACGACTGATCGAAAGTCTGCATCCCGTACTGCGATGTTCCGGCCGCAATCGCATCTCGCACCGAGCGCGTCTTTTCCGGCACCAGCACGCACTCGCGGATGAACGCCGTATTGATCATCACCTCGACCGCGGGCACGCGCCCCTCGGAATCGCAGCGCCTTACCAGTCGCTGGCTCACAATCGCGCGCAGCACGGCCGCCAATTGCAACCGAATCTGCTTCTGCTCCGGCGGCGGAAAAATCGAAATGACGCGGTTGATGGTTTCCACCGCGTCCAGCGTATGCAGTGTAGAGAACACCATGTGCCCGGTTTCCGCCGCGTGCAGCGCCGTCTGAATCGTTTCCAGGTCGCGCATTTCGCCCACCAGAATCACATCCGGATCCTGACGCAGAGAAGCGCGCAATGCCGCAGAGAAAGACGGCGTGTCCACGCCGATCTCGCGCTGATTCACGTACCCCTTCTTATCGCGATGCAAGAATTCGATGGGGTCTTCAATCGTAATAATATGTTCGGCGCGCGTGGAGTTCACCCGATCCACCATGGCCGCCAGCGTCGTCGATTTACCCGAGCCGGTCACGCCCGTCACCAGCACCAGCCCGCGCGGCATTTCGCAAATCTGTTCCACCACCTTGGGCAGAAACAACTCATCCAGCGCGCGAATCTTCGTCGGAATTACGCGCAGCACCAGCCCCACATTGCCGCGCTGCTGAAAAATGTTCACACGGAATCGTCCCAGCCCGGCCACGCCGTAGGCCATATCGATTTCCGTGGTCTCTTTAAACTTCTGTTTCTGCCGCGCCGACATCATGCTGAACGCCATGGTCAGCATGTCTTCCGCGCTCACCCGCGGCTGTTCGGTCAACGGCGTCAGT
>Ga0181531_10002627_pt1 | contig 11183 bp, 10 predicted proteins | sample PEATcosm2014_Bin_38_FD_119743 | JGI IMG/M metagenome (GOLD analysis project Ga0181531, IMG submission 119743) | Peatland microbial communities from MTU Mesocosm Facility, Houghton, MI, USA - PEATcosm2014_Bin11_10_metaG | ecosystem: Environmental > Terrestrial > Soil > Wetlands > Peat | place... | reverse complement strand
TCCACCGCCGGCGCCAGGAGCGGAGGAAGCGTGGCAGAGGTTTTGACGTCCGAATACCGGCTCGCACGCGAGACGGATCTCAAGGGGTTCGTCGCGCGCGTGCTCGAGAAGGTCGGCGTCGCGCCGGCCGATGCGGCGATCGTCGCGGACGTGCTCGTGGCCGCCGACCTGCGCGGCATCGAATCGCACGGCGTGGCACGGCTCGAATCGTACTACGTCAGCCGCATCCGGGCCGGCCAAATCGAGCCCACCCCGACGGTGAGCACGGTCCGCGAGACGGCGACGTCGCTTTTGATCGACGCCGGAAACGGTTTGGGTCATCCCGTCTCCAAGCGCACGATGGAGCAGCTTCTTGATAAAGCCGCCGTCTCGGGCGCCGCGTTCGGCGCGGTTCGCAATTCGAATCACTACGGTATCGCCGGCTACTACGCGATGATGGCGCTCGACCGCGACATGATCGGAATCGCGTCGACCAACACGGTCCGTTACGGTGCGCCGACCTACGGACGCGACCTGCTGCTCGGCACGAATCCGCTCGCGTTCGCGATTCCGGCCAAAGAAGAGCCGGCTTTCGTGCTCGACTTCGCTACGACGACGGTGCCGAAGGGTAAATTGGAAGTCTACACGCGCAAGGAAAAGCAGCTCAACCCCGGCTGGGCGATCGACGAGAACGGGTTCGAGACGCTCGATCCGAAGATCGCGCTCAAGGGCGCATTGTTGCCGCTTGGCGGGTACGGCGTCGACAATGGCGGCCACAAAGGATACGGACTCGGGTTGCTGGTCGACATCCTCTGCGGCGTGCTCTCCGGCGGTGCGTTCGGCGCGGGGCTGCCGTTGCCGACCGATGGGCCGCAGCCGGGCAAGATCTCGCACTTCTTCGCGGCATTCAAGATCGACGGTTTCCGCGACCCCGCGCAATTCAAAGCCGACATGGACACCGAACTGCGCGCGTTCAAGAATTCGGCGAAATCACCCGGCCAGGAACGCATCTACGTTGCCGGCGAGATCGAAGTCGAGAAAACCGCCTACAACCGCAAGCACGGCGTCCCCGTTCACGTGAAGGTATGGGACGGCCTAGAAAAACTCGCCGCCGAACTCGCGCTGCCGTTCGCGATAGAAGTTTAAAATAATCGGCAACACAGTCATGGACCGAGCGCAGTAGCATCCTCCGCTCCGCACAATGATGCGGCGAGGTCGGACCTGGGGGGCGCGCAGCCTGGGGCGGAGCGCCTTTAAACTAAGCTTAGTTTCTTAGCTCGATCGTATCCGAACAGCGTAAGCCGTTGCAGGCGGCGGGGATGAAGCGTGCGGCGAGTATGCGCGTGCGCAGCGTGTCTTTCAGTGCCGGGTCGGCCGGCGCGCGAATGAACGAGATCGCGGTCACGCGCCCCGCCTCGTCGATCTCGACGCGCAGGATCACGCTGCCGGCGACGCCCTCGAAGATCCCGCTGCGCGCTTGCGGGTCGACCTGTGCGGGATAGTTTTCGCCGAAGTTTCCGATGCCGTCCTCATGCGAGGCCGCGCTCGGCGCAAGACTCGGGGCCGCGTTCGCGACGACGATCGCGGCCGTCCTGACGGCGGGCTGTGCGTCGGGCGCCGCGGGAGCTGCGTCCTGGGCGAACGGCGCCGCCGGCAGCGGAGCTGGGGCCGCGCGCGTCGCGCGCGGATGGTAGCGCAGCTCCGGAGCAACGACGAGCGCGCGTTCGGCCCTGACGGTCTTGGCAACATGCAGCGGCGGGATGTCGGCGATGCGGAGGGCGCGCGGCGCGACCGCCGAGCGGACGTGGAGGGCCGGCATCACGGGCCGGTGGTCGATCCGGATCGTGCTGATCAGCAACGTCCGCTCGCTGGGAACGTCCTCGCTGACCACGATGCGCGGCGCAGCGATCAGACCGGCGAGCACACAGCAATGTATGGCGATCGAGCAAGCGATCGCGGTGCGGTCACGCCGGAGAGTACGGGCGCCGTTCACCATCGCTGGAAGGTTGCAGGACTGCGACGGCCCGGCGACCGCAACCTTTTTCACCGCAGCCGGTCCTGAAGTGCGCGATGGGTCGAAGCACCGATATCGTCCTCTACCAAGCCGAGTGGTGCCCGTACTGCGCACGGGTCCGCAAGAAGCTGACGGACCTCTTGCTCGACTACAAGACGGTCAACGTCCCGTACTCGCACGCCGAGCGCGACGAGGTCAAAGCCGCCTCAGGTCAGACGTCGATCCCCGTCCTCGTCGACGGCGAGGTCGTCCTGGACGACGACGACGACATCATCCCCTACCTCGACAAGAAGTACAAGACGTAGGGCGGACCGGAGCGCCGCAGGCGCGAGGACCGCGACGTATTCGCCCTCAGGCGAATCCACTTATTCGACGGCGATGTGGGTGGGCGCGACGGCGTCTTTCCGCCGCCGCGGCAGCACGAAGACCAGCGGAAGCAAAACGAACGTCAGCGCGCCGAGCGCGTACTGACAGTCTGCGAAGCCCATCACGCTCGACTCTTGCAAGATCTGCCCATAGATGATCTGCAGTGCGGCAGCGGGGCTGTGCAGCTGCTGCTGCAGCGCTTGCAGCGCCGGGTTATCGGGTGATGCCGCCGCCGCCAGAACCGACTGGTGAAACGCGGTGCGACGCGCCAGGATCGTCACCAGCGCCGCGGTCGAGAACGAACCGCCGAGCTGCAGTGAGAGCGCTTGGAACGCGGTCGCCTTCGGGACGGCTTCGGCCGGCAGCGCGCTGAGCACCGCGATCGAGAGCGGCACGAACATCATCCCGAGGCCGATGCCGGCCATGACCGCAGGCCCGACCAGCGAGCCGAAATCGTTCAACGAGGTCGTGATCGAGCCGAGCCACAGCTGGCTGACGCCGATCAGCGTAAAGCCGCCTACGAGCAGGATGCGCGTGTCGATGATCCCGCTGCCGGCGACGCGCGCCATGAACGGCGTTAAGAGCGCGATGAACGCGGCGCGGACGAAGATCAATTCGCCCGAGAGCGTCGCGGTGAAACCGAGCAGACCCTGTACGTACTGCGGTAGGATCACCGTCGCGCCGTAGAGGACCGCACCGATCGCGAACCCGAGCGCGCTGCCGGCCGCAATGGCACGGTATTTGAAGGCACGCAAATCGACCAGCGGGCGTTTCGCGCCGAAGAGTTCCCAGCCGATGAAGGCGATCAGTCCCAGCACGGTCGTCGTGCTGAAGAACCGAATCACCGAATCCGAGAACCAGTCGTTCCGCTGCCCTTCGTCCAGGACGTATTGCAGCGAACCGAGCCCGATCGCCAGAAACGCCAAGCCCAGTCCATCGATCGGGATCGGTTTCGGATCGGTGGGATTGCGCATCATCGTGAGCACGACGATGGCGGCGAAGATTCCCGGCGCGATATTGATGAAGAAAACGTAATTCCACGATACGTTGTCGGTCAGCCAGCCGCCGACCGTTGGTCCGACGGACGGGCCGACGATCGCACCGAGTGCGAACACGGCTTGCGATGCGCCGAGCATGCTGCGCGGAAACGTGTCGCGAAGCGACGCCTGTCCGGTTGCGACGAGACCGCCGCCGAAGAGCCCCTGCACGATGCGGTAGAAGATCAGCTGATCGATCGAGCTCGCGCTCCCGCACAGAATCGACGCGATGGTGAAGCCGATGATCGCGGTCGAATAATATTGCCGCCGCCCGAAGCGCGCCTGAAGCCAGGGCGTCATCGGGATCACGATGACGGCCGAGATGATGTAGCCGGTAACGACCCAAGCGCCTTCGTCGAGCGTCGCGCCGAGGTTGCCCTGGATCGTCGGAAGCGCGACGTTGACGATCGTCGTGTCGAGCGTTTGCATGAGCGTCGCCGCCATGATCCCCGCAGTGATCAGGATCAGCCGGGCGCCACTTTCGCTCGTGTCGCGAACATCGCTGATTTGGCTCGCCATAATGGGGTGCGACGGATCGTCGCACGCCGCTCTCGACACCGCACCGACTCCAGTCGGTTTCGGCACTAGCATCTTGCCGGGCGGCTTGCGGCGGAGCTTTATTTCAGGGTGAAGGCGAGGGCTGCTCCGGCGACGGTGGCCAGCAGGTTCACGATGTCGTTGCTGACGCCCGGAACGCCGCGCACCGCGACCGTCGGGGCTCCGCAGGCGTGCGGATTGGTCTCGCACGCGCGGTCGCAGGCGGCGCAGTAGCGGAGTTCCTGCAGCGAGCCGCCGAGCACGGAATCGACGCTCGCGCCCGCGACGCCCGCAGCGGCGACCGTGAGGAGGTCCCGTACGCCGGCAGGCCGCGCCGGTGTCCGCAGGCAGACGAGTGCGCACAGGCTGAGCCACGCCGCGCCGGCGAACTCCGCGGCGGTTCCCGCTGCCGTCACGCCGCCGGAGATCCCGGTCGCGACCGGGCGGAGGGTAAAGATCGAGCGTGGCCGCCCGCGGGCGAGCGTCCCGATCTCGGTCGCCCACGTGTCGGCCGTCGCCGCGGCGTAGGCGCCCGCGAATGCGCGCGCCCAGCGCTGATCCCGCGTGCGCGCGAACGCAACGGCGCACGCGGTCGCAACGCCGCCGTTCGCCAGTACCTGCAGCGCATCGCGCGGCCCGCTCTTCCCGACGTCGATCAGCGCGCGCTTGCGCGCGCGCCCGAGCCGCGACAGTGCGACGGAGGGAAGGAAAAATGCGAGCAGGACCAGCGTGAACGGAAGCTCACCGCTCGCGTAGGTCAGCGTGCCGATGCCGAACGCGGCCGCTCCGCCGCCGGCCGTCAGTGCGCGCGTGCGAACCGCACCTGCCGCAAGCACGCCGGCGAACAGCGCGCCGGTCGCGACCGTGCGTACGTTCAGGCGTGCGCGGTCGCGGCGAGCGCGAGCAGCAGCCCTTCGACCGTGAAGGCCTCGGGGATGACGTCGACGCGAATCCCCGCGTCGCGCGCGGCCTGCGCGGTGATCGGGCCGATCGCCGCCACGGTCTTGTCGCGTAAGGCGGCCGCAGCATCCGGCACGCCGGCGACGAAACCGAGCACGGTGCTGGCGCTAGTGAACGTTACGATGTCGGCACGCTCGGTCTTGGCCGCTAGCGCGGGATCGCCGATGACGTGCGTGCGGTATGCCGCGACGGCGTCGACGCGGCGGCCGAAACCGCGCAGCGTCGCGGCGAGAACGTCGCGCGCCTGCTGCGCCGCGTACACGAGGATGCGATCGCCGCGCGCGCTCTTGGCGAGCAATGCGGTCGCGAACGCTTCGTTCTCGTACGTCTGCGGCACGAGATCGACCGCGATGCCGCGCTCTTCCAAAGCCGCCGCGGTCTGCGGACCGATCGCCGCGACCCGGACGCTGCCGTCGGCACGCTGCGCGTCGATCGTGCCGCCGGCGGCGAAGAAGGCGTCCACACCGTTGCGACTGGTGAACACGATCCACGCATAGCTGTCCGCGTGCGCGGCTGCGACTGCAGCGGCCGCCGGGTCGTCGGGCGGTCCGATCGCGACGGTCGGCGCAAGAATCGGCTCCGCGCCCACTTCGCGCAGCCGGCGCGCGAACGCGTCGGCGCCCGGTCCGGGACGCGTCACCAAGACGCGCTTTCCGGACAGCGCCCCGTTCATTCGATCGCTTCGTCGAACGCGCCGGCCGCGCGCAGCGGTGCTTCGGTGCTCTCGAGCGTACGCAATTCGAACAACTCGTCGAGCATGCGCGCTTGCGTGATCGCCTCGGCCCCGTTTTCGATCGCCTTGTCGCGGATGCGCGTGATCGCGCTGTGCAGCAGCTTGGAAACGATCGTGAGCGACATGCCGGTGATCAGCGTGCGCTCGCGTTCGCTGAGCTCCGGGCAGCGTGCCAACAGGCGCGCGACTTCGCCCTCGCGGATCCCCTCCGCTTTGCGCACCAGCGAAGCGATGACCGGGACGGCGGTGCGCGATTGGTACCACTCGGCGAAGCGCGCGACGTGCCGGGCCACGATCTCCTCGACGAGCGGCACCGCTTCGCGCCGGCGTTCGAGCGTGACCGCGATGACGTCGGCGAGCCCGTCGATGTCGACCAGGCCGACGCCGGCCAAATCGGCAACTTCCGGATCGACGTCGCGCGGCACAGCGATATCGACGATGAACAGTGGACGCTCGGGCCGCGTGGCCAGGGCCGCGGCGACGTCGCTTGCGGTGATGACGAACGTCGACGCTCCGGTCGAGGTGACCACGACGTCGGCCTCGGCCAGCGCGCTCCCCAGGCCGGGCAGGTCGGCGATGCGCGCGCCCTCCCCGAGCGCGCCCGCGACGTCGGCCGCGCGTCCCTGCGAGCGGTTCAGCACGATGATCTCGGCGGCGCCCTCGGCGCGCAGACGGCGGGCGGCGATGGCGCCCATCTTGCCGGCGCCCACGACCAGAACGGTCTTGTGGGCCAAGCTGCCCAGATGCCGCTTCGCTGCCGCGACGGCCGCCGTCGCGATCGAGGTCGAATCGCCGGCGATTGCGGTGCGGCTGCGCGCGGTCTTGCCGGCGTTGATCGCTTCGCGGAAGAGCATGTGCAAGGATTTGCCGAGCGTGCGCGAGCGTTGCGCTTGGACGTAGGCGTCCTTGACCTGGCCGAGGATCTCGGCTTCGCCGATCAGCATCGAGTCGAGCCCGGTGCTCACGCGCAGAAGGTGCTCGATCGCCTGCGTTCCGAGCAGCGTGTACATGTACGACTCCATGTCGTTCACGTCGCCGTGCCGGAAGTTGTTCAAAAACGTCTTGAGCTGCGTGACACCCGATTCGTAGTCCTCGAGCTCGGCGTAAATCTCGAGCCGGCCGCAGGTCTGCAGCATCAGCGCTTCGCGAACGGCTTCGTAATCGCGCAGCGCAACCAGCGCTTCCCCCATCGTGGCGGGAGAAAACGCGTGCCGCTCGCGGACGTCGACGGGCGCCGTGTGGTGCGAGAGCCCCAAACAGACTAACGGCACGCGCAGATCTCCGCGAGCGCATCCCCGGCGGCATCGATCGTGGCGTCGATCTCGGACTCGGTGTGTGCGAGCGAGACGAACGCGGCTTCGAACTGCGAGGGGGCGAAATAATAGCCGCGCTCCAGCATGGCGTGGAAGAAGCGCGCGTACAGCGCCGTATCGGACGTCTTGGCGCCGGCGAGCTCGGTCACCGGACCCTCGGTGAAAAACAGGCCGAACATCGAGCCTTCACCATCGATCCAGTGCGCGACGTCATGCCGGCGGAAGGTCGCGCGCAGCCCAGCGCAGAGGCGTTCGGTCAGGCCCGCGAGGTGCCGGTACGCGCCGTCGTTCAGCAAGCGCAGCGTCGCGAGGCCCGCGGCCATGGCGACCGGATTCCCCGAGAGCGTTCCGGAGACGAAGACGTCGCCGTCGGGCGTGACGCAATCCATGAGCGCCGCCGGGCCGCCGAAGGCCCCGACGGGGAACCCGCCGCCGATCACTTTCCCGAGGGTCGTGATATCGGGCAGCACGCCTTCGCGTGCCTGGGCACCGCCGCGCGCGATCCGAAAACCCGTCATGACCTCGTCGAAGATCAGCAGCGCGCCGAAGTCGTTCGTCAGGCTGCGCAGAGCGTTGAGGAAGCCCGGCAGCGGTCGCACGAAACCCATGTTGCCGACGTACGGCTCGACGATCACGCACGCGATTTCACCGGGGAATCGCTCGAAGGCCGCCCGGACGGCGGTCGCATCGTTATACGGGACGACGATCGTGTCGCGCGCGGTGCCGGCGGTCACGCCCTTCGAGTCCGGAACGCCGACCGTCAGCGCGCTCGAGCCGGCCGAAATCAAGAACGGGTCGGCGCAGCCGTGGTAACAACCGGCGAACTTGATGATGCGCTCGCGACCGGTGATCCCGCGCGCGAGCCGCACGGCGTGCGACGTCGCTTCCAACCCTGACGAGCAGAAACGCAGCTTCTCGATCGACGGGACGGCGTCCGCGATCAGCGCGGCGAGTTCCGTCTCCGCCTCGGTCGGCGCGCCGTACGACGTGCCGCGACGAACCGCGGCCGTGACCGCTTCGACGACCTGGGGATGGGCGTGTCCCGCGATCATGGGACCCCACGACAGCACGTAATCGAGATAGCGATTGCCGTCGACGTCGGTCAGGTACGAGCCCGCCGCAGATTCGATGAAGACCGGCGTTCCACCGACGGCCTTGAAGGCGCGCACCGTCGAATTGACGCCGCCCGGGATGACGCGTCGCGCGGCCGCGAAGGCGGCTTCCGAACCGTCGTGCGCGAGCGCTGCGGGCGTCGCCGTCTCGCCGCTGGTCATCGGGTCACGGGACGAGCGTCTCGCGCAGCGCATCGTATTCCGAGGGCGTGTTGACGTTGGTAAACGGGCGTTCGTCGCGCACGGGCATGAACCGCGTCTCGAGCCGGTCGATGACGAGCCGCAACGCGCCCTCGCCGCTCAAGAGCACGGGCATCCCCTCGCGCAGAAACGCCTCGCGACGGTAGAGCGCTGCGAGGGGCTCGATGCGGCGCGGTTCTTGGGCGTGCATCGGGACGATCGCGTCGACCCCCGGTCCGATGTGTTCGGCCAGTCGCGCGGCGAAGGCGGCGTCGACGAACGGCGCGTCGCCGGCGACGGCAAACACCCACGTCGTGCGCATCTCGCTCATCGTGGAGAGGAGACCCGAGAGCGGTCCGCGCTTCGGCCAGCGGTCGATCACGCGCGGCGCGTCGATCGCGGCGTCGATGTCGGGCGGCAGATCGCCCTTGGTCGAGACCCACGTCGGGCCCGCCGCACTGACGTTGCGATACACGCGCACGAGCATGGGGACATCGCCCACGGAGAGGGCGAGCTTTCCCGGCAAGCGCGTCGCTTCGCCGCCCGCCAGCAGGCACACGCCCACGTCGCGCACGGGACTGCCGGAACCACGATTCATGCGCGATGCCTGCGCGCGTAATCTTTGGCGAAGTACGTGATGATGATGTCGGCGCCGGCCCGGGCCATCGCGGTGAGCGATTCGTCGACGGCGCGTTCTTCGTCCAGCCAGCCGCGCTCGGCCGCCGCTTTGAGCATCGCGTATTCGCCGCTGACGTGGTAGACGGCGAGCGGGAGATCGGTCGCGCCGCGGACGTCGCGCACGACGTCGAGATACGTCATCGCGGGCTTGACCATGACCATGTCGGCGCCTTCTTCGATATCGAGGCGCACTTCGCGCAGCGCTTCGCGCGCGTTGGCCGGGTCCATCTGATAGGTGCGCCGGTCGCCGAACGAGGGCGTCGAGGCGGCCGCTTCGCGGAACGGGCCGTAAAATGCGGAGGCATACTTCGCCGCATACGACAGGATCGCGGTCTTGCTGAAACCTTCGTCATCGAGGGCGGCGCGAATCGCGGCGACGCGGCCGTCCATCATGTCGGACGGCGCGACGATGTCGACGCCCGCGCGCGCATACGTGACGGCAGTCTTGGCGAGCACCTCCAGAGTACGGTCGTTGTCGACGTCGCCGTCAGGTTCGAGGATGCCGCAGTGGCCGTGATCGGTGTATTCGCAGTTGCACAGGTCGGCGATCACCAGCAGTTTGGGCACCGCATCCTTGATCGCGCGCGCCGCACGCTGGACGATACCGTTGGGGTCGTAGTTGATCGTCGCGAACGAATCCTTACGATCCGCGTCCGGGATGCCGAACAGTAGCACCGCGCGAATCCCGAGCGCGTCGAGCTCGCGGCATTCGGCGACCGCGCGGTCGACCGAATAACGGCTGACCCCGGGCATCGCGCCGATGGGCTGAACGACGTCGCTACCGTCGACGATGAAGAGCGGCTGCACGAGCCCGGCCCGGTTGACGCGCGTTTCGCGGACGAGCGAACGCATCGCGGCGTTGACGCGCAAGCGCCGCGGCCGCGTGACGAGCCGGTTCCGTTCCGCGACGTTCATCCCCGATTCTCCAGTACGCACAGCGTCAGGCTTCGACACCGAACCTTCCAATGCCGCAATCGGCACCCACCCTCCCGCCGAACCAAGGCGACCTAGCTCGAGGGCGGCCCGGCGCCGAGTGCGAGCAGTTCGGCTCCGCCGCCGGCGAGCAGCGCCTCGGCCAAATCCGAGCCGAGGGATTCGGCCGCGCCGATGTCGCCGGGAGCCGGTGCGCCAGTGCGCTCGCCACGCACGATGCGGCTGCCGTCGGCAGCCCCGATCGCCGCTGCGAGATGGAGTTCCGTCCCCTTCCAGCTCGCGTACGCGCCGGCGGGGACCTGGCAGCCGCCGCGCAGCGCGCGCAGAAACGCGCGCTCGGCACAAATCGCGAGCGCCGTCGGCGGATCGTTCACGATCTCGGCCAGCTGCGCGGCGCGTGGATGGTCGCGCAGCGTTTCCACGGCCAGCGCGCCTTGCGCGACCGCCGGCACCAGCACGTCCGTCGCAAACGGGACGGTGTGGCGGGCCCGAACGCCGAGGCGGTTCAGGCCGGCGCAGGCGAGCACGATGGCATCGTAGCGTCCCTCGCGCAGCTTACGCAGCCGCGTATCGACGTTGCCGCGCATCTCTTCGTAGACCAGATCGTCGCGCAGGGCGCGCAGCTGCGCCTGCCGCCGCGGCGACGACGTTCCCACGCGTGCTCCTGCCGGGAGTTCATCGAAGCGTGTGAAGCGATCGCTGCAAAACGCATCGCGCGGGTCCTCGCGCTTCGAGATCGCCGTCAACGCCATATCGCTGGCGAGCGTACTGGGCATATCTTTGCACGAGTGGACCGCGTAGTCTGCACGGCCCGCGCGCAACGCGAGCTCCAGCTCCGTCACGAACACGTTTTCCGCGCCGAGAGCGGCGATGGGGCGTTCCGGCTGCGCGTCCCCGCGCGTGACGACCTCGAGGAGGACCGAGGGGATGCCCGCCACGGCAAGCAGCGCCATCACCGTTTTCGTCTGCACGAGCGCCAGCGCGCTGGCGCGCGATGCGCACACCATCGTCGAAACCGAAAGGGCGTCGGAATACACAAGCCCTATCTTCCAGCAGATGCAATCCGTCCCCGCACGCGCGGCTCTCCTCGGCGCGCTCTTCGCCGCGCTCGTCACCCTGCCGGGCCTGGGCGTCGGTACGCTGTGGGACAATAGCGAAACGGCGTACGGAGAAGTCGCGCGCGAGATCGTGCTGACGCACGATTGGGTCGTCATGCATCTCAACGGCCAGCCGTGGTTCGTGCAGCCGCCGCTCTACTTCTGGCTCGCCGCGTTGTGTGCGAAACTCTTCGGCTTCACGCCCTTCGCACTGCGCCTCCCATCCGCGCTGGCGACGATCGTG
>Ga0181531_10002626_pt1 | contig 11187 bp, 6 predicted proteins | sample PEATcosm2014_Bin_38_FD_119743 | JGI IMG/M metagenome (GOLD analysis project Ga0181531, IMG submission 119743) | Peatland microbial communities from MTU Mesocosm Facility, Houghton, MI, USA - PEATcosm2014_Bin11_10_metaG | ecosystem: Environmental > Terrestrial > Soil > Wetlands > Peat | place... | reverse complement strand
GTCGGGAAGAGCCAGTACGGCAGGCTGCTTCTTCAACAGGCCCGAACCGTACATGTTGTCATTCACCAGGATCAAGGGTGAATCGCTTATGGTTGAGAGCGCAATACTGTACACGTACCTGCCCAGCGTCGACGACTCTAAAGTTATCGTACCCAGGTTGGTGCCGATAGGAAGGCTGTAGCTTCCCGTGATTGGCAGGGCCGTAGACAATCCGTTTGGACCATTCTGATCGATAATGCCCGTGATGTTGCCGACGATGGTCCCATTCATGTTTTGCCCGCTGGCGGCGTTGATCTCGCCAACCAGGTAGAACGGCAGCCCGTGGGAGAAGCCGTTGAAGGTGATGGCGTAATTTCCTTGCAGCGGACCCGTCACCGTAATCGAGTAGCTGGCGGTGGCAACTTCTCCCAGGGAGTCGGTCGCCTGGATGATGAAGTTGAAGACTCCAGCCTGGGTCGGCGACTCAGCCGAATTGTTATTGTTGCCTGTAGACACCAGCCCGCCGATGGTGGCCGGATTTGCTCCCCCTCCTACCGGTTGAACGTTCGTGGTCAGGGTCAGGTTCGGGCTACAGGGCGGAGTCGGTGCACAGGGTGGCAAACTGCCGGCAGCGACTGTGTAGGTGTAAGGCGCGACGCCATTGCTTGCTGAAAGGGTTGCCGAGTAATTGGCGCCGACAATTCCACTGGTTAGCGGAGTGGTTACCAACGAGAGTGGCGGATTAATCATGATGCTCAAGGGCGCCGTGTCTACGGCTTTCGTCGGCGTCTGGGAATCCGTGACCATGACCGTGAAGTCAGAACTTCCCGTGGTCGTGGGTGTGCCGCTAATGATTCCGTCGCTGGTTAAGGTCAATCCGGGAGGGAGATTCCCCGCGCTGATGCTCCATGTGTACGGCTGTTTGCCTCCGCTGGCGATTAACAACTGCCGGTAGGCCACGCCGGGAACACCTTGGGATAAGGAAAACTGCGCGATAGTCAGGGCGCCAGGCCCGTTCTGGGGAACGCTGCCCGCGCAACCGCTTAGCACTGCGCACACCAAACATCCAAATATCAGGGATAGAAAAGGTTTAGGCCCTTTCATGGATCTCCTCGTCAAATCGGCAGAAGCTGGTTTTAGAGCACTTGGGGGATCGGCCGGCCAGCTGAGCGTAGCTTCTAATCAAAACCACTCGCCAGTCCACGGACTCTGGGCGACCGCAAAGTGTATATAGGCTAGCAGAGTAACCGAATCATAACCAATTGCAAACTGCTTTTTTTGCGCTGAGGCAGCCCTGCGACCGGATTCGGGAACTGCTCCCATTTCAAAGTAGTGCTACATTTCCCGATGCAAATCAGCAGTTTAGTGGCCGAGCTGCTGCCGCGCTGCTCGCACCGCAACGCCTGCCTCTGCTATGCTCCGTTCTTTGGAGAACGGATCGTGCGCACCAAAACATTGCTGCTCTCATTGTCAGTGCTGATTGCTGCAAGCGCTGTTGCTCAACAATCCAACACGCAGACTGGGACTACGGGTGCGCCGCCTCAAACGCGGATGTACGTCGAGCCCACCATGCCCTATATCCCCAGCCTTGACGTCACCTCCATGGATACTTCCGTCGATCCCTGCGTCGATTTCTACACCTATTCCTGCGGCGGTTGGCAGAAGAATAATCCAATTCCTCCGGACCAGACATCGTGGAGCGTTTACGGCAAGCTCTACCAGGACAACCTGGCCTACTTGCGTGGCATTCTGGAGCAGGCCGCCGTGGCGAAGGACCGTGACGCCGTAACCCAGCAGATCGGCGACTATTATGCCGCTTGCATGGACGAAGCTCGTGTCGAGAAGCGCGGCGCCAAGCCGATATGGCCGGCGCTGGTAGAGATCCAGGGATTGCCGAGCGTGCACGAAATGGCGCCGTTGATCGCGCGTCTGCATCTCGAGGGCGAAACCATGCTTTTCAGCAGTGGCTCCCAACAGGACCCGGACAACTCCGATGCCATGATTGTCGGCCTGGACCAGGATGGCCTCGGTCTTCCCGATCGCGATTACTACACCAAGAGCGACGCCAAATCGAAGGAGATCCGTCAGCGCTATCTGGAGCACGTGCAGAAGATGTTCCAGCTCATCGGCGACTCGCCTGAGCAGGCCAGGAAAGAGGCCGCGACCGTGATGCGGATCGAGACCGCAATTGCGAAGGCCTCGCTCACCCGCCTGGATCTTCGTGATCCTTACAAGATCACTCACAAGATGACGGTCGCCGGACTCAACCAAATGGCGCCTAACTTCGACTGGACCGCCTATTTCTCCACCAGCCAGGTTCCTCACTTTGAAGTCCTCAATGTGGAGTCGCCGGACTTCTTCAAGGACCTGAACGCCCAGCTGGCTTCGGTCTCCCTCGATGACTGGAAGATCTATCTGCGCTTCCATGTGGTCAATTCCAACGCGCCCTATCTCTCGTCTGCTTTCGTCAACGAAAACTTCGCGTTTTATCGCCAGTATCTGCACGGCGCCAAAGAGTTGCAGCCGCGCTGGAAGCGCTGCGTCGAGTATGTTGACGACCAACTGGGCGAAGCCCTGGGCCGGGAGTACGTTCGCAAGACCTTCCCGCCGGAGCTGAAGGCCGCGACCCTCCGCATGACGTTGCAGATCGAAGATGCAATGGCCGCCCGTATCCAGCAGCTTGACTGGATGAGCCCTGCCACCAAACAGCAGGCGCTGAACAAACTGCACTCCGTTCGCAACAAGATTGGTTACCCTGACAAATGGCGCGACTACAGCTCCGTCACCATTCTTCCTGACGACTTCTATGGCAATGCCGAGCGGGCCGAGGAGTTCGAGAACCACCGCGAGTTCAACAAGGTGGGCAAGCCCACCGACCGCAGCGAGTGGGGCATGACGCCGCCTACCGTCGACGCCTACTACAACGGCCAGATGAACGACATCAACTTCCCGGCCGGAGTTCTCCAGCCGCCGCTCTACGACCGCAAGCTGGACGACGCGCCCAACTACGGCAATACCGGCTCAACCATCGGACATGAGTTGACTCACGGCTTCGACGATGAAGGACGCCAGTTCGATGGCAAAGGTAATCTGAAGGATTGGTGGACCACCCAAGACGCCGCGCAGTTCGTAAAACACGCCGGCTGTGTCGTCGATCAGTATGCGAAGTACACCATTGTGGACGACATCCACATCAACTCAAAGCTGACCGAAGGCGAAGATGTGGCTGACCTGGGGGGCACGATTCTCGCCTACATCGCCTGGAATAATGCCGACAAGAACGCCCCGCTCAGCAACCGCGATGGGCTGACTCCGGAACAGCGCTTCTTCGTTGGCTTCGCGCAGTGGGCCTGCGAGAACGATCGTCCTGAAGACTTGCGGGCCCGGGCCATCGTCGACCCGCATTCGCCGGCCAAGTACCGTATCAATGGCGTGGTAGTGAACGTGCCGGAATTCGGGCCAGCCTTTAGTTGCAAAGCCGGCTCGCCCATGGTGAAACCCGCTGACAAGGTGTGCAAGGTGTGGTGATGACGGGGCTCGGGAGGCTTTGAAGGGCTCAGCCTGAGCCTGCGCCTCTCAGTTTAATTCTTGCCATCACGACGAGGCCTTTAGAGACTGTGTCCCGACCGGCTAAAGAATTTTCGCGGTGGAACAAACCGCTCGAAAATCGATCGCACCAGCCGCGCAGCGGCGACACGGGTTGTTTTTCGGGTTTCCTGCCTGATCCTTGCAGCCTCGTTTGCGACCATCCTCCGCTACGCTACGGGCGCCGGCAGTGCATCACGCCGACGTCGCAGCCGTTCACGGACACGATTCCGGTACGAACTTCGCTTGAATGAGAGTTCTCTGCCTCGTGTTCAGGATCGGGGTAGCCCGAATTGGGCAGCGCCGGGTGGGCTGTCGACTTGCGATGAGTCCCGCTCGCTTTTGTCCCACGTTCGTTTTGGAGATGGGCTGCTTTCTTGCCCGTCTGCTCTGCATGGCCAAGGGACCTGTTCCAGCCCATATCGACCTCCGCACTACTGGGAAGATGCTGCCGTTACGAAATTGGAAACCCGCAGCTGAAAAAAATCAAGTAAGAGCGTCACTTTTCAAGGCAGGCAAAGCAACGTGAAGCTGGCCTTCCGTGTCGCGATCGGCAAAAGAACCTTGCGGCGGGATGAACCTGCCCCAACTGATGAACCAGCCGCGCAGCGGCGGCAGCGCAGTGAGCCCGGCGCGGGAGCGCCGGGTAAAGTGGGAAATTGAACTGAGCCGCGGAGCGGCGGCACAGCGACACCTTTAAGCCGCCTTGACGCCGGCCCCGAAGACTGGCTCCGCCCTACTGCCGTATCCGCGGATTGAACGCCGAGTACAGCAAATCGGTCAGAAAATTTACCAGCACGTAGGTCAGTCCGATCATCAGGATGCAGCCCTGCACCAGGTAATAATCGCGGTTGGAGATCGCCGTAATCGTCAGCCGTCCGATCCCAGGCCACGAGAAGATTGTTTCCGTGACAATCGCGCCCGCCAGCAGCGCCCCGAATTGCAACCCGATTACCGTGACAATCGGAATCATGGCATTACGCAGAGCATGACGATAAACCACCGTCCGCTCCGGCAGCCCTTTGGCGCGCGCGGTGCGAATGTAATCCTGTCCCAGCTCTTCCAGCATCGAGGTCCGGACCATGCGCGTAAGAATAGCGGCCAGGGCCGCGCCCATGGTGAATGCAGGAAGCACCAGATGCGCCGGCGACCCTGAGCCTGAGACCGGCAGCCATCCCAGCTCAATTGCGAAAATCAAGATGAGGATAGGCCCCAGCGCGAAGTTAGGGAACGACAGCCCCAGCAGCGAGACGAAGCTGAGCACCCGATCGTCCCATCGGTTGCGATGCAGCGCCGAACGCACTCCCGCTGGAATCGACAGTCCTAACGCGACCACCAGCGCGGCCAGCGTCAGCTCCATCGTGAAGGGATACGCTTGCGCGATGATGTGTCCCACATTCTGGTTCAGGCGCAGCGAGCGGCCCATGTCGCCATGCGCAATGCCGCGCCAGTAATTCACATACTGCTCTCCCAGCGGAACATCCAGGCCATAAGCATGGCGCGCCGCCGCAACGTCGGTAGCAGCAGCGCCCTCGCCCAGCATTTGTTGTATGGGATCGCCGGGCACCAGATGGATCAGGAGAAACACAACTGACACCACCAGCCACACCACCGGCAAGGTGTAGAGCAGGCGTGAGAGCAGGTAGCGCAGCATCAGCGTGGGGCCGGCAACGCCGGAGTAGTTGAAGGCGGTTGCGGAGGTTGTGTGGTTTCAATTTTGACGCTTTCCACCCGCAGGCCGTCCATAGTCGTGACCGTATAGCGGCGGCCTTCATACTCAAAGTTGTCGCCGGACCTGGGGATGCGTTGCAGCCGCGAGAGTGCAAATCCGCCGAGAGTTTCAAAGCCGTCGTCACGCGGCAAAACAATACGGTATTGCGACTCCAGGTCGCGAATGTTGACCGACCCGTCCAGGGTCATGGAAGGATCGCCGGGCAGAAACGACTGTCCACTGACATCGAACTCGTCCTCAATCTCGCCCACCAATTGTTCCAGCACGTCCTCCACCGTCACCAGTCCCGCCGTCGAGCCGAACTCATCCACCACCACCGCCAGGTGCCGCATGCGCGCCTTGAACTCCAGCAGCAGGTCCGGCAACGGCTTGGTTTCGGGAACCACCAGCACCTCTCGCATGATATGCCGCACCTCAAGTCCACTCGGACGGGATATAGCGCGTCCCGCAGCGGTGCGGTTCACGCGATAGCGCAGCCAGCGCATCAGGTCTTTGGCATAGAGCACGCCGATGATGTGCTCGGGGCCGCGCTGCGGATCATAAACTGGAATGCGCGAATGTTGCTCGTCAACCGCCTGTTGCAGCGCCTCCTCCAGAGAGAGATTACCCGGCAGTGAAAAAATGTCGGGCCGCGGCACCATGATCTCCCGCACCGTGATGTTTTCCAGGTCGAGGGCCCGCAGAATAAGGTCTTCCTGCGGGGCCGCCAGTATTCCCAACCGCCCGCTGGCGGAGACAATCAGCTTCAGCTCCTCCGGCGAATGCACGCCGCCTTCGCGCACCTGCCGCATCCCGAACGTCTTCAGCACCGCGCCGGTGGAAGCCGTCATAAATCTCAGAAAAGGCCCCGCCACGGTGATGAAGAAGTCCATCGGCCCGGCTACCGCGAGGGCCACCCGCTCCGTCCGCTGCAACGCGATTGACTTGGGGACCACCTCTCCCATGATGACTACCAGATAGGTCATCAGGGCGAAGGCCAGGACCACCGCGCAGCCATGCGCGTACAGCCGCGAGTGCGGCAGCGGCTGGAACAGCGGCTCCAGAATGTGAGCGATCGACGCTTCTCCAATCCAGCCCAGGGCCAGGCTGCAAACCGTCACTCCAAATTGGACGGCATTCAGGACAAGGTCGAGCTTCTGATGGAGCTTCTGGACAGTGCGCGCGCCGATGCGATGCGCCGCAATCATCTGTTGCAGTCGCGTCTCGCGCACGCTCACCAGCGCGAATTCAGCGGCCACAAAGAACGCGTTGGCCGCGATCAGCAAGACCACGGCTACGATCCGCAGCACCACGAAGGTAACCATGAATGAGAAATCTTAACATCGCGACCCTGCCCGCTCGCGCCGGCAACTGCCGCCTCGCCCTCCCGCACCTGGCCTCCACTCGCCTGAGGCCTAGGGTGGGTTACTTAGTCCCACCCGGAAATACGCGGTACAAGTAGCTGCTTGTTCTAGGACGAACGCCCGATTCGCTTTTCCCGACGATGACGAGATACTCCCTGAACACTGAGGCGATCGCGTCCACCCCCAGTGCCTACTTCGTCCCGGCCAAAGTAAATACCCGCGAAGGAGAAAAGTCTTGATCCAGCGTACATTCTTATTGGTAGCTGCTTGCTTATCGGTCTCATTGTCTGCCCTCGCCTCGGTAAGCGTCACCGTCACCTCGCCCAGTAATGGCTCCCAGGTCGGCAGCCCTTTTACGTTAACGGCCAACGCCAGCAGCCACAATACGATCACCGGCTGGCACATTTATGTGGACGGCAACGATGTCTATAGCGCTGGCCAAACTAACTCCATCAATGCCAGCGTCAATGCAGCGGTGGGAAATCACCAGGTCGTCACTCGCGCCTGGGACAGCACTGGCGCTTACGGCTCCGTCACCGAAGAGATCACCGTAACCAGTGGTGGCAACAACGGCCTGCCCACGCCTCCATCGAACGCGATCGTATTCAACAACATCGACGACCGGGGCGGCTGGGCCTGGTGCAACAGCCCCAGCTGCTCAGGCGGCAGCGGCCAGGGCAGCTACTGGATGGCGCAGAACCAGAGCAATCCATCCGAAGACGGCGCCAGCACCGAGTTCTACAACTCCGGCGTCTGGGGTAACGCTTTGTGGCTGGAGAAGCTTGGGGCCAACGACGGTGTGCACAACTTCCTGTGGGACTTCTATATCGAGCTGGACGACAACTCCCAGAATGCGGCCCAGGCCCTGGAGTTCGATGCCTTTCAGTTCATTGGCGGATACAACTACATGATGGGAAGCCAATGTGACTATGACGGTGGGGCCGTTTGGGACACCTGGGACGAAGCCAGCGGGCACTGGATCCACACCAACATCTCCTGCCCCAAATTCAGTTCCAACACCTGGCATCACATCCAGTGGTACATCACCACCAACAGCAGCAACCACACCTACACTTACGTTACGCTGGTGGTCGACGGCAACAGCCATCCGGTCAACCTGACGCGCAACGCCAGGAATCTGAACTGGTCCGATAATCTGGGAGTACAGTTCCAGCTCGACAATAATGCCAGTGGCGAGGGCTATCACGAGTGGGCGGATGAGGTGAAACTGACGATCTGGTAATCGCCGGCCTTCTCGGAGTAACGGCCCATTGGGCGTGGGAAACATTCTTTGCCGCCGGGATATACAGGTCCCGGCGGCGTTTCTTTGTCTGGACGAGGCCCGCACCTAGTAGGATTCTTCCGTGAAGCGTTCTTTCCGGCGTGTTTCCTTGATTTCTCTCCGGGTTCGATGCAAAATATCATAAGCCTTCGCTTTTTATTCGCGACCTAAGTCACCCCGTGCAGGACAATTTCACTCCCACCCCCGAGCAGCGCCAAGCCATCGAGCATGTCCACGGCCCTATGCTGGTTGTGGCGGGCGCTGGAACCGGCAAGACCACTGTCCTGGCGCGCCGCATCGCGCACCTCATCAGGAGCGAGGCCGCGCGGCCCGACGAGGTCCTTGCCGTCACCTACACTCGCAATTCCGCCGCCGAACTGATTCATCGTGTAGCGGCCATCCTCTATCCAAACCTCGACCAGCAGCCCTCGCTTTATCCCGAGCTCGAGCGTCCCAAAGCGGCCAGGAAGCTCCTCCAGAGCGGTCTCCAGGCGCACACTTTTCATTCCTATTGCTACCGGCTTTTGCAGGATGCGGGCACCAGGTTTCAGCTCCTCGACGACAAAGATTTGTTCATCCTGCTGCGGCGGCGGATCGGCGCCCTGAAGCTTCAGCACTACATCAAGGCTGCCACTCCGGGAAAGTTTCTGGAAGACTTGCTGAAGTTCTTCAGCAGTTGTCACGATGAGCTGCGCACTCCCGCCGATTACGACGCCTACGTGGCCAAGCTGGAGCGCGGCGAGATTCCGCTGCCGCGCATGGCGAAGACGAAGGATGCAGCTGCCATGTCCGATGAGGAGGCCCTTGGCCGCTGCCACGAGGTCGCGCGGGCCTTCCGTTTTGCCGAAGACCTCCTCCAGGAAGAAGGCCTCGGCACCTTCGGTCACATCATGACGCGCGCGGTTGATGTGCTGACCCGTCGCAAGTCGGTGTTGGAGCGCCAGCAGCGGCGGGCGCGGTTCATTCTGATCGACGAGTTTCAGGACTCCAACGTCGCGCAGATCAAGCTGGCCAGCCTGCTCGCCGGAGAACAGGCCAATGTCTTCGCCGTAGGCGATCCTGACCAGGCGATCTACCAGTTTCGCGGCGCCACCAGCGATGCTTTCGAGCAATTCTTGCAGACCTTCGGCAAAGACCGCGTGCGGCGCGTTACCATGTCGGCCAACCGGCGTTCCACGCCGCCCATCCTGCGCTGCGCCTACCAGGCCATCAAGGGCAACCCAGCGATCGTCACCACGGACGGGGGCTGGCCGCGCGAGCCGCTCACCTGCGCCCGGCTGGCGCACGATGCCAGCCTCGCTGCCGCGCCTGCGGTCCAGGCGATCGTTCCCAATGGTGGCGAGCAGGAGGCTGCGTTCGTCGCCGACACCATCAAGGCTAGGCGCGCGAAGCAGCCCGCGACCAAGTTCAGCGACATCGCTGTCTTGTATCGCAGTCATCACCATCGCGAAGAGATTGTGAGGGAGCTGACTCGCCGCGGCATACCTGTCCACGTTAGAGGCGCCGACCTGTTTCACACGCCCGAGCTGCGCGACGCCATGGCAGTGCTGCGCATTTTGGATGTTTCGCATCCGGTCGCGTTATTCCGCGTGGCTGCACTGCCGCAGTTCCAGATCGATCCCCAACGCTTTCGCGGAGAGCTTGCACTCGCGGGCGAAAACTTCTCTCCCGAAGCCGTGCTGGAAAACGTTCCCGGCGGCTTGCAGATCGTTGAGACCGTCCGCGCCGCGCGCCGGGAGCTGGCTGCCGCCGACAATTTGCTGTCCGCAGCCGTAGACATTGCCCAGCGTGACTTCGGACTGCCGGACTCGATGCCGCTGCGCCGCTTTTGCGACTTTGCCGGGCGCTGGCGCGAGAAGCCAAAGCAAATCGTCGGCCCGGGTACGCTGCATGATTTTCTTGACTACATTTCGGTATTTCAGCAGGAGGCGAAAGGCACTCTCGTTGAAGAGACGGAGGAAGACGATCCTGTTGCCGCCCTGGCGCCCGGCGAGCTGAGCGGCGCGCCGGCGGAAGACGCGGTGCAGGTGATGACCGTCCACGCCGCCAAGGGGCTGGAATTTCCCAGCGTCTTTGTGCTGCGCGTCTTCTCGCCGTCGTTTCCCAGCCCGTATAAAGAGTCACTCGTGGAATTTCCGCGGCAATTGCGCCACAAGGCCACCTCCGGCGAGACCGATCCCAAGACCCTCTGCGGTGAGGAAGAGCGCCGCCTGTTCTACGTTGCCATGACACGCGCCATGGACGAGCTGTACCTGTGCGGCAGAGCGGCACGGGGCAAGAATCCGATTCCAACTAAATACCTTCGCGAACTTGTCGACGAGGCCAAGGCCGCACTGAAAGGCGCGATCGCCTCGCGAGTCCTGGAACCCGATCTCATCGCGCGTATCGATGCTGCTGCCGATCCGTTGCCGCTGGTCTCGCAGTGGACGCAACTTCCGCCGCGCGCGGATGCTCGTCTGCTGGACCTGAGCGCCAGCGCCATACAGGGCTACGAATATTGCCCGCTGGCGTACAAGCTGCGTTATGACTGGCGGCTGCCCGAGGACGCGACTGCGGCCCTGCAATTTGGCAGCGCCATGCACCTGGCCCTGAAGGCCTACTTCGACGGCGTTCGCGCCGGACGTCCGCCCGGCGAGGAGTCCGTCGTGGCCTGTTTCCTCGATGAGTTTGCCAAGGCCAAGATCGACGAGCCGCTCCAGCGCGAGCTCTACCAGAACGACGGTCGCGAACAGCTCATTGCGTTTGTCCGCTCCCAGCCGGCTCATCCCGCGGTGCTGGTCCTTGAGACCGAGCGCCGCTTCAAGATCGAAATTGGCGGGGCGCGGGTGCGCGGCAGACTGGACCGGCTCGACTGCCTTGGCGACGGCAAAGTCGCCGTGGTGGACTACAAGACGGGCAAGGCAAAAACTCAGGAGGACGCCGACAAAAGCCTCCAGCTTTCGATTTACGCGCTGGCTGCCAGAGAGATGGGACACACGCCCTCGTCGCTCGTCTTCATCAATCTGAAGAATGGGGCCACCATCGAATCGCGGCGCACTCCCGAACAACTTCGCGAGGCTGAGACTTGTGTCTCGTCGATTGCCGCCAGGATTGCCGCTGGAGAGTTTGAACCGAAGCCCGGGGCTGGCTGTGCGCGGTGTTCCTATCACAGCATCTGTCCGGTCCACGAAGAGCCGCTACCGCGTCTTGCCGCCGGAAGCGCCGCGAACGTGGATTAGTCTGGCGCGTTGCTGATTCCTTGCCATCCCGACCGGAGCGGAGGGATC
>Ga0181531_10002624_pt1 | contig 11196 bp, 8 predicted proteins | sample PEATcosm2014_Bin_38_FD_119743 | JGI IMG/M metagenome (GOLD analysis project Ga0181531, IMG submission 119743) | Peatland microbial communities from MTU Mesocosm Facility, Houghton, MI, USA - PEATcosm2014_Bin11_10_metaG | ecosystem: Environmental > Terrestrial > Soil > Wetlands > Peat | place... | reverse complement strand
ATCGGAGAACATGCCGTGCAATGCATGGCCAAATTCGTGAAACATGGTTACAACATCGGTGAAGCTGATTAGAGCTGGCTGGCCTGGTGCGGGTTTCGGAAGGTTGGCCACGTTGTACACGACCGGACTTGTTCCCAACAGACGCGATTGGCCGACGAACTCCGACATCCAGGCGCCGCCGTTCTTGTTATCGCGTTTGAAATAATCGCAATAAAACAACGCCAGGTGCTTCCCATTGGAATCGAATACTTCAAAAACACGCACATCGGGTTGGTAAACCGGGATGTCGTGCCGCTCCTGAAAAGTGATTCCATAAAGTTGATTGGCCGCGTAGAACACGCCGTTCTGTAACACATTATTAATTTCAAAGTAAGGTTTCACTTCGTCATCGTCGAGGTCGTAGCGCGCCTTGCGCACCTGTTCGGAATAAAATTCCCAATCATAGGGCTGAACTTGGAAGCCGCCTTTCTGGGAATCGATGACATCCTGAATGTCTTTCGCCTCACGCGCCGCCTGGGCGGTTGCGGCGGGAACAATGTCATCCATGAACTTGAGCGCCGCCTCGGGCGTTTTCGCCATCTGATCTTCCAGCTTCCACGCCGCAAAACTCGTGAAACCGAGAAGCTTCGCCTTCCTCGCCCGGAGCTGGGCCAAGTGGCTGATAGTGTCGCGAGTATCATTTGCGTCCCCGCGTTCTGCACGATTCCAGGAATGCTCAAACAGGGTTTGCCGCGTGGCGCGGTTGCTGAGCGCAACGAGGTCGGGCTGCTGGGTTGTGTTTTGGAGCGGGATGACAAACCCTTCGACCTTGCGCCCTTGCGCGGCCTGCGCAGCAGCCGCGACCTGGGCGTCCGATAGGCCGGCGAGGTCTGCCTTGATGGTCGTCACATAAGCGCCATTCCTGGTCGCGTCAAGCAGCTTAGTGTTGAACGCATTAGAAAGGGTCGAGATTTCTTCATTGAGCTTCTTCAGTTCCGTTTTGTCAGCTTCCGAGAGATTTGCTCCGGCATGCACAAAATCGTCGTAGACTTTCTCTACCAGCCGGAGCGATTCAGGATCGAGCTTGAGCGACATTCGCTGCTTGTAGACCGTGGCCACCCGAGTAAATAACTTTGTATTCAAATAAATAAAATCCTGGTGAGCGGCAAGCTTCGGAGCTTCGATCGTCTTGACGCTTTGCAGCACCGGATCTGTATTAGCGCCAGTCACCCCATCGAAAGCGGCCAGCGCACGCCCGAAGAGACGGCCGCTCTTTTCCATGGCTACGAACGTATTCTCGAAGGTCGGGGGGGCAGGGTCGTCAGCGATCGCCTGGATTTCCGCCTGCTGTTGCGCCATGCCGGCCTCAATCGCCGGTTGATAATCCTCGTCCTTGATCTTGTCAAAGGGGGGCGCCTGAAATGGCAACGCGCTGGGAGCATAGAACGGATTCGAAGGACCAAAATCGGCCGCCGCGGCGAGAACGGGGTTGGTGATCAGTGCGGTCGTACCGGCAATTAATGTACTCATGGATAACAGGATAACCTTCAGGCGATAGAGTCGAATAGGGTTCATAGAGTCTGGCGTTCCTTTTTCTTTTTCATTGTAGCGGAAAGAACACGGCTCCCAAAAATGTCGAACTGCCCCACGTCTTGGCATTGAACATCATAGCGAAGCCTTTCCAAGCCATCGTTTACCGTTGCTCATCCTGCTTCGCCGCTTCCTCAATCTTCTTTCACTGACTCCCGGTTGTGTTTAAGATTCGACTAGTGGGGTCGCCCGGTGGATGGCTCGAAGCAGGATCTTCTCCAGGTTCAGAATTTGACGGTTGGCTATGCGTCGAGCGATGGCAATATTCTCCACGCCGTCGACGACATTAGCCTTGTTATCCGTTCTGGCGAGACCCTCGGTGTGCTGGGTGAATCCGGGTGCGGCAAGAGTTCGCTCGCCCGTGCGATTCTGCGAATATTGCCGCCGCACGCAAATTGTAGCGGGAGCATCAGGCTCGGCGACAAAAACATCTTGCTGCTCAACGAGCAGGAACTGCAGATGATCCGGGGGCGCCAAACCTCAATGGTGTCGCAAGATCCCGCGCTATCGCTCAACCCGGTGTTGTCCGTCGGTCGCCAGATCGAAGAAGTACTTCGGGCGCACTTACCCCTCTCCGGCCGTCAACGGCGCGAACGCGTCATCACATTGCTGCGAGACGTCGGCTTCGATCAACCGCTTGAGATCAGGAGCGTTTACCCACATCAGCTCAGCGGAGGACAGCGACAGCGCGTCGCGATCGCACAGGCGCTCGCGTGCCAACCGGATCTCTTGATCGCAGATGAACCGACCAGCAAGCTCGACGCGACATCAAGCGAGGAAATTATCACCCTCCTTTCCGGGATTCGACAGAAACACAACACTTCGATTCTGTTCATTAGCCACGATCCGACGCTGTTTGCCGGATTCGCCGATCGGCTTCTGGTGATGTATGCCGGGCGAATCGTCGAGTCCGGGGCTGCCGCCGCAGTTTTTGGTCATCCGCTGCATCCTTATACACGCGCGCTTGTCCGGATTGCTAGATCTTCGACCCTCTCCGCGTCCGCCTTGCGCGTAAGGCTCGAGTCCATCGATGGTTTGCCTCCAGACCCAGCCCAATTTAAGTCGGGTTGCCGCTTCGAACCGCGGTGTTCGGACCGAAAGGAAATATGCTCTCAACGTTATCCAGGCGCCTTTCTGCCTGAACCCTCTCACCCCGTGAACTGCTTCAACTATGGGGAGTAGCTTTGACTAGCCTTATGTCTCCAAGTGTGGGCGTCTCACCGCCGGAGAGCTTCTTGCGCGTAATCGGTCTCCGAAAGCGCTATACCCGGGGTGGCCTGTGGCGCGGAACGGTGCGGATTAGCGCCGTCGACGGAGTTGATTTCGAAATCCCGCGTGGCCGCATGCTGGCAATCGTCGGCGACTCGGGATCGGGGAAATCGACGGTGGCGCGATGTGTAAGTCGCCTTGAAAAGCCCGACTCAGGCGAAATTCTGCTGCGCGAGACTGACATAGCGAAGCTCGGATCGCGCGATTTATTTCCGTTACGAAGCCGTGTCCAGATGGTATTTCAAGATCCGACTACCTCGATGAACCCACATTTCACCGCGCTCGCCGTCATCGAAGAACCGCTGCGCATCCAGAATCGCGGCCATGATCTCGTGTGCGACGGCGAGCAAAGGATTCAAACAGCGCGCTCCTTGATGGAGGAAGTTGGATTATCTCCAGAGTGGCTAGCGCGTCCAATCCGTCATTTCAGTGGAGGCCAGCAGCAGCGCCTCGCCCTGGCACGCGCGCTCGCGGTACGCCCCCAACTTCTCATTCTCGACGAAACCCTGTCTGGGCTTGACCTGTCGACGCAATCGCAGATCGCGAATCTGTTGGTCGATCTACAGAAGGCTCACTCTCTCACCTATCTACTCGTTTCTCATGACCTGTCGCTCGTTTCTCGTTTGGCGGACGCCATCGCGGTGATGTGCGGGGGGAAGATTGTAGAGATCGGCCCTACAGCTGATGTCGTCGCGAACCCACGCCACCCGACGACGAAGCGTTTGCTCGATGCAGCAAAAGCGGCTGCTTCCAAACTCGCGGCCGTGACCGGTGCTTCCGCGTGATTTACCTCGGCCGCCGGCTGGCGCGTGCAATTCTCCTACTGGTCGGCGTTTCAGCGCTGTGTTTCGCATTCACAGAAATGGCGCCAGGAAGCTTCTTCGACGAGATGAGGCTCAATCCCCAAATTTCTCCCGAGACCATTTCCTCGCTACGCTCGCACTACGGCTTAGATCAGCCTCTTCTCGTGAGATACGCCCGCTGGATGAAGTCGGCCCTCCATGCCGATCTTGGTTATTCCATTGCATACAATTTACCCGTTGCCCCGCTGTTGTGGAGTCGAGCGAAAAATACATTACTGCTCACTGGCACCACTCTTTTTCTCACTTGGCTGATTTCAGTTCCTTTAGGTGTGTGGACCGCAAATCGACCGGGAGGCGCCCTAGACAAGGCCGTCACCCTTCTTAGTTCGTTCCTTATCGCTGTTCCGGAGTTGGTCATATCCCTCGTGGTCCTTGCGGTGGCCGTCCGATGGCGTATCTTGCGCGTCGGGGGAATGATGTCAGCGGATGTTGAAGGTCTTTCGTTTTGGGGCATGTTCCTGGATCTGTTGCAACATCTCGCATTGCCGGCTTTCATCCTTATACTCTGTGAGACGGCTGTTATCGTCCGCCACGTCCGAGCCAGTGTCCGTGAGGTGTTGACTGCTCCATTTGTTCAGGCCGCAAGAGGCCTCGGTATCAATCGGACCCGATTGTTGTTCCGTCATGTATTGCCCGTCGCCGCGAATCCCGCCATCTCACTCCTGGGCTTTTCTCTCGCCGGCTTGCTGAGTGGCTCGCTGTTGGTCGAGGTGATCTGCGGTTGGCCCGGTCTTGGCCCACTCCTGCTCGAAGCCACCCTGGCGCGAGATCTGTATCTCGTGATTGGCGGTATCCTGTTCTCCGCCCTGTTCATGGTCGGGGGAAATCTGGTGGCAGATATATTGCTGCTGGCGTGCGATCCTCGCATGCGCAAACAGGGGAACGATGGTCGATAAGATTCCCGACTCTTCGATTCGCCGCACACAGGTCGTTCTGTTGATTGTCGCGCTTGCAGGACTGCACTTCCTTCTAATCTGCGCCGGGTTCTTCGCGCCCTACGACGCAACCAGTCAAGACCGAGAATTGCCCTATGCCCCGCCGACTCGCATCCATTTCTGTGATGCGTCAGGATTTCATTCGCGCCCTTTCATATATGCATGGACTCCCTCCGGAGCCGACACGGATTCATCGGGCAGTTATCGGGAGGACCGCAGCCACGAATATCCTGTGCACTTCTTCGTAAGAGGCGCGAGCTACGACATCTTGGGCGTCTTTGAATCCAGCTGGCACCTGTTCGGAGTCGACGCTCCGGGCAAACTGATGCTGTTTGGCGCTGACGCCTTCGGGCGCGATGAGTTCTCACGTGTCTTATTCGGAGGCCAAATTTCGGTCGCTGCTGGGATCGTGGCCACTCTACTTGCGCTCGCCACGGGGAGCGTGCTCGGAATCATCGCCGGCTTCTATGGGGGCTGGATTGACGAATCGTTAATGGGATTGACCGAGCTATTTCTTTCATTGCCATGGCTCTATTTCTTACTCGGGGTGCGGGCATTCTTGCCGCTGCATTTGAGTACGCTTCGCACCTTCTTTCTTCTCACGGGCGTCATTGGACTGATCGGATGGGGCCGCCCCGCCAGGCTAATCCGCGGTCTCGTTCTCAGCTTACGGCATCGTAACTTCGTTCTCGCAGCCCGCGGATTCGGCGCAGCGGATTTCTACCTCTTGCGCCGCCATATTCTGCCCGAGACATTTGGTCTTTTGCTGACCCAAGCCGCAATGCTCGTGCCTCGCTACATCGCTGCGGAAGTCACGCTGTCATTCTTCGGCCTGGGAGTCAACGAACCGGTGCCGAGTTGGGGGAACATGCTCAGTACTCTCCAGCAGTACAGCGTGCTCGTTTCCTACAGCTGGTTGCTGGCCCCAGCCGGGGCTGTCGTTGTTACTTCCGTACTGTATAGCTTGCTCGCCGATGTGTTTCATTCCCGGTTAAAATCTCAATCAACCTAGCAAAGTCGTTCTGTGGGGTAAGGGGTCTTTATGAAAGTGATCGCTCGCCTAACCCTACACGTGTGTCTTTTTGCAGGTTTTTGCTTCGCTGCTCCTCCCGCTCCCGCTGGCGCGCGCGCCGGCGAAGAGATTGCGCGCCTGCCCGACGTGGAGGGTCGCTACGGCGGTCATCTCACTGTCGGTGAACGTGCGGAACCAAAGACCCTAAACCCGGTCTTGGCGACCGACTCGGTATCGCGCGAAATCATTGGACGCTTGATGGGAGATCTGGTCGAGATCAATCGATCTTCCCAGCTCACTGAGCCGGCGCTTGCGAAATCGTGGAAGATTTCTCCCGACGGCCGCACCTTCACCCTTACCTTGCGCAAGGGTGTGCTTTTTTCTGATGGTCAGCCTTTCGATGCTGACGACGTTATCTTTTCGTTCGGCGTATATATGGACGAGGCGGTCGATTCCCCACAGCGCGATCTTCTGATCATTGATGGCAAGCCCATCGTCATCAGCAAGATCGATAAGTATACGGTGCGTTTTGTGCTGCCGCGCCCGTATGCAGCCGCCGAGCGCCTGTTCGACGGTTTGGCAATCCTGCCGAAGCATCTTCTTGAAAAGCCGTACCGTGCCGGCCACTTTGCGGAATCGTGGGCCCTGAACGCTCAACCGTCCGAGATCGCGGGTCTCGGTCCGTTCCGGCTCAAGCAGTACGTACCGGGCCAACGTATCGTGCTCGAGCGCAATCCTTATTACTGGAAGGTTGACCGCCAAAACCACCGTCTACCCTATCTCGACGAACTCGTATTTCTCTTCGTTGGAACTGAAGACGCACAGGTCATGCGCTTTGAAGCCGGGGAAACAGACATCATCAGCCGGCTCAGCTCCGAAAACTACAGCCTGCTGCTGCGCGAGAAGGGTCGAAGCGGTTCGCAACTTGCGGATCTGGGGCCGAGCCTCGAGTACAACTTCCTGGTCTTCAATCTGAACGATCTCAGCGGAAAGAAACTCGACGAAGTCGCGGCCACGCAAGCCTGGTTTCGCGATCTTAGGTTTCGTCAGGCGATTTCTCTGGCCGTCGACCGCGATTCAATCGTGCGTCTCGTCTACGGAACTCGTGGCGCTGCGCTTTGGGGGAACGTTGGACCGGGCAACAAATTGTGGATCAATCAAAGCCTTCCACATCAAGCGCGCTCGATCGAGGGTGCCCGTCAAATCCTCAGGTCCGCTGGTTATTCGTGGAACACCTCGGGGCAACTCATCGACGCGGAGCGGCGAACCGTCGAGTTTTCTATCATAACCAGCTCCTCTAACAGCCAGCGCATGAAGATGGCGGCGCTGTTAGAGGATGACCTCTCGAAACTCGGCATCCAGGCTCACATCGTTCCACTCGAATTTCGCGCCATGATCGATCGCGTATTTCAAAGTTTCAACTATGAAGCGGCAATTATGGGACTGGGTGGCGGCGATGCCGACCCCAATCCGGAGATGAACGTCTGGACGGCCACAGGAACGTCGCACCTATGGCATCTCGGCGAAACCACGCCCGCAACCGATTGGGAGCGGGAACTCGACCAGTTAATGCAAAAACAGATGGTCACCCTCGATTACAGCAAGCGTAAGCAGCTTTACGATCGTGCCCAGCAGCTGATCGCTGAAAATTTGCCTTTCATTTTTCTGGGAACACCTAACATTCTGTCCGGGGCAGACGCACGCGTAGGTAATTTTCATCCTGCTGTGCTCGACCCCTATACATTATGGAACGCCGATGAGCTGTATATTCGAAGCTCCGCCCAGGAAAACGCGGGCATTCGATGAGTGGGGCCGCAACAGGGAGAGCGCGGGAAAAGCTGACTCGGTCTTTCGACGACCGTCTCATCGAGCAGTGTCTTGCGGGCGACCAAGAAGCCTGGTCGGCATTAATCGACCGCTACAAGAATCTCATTTACTCCATCCCGATCAAACTCGGCATGTATCAGGATGCGGCCGACATCTTCCAGTCCGTTTGCGTCGATCTTCTGTCAGAGCTGTCCCGCCTTCGCGAACATCGTGCGCTGCCGAAATGGTTGATGCAGACGTGCTATCACAGATGCGTTCAATACCAGCGAAACGCAAACAGACTGGTCGGCGTCGATTTCGAGGGTGAGGACGCGAGCGCGCTCGATCTGGCCAGCAACTCAGAAGAACTCCCCGATCATTTTCTGTCACAACTCGAGCAAGAGCAGATCTTGCGAGATGCCATCTCTCAGTTACCAGAGAAGTGCGAGCGTATGGTCCAATTGCTCTTTTTCGAGCTGCCCCCACGACCTTACGAAGAAGTCGCCGAAGAATTGGGCATGGCGACAGGGTCAATTGGCGCAATTCGGAGTCGCTGCCTTGCCTCTCTTAAGAAGTACCTGCAAAAGCGAGGTTTCCGTTGAGTGTGAAGCCGGTGCAGAAGACCGAGATCGATGCCGCGATCGAAAACCTCCTCACGCTTGCGGACAGCACTAGCCGCGCCCAGTACATCGTCGGCCATGGCGCGTTGCCATGGGACGAAATTGTGCAGACTCTCGCTGAACGAGTTTGGCAGGAAGTTCGAGTAGACACTCATCGCGCCCGCCGCATCGCCGAGGTCGGCCTCGACATCTCAAAAACATTGGATCGCCCCAGGCTTATCGCAAGAAGCCTGCGCGCCAAGGCGAATGCCATGTATGCGCTGGATGACCACGTCGAGGCGGTCGATCTGCACGAGCAGGCCATTCTCTTGTTTGAACAAACGGGCGAAGAAAACGAGCTCGCACGTACACTGAGTGGCTCAATCCAGCCGCTATTGCTGCTCGGCCGCTACGATCAGGCTCTGGCCGCCGGCGAACGCGCCAGCGCGATCTTTCGCGAGCAGGGAAATACCCGCCGTCTGGCTCGCCTCGAAATCAACATCGGCAACATCTACCATCGGCAAGATCGATTCACCGAAGCTCTGGCATTCTACGAGCGCGCATACGAACAAATGATTGCGCACGACGATGCTGAGGGCCTGGCTGCTGTGCTCAGCAACCTCTCGCTGTGCCATATCAGTTTGAACGACTTTCCCAAGGCTCTCGAGCTCCACCGTGCAGCGCGACGACATTGCGAGCAGAAGGATATGCCGATTTTGGTCGCGTATGCCGATTACAACATCGCATATCTCTACTTCTTGCGTGGAGAGTATGGCCGCTCGATCCAAATGCTGCGGGATGCGGCGGTCAGCGCTGAGAAGGCCCAGGATGCCTACCAGATTGCGCTTTGCAACCTCGATCTCTCTGAAATTTATCTGGAACTCAATTTGAGCATGGAAGCGGGAGAACTTGGACGCGCCGCCAACCAAGGCTTCCATGAGCTCGGCTTTGGCTACGAAGCGGCGAAAGCGCTCGGCTTTGCGGCGATCGCCGCCAGTCGCCAGGGGCAGGCTTTCGAGGCGGTTAAGCTATTTACTCAGGCCAAAGAGATGTTTGTGCGCGACCAGAATCAGGTCTGGCCTTCTCTGATCGACCTTTACGAGGCGCTCGTTCTCTTCACTGAAGGACGTCTGTTTGAAGCGCGTCGGCTTTGCACAACCGCTCAACAATTTTTCAGCAAATCCACGATGCGCGGCAAAGCGGTGCTCGCCGACCTCCTGCTGGCAAGGATCGCGTTACGCCTTGCCGACGTCGGTCTCGCCAAGCAACATTGCCAGATGGCGCTCGATACTCTGGTCGATCTCGACTCGCCCACTCTTCTTTATCAAGCTGAATTCTTACTCGGAGAGATCGAACGGGCGAAAGGCAACGAAGATACCGCCTATGAAGCATATTGCCGCGCCCGAACTGCGGTAGAGCGTTTGCGCAGCAGCCTCCGAGGTGAGGAACTCAAGATTGCATTCTTCGAAAACAAGCTTGAGGTGTATGAAAGCCTGGTGGAGATCTGTCTGCGACGCCACGACGGTTTTGAGGAAGCGTTTGTCTGCATCGAACAGGCAAAATCGCGAACTCTCTTGGATGTATTAAACCAACCCGTACACGTGTCTGTTCCCGATGCAGGCCAGAGCGAACTGGTGCGCTCCATTCGCAGCCTGCGAGAGGAATTGAACTGGTACTACAACCTGATTGAACGTGAGCAACTGCGGCCTGAAGACCGCTCGCAAGAGAAAGTCGAGAGGCTTGAACGGCAGGCTCGTTCTCGGGAAGCCGACCTGATGCGCGCGGTCAAAGAAGCGACGGTTGCCGAAGCAAACGAAGCCGGCGTGCAGATTCCCTCGACCATGTCGTTGGAGCAGATTCGCTCAGCGCTGCCCGCAGACACAACACTGGTCGAATTCTTCTGCACACGCGACCGCATCGTGGCCTGCGTGGTATCAGGCAGAGAATTGCGGATCTGCCCGGTCACTGTGCCTGCACGAATTCAGAAGCTCCTTCAATTCTTGCAATTCCAGATTTCGAAATTCCGGCTCGATCCTGAATATATCTCCACTTTCAAGCAGTCTTTGCTCGAGTCCACTCAAGCCCACCTAAAGAGCCTGTATCAGGAGTTAGTTGCCCCCATCCGGCCGATGCTTGAAACCCGCCACATCGTATTCGTCCAGCATGGAGTGCTGCACTATGTTCCGTTTCACGCTTTGCACGACGGCAAAACTTACCTGATCGATCAGTTCGCGATTTCCTACGCGCCCAGCGCGAGTATTTACGCCCACTGCGTGGACAAAAAGGTCAACCTCAACGGTGATGCCCTCATTTTGGGCGTTCCTGACGAACGGACCCCAGCGATTCGCGACGAGGTTGAAGCCCTCGCTAAAATCCTGCCTAATGCCAAACTGTTCGTCGGTCCGGAAGCGAGCGAGAGCGTCTTGCAATCTTACGGACCGCAGAGCAAATCAGTGCACATCGCAACTCACGGATATTTTCGCCAGGATAATCCGATGTTCTCTTCGATACATCTGGGAACCTCCCATCTGAGCCTTTACGACATGGCGCACCTGCATCTACCTGTTGAACTAGTGGTGCTTAGCGGTTGTGCCACAGGAATGAATGTCGTTACCCCGGGCGACGAACTCATGGGACTGGTCCGTGGCCTGCTGCAGGCAGGGGCTCAGTCGCTGGTCTTGAGTCTGTGGGACGTTCACGACGACAGTACCAAAGAATTTATGGTCGATTTTTATACGGGTCTGCGGCAAGGGAATTCGAAAGCCGAGGCCATGCGGACGGCATACATCAACCTGCGCGATCGCCGGCCCCATCCTTATCATTGGGCCCCTTTCTTATTGATAGGGAAGGGTTAAAGCCCCGCCCATTTTTATTTTGGGTGATCTGCATTTTTAGCTCCCCCACCCTCCCTTTTGTACCAAAGGCCCCAATAGAGGCCACCGTGATCAACATCAGTTAATTCCCTCGTGAGGACGTGAATGGAACATTGTGCTGAAGATACCGTCGTCGATCTAGTGCGTGGTGTAGGAACGCAAGAGCTCGCGCGAAGAACTAAGGCTCATCTGGATGCGGGATGTTCGCCCTGTGCTACGAATTACGCCCTGTGGCGACGTGTGGAGCGATTCGCGTTCGACGAAACGACT
>Ga0181531_10002623_pt1 | contig 11203 bp, 9 predicted proteins | sample PEATcosm2014_Bin_38_FD_119743 | JGI IMG/M metagenome (GOLD analysis project Ga0181531, IMG submission 119743) | Peatland microbial communities from MTU Mesocosm Facility, Houghton, MI, USA - PEATcosm2014_Bin11_10_metaG | ecosystem: Environmental > Terrestrial > Soil > Wetlands > Peat | place... | reverse complement strand
GTCGAGCCACCTCTTCATCGAGGCCAGTGCCCATCTGCTGGCGGTGACGCCGACCGCGCATTGGCTCGAATATCTGGATGTCGCCGGCGCGATCATGGCCGAACCGCTGCTGCCGCAGGACGGTGCCGTCACCGCGCGCGGGCCGGGGCTGGGGATATCCTGGGACGAAAAGAAAGCGGCGCGCTACACGCTTTAGCGACTTAGCCGTATTTGAGACATTAGTCCAAGCGCCGTGGATTCACTGATACACCACAGACACTATTCACGCCGTAAATGATCAAATCGTTCTATTTGGCAGGTGCCCCAAACCATTTCGAAGAATGGGAGCAGAACTTTCCAAGTCGAAATCTGAAAATCTTCAAGGGTGCCTTCCCACATAATGTCGTCTTTTACTGACGACCCAAGGGGACCATTATCTATCCACATCTTTCCTTCGGGCGGTGCTGGACGCTGTATTGGGAACCCATCGACACCTGACATACCTGCAATAATTTTTATCGGCGACTTCAGACCGAGATTATCTCTCATAAAACCGATGTAACGCTGTAACGCTTGCGCATATAGCGGTTCAAAATATGGAATCACTTTTCTCTGCACCATACTGTACCCATCGATTGCCCAAATCTCTCCTCGCTCAGAAATTTGAGTGATGATGCTTGCTGTATCCTGATCTCCTCCGCTCCGCGCTTCAAATGTAACAGCGCCATACTTATTTCCTGTGTTCCAAGACCCCATAACCCTGCCAAAAGGTTCCAGCCTGGCGGCATCTATAATTTTTAACAATTGTGCAGAGGTTCGGGGAGGAAGTGGTTCACTGGGAATTAGCCTAAGAAATAGTTGTGGACCGTCATGCCAGATTATTGATTTAGGAGGCTGATCACCCCATCTCCGGTCAAGTTGTCGGCAGAGGATGTCCCCTTCGCTTAAAAAGCTCGATATACGACTCTTCGGTCGCATTGGTTCGAACGAAGGACCTTTAGGAGATCCTCTCAAAGTCCCACTTGCCACAACATTTCGAATTTCGATCGCCAGCGCTTCTGCTAACTGTGACTGAGCATTGGTCTTTTCTTCTGGCGTGGCATCTGGAGCGAGTGAATAACTAATGGGCCTTCGTAGGTGGCGCATGTCGAAAGGCAACGCCTCGCCATGCATTTCACCAAAAGAATTATTCATGACGGGTATGATTCGTGGGCGCCCAACTTTTGAAAGCGCCCATCCATATTCGATCAATACGTTGGGGTTGGAGACTAAGCGACCTTTCTTAGATTTGCTGATGAATGTCAGATCGGGAACAAAAATTGCACATTTCTCAATCTTATCAAATATCGTATTAACGATTTCAGGAATACCTGGAACGTCCTTGGTGTCCCTGTCTACCGTGAATTGTGAATCGCGTTGTGCCTCTTCCACATTTAAATCAGCGAACGCTAGGTGAATTGCCCTTTCGAGGGCTTCTTCGATAAGATTCCGATTGGTTTCCGACGGCGTATCGCTTTGCCATGAGTAGAAGATTGTTTGGGTCATCTGTGAATTAATGATTTAGGTAAGCGGTCTTTCAATTCACCCGCACTTGGAATAGCCGCAGGAGGTGCACTGGTCGCAATTCTCGACGCGGATCAGCGCCGCCTCGCCGCAGCGGGGGCATTGGCCCAAGCCGTGCGCGGCATGGGGACCGCCCGCGGGCAGGTTGACCACCTGGCGCAGCGCCTCGACCGGCGCGGGGGATGTCCGCGGCTGGATGAAACCGATCTCGATCAAATGCTGCTCGATGACGTCGCCGAGCGCCGCCAGCAGCGAGGGTACATAGCGTCCGCCCATCCAGGCGCCGCCGCGCGGGTCGAACACCGCCTTCAATTCCTCGACCACGAAGGAGACGTCGCCGCCGCGGCGGAATACCGCGCTCATCATGCGCGTCAGCGCCACGGTCCAGGCGTAATGCTCCATGTTCTTGGAATTGACGAAGATCTCGAAGGGCCGCACGCGGCCGTCCTGGACGATGTCGTTGATGGTGATGTAGAGCGCGTGTTCGCTTTGCGGCCAGGAAATCTTGTAGGTCTTGCCGGTCAATTCCTCGGGCCGGTTGAGCGGCTGGGTCATGTAGACGATACCGCCGGCCTCGTAGACGTCGGCGGGCTTGGGCGACGGCCGCGGCGCGAGCAGCGGCAACTCGGCCTGGTGTGCGGGCTTCGAATCCTTCTTCACCTCCAGCACCGCGCCGGTGACGTCGTTCGGGCGGTAGGTCGTGCAGCCCTTGCAGCCCAACTCATAGGCCTGGAGATAAACGTCCTTGAAGCGCTCGAACGGGAAATCCGCCGGCACGTTGATGGTCTTGGAGATCGAGCTGTCGACGTATTTCTGCGCCACCGCCTGCATCACCACGTGGTCGGATGGCGCCAGCGATTGCGCGTCGACGAAATAATCGGGCAGCGGCGCGGTTTCGCCTTTGAAGCGCCGATAGAGGCGGTAGGCGTAGTCGCTCACCTCTTCCTCGCGGCGCGTACCGTCGGGCATCAGCACGTTACGGCTGTATTTGAAGCTGAACACCGGCTCGATGCCCGAGGAGACGTTGTCGGCGAAGATGGAGATGGTGCCGGTGGGCGCGATCGAAGTGAGCAGCGAATTGCGGATGCCGCGCCGCGATATCGCGTCGCGTATCTCGGGGGCGAGGCCCCGGATCTTTTCGCCGGCGAGATATTTCTCCTTGTCGTAGAGTGGAAAGGCGCCTTTCTCGGTCGCCAGATCGGCCGAGGCGAAATATGCCGCACGCTCGACCGCTTTCAGCCATTGCTCGGTCAACGCCACCGCCTTGGCCGAACCGTAACGTTGGCCGCACAATATGAGCGCGTCGGCCAATCCCGTGACGCCGAGACCGATACGACGCTTGGCCCTGGCTTCGTCCTCCTGCGCCTGCAACGGGAAGCGCGAGACATCGACCACGTTGTCCATCATGCGTACGGCCAGCGGCACCAGACGCTCGAGCTCCGCAAGATCGAGCCGCGCGTTTTCGGTGAAGGGCTCCTTCACCAGCGCCGCCAGATTGATCGAACCCAGGAGGCAGGCGCCGTAGGGCGGCAGCGGTTGCTCGCCGCAGGGGTTGGTGGCGCTGATGGTCTCGCAGTAATGGAGGTTGTTGAGGCGATTGATGCGGTCGATGAAGATCACGCCCGGCTCGGCATAGGCGTAAGTCGCGCGCATGATCTTGTCCCACAGCTCGCGCGCCTTCAGCACCTTGAAGGTCGTTCCGGCGAAGGACAGCTCCCAGGGCGCGTCCTCCTTCACTGCCTGCATGAAGGCGTCGGAAACCAGGATGGAGAGGTTGAACATGCGCAGGCGGCCGGGCTCGCGCTTCGCTTCGATGAAGGCCTCGATATCGGGATGGTCGCAACGCAATGTGGCCATCATCGCGCCGCGGCGATAGCCCGCGCTCATGATGGTGCGGCACATCGCGTCCCACACATCCATGAAGGAGAGCGGGCCCGAGGCGTCGGCGCCGACGCCCTTCACCGGCGCGCCCTTGGGCCGGAGCGTCGAGAAATCGTAGCCGATGCCGCCGCCCTGCTGCATGGTGAGCGCGGCTTCGCGCAAATTCTCGAAAATGCCGGACATGTCGTCCGGCACCGTGCCCATGACGAAGCAGTTGAAGAGCGTGACGTTGCGCCCGCTGCCCGCGCCGGCCAGAACCCGGCCGGCCGGCAGGAACTTGAAATCGGCGAGCGCCTGGTAGAACCGTTCGGCCCAGGCGGCTTTATCGCGCTCGGGTTCGGCCAGCGCCGATGCGACGCGGCGCCAGCTGTCCTCGATGGTCTTATCCACAGCGGCGCCGTCGGGGCCCTTGAGGCGGTATTTCATGTCCCAGATCTGCTGCGAGATCGAGGCGATGGCGGGCATGGCTTGGTACGTCCTGATTCTTGGGTGACAAAAGCGCCGCGCGAAACATTTGCGCGGCTTGAAGATCAAGTTTAACCCGTTCTCTGTCTGTTTTCCACCGCTACCGGAAACCGCTTGTCCCCGCTATCCACCAAGGGGTCCGGTGCAGCCAGACTATGACAATCCACAGGCTTATCCACAGCGTGTGCTCCTAAGAACCACAGGCGCGCGCCTCTTCCACCAGCCGCGCCGTGGCGCTTTCTATCTCGGCTTGCAGCCTATCCATCACCACGCGGCGGTCCAACCCCGGCGCGATCGCGGGCAGGATTTCGACCAACACGGTGCCGGGCCGGCGCAGGAAACCACGCCGCTTCCAGAACAGCCCGGAATTGACCGCCACCGGCACCAGCGGCAATCCCAGATACTGGTAAAGCGCGGCCACGCCCGGCAGGTAAGGCCGCGTCTCGCCCACCGATGTCCGCGTGCCCTCGGGAAAGATCACGATCTTGCGGCCCTGATCCTTGACCCGCGCCGCCGCCGCCAGCATGCGCTTCAGCGCGCGCGATCCCGCGCCGCGGTCGACGGTGATGGAACCCGCCCTCACTGCATACCAGCCATAGAATGGAACCCAGCCCAGCTCGCGCTTGATCACCGCCGCCGAATCCACGAACAGCAACGGCGCGGCAATGGCATCCCAGGCCGATTGATGCTTCATGGCGATGATCGCTGCGCCCGCCGGCAAATGCTCGCTGCCGCGCAACTCATAATCGAGCCCGCAGATGACACGCAGCAGGGCCAGAACGCCGCGCGACCAGAAGGTGCCAAAGTGCATCGACGCGCGACGCGGCGCCAGCAGGAGCGGCAGGCCCAGAATTCCGAGCGCCACTGTCCAGGCCAGGAAGGCGATCTGGTAGGCGAGTGCGCGCAACAGGATCAAGGGCGCGCCCTTACTGCGCCGAGGCGGGCAGGTTGAGCCGCAGCAGCACCACCAGATACTTGATGTATTCGTCGACGATCAGGCTCGCCGTGCCGGGCCACGCCCACCATTCGCCCTGCTTGACGTTGTCGGCGAAGACCGGGTGGGGCGTGATCGCGATGTCGGGCATGGCCCGGGAGAATTCGAGCAGACTGCGCGGCATGTGATAGGCCGAAGTCACGAGCCGCATGGAATGGAATCCCTGCTCGCGCATCCAGCCGGCGGTTTCGAGCGCGTTGCCGCGGGTGTCGGCGGCGTCGTGGCCGAGCGCGATCCTGTCGGCGAGACCCGGATCCGCGCCCACCGTGCGCAGCAGTTCCGGCACCTCGACGCCGGTATGGACGCCGGAGACGAACAGCATCTTGGCCTTTCCCGCCGCCAGCAGCTGGAGCCCGGTCTCGATCCTCTGGCTGCCGCCGGTGAGCACGACGATGGCGTCGGTCTGGCTGTTGGGATCGGCGACCGCGTCCGGTATCTCGCCGGCGAAGCGCACCAGCCCGCCGAGCCAGATCGCCGCCAGGACAAGAATGAGAATGAGGAGGCGCTTCATCCTGTCCTCACGGCAGGCGCAGCAACGTTGCCAGCACGGTCAGCCGCGCCGTCAGTCCGGCGACCAGCCCCGCCGCCAGCGGTAACCCCGCCAACACCGCCCAGTTCCAGCCCTTCAAATGCAGCGCGGGAATGAGATTGACGGCATCGCCCAGGAAAGCGGATGCCCCGGCGGCGTGGCCCAGCGCCAGCAGCGTCAATCCCGACAGCAGCAATCCCGCGACGCCGCCGACCAATCCCAAGCGCAGCGCCTCGCGCTCGAATTGATGCGCGATATAGCCGTCGCGCGCGCCCATCAGGTGCAAAAGCTCGATCGCCTCGCGGTGGACCAACAGGCCGGTGCGGGTGACGAACATCACCGTCAGCACCGCCACCACTCCGATCAGCGCCAGGATCAGCAACGCGGTGATCTCGACCGAACGCGCGAACACCAACAGCCGGCCGAGCCACAGGCGGTGGTCGTCGATGATCGCGCCGGGCGATGCTGCGTCCAGGCGCGCCTTGAGATCGGCCAGGTCGGGCTCGGCCCCGCGTTCGAAGCGCACGTCGATCAGGATCGGCAAATCGAGATCGTCCGGCGTCAGCGTATTGCCGAGAAACGGCGCGATCAGAGTGGATACGGCATCGCGGGTGAGCGGCTCGGCGGCGGCGATGCCGGGGGTGGCGCGCAGCAGGGCGAGCGCCGCCGCCAGGTTGCCGTCGTTCGGGGCCGGATTCTTGTTTGGGCTGGCATTGACCGGAGGGGACGGGGCGGGCGGCAGCTCGACGGTCATGGTTCCGGCCAGGCTCGCATCCCAGCCCGAAAGCGCGCGTTGCAGCGTCATCACCGCGGCCAGCGACAGCGACGCCAGAAACACCATCAACGCCACCAGCCAGGGCAGGAAGCGCGTCGCACCGCCGCGGTCGAAGGGAATGGCGAGGGCACGGCCGGTCATTCGGCCACCCGTAGCGGTTCATTGATTTGACCGGCCTGTCCTTTGATTTGGCCGGCTTTCGCCGGCGGTGGCGGCGGCGCCAATTCGCCGTTTTCGAGATGCAGCAACTTTCGGCCCGATTGCGCCGCCAGGCCTGCGTTGTGCGTGGCGATCACCAGCGTGGTGCCGAGCTTGTTCATCTGCTCGAACAGGTGCAGCAGCCGCAAGGCCATGGCGTCGTCGACATTGCCGGTCGGTTCGTCGGCGATCAAGAGGCTCGGCCGGGCGACGACCGCGCGCGCGATGGCGATGCGCTGCTGCTCTCCGCCCGACAATGTGGGCGGCCGCGCTTCCAGCTTGTCGGCCAAACCGACCCATTCCAGCAATTCGCGCACGTTGTCGCGCAGTTTCGATTCGGGAGATCCCGCAAGTCGCAACGGCAACGCCACGTTGTCGAAAGCCGAGAGATGCGGGATAAGGCGGAAATCCTGAAACACGATGCCGATCTTGCGCCGCAAGGGCGTCAATTCGCGCCGCGACAGACCGGACAGATCCTTGCCGAACAGCGAAATCAGGCCGCGCGACGGCCGTTCGGCGAGATAGATCAGGCGCAATAAGCTGGTCTTCCCGGCGCCCGAAGGGCCGCTGAGGAAATGGAACGAGCCCGGCTCGAGGCTCAGGGAGATGTCGCGCAGCACCTCCGGCCCCCGGCCGTACCGCATGCCGACATTCTCGAAACGCACCATCGCCGGAAAGGATGACATGTCGCGCGCTTGCCCGCAAAGGTCGCATCGCCCTATAACAAGGCCTGCCATGGAAACGCCATGATCATCAGCTGTCCCGCCTGTTCCACCCGCTATCTCGTCGACGAGCAGCAACTCGGCGCGACCGGCCGCATGGTGCGTTGCAGCCAATGCGGCCACAGCTGGTACGAGGCGCCCTCGGCGGACGAGAAGCCGCGCGTCGTGTTGTCCGGGCCGGAGGCGCCGCCGCCGTTGCCCGGCGAGCGCCGCGGCCTGCCGGCGGTTTCGCGGCGCCGCCGCGGCGGATGGGCCAAGAGTTTGGCGATGCTGCTGCTGCTGGCGCTGGCCGGCGCCGAGGTGACGATCGGGATCCTGGCGCGCCAGCAGATCAAGGAGCAGATTCCGGTAACGCTGCATGTTTTCAGCCAACTCGGCTCGCTGCTGTCGTCCCCGCGCCAGTTGTTCCTGGATCATGCCGCACTTCAGCCACAGCAAGAAGAGCAACCGAGCCAGACTCAGAGCCAGGATCAGAATCAGAATCCGGCCGGCGGCGGGCTGCAAATCCAGCAATTGACGCCGCGGCGCGCGGTCGAGAACGGCATTCCGATCCTGGTGATCAGCGGCCAGATCGTCAATTCCTCCGCCGTGGAGCAACCAGTGCCGAAGATGCGGGCGACCCTACGCGATCCCAACGACAATACGATCGCGTCCTGGACCTTCTCTTCCGACGTGACGAGCCTGCCGCCCGGCGGCAGCGTGTCGTTCGAGACTTCGATGGCGCAGCCGAGCGACTTGGCGGCGGGCGTGTTCGTGACCTTCGAGAACCCCTAAAGCGGGATCGGAAGCCTTTTGCCAGGCGAATGGTGATCCATGATCAAGAGCAAATCCGGCGCAAGTGTCGTGATTTTGAAAGACGGCCCCTATCTCGTCTCGGGAAACATTCCGCTTTCCCGGCAGACCATCGTCACGGATGAGGATGGCGGCTCCGAGGCGTGGAAGGAGGGCAAGACATTCCCGGCGCAGGAGAGCTATGCGCTGTGCCGGTGCGGTCAATCGAAGAAGAAGCCGTTCTGCGACGGCACGCACACCCGGGCCAAATTCGACGGCAGCGAGACCGCCAGCCGCGAGCCCTATCTCAAGCAGGCGAAGCTTCTCGACGGCCCCGTCTTGGCGCTGACGGATGCGGAAAGCCTCTGCGCGTTCGGGCGCTTCTGTGATCCGAACGGACAGGTGTGGAACCAGGTCGCTCACAGCGACGAACCCAAGACACGGGCAGTCTTCGTCCGGCAGGTGGAAAATTGCCCGGCCGGCCGCCTGGTGGCCTGGGACAAGGCGACGGGGAAGCCCTTGGAGCGCAAATATGAAGCTTCGATCGGCCTCATCGAGGATCCGGCGCAGCAATGCAGCGGTCCAATCTGGCTGCGCGGCGAAGTTCCCGTCATCTCCGCGGACGGCTTTGCCTACGAGGTGCGCAATCGCGTCACCCTTTGCCGTTGCGGTCAGTCCCGGAACAAGCCTTTCTGTGACGGCACGCACGCCGCGATTAAATTTCGCGACATCTAGACGCGCGATCGGATTCTGCCTCACGGCGGGACGGCCTCAAGACATCGTTTGCCGGAATCAATCTTAAGGTTAATTTCCACGCGCGGAAGATTTTTTCGAATTTACGATAATACTAATTTGTATTTACCAAAAATCGTCTGTATCAATCACGCGGATGACACGCGATGCGATGCGTCCAGCGATTTTCGGGGAGACACAAATTATGAAGACCCTTTTGAATCTTTTCCGCGACGAGACGGGCGTGACCGTTGTCGAGTACGGCGTGATCGCCGGCCTCATCGCCCTCATGATCGTCACTGCCACGACGACCATTGGCGGCACCCTGAAGAGCACCTTCTCCGGCGTCGCGACCGCCCTGTAATCGTCCTCGGCGCCCAAGGCGCCGAACGAAAATTTTCGGCCGCGGTTCCTTAGAATTCCTTCAGCAGCCGGTCGATGTAATCGCGCTCGATCTCGGGACGCTGACGCTCGCCGGCGCGGCGGCGCAATTCGCCGAGAATCTCCCGCGCCTTCTCGATCGCATAATCGTTGGCGGATTTGCCCATGCGCAAGGCGCCGCCATCGCCGCCGCCGCTGTCGCCATCCTCGGCATCGAGCCGGCCGAAAGGATCGCGCTGTGTGCCGGACAGGCCTGGGCTGCCGTTCGGATTTCCGGAAACCGAGGGGTTGAAGCCGTTGGCCAGGTTTTGCGCCAACGACCGGGCCGCCTGTTGCAACGCGTCGAGTGCCTCGGTCTGCGATTCCACCGCCGCCCCCGGCTTGCCTTGCTGCAGCGCCTCGACGGCGTTGCGCATGGCGCGGTCGGCGTGACCCATTGACTGCGGAATCTCGCCACCTTGGTCGCCCAGGCGCTGCGCCGTTTCGCCGAGCGCGTGGCGAAGCTCTTCCTGTTGCGCGGCGTCGCCGGCGCCGTTGCCTCCACCTTCGCCCGACTGGCGCGACTGGCGGAAGCTGCGGTCCAGAAGCTGTTGCTGGCGGCGCATCAAATCCTGCATCGCGCTGAGCGATTGGCCCTGCGGGCCTTGCATGTCCATGGGGTTCGTTGCGCGCAGGTTTTCGAGCAGATCCTGGAGCCGCGCCAGCAGTTCGCGCGCCTGGTCGCGCGCGCCGGCGCGCGCCAGGTCGCGCGCGCGGTCGAGCACGCCCTGCAGATCCCGGCTGGTGAGCGTTTGCGACGGATCGGCGGATTGGGGATTCTGGCCCGGGCGTTGCGCCTGTTCGGACAGCGCCTGGAGATAACGATCGATCTGCTGTTGCAGATCATGCATCAGCTGTTCGATCTGCGCCTCCGGCGCGTTATGGGCGAGCGCGTCCTGCAGCGCCTGCATCGATTGGCGCAGATCGTTGCGGCTCGAAAGCGCGTTTCCGTCCTCGACGCGCACCGCCGTGTCCCACAACAGCTGCGCCACGACAGGGACGGCCTCGTCGTCGCGGTCGAGCACCAGCCGGTCGGATGCGGTCCTGAGCGCCAGGAAAACCACGATATCGCCGTTGTAGAGCTTGGGATCGAGCGACAGGCCGGACAAGGCCTCGGCCACGGTCTCGCGCGTGCCGGGATCGTGCAGCAGCGCCTTGCGCTGCTCGATGATGGCGCGGGCGAGCGGATTCTGGAAGACGCGCTCGGGCAGGGTGGCCTCGATGATGTCGCTGGCGCCGGTCTGGCCGAGCGCATCGGACGCGACGAGTTGCAGCTGCACCGTGCTGCCGGCCCAGGGGTGTGACGTCAGATCGACGAAGCTCGCGCCTTGCGCCGTCTTCAGGTGTTGGTCGGGCAGCGCCAAGTCGAGTGTCAGCGTACCGCCCGCGGGATCGTCGGGGCGATGGACCAAAAGCTTGACGCCTTCGACGCCGTAATCGTCTTCGGCTTGGTATTCGAGACGCAGCGCGCCGCGGCTGCTGGTCTGCGGCGACTTGGCGAAGGATATCGTCGGCGGCCGGTCCGGCACGACCGCGATCGGCCAAGCGCCCAGGCTGCGGTAACCCTGCGTCACTTCGAGCAGCGCACCCGCGGTTATGGTGGCCTCTCCCTTGTAGTTGCTCGGATCGATGCGGCTCATCGACGTCGCATCGCGATCGATGCGCAGCTGCGGCACGCCGCTTCCGCCATGCACCTGGGCGAGCACGGCGCTGCCCGCCGGTACCATGACCGGGGCCGTTCCCGGATGCGGCGACAGGAATTGCGGCGGCAGGCCAGTGTATTGCGGCGGCGAGATCCAGACATCGAGGCTGACCGCCGGCGGCGGCCCGAGCAGCGAGAAATCGGGATGGAAGGCGCGATCGATGCGCATACGCCAGTCGCCGCCGGCGGCGAACGCGCCGGCCACCAGCGCCAGCACGAGCACCGCGCGCAAGCCATAGGGATCGCGGCTCGCCAGCCCGGAGCGCGGGCGGCCGAAGCGCAGGCGTTGGATCGCCGCCGCCATGCGCATGCGGTGGACCTGCCACAGCGTCGCGGAATCGCCCCCGCCGCCGCCGCCGGCGAGCCGATCCTCGAGCGCGGCGAGCGGGCGGTGCGACAGACCGCTGGCGGTCTCGACGCGGCGGCGCGAATCCGCGTGCGAAGGCAGGCGGAATTGCCGCAGCACAGCGGC
>Ga0181531_10002622_pt1 | contig 11207 bp, 7 predicted proteins | sample PEATcosm2014_Bin_38_FD_119743 | JGI IMG/M metagenome (GOLD analysis project Ga0181531, IMG submission 119743) | Peatland microbial communities from MTU Mesocosm Facility, Houghton, MI, USA - PEATcosm2014_Bin11_10_metaG | ecosystem: Environmental > Terrestrial > Soil > Wetlands > Peat | place... | reverse complement strand
CTGTACGCCTCAGAATGCCGCGCGCCCGCTTCTCGGCCGCCGCATCGTCAACGAGGATGTGAACATCCTCCACTCGCGCCAGATGCCCAACGATCTCCGCATACACCCAGGAAATGGGCTGGAATTTACCTGGCCAGTCCTCAGCGTTGTGCGGCCATGCGAGCCACGTCGCTTCATGCGGTTCCCACTCAGCGGGCATCCTGTAGCCCAATGCACGCGGAGTTCCCCGCGTTCCCGGGGAACTTATCGGATCTTCGCTCATTCGGAATCGCCATCGAGAAAACGGCTCACGATGGGTGAGTACGCATCGATCCGCCGATCCCGCAGAAACGGCCAGTTCCGCCGCGTGTCCTCCATCGTCCGCAGATCGACCTCCCCAATCAGAATCTCCTCGCGATCATGCCCCGCCTTCGCGATTACCCTTCCAAACGGATCCGCCAGAAACGACCCGCCCCAGAACTCCAGCCCCGGCCCCTCCGCTCGCTTCCCGCGCACATCGCCATGTTCCATTCCCACCCGATTCACCGCCGCCACGTAAACGCCGTTCGCAATCGCATGCGCCCGCTGGATGGTCTGCCACGCCTCGTACTGCGCCGCTCCAAATTCCTCTTTTTCCGAAGGGTGCCACCCGATCGCTGTCGGATAGAACAAGACATTGGCGCCGTGCAGCGCTGTTATCCGCGCCGCCTCCGGATACCACTGATCCCAGCAAACCAGCGTCCCTATGCGTCCCGCCGATGTATCGAATGCGCGAAATCCCAGATCTCCCGGCGTGAAGTAGAACTTCTCGTAATACAGCGGATCGTCCGGAATGTGCATTTTCCGGTAAATTCCCGCGATCCGCCCGTCGCTTTCAATCACTGCCGCGGTGTTGTGATACAAACCGGGTGCCCGCCGCTCAAACAGCGAGGCCACCACTACCACCTTCTCCTCGCGAGCAACGGCTCCCAGCTTCTCCGTGCTCGGTCCGGGGATCGGCTCGGCCAGATCAAAGAGCGCGACGTCCTCGCGCTGGCAAAAATACTGCGCCCGGAACAGTTCCGGCAGGCAAACCACCTCCGCCCCAAGGCGCGCCGCCTCGCCCACTCGCTCCGCCGCCTTCTCCAGATTGGCATCCGGATCGGGGCCGCAACTCATCTGAACCAGCCCAACCTGGAATGTGCTTTTCTCTGCCATATTTGTGCCAAACATCGTTACGAATCATGCCGAAAGAAGCAAGAGGCGCAGGCCTGTGGCCCACGCCCCCGCCCCGTGACTGCCCGCGTCTACTCGAAAATCAGAATCGCCGCCGCAATCGTGGTTGTCCATAGCCCGCGCTTGTCGCCAATCGCCGACTGTGTCACATTTGCCGTGCGCACAATCTTGTTCGAAATGCGATAAATCTCTTTTTTCTCGTCCCAGCTCTTGTCCGGGTCGAAATCCACGTCGAGAGTAGTCGCCAACATCTCCGCCGCCAGCTCTTCAGCGTACTCTCCCGCCTGATCTTCGGTCTCGCCGAAGCTGTGATGCTCACTTAAGTAACCGTAGGTGTTACGATCACTTGGAATCGCCACGCCGATACTGGATGCCACCAGCCGATGAGGCTCCCGCGTCGAGTTCTCCGCCACCACTGCGAACACTACCTCGCCCGGACTCAGGTATTTCAGCCCTTCTTTGCGCGCTATGAGCTTGGCCTGGGGCGGAAAAATCGACGACACGCGCACCAGATTATGCGCTGCAACGCCGGCATCCCGCAATGCCAGCTCAAAAGACGTCAGCCGCTCCTTGTGCTTCCCCACACCTTTCGTAAAAAAGAGACGCCTCGGGACCATGCTTTTTCCCAATTCCTGACTCCTCCACCTTTTATTGATCTCCGGCGCACAGATCTCCGGGAAAAACCAGATCCCGCTGAAACTTATCACAATGACGCTGCAGCTGGCGACGCCGATCAGATGAATTCACGCCGTCTCAATCATACGGCACCACGGCCTCGCCCGGGACCCGCTCCCGGTTCGCGCTTTTCGAGAGATTGCGTCGCGATCTCGAGAAATTCCTGTCCCGCTCGCGAGAGCACCCTGTCTTTGCGAAAGACCAGCGCCAGGTCCCGCGCCAGCCGTACTCCATCGATGCCCAGCGAAAGGAGGGTGCCGGCCCGCTCCTCCTCCGCAACATTGGTACGCGGAAGAAATCCCAGCCCCAGTCCCACGCCGATGTAGCGCTTCAGCATCTCGCTCGACTCCACTTCCATCGCCACTCGCGGCACAATCTCATTCACTCGAAAAAGCTCGTCCAGCTGCTCCCGCCGTCGCCCCTGCGCGGGCAGCAGCAGCGAATACTTCACGGCATCCTGCAGCCGCACCACACCGCGCCCGGCCAGCGGATGCCCCTGCGGAGCCACCAGCCCCAGCTCATCGCGGTGGATCAACTCCACAGTGAGCCGCGCATCCCCCACCGGCATCGACACGATCCCAAAGTCCACTTCCCGGCTCAGGACGCTTTCGAGCGTTCGCAGCCGCTCGGCTCGCACCACGCTCAGCATCACGCGCGGGTATTGCCGCCGAAACTGCGCGAACACCCGCGGCAGCACGTACAGATGCGTCGCCTCATTCGCACTGATCGAGAGTTCCCCGCGCGGCGACCGTTCCTGCTCGGCAATCGCCAGCAAAATGTGCTTTTGCCGCTCCACACAATACTCGGCAAAGGGTTCAAACAGCCGCCCCGCCGAGGTGAACGTAACCTTCCCGCCATCGCGGTCGAAAAGGCGCGCTCCCACTTCCTGCTCCAGGCTGCGAATCTGTGCCGAAATAGCCGGTTGTGTGCGGAGAAGCTTCTGCGCTGCCCGCGAAAAGCTCTTCAGGCGGGCGACCTCCAGAAACGTCCGGAGATTTTCAAAGTCCATTGTCGATACTTAAGGATATGCGGCCCAGCCGTCCCCCACAAGCGGTTTTCCGCCTTCTAATGCCCAGCCATTTCCTCTGGCATCGCTTGTCTGCGCGGCGGCCGCCGCATGATAAACGGCAGCGGAATCAGGCATGCGATCAGCAGGCTCAATCCCCAGAATGAATTCTGGTAGCTCAACATCTGCGCCTGACGATTCAGCGTCTGCCAGGCATTCCCAATCGCAAGCTGTTTTGCCGCATCCGGGCTTTGCCCCAGCCGTGTCAGCGTGGCTCGCGTCATGTCTATGAATCGCGAATACTGCAGGCTGCCCGCCACGACGTGCGAACTGAGCGCTGAAATATGCGTCTGCTGGGTCCGCTGCAAAAACGTCGTCAGCAATGCCGTACCCACCGAGCCCCCTATATTGCGCGCAAAATTCGAAAAACTCGAAATCTGGTTGTTTTTGTTGCGCGGAACACCCAGATAATTCAGTGTGCTGATCGGAATAAAAATGAAAGACAGCCCCATCACCTGGTAGGCGCGCCACAGCGTGATCTGCCCGAACGACACGCCCAGATCGAGCCGCGTTAGATTAAACAAACCCGCAGCGGTAACGGCGTATCCAATCGCAACCAGCAGACGCGGGTCGAACTTGCCCGAACTGACAATCCTCCCGGCGATCGGCATCGTGCACATCAGCACCAGCGCTCCCGGCGACAGCACCATTCCCGCCCGCTCCGCCGTGTACCCCAGTAATACCTGCAGAAACTGTGGAATCAGCACAGTCGTCCCAAACAGCACCATGCCCAGCACAAATTGCAGGAAAACAGCCGTTCCAAAGTTACGATTTTTGAGCAGCCTTATGTCGACGATCGGATCCGCATGCCGCCACTCCCACCACACAAAAACCGCCAGCGTGCAGGCCGCAATGATCGTAAACGCCGTAATGTTCGAATCTCCAAACCAGTCCTTCTCCTGCCCCTTATCCAGCACAAATTCAAGGCAGCCCACGCCGACAGAGATCAGCCCGAGACCCATAAAATCCACCCGCCCGGTCCGCGATTGTTCCTCTTTCAGATACGGCGGGTCCTCGACCATCCGCTGCGTCAGAAACAGCGACAGCAAACCCACTGGCAAATTGATGAAGAAGATCCAGTGCCAGTTGAAATTGTCCGTGATCCATCCGCCCAGCGTGGGCCCGATCGCCGGAGCCACTACGACGGCCATCCCATATACCGCGAAGGCCTGTCCGCGTTTGCTCACCGGGAAGGTGTCGGCAAGAATCGCCTGCTCGCTGGGCGCGAGCCCACCGCCGCCCACCCCCTGCAGAACGCGAAAGAAAACCAGCACCGGCAGAGAACCAGCGAAGCCGCACATCATCGAGCAGACCGTAAACAGCACCACGCAGGTCATGTAGAACCGCTTCCGGCCCATGCGCGCCATCAGCCATCCCGAGATCGGCAGGATCACAGCGCTCGACACCAGATAGCTCGTCAGCACCCAGGTGGCTTCCTCCTGGCTCGCCCCCAGCGTGCCCGCCATATGCGGCAGCGCGACGTTGGCGATCGAGGTGTCCAGCACCTCCATAAACGTCGCCAGAGTAACGGTCAGCGCCACGAGCCACGGATTGTGGCTGGGTTTCCAGTTTGCCTCGTCGTAATGCAGTTCGGCCAAAAGATCGTCCGTGTCGTGCAGGAGTTTCCGCTCCGCGATCCGCTTCGCGAAATTGCCGGTAGCAATCGCGGACGCGCCCAGCGCACTTTTCAAACGCGGCGCAAGGAAGTTGCCAGGGTGGGGCAGTTTTTAGATTAGCAGCCCGCGAGTTGCATTTTGACATTCCAGTTTCGGACATGCAGCTTTAGTTGCAGGTTCATCTTGCGGCTTGATTTGCATTTTGAACGCGGCGCAATCCCGAGCCAACAAAACCACATCCGGCGGCAATCTCGCTCGCCAGCCTACTTCCCGGCGTCCGCCTCGCGCTGCTGCACAAAGGCGATCTGCCGCTTGATCAGATCGGCGTCCGGCCCCGCCGGGATATACGTCAGGCTGTTGCGCAGATGGTCCAGCGCTCCCGAATAATCATGCTTATTGATCAGCGTCAGGGCCAGAACCTCTTCCGCATTCTGCACGGTGTGCTCCGGGTCCATCGCCAGCGCGTGCTCCGCGCTGGTGCGCGCCGCTTCGTTTTTCCCCAGCCGGTAATCCGCCAAAGCGTTTTCGTACCAGATCCTCGCCGTCCCTGCGGGATCGAGCGCCAGCGCGCGCGATGTCCAGCTGCTCGCTTCCTGCCAGTCTTTCTTCTCGATCGCAATCGTTGCCAGCCACACACAAGGCAAAACAAACCGCGGGTCCGCAGACTGGGCCCGCATCAATGAGTCGGTGGCCGCCTTCAAATCCGACGAAGCCTGCAAGCGTCCCAGCAAATACCAGGCTTCCGCAAACTTTGGATCGGCCTTCACCGCTTCATCGAGATCGCTCTTCGCGCCATCCGTGTTGCGATGCAGCCATTCCTCATGCGCCTTCTCGAAGGCTTTCATCGCCTCCGGCGAGCTGCTCATCGCGCTCATAGCGGTGCCCGGCGCATTCTCCTCCGGATTCAGCACCAGGTCCGCCAGGTAGTGATTGTCCCGCAGTGTCTTTTCCGTAATCGTGTCCACCGTGGAACGATACCCCGCCAGCTCGGCGTGAACCGTGCACCCCTCGTAGTGCTGTTCCATCTGCCGGTTCACATCGCCGTCCTGGGTGTATGCCCCGGGAAGGTGCACATGCGTGATTGCAAACCTTCCGTCCGGGGCCGTGTCCGTGGTCAGATCGGTGCGACCGTTCGCGCAGGAGAGCGCTACGGTAATCGGCTCCCAGATCAGCGGATCGCCCGCAACCACAACCTTCCCAAACAGGCCGGGACCGTTGACGATGCCCCCTGGCGCATTCGCCATATAGCCCCAGTAACCCGTGTCCTGGATGGAATCGGGCCTGGTCTCCGTGCCGGCCCCGCCCCCGGCGGGAATGCCCTGCGCCTGCACAAAGTCGCCTGAAAGCCTCAGGAAGGCGAAAAACAGGAAGAAAAAAAGAGTAGTTTTCTTTTTCATGGCTGGCCCCGCAAACCCAACATTATCGCGCATTCGCCGTGCCGATTCCAGGCTATTCTGAGGGCGATGCGCCTCGGTTTGCTCTCCTTCGTACTGCTCTTCGCTGGCAGAATATTCGGGCAGCAAACTTCACCCGGCGAGCTCCTGAACCGCGCCATCGAAGAACAGCAAAAGGGCGATTTTCCGGCCGCCATCCGCGATTATCAGTCGCTTCTGGCAGCCCATCCTGAAACCCTGGCCGCCCGCGTCAATCTCGGCGCCGCGCTCGCCCATACCGGCCAGATCGATGCGGCGATTGCCCAATATCAGGCAGCTCTCAAACTGTCCCCGCAGCTTGGCTCCGTCCATCTTGACCTCGGCCTCGCCTATTCCCGCAAAGGCGATCTGCCTGATGCCCTCGACCAGTACGAGGCGGCCCATCGCTCCAGCCCACACGACGTCCGCATTGCGATCCTGCTCGGCGACGCCCAGGCCCGCTCTGGTAAGGCCTCCGAGGCGGTCACCATGTTGACGCCCATGGAGTCCGCCAATGCCGCCAATCCGGATTTCGAGTATGCGCTCGGCGAGGCGTTGATCGGCGGAGGCCATCCCCGCGACGGTGCCGCCCGCATCGAGAAGTCCGCGTCGATGAACAACAGCGCCGACTCCTGGATGCTCGCCGGTTCCACCCTCCTCGACTTGAATGAATTCGCCGCGGCCCGCCACGACCTCGATAACGCCATGCGCCTCGATCCCTCTCTCCCCGGTCTCTGCACCCTCGACGGCACCGCCCGCGACAAGGACGGCGACGCCAAAGCTGCCGAACCCGCTTTTCGCCAGGCTCTGCAGCAAAACCCCAACGACTTCGACGCCAACCTCTATCTGGGCGCAATCCTCTACCAGCAACGCAATATGGACGAAGCGAAGAAGTACCTCGACAAAGCGATCGAGCTGAACCCGCAATCCACCATGGCCCGCTACGAATCGGCGATGTGGAAGAGCACCTCAGGCGACTACCGGGCCGCCGCCGACCTGCTCGAGAAACTGGTCGCCGATTCTCCGCAGTGGCTCGAACCTCACGTCGAACTTGCCACCCTCTATTACAAGCTGCATCGCCCCGCTGACGGCGCCCGCGAGCGCCAGATCGTCGACAAGCTCACCGCACAGCAGCAACAGCAGGGTCCTGGCAAATAGCCCTACCCCGGCTTCACAGTTGCCCGTTTCAATCACCTGACTCAGTGAACGTCAGCGGCTCTTCGGCCCGCCCGGCTCGGTCACCTTCAGCACCTGATTCGCCTGCACATCGTTCAGCGTCTGCTTCCCTCCCGCCGGCCATTGAATCTCCACCGTCTCCGCCTTCGTATCGGCTCCCAGCCCGAAGTGCACCGGGCCGTCGCTCGACGACGCATAGCAAACGCTGGTCGTCATATGGTTATACTGCGCGCCCACCGTGGCGCTCACAACCTTGATGCGTGCCCCGATCCCGTCCCGATTGCTCACTACGCCCCGCAGTGCGATATCCAGCCAATGGCCCGCATGCTCGCTGCGGTTCATCCAGATCTCCGCCGGAGCACCGAGCGCTGTCGCCACCACATCCACCCGGCCATCGCCGTCCAGGTCTCCCAGCGCGCACCCGCGATGCCGCGCCTTCGGAGCCGCATCCAAACCAGCCTCTTCCGTAAGCGCCGACCACTTGCCGCTCGCCCCCGGATTGCGAAACACTGTGTTGTACTGCGCAATCTCCGTCCCCGGCAGCGGCTGAGACTCCACATGCCCCCGCGTCACAAACAGGTCCTTCCAGCCGTCATTGTCGAAGTCATACAGCGCCGCCCCGAAGCCCGACATCTTCATGCTCAGATCGCGCAGCCCGCTCGGCGTCGTCACCTCGCGAAAATCGCCCTTCCCGGTGTTCTGAAAAAGCGGGAAGGTCTGGTTGTTCAGCGCCACAAACGCCAGGTCCGGGTACCCATCGTTATTGAAATCCCGAAAATCCAGCCCCATCCCGGAGATAAACTGTCCGCCCTCGGGCAGCGCCACGCCGGCGTCGAACGCAACCTCCTCAAACTTGTTGCCCAGATTGTGAAACAGGAAGTTGTAACCCGCATCGTTCGTGACAAACAGGTCCTGCTTTCCATCAAGGTCGTAATCCGCCATCCCCACGCCCATGCCCTTGCCGGCGTGATCGCGAATCCCCCACTCCTTTGAAACATCCCGGAAAGTCCCGTCGCCATTGTTCAGAAACAGCCGGTCCGGCTGCCCTTTGTAGTACCGCGGGTGGCAATAGTCGGCGACCGCGCCAAAATGGCAGAGCGGCTGCGCCCCATAACTCCACTGCATATAGTCCACAATGAACAGGTCCAGCAACCCATCATTGTTCACGTCCACCCATACCGCTGCCTCGGCCCACAGCGGCCCATACTGCGGATCATTCGAATCTCCCAGCCCCGCCTTCTGTGTCACGTCCGTGAACGTCCCGTTGCAGTTGTTGCGATAGAGCGTATTCCGGTACACCCCGGCGACAAAAATATCCGGGCAGCCATCGTTGTCGTAATCGCCCACTGCGACGCCGATATCGTATCCGGACCCGGCCAGTCCCGCGGCGTCCGTCACGTCCGTGAAAGTCCCGTCGCCGTTGTTCCGAAAGAGACGGTTGCGATACTTCGCATCGTCCTTCTTCAGAGTCGCGATATTCGCGCCGTTTACAAAAAATATGTCCGGACGCCCGTCCCCGTTGTAGTCGAAAACCGCGACTCCTCCCGCCATGCTCTCAGGCGCATTTCTGCCCGGCGTTTCATCGTTTTCAAGACGAAACGGAATCTTCTTCAGCTCAAAATGGATGGGACTCGGAGCCGGGGCGGCGTGGACCAGAACAAGAGCGGCAGCCCCGAGGCATAGCGCCAGCGTTGCCCCTCGAAAAAAACCTGATGAAAGCATTCTTTCTGCAGACTACAGAAAAGAAGGGGTGGCTTGCGCCACCCCCTCTGGTTATGACCTGTGAGTTCCCTTAGAAGTAGTACTTCGCCGAGAACGTCATCAGCCGCTGGCCCGTGGTGAAGAGCGGTTTGCCCGTGGTCGTCGCGTTCGAGTTGCCCGCGCCAATTGTGTTGGTGCCGTTGAAGTTCAAATTCAGATCGTCGACACCGTTCAACTGGAACGCCGCGTTCGGGTGATTGATGAAGTTCTGCCCCTGTACACGAACTTCGATTCTCTGGCTCTCCCGGGTGGGGAAGCTTTTGAAGATCGAAAGATCGTTGTCCAGGTATCCCGGCCCGCGCATGTACGGCCAGTGCAACGGCCCCTCCGTCCCGATAACGCTGGGAGCGGCGAAGCAGTTGGGGTTGAAGTATTGGCCTGAATGCAGCCCGCTGCGCGGATTGCACGTCAGCAGTGGCATCAGGTTATTCACCGACGGACTACCCAGCCACGATGAGGTATTCACATTCGTCGAGCCCAGGCCGTTCGGCATCGTGAACAGAACCGCGGTATTCGGCGCGTTCCCAGGTGTCGAGGCGTACGTCGCATTCAGGTTCGGAGCGTTCGCTTGCAGGAATGCGCCGCTCTGATAGGTATTCCAGCCCGACAGCTTCCAGTTGTTGATGGCTGAGCCCAGCAGCCGGTTCCCGTGAATCGGACTCGGCAGGTTGTAGATGTACCACACGTTGAAGATATGCGTGTGATCGTAATCCAGCGGACCATAGTTATAGTTCAGGTTGTACGGCCAAACCGCGGAACCGTTGCCGCTGCCATTCGAGGTGTCGCCGTCCCAGACTCCCATCACCTTGCTGAAGGTGTAGTTCGCCTGGAAGTTCAGCAGAGCTCCGTTCTTCTTCCACGACGCCTGCAGCGAGTTGTATTTCGCGTAGCTCTGGTGGGTCGACAGATAAATGTCCCCGTAGTTATGCATCGGACGGAAGTCGTTTTCCGTGCAACCCCCGTATCCCACAGCTCCGCCGGGTGCATTTGGCGAGCAGAGTTTCCCGGTAATCGGATCCGGCTGCCAATACGCTCCAAGCGGAATGTCGTTCAGGTCGTTGATTTTGCTGTTTCCGCCGTTGAACTCCTCACCCGTAGTGTGGTTCCCCACATACGAGATCTCAACCAGCGACTGCCACTTTGTTGCCTGGTCGACCGAGACGTTCCAGTCCAGCGTGAGCGGTGTCCGGTCGTCTCCCAGTAAGTCGGCGCCGATCGTATCTCCGCACAGCCAGCAGTTTTCCTGAACCCCGGACGGCGGCGTGCCTGCCGTGGCCAGATTTGCATAGCCGACAAAGGCGTTCGGGGTCCCGAAGTTGATGACCCCCTTCGGCCCGTCGCCAATGTTGTTGGTGGTCGCTTCGTTGACGGAATCCTGATAATGATAGGCTCCGTAGCCGGCGCGCATCAGCGTCTTGCCGGTTCCGAAGATGTCATAGATCAGGCCCACGCGCGGGTTGTAGTAGAACAACGGTGAAGTGAACCCCGACAACGGGATCGATTTGTTCACTGCGTTCCACTCCAGGCCCGTATTGGCTGGCGCGGTCTGCGAGTCCACATAGCTCGACTGCACCCAGACCTGTTGCCCCGCTGGCTCGCCATACCACTGCCCGATGTGATCGGCGCGTAATCCAAGGTTCAGAGTGACCCGCTTGTTCGCTTTCCACGAGTCCTGCGCCCAGATCGACCACTGGTTCATTTTGATGTTGTCCAGCGGTACGCCGCTCACCTGCTCGTATTGCGCCACGCGGCCGAGTTCGAAGTCGGAGACCACGTTGCCCGTACCGTAGTTGGCAGGCCATCCGAGGTCGAACTGCCCGTTGTCCTGGCAGCCATCGTCGCAGCCGCTCGATTGACTGTTGTACGGCTGTGACCAGTAGAAGCCCGCCTTCGCGGTATGCGTCCCGATGACCTTGCTCACCGTGTCATACAGCTGAGGCACCTTCTTCAGAGCGCCGAACGATCCCCCATCGAAGGGACCATCCATCGGCTCCTGATCGAAGTTGGAAAGCGCGCCGTCCCACGGCCCGTTGATGTTCGGCATCTGCGTCGACGTGTGACCGAAGAGTCCCTGCACCCCGCTCATGCCCACTACGCTGCGATTGGCTGCGTTGCTGCCCAGCTTGTTGGGATTGATATAGCGAGCCAGCGTGAAAACCGTCTCGTTGGTCGTCGTCGCATTGAACTGGTGCGTGAAGTTGGCCAGAACGATCTGCGAGTTCGTTGCCGCCGACACAGGAGCCGGATAGGGCAGCGTGTTCGGTGGCGCCCACCAGATGGTGATCGGGTGCTGGTCCGTTTCGTTCT
>Ga0181531_10002621_pt1 | contig 11207 bp, 10 predicted proteins | sample PEATcosm2014_Bin_38_FD_119743 | JGI IMG/M metagenome (GOLD analysis project Ga0181531, IMG submission 119743) | Peatland microbial communities from MTU Mesocosm Facility, Houghton, MI, USA - PEATcosm2014_Bin11_10_metaG | ecosystem: Environmental > Terrestrial > Soil > Wetlands > Peat | place... | reverse complement strand
GCGGCGGAAAAGCTGCGTGAAGTCGCACCCTTGCTCGCCGAAACCGATGCCGAAGACGATAGCGCGGTGCTGGCAGAAGTGGACGACGAAAACTCCAATGCGATGGCGGCCAAAGCCAGCGCTCAATCCTCACCTGCGGCAGGCAAAGCGCGCAGCACAACTCCTCGCTGGCCGTAGGAACGGCTGATCGAGGCAAGGGCGAGGCGGGAGCGGGATTCCATGATATTGCAGGCATTGCTGGTGTCGAAGGATGATCCGACGGCGGAGACGCTGATCCAGGTTCTGGCGCAGTTCGGCGTTGCGGTGGATCGGTCGAATGCGGCCGACGTCGCGGCGGCGCGACTCGAGGAACAGCGCTTCGACCAGGTCATCGTCGATTTCGACGATCCTGAGTCAGCATCCCTGGTGCTGGAGCATGTACGGCGCCTTGGAGGTCCCGATCACAATCCGCCGGTCACGGTCGCTCTGCTGCCAGATGCGGCGCAAATTCGCTCCATTCTGGGCGCCGGCGCCCACTTTATCCTCACCAAGCCCGTATCGCCCGAACAAGCTCACAATACTTTGCGTGCTGCAACCGCGTTGCTGAAGCGGGAACGGCGGCAATCGATGCGGGTGGCGGTCCAAGCTCCCGTTTCGATTCGATGCGAGGACGGGAACACGCTCGAAGGGATTTTGCTCGACGTCAGCACCGGCGGCATGGATGTGCTAGCGGCAAAGCCGCTGGCGCAGGCGGCACTTGTCCGGGTCTCGTTCACGTTGCCGGACGGCGACAGCGGCATCGAAGCCGAGGCGGAAGTTGCGTGGAGCACCGCCAACGGTCAATCGGGCTTTCGCTTTCTCGACATCGATCCGAAGATGCGCGAGGAAATGGGAGAGTGGCTGGCTGCTCGTTCGCACGAAGCCCTACCGGAAGAGCCCGAAGCTGCGAGCCAGTGCAAACTCACTGATCTGAGCCTGGGGGGCTGCTACGTGCAGACCGAGTCGCCCTTTCCGCAATCCTCGGCAGTCGATCTTTGTTTAAGGGCCGCTGGCATGGAGATTCACGCCGAGGGACTGGTTCGCGTCATGCATCCGGGACATGGCATGGGAATCGAATTCCCGGCACGCACCGAAGAACAGCGCAAGAGCGTGGGCGAGTTTATTGAGTTCCTGACGGCACAGCCCGGCGCTACGCCGCAGCTGGAAACTTCCCCCCGTGCCTTGACGGCAAGTACTGTGGATCTTGGCTCCGCCAACAACTCGAGCAACGATTCCGAAGACGCTTTGCTTGACTTGCTGCGAAATGGCAGCGGATTGAATGAAGAGGATTTCCTCACGGAACTTCACCGCCAGCGAAATCCATCGCCAGTCAGCCAGTAGCTATCGGCCAACTTCGAATCATCTAGCAGAACTAATCCCGCCTGGTGCGAATTCCACCGAGTCTTTGTCCGGTTAATTTCGTGATGCAATAGAATGAGTCTTTCGACACGAAGCACTGTGCCGGCCGCTTTTCAGCCTGCAACAGGTCACGGATCGACCCTGACTTCCGATGCGATTAAAGACTCGAATGCTGCCCATCCTGATTCTTGCCGGGGCCTGCCTGGCGGCCATTGCGCCATTTCTCTGGTGGGGAAGCCCTTCTGGACATGATTTCGAGTTTCACATGTATTCATGGATGGAAGTCTTGGGGCAATGGAAGCTGGGAGTGGTCTATCCCAGCTGGGCCGCTCTAGCGCACTGGGGATATGGTGAGGCACGCTTTATCTTTTATCCCCCCGCTTCGTGGACGCTCGGAGCGACTCTGGGCGCGATCCTGCCCTGGCGAGCGGTACCTGGGGCGTATTGCTGGATCGCACTACTGCTGGCAGGAGTCGCGATGTACCGGTTGGCCCGCGAATGGTTCCGTCCGCCGGACGCCCTCTTCGCGGCCGTGTTCTATGCTTTGAATCCTTACAGCCTGCTAGTCGTCTACTGGCGAAGCGCCTACGCCGAACTACTAGCCGCGGCGTTGTTACCGCTTTTACTGCTCTGCGTTTTGCGCCTGCAGCGGCCGGGGCCGCGGCCGATTCTGCATCTGAGTCTGGTGCTTGCTGCAGCATGGCTCACGAACGCCCCAGCCGCAGTCATGGTTCATTATTCGCTGGCGGTGCTGGTATGGAGTATCGCTGCCGCGACGGCTATGCGAAATCGATCGTGGGGTACCGACGTCTGGCGGCCTCTCGTTTGCGGTGCGATTGCGGTCGTCGTTGGCGCCGGCCTTGCATCGTTTTATTTGATTCCGGCAATTTACGAACAAGGATGGATCAACTTAGCCCAGGTACTGTCGCCGGGGGTGCGTCCGCAAGACAATTTTCTCTTTACAACGATCGCCGACGCGGATCATAACCGCTTCAATCTTCTGATTTCGATCGTCGCGCTCGCCGAGATTGCCGCTCTCGGCTTCGTAATGTGGTTTTCGCTTCGAAGGGTAGGTCCGCACTCAGCGAACCACTCGAACCAGATCCAGGTGATCGCTAATTCCTTCCCGAAAAGTCATCACCAAAACCTCGACCTGCGTAGCTACTGGATGCCGCTGGCGGTCTGGGGCTCTGCCTGCGCCTTCGTAATGTTCCCTTTGAGCCATGTTCTCTGGGGCGACCTGCCAAAATTCCGCTTCGTGCAGCTTCCCTTTCGCTGGCTGCTTTGTATGAATGTGGCATTGGTGTTGTTGGCTGTGATTGCCATCCGGCGCTGGTGGACTCGGGCATTCGCATGCGTCGCACTGCTAACGGTACTGGTAATTGCGGGCTATCGCATTCAGCCGCCATGGTGGGACACGGGCGACGACATTCGAGAACTGAGCGACACGATGACTGACGGCAGTGGCTACGAAGGTACCGACGAGTACGTCCCTGCCGCGGCTGACCCATACGAACTGAACAAAGCTTTGCCGCGGATCAGCCGCGCCGGCGTTGCGGAGGCTGACGCGACGATTCTTACGTGGGCCCCGACAGAAAAACACATGCGCATCCATGCACCGGCGCCACAAAATCTGACCATCCGTCTTTTCGATTATCCAGCGTGGCAAGTTCAGGTTAATGGCCGAACTGTCGCTTCGCGGAAGACGCGAGTGACGGGATTGATCGTCGTCCCGATTGAGGGCGGAGACAACGACATTCGAATCGCTTTCCGCCGCACAGGCGATCGGCTGGCTGGAACTCTGGTCTCACTGTTCAGTCTGCTCGGGTTTGTGGTGGCCTGGTTCCAACGGGCATGGCGACGAAGACTGGCGTCCGATATGGACGAAAAGGTAATCGAGAACGCGGCCGCATGAACGCTCGCCCGATCTTTCTTGCCACCTCAAACACCGGCAAGCTTCGCGACTTCGCGGGAGCGGTCGCCCCCTGGGGCATCACGATTGCCAACATCCCCAACTTTTCTTCGCTGCCGCCGGTGGTCGAAGACGGAGCAACCTTTGAAGAAAATGCACGCAAGAAGGCGCAGGCTTACAGCCTGGCGGTGCCGGGAGAGATTGTGGTTGCCGATGATTCGGGTCTCGAAATTGACGCGCTAGGCGGAGCGCCCGGCGTGCACTCCGCTCGCTATGCGGCCGACGAACCACACAAGGCGGAATTCAACACGGACGATGAAGCCAATAACGCTCGTGTTCTGCGCGAACTGGCAGGCGTAACGCCTGAAAAACGCGCTGGGCGCTTTGTCTGCGTTCTTGCGGCGGCGCGCGATGGCCGGCTCTTGCGAAGTTTTCGTGCAACCGCGGACGGCATGATTCTCGATGCGCCGCGCGGCACGAACGGATTCGGTTACGACCCGCTGTTTTATTTTCCCCGAATCGGAAAGACTTTCGGCGAACTCGGCGTCGCCGAGAAGGCGCAGTACAGTCATCGCGGCGCGGCATTGCGAGCATTCCTTGCTTGGTTTCGGGAAACCTCTCCTTGACTTCCCTTCCCGCGCAAAACGATAATCATTAGTTTTCACATTGCGTGACTCGAAGGAGCCTTTTCGTGGCAACCACTGCCAATCCCGCCGCTCCGAAGATTCATTCCGGCGTGGCTCCGTTGCGTGCCGGTCAAGGAACTTCCTTTTTCTGGCGGCGCTTGCATTCACTTTCCGGAGTTGTTCCGATCGGCGCTTTTCTCATTGAGCACTTTGTTTCAAATGCGGAAGCCTTCAAGGGTCCCGTCGCGTACGGAAAGCAAGTCGAATTCCTGAACAGTTTGCCGGGCGTCTTTCTACTCGAGCTGTTCTTTATTTGGATTCCGATCCTTTACCACGGTCTGTACGGCGTTTACATCTGGTACCGCGGCGAGACGAATGTCGCCGACTATCCGTGGACCGGCAACTGGCTCTACACGACGCAGCGCTGGACGGGCATCATCTCGTTCTTCTACATCGTGGAGCATACGTGGAACCTGCGCTTCAGCGGCGTGCACCTGGCCACTCATGCGGAGCAGTCATTCGCGAAGGTCCAAGCCCAATTTCACAGTCCCTGGATGGTGGCGTTCTATATCGTCGGTATCGTAGCTGCCTCATGGCATTTCAGTTACGGCCTCTGGCTGTTCGCCGCGAAATGGGGGATCACCACCGGCGAAACTGCGCGTCGCCGCTTCGGCTATGTCTGCTTCGCCCTCGCTCTCGGGTTGGTGTCGATCGGCGCGATCAGTATGTACGGGTTTCTACGAACGCCTACGCAGCCGCTGGATTCAAATTCTGGTTCGGACAACATCGTGATGCGCCGGTAAGGCACTTGGCACTGTCCGGGACAATCCCGGGAGATCGGATCTCGACAGCATGGCAGCTCCAAAAATCATCGTAGTCGGTGGCGGACTGGCGGGGCTCGCGGCGGTCATCAAGATCGCCGAGATGGGCGGACAAGTCGACCTATTCTCGATCGTCCCCGTGAAGAGGTCGCACTCGGTGTGCGCGCAGGGCGGCATCAACGCAGCCAAGAACCTGAAAGGTGAAGGCGATTCTACCTGGCAGCACTTCGACGACACAATTTATGGCGGGGATTTCTTGGCCAACCAGCCGCCGGTGAAGGCCATGTGCGAGGCGGCTCCGGGCATCATTGACCTGCTCGACCGCATGGGCGTGCCCTTCAATCGCACTCCCGAGGGATTACTGGATTTCCGCCGTTTCGGGGGCACGCTTTACAACCGAACTGCCTTTGCCGGAGCAACAACTGGCCAGCAACTGCTCTATGCGCTCGATGAACAAGTGAGGCGCTACGAGTCCGAAGGGAAAGTTAAGAAGTACGAGCACTGGGAGTTTCTTTCAGCTGTGCTCGACGGTAATCGCGTCTGCCGAGGTATCTGTGCGATGGATTTGCGAACCATGGAGGTTCGTACGTTCCCTGCCGACGCTATCATCATCGCAACCGGAGGGTGCGGCGCCATCTTCGGTAAGTCGACGAACTCGGTCGTCTGTACTGGATCGGCGCAGTCGGCTCTATATCAGCAGGGCTGCTACTACGCCAACGGCGAATTCATTCAGGTACACCCCACTTGCATTCCCGGCGAAGACAAGCTGCGGCTGATGTCGGAGTCGGCGCGCGGCGAAGGTGGACGCGTCTGGGTTCCGAAAACCCAGGGAGATAAGCGTGACCCGAAGTCGATTCCCGAGAGCGAGCGCTGGTACTTCCTTGAAGAGTGGTATCCGAAGTACGGCAACCTGGTGCCGCGCGATGTCGCCACCCGTGCGATTTTCAAGGTGGTGTTCGAGTACAACCTCGGCATCGATGGAAAGCCGATGGTCTACCTCGATCTAACGCACATCGATCGCAAGATTCTCGACAGAAAGCTCGAGGGCATTCTCGAAATCTACGAGAAGTTTGTAGGCGACGATCCACGCGACACGCCGATGAAGATTTTCCCCGGCATGCACTACACCATGGGAGGGTTGTGGGTCGACTACAAGCAGGCCACCAATATCCCCGGGATTTTCGCCGCCGGTGAGGCGGAATACCAATATCACGGCGCCAACCGCCTAGGCGCAAATTCGCTGGTGTCCTGCATCTTTGGCGGCTTCACCGCCGGGCCGAACGCCGTGCTGTACGCAAAGAACCTACAGGCCGCGCCGACGGACGGGCACTTCGAGGCCGAGCGCAAGCGACAAGAGGAAATCAATGCCGGCCTGATGAAAGCGGATGGCACTGAGAATCCGTTCCTGTTGTGGCGCGAATTGGGGGCATTGATGACGGAGAACTGCACTGTCATCCGCTACAACAAAAAATGCGAAATGGCTGATGCGAAGATTGTCGACTTGCTGCAGCGGTTCCAGAAGATCAATCTGAGCGACCGATCGCAGTGGGCAAATACGACGATTGCGTTCGCGCGCCAGCTTTACAACATGCTGCAATTGTCGCGCGTCATCGCCCAGGGAGCAGCGATGCGCGACGAATCTCGCGGCTCACACTACAAACCTGATTTCCCAGATCGCGACGACAAGAACTGGATGAAGACGACGAAAGCGATGTTTGCTCCAGACGCGGATGAGCCGAAGTTTGAGTTCGAGGCGGTGGATGCAAGCCTGATTCCGCCGCGGCCGAGGAAATATTGAAGCGCGAAAAGGCGCGATTGCGAGTTGCGGACTAAAGGCTACGACCTAAATGGCAAACAACAAAACCGTAATCATCAAAATCAAACGCCAACTCACTCCCGACGCCGAGGCGTCATGGGAGGAGTTCGAGATTCCTTATAAGCCGAACATGAATATCACTTCGGCGCTGATGGAAATCGCGGCGAACCCCGTCACCCGCGACGGCAAACAGACTACGCCGGTTACGTACGACTCAAATTGTCTCGAAGAAATCTGCGGGTCCTGCGCCATGCTGATCAACGGACGCGCCCGCATGGCGTGCTCTTCCCTGCTCGACAATCTCGAGCAGCCGATCAAGCTTGAGCCCATGTCGAAGTTTCCCATCGTGCGCGACCTTGCCGTCGATCGCAGCGTGCTCTTCGAAAACCTGAAGAAAGTGAAGGCCTGGGTGCCCGTCGATGGCAGCTATGATCTCGGTCCCGGTCCTCGCGTCACGCAGGAAGCGCAGGAACAAGCTTATCCGCTCTCCAACTGCATTTCGTGCTGCTGCTGCATGGAAGCTTGCCCGCAGTTCAACGACGACACGGGCTTTGTTGGCGCAGCCACGATCTCACAGGTGCGGCTGTTTAACACACATCCGACGGGCGCGGCGCTGAAGCGCGAACGACTCGCAGCGCTCATGGGAGATGGCGGCATCCAGGAATGCGGCTACGCGCAAAACTGCGTGGAAATTTGCCCGAAAGAGATTCCATTAACCACCTCGATCGCGGAGGTCGGCGGCCAGGTAATGAAACAGGCGCTAGGCGATTTGCTTCGGAAGTAACTTCACCTCAGTTTTTTGGCGGGATCGCGCCATGGGACTGCGTTACGTTTGGTCGGTCACCGCGCTGTCCCGTAGGGAGAATTCATCAGAGATTGGGACACAAAATCAATGCTTTGCGTTGAGGTAACCAACGGTAACTCCCTTCCGTAAGATAGTTTAGCCGGAATCTCTTCACAAAATCGTTCATCTCTGGTTTACAATGACGGAGCCTTGTGGGAAATGCGCCTTCCGCGGGGCTTTGTGCCTCAGGAGAGAGTTCTGGTTAGTTCTGGCCACAAAATCGGACATTGGAACGGGCCCGCCTTGGCAACCAGGCGGCTCATTTTGGCCGTGGTCTTGATCTCCATGTGTTCCTTTTCCGAAATGGCTTTCGCGCTTCACCGGGTGAACCATCGCCCGCACCGCATCCTCCATGCACTGCGTTTTCGCGGACTGCGCGGCATCCTGTGGAATCCGATGTTCCGCCCGTCGCATGATTCTCTGCTGCGGCAGAATGAAGAAATCGATCGACTCGAGCTTCCCCGCATTCAGGACGATGATGAACTGGAAGCTTTGAAGGCCTCGGGCGACTTAGTACCGATCGTGGCCAGCGATTCGCTGAAGATCGAACCGAGCCTCGATCCCTCGCGACGCTTTTGCCGTCCCTGGACCCGCGACTTCGTCGAAGACCTCTCGGAAGCGTATTACCGCAAATTTCACGACCAGATTCAGGTGAACTCGGCCGTTCGCACCGTCAAAGTACAGAAAAAGCTTCGCCGTCATAATCGCAACGCGGCTCCGGTTGACGGGGACACCGCGTCTTCGCATCTGGCTGGGGTAACCGTCGACTTACAGCGGCGTGGGCTGAGCAAAGACGAAATTCGCTTTGTCGAGCGTTACCTCTTCTACCTCAACGCACTTGGCTTGGTTGAACCGGAAGAGGAGCGCCGGCACTGGTGCTTCCACGTTATGGTTTCCGATCGCTATACCGATTGGCGCGAATCGCAGACGATCTTCTCGCGTCCTCCGGACGAAGAAACCGCTCCGGCGCCAGTGGCCGCCACTGCAGCCTTGACCGACACGAACTGATTCGGCCGCTCGCTGGAATCTTCGCAGCTACAATCATCCAAAATGATCGTTTTGATGGCTGGACTTCCCGGTACCGGCAAGACCACGCTCGCTCGCGAGCTCGCGCTCCGTACTCAGGGCGCGCTGATCAGCAAGGATGAGATCCGCGCTGCGCTCTTCTCCCGGCATGACATCGAATACTCTGTCGAGCAAGACGATTTCGTCATGCAGGTCATGCTCGACGCGGCCGGATATCTCCTGCGAAAGAACCTCGGTCGTAAAATCTTTCTTGATGGGAGAACTTTCTCGCGCCGTTATCAGATTGATCGTGTGGTCGAGTTTGCTCGGGAACGAGACCAGCCGTCGAGAATTATTGAATGCACTTGCTCCGAGAGCTCAGCTCGCCAAAGGCTCGATGTGAACCCCGATCCGCTGCACCCCGCCGAGAACCGGTCGTTTGCGCTCTATCTCAACGTCAAGGAAAGATTCGAGGCGATTGTGTATCCGAAGACGGTGATCGACACGGATGATCCTCCGGAGGTTTGCGTGACACGCGCCCTCGCCGCTTTGAAGGGATAGCATCCCGTTCTTGTATAGTGGGCTGAACTCGAATTCCCAGACCATGAATATGCGAATTGTTTCACTCAACGTCATTGCCACATTCGTCGTCATGGGCACCAGCGCTGCCCAAACCACCGTCAGCAAGAAAGCGCTCGAAATCGAGCAGTCGGCAATCGTCATCGATACTCACGCCGATACGCCGCAGCGCTTCCTCGATGAACACTACGACATTGGCTCGACCGATCCTAATGATCACGGCCATATCAGTCTTGACAAGGCCAAGGCGGGAAATCTGGGGGCGGAGTTTTTCTCCATCTGGGTCGAGCCGGAGACCAATCAAGGGCACTTCGCACATCACACCCTGGATCTCATCGATTCCGTGTACGAACAAGCAGCCCGCCATCCCGACCGCATGATGATGGCGTTCAGCGCCGATGACATTGAGAAAGCGCACCGCGAACACAAACTCGCGGCCTTGCTCGGGATTGAGGGCGGACACTCCATCGAGAACGATGTGCGCTTGCTGCGCGATTACTACCGCCTGGGTGTTCGGTACATGACGCTGAGCTGGTCGAACACGAACGAGTTTGCCGATTCCTCGGGCGACATCGATGATCCGAAAATCCAGCACCACAACGGGCTCACCGACGGTGGCAAAGAGATTGTTCGCGAGATGAATCGCCTGGGAATGCTGGTCGATATCTCGCATGTCGCCGACAAGACGTTTTATGACGCGATTGCCGTGAGCAAGGCTCCCGTGATCGCTTCGCACTCGTCGGCTCGCGCTCTCACCAACCATCCGCGCAACATGACCGATGATATGTTGCGCGCTGTCGCCAAGAACGGCGGCGTCGTTCAGGTCAATTTCTACAGCGCCTTTATCGACGAGAACTATCGCAAGGCTGCTGCGGCCCAAGCCAAGGATCGCGACGCCGCGGTGAAGGCTTATGACGACAAACTCAAAGCCGAGGGAAAAACAGTGACGTATCTCGATAACGACCGCATCGAGCGTGAATGGGCAGCCAAGGTACCGCGGCCACCACTGAGTTCACTGATCGATCATATCGACCACATCGCCAAAGTCGCGGGCATGGATCACGTTGGGCTGGGATCGGATTTCGACGGAGTCAGTGGCGCGACTCCTGAGGGCATCGACTCCGCCGCCGACTTGCCGAAGATCACGCAGGCACTGCTCGACCGAGGATATAACGCTGACGACATCCGCAAGATTCTGGGCGGCAACCTCTTGCGTGTTTTTCGCGAAGCTGAACGTGTGAGCCGGGAGATGTCCACACGCGCCGGCAACTAGCCCGCGCCTCCTGCGGCGACGACTATCGTACAATTAAAGATTGCATAAATACCTCCAGGAGCACCTGATGAGAACTGTGTTCTATCTGCTCGTCCTTATCGTCTGTATCTCTGTCTTCGGCGCCGCCCAAGCCGCTACAACCGGGCAGCCGACGCCGCCTCCGCACAAGGCTCCCACCGCAGCCTTGCCTGCCGCCGAGCCAGTCGCCATTATTCACACCACCGTTGGCGACCTGCACTGCAACCTGTTTCCAAGAATCGCGCCGGTTGGCGTCGAAAACTTCATCGGCCTGGCCAACGGGACGAAGGATTGGACAAACCCTGTGTCTCATGCCAAAAAGCACGGCGTACCGCTATATGACGGGACGATTTTTCACCGCGTGATTCCCGAATTCATGATCCAAGGCGGCGACCCGGCAGGCACGGGAGAGGGCGACCCCGGCTACAAGTTCAAGAATGAGACGTCGCCCACGCTTACGTTCGATCGTCCCGGACGCCTTGCCTATGCCAATGCCGGCCCCGACACTAACGGCTCGCAATTCTTTATCACCGAGGTTCCGTATCCGAGTCTGAACGGCGGCTACACCATCTTTGGCCAATGTGATGATGCAGCTGTGACGTTGGTCAAACAGATCGCCCGCATGGCGACCGATGGAGAACGCCCGTTGAGGCCGGTCAAGATCATCCACATCGAAGTTCACAAGGCTGGACTTGCCGCAAGGCCCGCAACCTCTCCGAAACCCGCGGCTGCGAAGAACCCGGCGTAAATGCTCAATTTGGCGAGCGATTTTCTCTCGGAAAAGGGGCTTGCCTCCGACCGATCTGCGACAAGAATTTAATTTCAAGTTTCGAGGAAAACTATGACCCGCACACCCGGAACCTATGCCGTTTTTGAAACCAGCGAAGGCAACATCGTTTGCCGTCTATTCGAGAAGGACGCGCCCAAGACGGTGGC
>Ga0181531_10002620_pt1 | contig 11212 bp, 11 predicted proteins | sample PEATcosm2014_Bin_38_FD_119743 | JGI IMG/M metagenome (GOLD analysis project Ga0181531, IMG submission 119743) | Peatland microbial communities from MTU Mesocosm Facility, Houghton, MI, USA - PEATcosm2014_Bin11_10_metaG | ecosystem: Environmental > Terrestrial > Soil > Wetlands > Peat | place... | reverse complement strand
CCGTTATCTAGAATTAAGTTGACGTTCGCCACGCCGGGGAGGAAAACGATACTGACAGCCAGCCACCTGATCAGTATAGGCGGCTCCGCCAATGGAGAATCAGCCATGACGAACTCAACTCTGCTGAGGACAGCGATCTTCGGCTCGGATCGCTGCACCGCAGCCGGCGCAATAGCTGCCTCCGGAGTTCTGCTGGTCGCGCTGATCGGATGTTCCGCTCTACCCTGTCCAGCCCAGACGTTTTCGGTGATCCACAGCTTCACCGGTCACGACGGGGCAAACCCGATCGTCGGCTTGACCCTCGACGCCGCCGGAAATCTCTATGGCACCACTGAGTTTGGCGGAGGCCATGGCTGCAACATTGGAGATTGCGGCGCCGTCTTTAAGTTGACGCACCGAGGCTCAGGTTGGGTCCTCTCACTCCTATATGCCTTTACTGGAGGCCAGGATGGCCAATTCCCAAGTGCTAGAGTAACCTTCGGCCCCGATGGCACTCTGTACGGCACAGCCTCCACCGGTCCCTCCAACGATTATTACGGTACGGTTTATAATCTGCGGCCTCCAGCCTCCGTCTGCAAGTCGGTTTCCTGCCCCTGGACCGAAACCACTATCTTCCCGTTCAACTTCGCCACCGGCTATTACCCTTCGGGAGACCTTATCTTCGACGCCTATGGTCATATGTACGGAACCACCTCGAGCGGCGGAGAGTTTCAGAACTGCGGCGGTGGGGGCTGTGGGGTGGTTTACAGGTTGACCCTATCCGGCGGCGTGTGGACAGAGGACATTCTCTACAACTTTACGGACGGGGTTGACGGTGGACATCCCAGCAGCGGCGTGCTCTTTGATCACGCTGGCAATCTGTATGGGACAGCCTCTATCGACAACTTCCAGGGCAGCAGTGGAGGAGCGGTCTTTGAATTGACCCCTTCGGGTTCCGGCTGGACACAAACTGCTCTTTACCACTTTCACGACGCCAGCGACGGCAGCGGCCCTTATGGTGGCCTTATCTTCGATGCGTCCGGCAATCTCTACGGAACAACCGCGTATGGAGGGTCGGGCGATGGTGGCACCGTATTCGAGTTGTCACCCTCTGGAGGTACCTGGAACTTCAACCTGCTCTCCAGTCTGACGGGCCTTCCGGGAGGATATCTCGGTCCCTATGGGAAACTCGTGCAAGACAATGCCGGCAACCTTTATGGCAGCAGCGTAAGCGGAGGCACCTACAACTATGGCTACGTCTTCAAGCTGACACCCTCCAATGGTGGCTGGACCTTGACCGACCTGCACGACTTTACGAATGGCAGCGATGGAGCGTGGCCCTACGACGGCCTTGTGATCGATGCGAGCGGAAAGCTCTACGGTACGACTTTCGTAGGTGGCAGTCCGGGGGAAGGATGCTATTACGGTTTCAACTGCGGCGTCGTCTTCGAGATCACGCCATGAGCTGGTTGCCAGTTGCCAGTCTAATTCCAGCAGTCCCACAATGTGAGATTAGACCCCAGAGCAACGCCGTCGGTTGGACGTTTCAGCAGCTCTACTCTTTCCCTGCATACGTAGGATCCTTTGCCAAGCTGGCCATGGATCCGGCCGGAAGGCTCTACGGGACAATCTTGGAGTTCGGCCCAGAGGTTTTTCAACTTACCCTCTCCGATGGCCAATGGACGCAAACCGGCTACAGCGGCAGCGCCGGAGCCTATCCATTTGGCAACGTGATTCTTGACGCAAGCGGGAATGTCTACACCACGGCGAACATGGGCGGCACGTATGACAAGGGCGTGGTCTTCGAGATCACGCCGTAAAACAGTACCCAGGGAGCCAGTTGTCAGTCGCATTCTAACAAGTCCCACAATGTGAGACAACGGTATGCAAGAACGCAACCGCGACTCAGTGCGCAGAGGACAATACATCATGAAGCGCTCAATAAAAACCGCAAATAGGATCGGCGGGCTTGATGCATGGATTATGGTGGCGCCAACCGTCATCGCAACTCTGTTGATCGTCGTCGCCACTCCAGCCCAAGCCCAGACCTACACCGTACTGCACACTTTTACCAGCGGAACAGACGGCGCGTACCCACTTGCCGCCGTCACCATGGACGGGACTGGAACCCTCTACGGAACGGCTTCCGGTGGTGGGTATACTGCTGGTGATTGCGGCAGCGATGGTTGCGGCACAGTTTTCAAATTGACGCAGCATGGCTCCGGATGGCTATTTGCGCCGCTCTACAGTTTTACTGGAAGCACTCTCGATGATGGGGCTTTCCCATCGGCTCCCGTGATCGTTGGCCCGGATGGCGCACTCTATGGCACGACCAGTTCAGGCGGCAACGGCCACGGCACAGTTTTCCGCCTGACGCCACCGGCATCACTTTGCAAAGGCTTCTCATGCCCCTGGACAGAAACCGTGCTGTATCGCTTCCTGGGTGGCAACGACGGTGCTTATCCCGGATATGGGCCTCTGGTTTTCGATCAGGCGGGAAACATCTACGGCACTACGCAGTACGGCGTCCCGGCTAATCTGGGTACAGTTTTCAAACTGACACCATCCCATGGTGGCCGGGTTGAAAGCATTCTCTACGGCTTTACCGCTGCCGATGGAGGGCAACCCTTGTCGGGCGTGATCTTCGACAGCGCCGGCAACCTCTACGGCACCGCCTCCGTATGTTGTGTTTACGAGCTCAGCCCCTCGCAATCCGGCTGGCAGTACCAGAACATCTATGGGTTTCAGGGCGGCAGGGGTGGAACAAATCCCACCGGCGGGGTCGTCTTCGATTCGTCGGGCAATCTCTATGGCACGACCTTTAACGACGGCGGCACCGCTTACGTATTGAGGCCATCCAACGGAACATGGAATTTGACCACTCTCTACAGCTTCAACGCCTATGCAGGCCCACTCGACACCCCAACTCTCGACGCTGAAGGAAATATCTACGGCACGGTATTCGATCTGGTCAGCGGGGGCATCGTTTTCAAGCTGACGCGCTCCAACGGTTGGCTGGAAAGCACTGTCACTGATTTTGGTGGTTTCGGCCAGCCGGCGGGCAGCGTGATCCTGGACGCAAACGGCAACATCTACGGCACGATAGAACTTGGCGGCACCGACGGCTACGGTGCCGTTTTCGAGGTCACGCCGTAACGCAGTTGCCGGTAGTCAGTAGAATTCCAGGTGGTCCCACGATGTGGGACATGGAGTGGCAGACTACTCGAAGATCAAAATTGCCGCCGCGATCACCGTGGTCCAGAGGCCACGCTTATCGCCTACCGCGCTTTGGGTGATATTTGCCGTGCGCACAATTTTGTTCGACAGCCGGTAGACTTCTTTCTTCTCGTCCCACGATTTGTCGGCGTCGAACTCCACATCGAGTGTCGTGGCTAACATCTCGGCGGCCAGTTCCTCGGCGTAGTCGCCGGCGACGTCATCCGGTTCACCGAAGGAGTGGTGCTCGCTTAAATAGCCGTAGGTCTCCTTGTCGGCGGGGATAGCCAAGCCGATGCTGGCCGCAGTCAGGCGGTGCGGCTCGCGGGTGGAGTTCTCCGCCACTACGGCGAATACTACCTCGCCGGGAGAAAGATACTTGAGACCTTCCTTGCGCGGAGTCAGTTTGCAATTAGGTGGAAAAATGGAAGAAACCCGAACCAGGTTCTGGGCCGCAATGCCGGCGTCACGCAGCGCCAACTCAAACGAAGTGAGCCGTTCTTTGTGCTTCCCAACGCCTTTCGTTAGAAAGATGCGTTTGGGGACCATGTCTTTGGCCAATTTGGGAGTGCCTCCAGAAAGGAGAAGTGATTAACGAAATTTCAACATAACACATTCGGCAGGCTGGGAATTGTGAATTCGCCGTAAATGTAGTCGTGCCAGTTAGCAGGAGGGGGACGAGGATGAATTCGGGCAGTGACCGCTCGTTACGGCTGGCCTCCAAGAACGAACGGGTCGCCAGCTGGCGGCCTCACGCCGTCAGGAAGTTTCGCGGGAGGCAGCGCACCAGGCCCTGGCCGCCTGCAAATGCTTTTGCCGCGAGGCCAGCTGGGCCCGGCAACCGATGGCCGCATTCTGCATGTGGGCCAATTCATGTCGCAGCCGGACCAGGTTGGCCCGATAGCGCGCCAGTTCATCGATAATCTGCGGGTGATTATTGCTCTGCAAACGCCCATCCAGAAACCCGCCCACCGATTGCAGGGTTTGCTCGATCTGTAACAGTGCTTTCACCTCTTTGTCGGTGCCCAGCACGGGCGCGCCGGAAAAGTGTGCAAAAAAGCGGCGGAAGCGTTCATTGGCACGCCGCAATAACTCCAGACTGCATTGCTCGTCTATGCGCTCCATTCGCTGGTCTTACCTCCATCTCCCTCGGTTGCGCTCCCGGTGGGCGCCGTTGGCGGCGCGCCTGCTCGCGGCTGGAGCAGCCGCCCGGCCTGCGTCCAGCAGTCGCGCACCTCCGACATATAGCGGATCTGCTTCTGCATCAGCTCCAGCGAGCCGCGCATCTGCGCCTCCAGTAGCTTGGCCCGCATCAGGTTGTAGAACTGCTCGAACTGCCGGGCCGCGTCGCCGCCACGCTCGAAGTCGAGGGTCCCTTGCAACTGCTGTAGCACCATCAGGGCGTGGCCGATCTGGGTGGCTCGCCCCTCGACGTCGCTGCGCTGCATGGCCGCCAAGGCGCGCCGCATGTCCTCGATGGCCGAGTCGTACAGCACAATGACCAGCTCAATCGGCGCCGCCCCGCGCACCGCACTGTCCTGATAAATCCGTCGCGCATCTACGATGGCTTTCATTCGCCTCTTACAACCCGCTACTGCTGGTGCTGGTGCTGGTGGTCGAATCCGGCAGGCTGGCCAGCTGTGCCGCTGCCTCCTGCATCTGCATCGGGTATTGGATCAGGAGTGTGTCCAGGTTGTCGTACTGCGAGGTCAAGGCCTGCTGCACCTCGCTCATGTTGGCTTCGAAGTCGCTGATCTGCGTGGACAGGTCGGTGTTGCTCTGTTGCAGGCCACTGATATCGGCCGCCACCGGCCCCTTGGTGGGATCGGTCAGTTGCGTCATCTGCTGACCCGCGGTTTCCGCCCAGCCCGCCGGCGACGTCGACTGGAAGAAATTCTGTACATCGGAGTACGAGCTGCTCAAGGCATCGCTTAAGGTGGTGCTGTCGACCTGCAACGTGCCGTCGTTTTGCATTTCGATGCCCATCGACTCCAGGTTCGTATATTGCCCGTTGTTGCCGACGGCGGCGGAAACCATATTCAGCAGGCTGCTTTGCAGGCTTTGCAACATGCTGTCGCCCGCCAGGACACCTTCGCTGCCACTGGAGTTCACGGCGTACTGGCTGTTGATGGAGCCCACGACGGCGTTGTAGGAATCGACGAAGCTCTCGATGGCGTCGGCGGCCTGGGTGGTATCGGGCTCTACGGTAATCAGTGTCGGATTGTTGGGATCGGCCGCGCCCAGGCTGAGCGTGACCCCGGGAATCGCTCCCGTTACGGTGTTGCTGCCGCTGTCGACCGGAACCCCGTCCACGGTCAGCTGCGCATCCGCTCCGGCCGTGCTGGTGAAGCTCGCGGCCGAACTGCTCACCGTTAGACTGCCGGCCACTCCCGAGGTCTTGCTGGTCAGCGCCACCCGCGATCCCTCGGAGTCCGTGACCACGGTGGCGGTCACCCCATAACTTCCTGAGTTGATGTACTTGGCTGCCTCTTGCAGCGTCGTGTCCGTGGATGGTATGTCGATGGTGTCGGTGGTGGTGGGAGCGCTGGGATTGCCGTACTCCACACTGATCTCCGTGCCCGCCAGCGACGCCGCGGAGAGATACCCGGAGTAGCTGCTGGAGGTTGTCGCCAGGCTGGTGACGGTAACGGTGTGCGTGCCCGCCGTGGCCGTATCGCTCGCTGCGGCTGAGACCACGGCCGCGTCGCTGGAGCCGGTGGTGAATTGATTCAGCGCTCCGTCGAAATCTCCCAGGCTGTTCACACTGTTGGAGAGCGTGCTCAGCTCGCTGCCGATCGTGGTGAGCGCGCTGATCTGTGCGTCCAGGCTGGACTGTTCATCTTTCATCTGGGTTTCAGGCTGGTCCTCCACCTGCATCATGCTGTCGACCACGCTGCTGACGTCGATGCCCGAACTCTTGCCGCTGAACGCGTCGTTGACCTGGCTGAGAATGTTGCCGAGCGCGGCGCTGTAATTAGTGCTGAATGAGGCCATGATTCAGGTGCCGCTCCTTTCTTCAAGCGATTAACTTTGAGCCTTAGCTTCTGGCAATCTCCTCAACAGCTTTGTTGCTAAGAGCTAAAAGCTAAATCCGCGGGAGAAGGGGGACCCGAAGGTCCCACCTTCTCCCCCGTGCAACTCAGTGTCCGTCGGAAGCGGCGGGGGTTTGTCCGCCGCCGGATCGCTCCCAATTACTGGAGCAGTTTGAGCACGCTCTGCTGCATCTGGTTCGCCTGCGCCAGGGCGGAAATGCCCGTCTGGCTCAGGATCTGATACTTCGTCAGGTTGGCTACCGTCTGCGTAATGTCGGCAGCCTGAATGCCGTCCTCGGCGGAGGACAGGTTCTGGGTCTGGGTGCTGATGACGTTGTTGGCCGCCGACAACCGGTTCACGCCCGCGCCGATGCCGCCGCGCAATGCCGCCACTTGCGATATGGCATTGTTGATGTCGGTCAGCGCAGTCTGGGCAGAGCCTGCGGTTTGCAGGTTGTCGTTGGCAATGCTGATCCCGTTCATGTTGCTGCTGTCGAAGGTACCCAGCGTGACCCCGATGGTGCTGCTGCCCGCCGTCGTCGAATCGCTCAGGAACACATCCATCGTGCTGGAGTTGGTGGTATTGGCCAGGGTGTCGGCCGACGAGTCGCCGTTGATCTTGATCGTAGAACCGCCATCAGCCAGCGGATCCGCTGCGGTGCCACGGTTCTGCGTGTCCGTGACCACGACGTTGCCGGTTTCGTCCAGGGTAGCGATAAGACCTTTGCCTGAACCGTTGATGTCGTTGATCAGATCGCCGACGGTAGTGTCGCTCCCTGAACCGTTGTAGGTCACTGTGGTGTAGGCAGGTGTGGACAGCGTGGTGTCCCAATACTTGATTTTCATGTCGCCGGTAATGGGGCTGGCCAGGCCGGCAGGGTTGGCGACCGCGGTCGTTAGCTGATTGACGTTGGTCTGCCCGCCGGTGAAGATGGGCGAGCCGTTGTAGGTGGTGCTTTGTCCGATGCTGTCGATTTCTGCCTTGATCGACTGGAACTCGGCATCGATGGCTTGCCGTTGTGAACCGTCGTTCACCGTACCGTTGGCCGACTCCGTGGCCAGGGTGACGGCGCGGTTCAGCAGGTTGGTGACTTGCGACAAGGCGCCATCGGCCACCTGTAGTTTGCCAACACCTTCATTGGCGTTTAGCGCCGACTGCGTCAGCGCTGTGACGTTAGCTTGTAATCCATCCGCAATTGCCAGTCCGGCCGCGTCGTCCGCGCCCGTGTTGATACGCGAGCCAGACGCCAGTTGCTCCAGCGTCTGGTTCAGGTTGGCTTGGGTCATCGACAACTGGTTCTCTGCGGCAAGGGCTGGAATGTTATTCAGAATACTGATTGCCATGGGACAGCTCCTCTCATGGTTCCACCTTGCCCGAGCTCGCCAGGAGTTCGTTCCCGCAGGTGCGCTGCCAGGTTTTTCTGACCGGCGGAACCTTTTGCGTGTTCACCCTCCCTATCGGCCCCACCGCAACCAGCTTTAATCAGACAGAGAAATTTGCCTCCAGCAAGCTGCTGGCGCATTCCACCGGCCATTTGGGGTTAGAGCGCCCTAATTAGCTGCGAGCCACGAGCCACGCCCTGCGGGCCCGAGCTAACCCACGCGTTGCACGGTTTTTCCTCGCTAATCGCTAACAGCGCTCGGCACCTGGCACTCCCAGTCCGAGCCCATGGCGCGCAGCTATTAGCTCGGAGCTCGGAGCTCGCCGCTCGCGACTTCTTCAAGCGCTGGGCAACTTTTGCCGATGCTCTCTCTGACTCAAGTCCCCGTCGGAGAAGTGCATATGATCCAACTCACCCGCTTAAACAATGCACGCCTGGCGGTCAACTGTGACCTCATCAAGTATGTCGAGGAGGCACCCGACACGGTCCTGACCTTATTGAATGGCGAGAAGCTGGTAGTGCGCGAGACCACCGAGCAGGTGATCGAGCGGGTGCGCGACTTTCGCCGCTCGGTCCTGATCGCCGGTCCCGGAACCGCTTCGCCTTCCCCCATGCGGGCCAACCCTGCTGCGGACGAGGCCCCTGTAACCCAGGAAGGACCGCAGCGTGGATAAAAGCAGCTTCATGGGAGTAATTGTCGGCCTGGGGGGCATTACGCTTGGGCTCTTGCTCGAAGGCGGCAAGCTCTCCCAGGTGGTGCAGCCCACCGCGGCCATCATTGTGTTTGGCGGGACCTTGGGTGCGGTTTTACTGCAATATCCTATGCCCGTGGTCGCTTCTGCTTTCCGCCGGCTGGTGCAAGTCTTCCTGGAGCGCAAGCTCGATCCGCAGCAGACAGTGCAGCAACTGGTCACCTTCGCCAATAAGGCGCGCCGCTACGGCATGATTTCTCTCGACGCCGATCTGCCATCTCTCAGCGATCCCTTCCTGAAGCGGGCTCTCATGCTGGCCGTCGACGGTACCGAGCCGCAGGAGTTGCGCAAGACCATGCAGTTGGAAATCGACAATCAAGCCGAATACGAAAACAACATTCCCAGGGTCTTCGAGTCGGCCGGCGGTTTCGCTCCTACCATTGGCATCATCGGGGCGGTGCTGGGACTGATCCAGGTGATGCAGCACCTGGACAATATCAACGAAGTCGGGAAAGGCATTGCCGTGGCCTTTGTAGCGACGGTCTACGGCGTTGGCTCGGCCAACCTCTTCTTTCTGCCCGGCTCCGGCAAGCTGCGCTTGCGCATTCGCGAAGAACAAATTCTCCGCGAGATGACCCTGGAAGGCGTGGTCTCGATTCTGGAAGGGATGAATCCCCGCATGCTGGAGAGCAAGTTAGTTGGCTTTTTACCGGAATCTCCGAAAGTCCACTTGCCATGAAAGACCCGCGCCGGCCCGACGATCACGTCAGTCACGAACGCTGGCTGGTTTCCTACGCCGACTTCGTGACCCTGCTGTTCGCCTTCTTCGTTGTGCTATACGCTTCGGCGCAAATCGATAAACAAAGGGCCGCGCGGCTCTCCGACGCCATCGACTCCGCCTTCCAGCAACTGGGTATTTTCGAGCGAGACCCTCATAAACCAGGAGAAGTCGATCCGAAAATATCGCTGCCCAGCGCCGTCAACGGCGGCCAGGATCTGTCGCGCTGGGCGCCGTCGGGTCAGGAAAAGCTGGGCGCGGGGCAGAAGCAAGACAATTTCAAAGCCCTTCGCAGCGAACTGGAGAACGCGCTGTCCGCCGAAATCGCGCGCAATGAGGTTGCCCTTCACATGGAAGCAGACGGCCTGGTGGTCAGCCTGCGCGAGGCTGGTTTTTTCGACAGCGGCTCGGCCACCATCAAGCCAGGCGCCCAGGCCGCCTTTGCGCGCGTCGCCAACATTCTGCGAGAACACTCCTGCGCGGTCAGAATTGAAGGTCACACCGACAACGTCCCTATCCACACTGCGCAGTTCGCCTCTAATTGGGAGTTGTCCACTGCGCGCGCCACCAGCTTAGTGAAGGCCCTCATCGTGCAGTACGATGTCCCGTCTGAGCGGCTGTCCGCCGCCGGTTATGCAGAATTTCATCCCGCCGCGGGCAACGACACAGCGAAAGGCCGGCAACTCAACCGGCGCGTGGATGTTGTGATCCTGACCTCTCCGCGACAGCGCCTGACGGCTAGTCTGAAGGCGCCCGACGACAAGAATGCTGACCCGTCATCAACCAGCAACGCTGCGGATCTCATCGGCCCATGACTTGCAACGTGCCGCGGGGCGGCGCCCTCAAGCGGAAATCCTGGGTACAACGGCTTGCCGATCGCAGGCCCAAGACGCCCGCAGGGCCTCGCCGATCCGGGTCAGCAGAATGTTCACCGTGAATGGCTTTTGGATGTGGATGGCCTGGGTCCGGCTGATAGTTTGCGCAACATCATTCTGCGCGTAGCCCGACATAAAGACTGTAATCAGGTCAGGCTGCATGCTTTGCAAGTGACAGGCCAGGTCGGCCCCATTCATGCCCGGCATCACTACGTCCGTCAGCAGGACATCGATTCGCCCCGCGTGCTGGCAGGCCAGGTGCAGCGCCTCTTTCCCATTGCTGGATTCCAGTACCGCGTAACCGGCATGCGTCAGCACGTCGCGCGTGACCTCGCGCACCATCGATTCGTCCTCCACCAACAGTACAACCGGGGCCTTCGCCATCGGCGAACGGGTTGAGCCAATCGGCTCCATCGCTTCCAGTTTCATCTTCCTTCACCTGCTTGCTACTTGCGCCCGAAATCAGCGATCACCCTTCAGCAATGCAACTGCGCCGCCACTCGCGAGGAGCGCTGCTAAGTGGTGGCAGCTAGTAGGCATACGAAATAAAAGCGAAAGCTGGTCGCTTGCCGCGTCGCCACCCGGATCGGGAAGGTTCCGGTTTTGGGTCTCCGCTTTGGGAAGGGTCGCCGTACAAACGAAACGGGCGGAAGCTGCTCCGCCCGCTGCTGGCCCTACTGTCTAACTGGGACTGTTCTGCCGGTGAGTCTGTCCGTCCGCCTACATCCGCTGAGACATCGAATCGCTCCCGCGGAGGTGGTCACCGAGCAACTCCTCGATCTGGGAGATCAGAACGTCGGGACCATCGTTGCTGGTGACAAACCGGTCGACGGCGCTCCGGCTCGCCTTTCCGGCCCCGTAGTAATAGGGCGACAGCACAACAGCAATCACGCCGGGACACTTCGCCTTCACTTGCCGGGCTACCTGCTCAAGGTCAACTTCCGGATGGCTGTTGTCCATCAGCAACATGTCGGGACACCGGTCTTCAGCTATGTTTTGTGCATCCTCGACAGAGTTGGTTGCGAATACCAGGTAGCCAAAATGTTCCAACAGCATCTGGCGGACCTGAAGAGTGTGGGTGTCACAGCACAAACAGAGGATCGCCTTGCGGTGTGCTTCCATGTACACTCCCGGATTTATTGCATTTGTCATGACATCGCCTCCAGCCGCCAACTCGAGAGTTTGCAGGTGCGGCAGGACGCGCCCGAAAATCGTCTGGCGAATTGAGTCTCTGTCGCCCAGAACAGAATGCAAGGTT
>Ga0181531_10002619_pt1 | contig 11217 bp, 7 predicted proteins | sample PEATcosm2014_Bin_38_FD_119743 | JGI IMG/M metagenome (GOLD analysis project Ga0181531, IMG submission 119743) | Peatland microbial communities from MTU Mesocosm Facility, Houghton, MI, USA - PEATcosm2014_Bin11_10_metaG | ecosystem: Environmental > Terrestrial > Soil > Wetlands > Peat | place... | reverse complement strand
CTTTAGAAGAGAGGTAGGAATTGCACGGCGGAGGAAATTTTTCCTTCGCGGATCGGGAGGTGGATGCTCCATATCCTGTGGAAAACGCTGGGTTTGTGAGCAAATAGTAACATTGGCGCAAAAACAAAACGGCGGACGCGAGCGTTTCAGATTGGAACGTTTGTGCGAGTTGCGTGGTTCAGGCGCGCGCTCTAAGCGATGATCTCTGTGTGCTGGCGGCCGAGGAGCTGGTACCGGATGCCGCGCCAGCGAATTTTGCGCGTGAAGAGGGAGTGGACGAAGTTCACCAAGTAGAGGAAGGGGAGAATGGCGTTCAGCACGACATAGATCCACGCTTGTGCGCTGATCTGTTTGCGCCATGCGGGCAGGGCTTCAGTCACCCCGGCTACGCGAATGGCACCGCGCAAAGCGGAAAGGAGCACGGGCAGAAACGTAAGCGTGGCCAAGTGCATCGCGGGGCGGCCGGCCACAAAGTCGCCGAAGGCCAAGTCGATGCCCAGCAGCAGCGTGACACAGTACAGCAGATGCGTGGCGGCGGCCAGGCCCCAGGTTTTTTCGGCGTAGACGCGCGTGATTAAGATTTGCCGGTTGGTGAATTCCAGCAGGCCGGGAAAATCCGTTTCCACGAAGGAGAGCGTGAGGCATTCGGGGAGAAATAGGATGGGGCGGCCGGTGCGTTCGAGGGCCGCGGTCATGGCATAGTCATCGCTGGCGGCGCCTTGCCACGCATCGAGGACGTCGGCTTGTTCAAACATCGTGCGGCGAATGGCGGTGCCGCCGCCCCAGCAGAAGTTGGGACCCTTTTCCGTGAGCATGGTGACGACCGGGGCGTTCCACGCGGCGAGTAATGCCGTGGCCAGCGATTGGTTATTGGGCATGAACCAGCGCATGGTGGTGGTGGCAGAGATGCGTTCGTCTTTCAGGGGCGCGACCATATGGTTCAACCAGGTTTTGCCGGGACGCCCGTCGGAATCGGCAAAAACGAACACTTCAAATTCCGGCGGTAGCTGCTGGATTGCGAAGCGCAGATTGTTAACTTTTTCCGAGCAGCCCTGGGGAACGTCGGCAATGAGCACGTGAGCCTTGGGCTTGGAACTGGCGGCAACGCGTTTCACGATGCTGTGCGCCGGGTCTTTCTCGGAAGCCAGGATGAAGAAGACTTCGAAGTTCTGGTGGTCGAATTCCGTGAGGGAGACGAGGTTGCGTTCGAGACCCGATTCGAGGCCTTTGCAGGGGCATAATAAGGCGACGCGGGGCGCGAAAAAGCCCGGGTCCGTGCGCATGCGGCGACGAACGTAGCTCAACCACTGCAGCGCCTGCCATATGAGGTAGAGGCCGCCGGCGATCTGGAGCGCCGACAAGATATAAAAAAGTGTCTCCACGCGTATTGAGAATAGCAGAAGAAACTTGCTCGCCAAGGCTGGGCTGAGCGGTTAGAATCGCACCGGTTAATGCCTGTTGAGCGGAGGGAAGAAACATGAGTGGACGAGTGGATTCGTCGATGGTGACGGCGGCGCTGGAGTTGCCGGGATACCGCATCGTGCGAAATTTTGGGATTGTACGCGGTATTGTGGTGCGGTCGCGGAGCGTGATCGGGAATTTGGGGGCGGCGATTCAGACCATTGTTGGCGGGAACATAACGATTCTGACGAATCTTTGCGAAAAAACCCGCGAAGACGCCTACGAGTTGATGCTGGTGCACGCGGCGCAGCATGGAGCAAACGCGGTGATTTGCATGCGCTATGACGCCACGGAAGTGATGCAGGGCGTGACGGAAGTGCTGGCCTACGGGACCGCGGTGCAGGTGGAACCGATTCGCTAGTCGATTGTCGATCTGCTGAAGACCGGGCATCTCCCGGGGAGTTCGCACCTCGGGAGTGCGGGGTGGTAGAATCCCCGCTCCATGTTTTGTACCTCGTGTGGTGCGCAAGCTGGCGGCGGGGCGCGGTTTTGTCCGGCGTGCGGCAAGTCGATGAGTGGATCGGGGACGCCGGGGGCGCGGCCGGGCGACGCGACCATCGATGCGGACGCCACGCTTGGCGGAGCCGGCGATAATTTTGAGGGCGCAACGCTTGCGCCCAGTGCGCCGCATCCGTCTTCACACAAGCCTTCTTCACAAGGGCCTTCTTCACGAGGGCCGTCTTCTCACCCTGCGGTACCTCCCGTGCCGCGTTCGCCATCGGGACACAGCAGCAATCCACTGACGAGTTCCGACGCGATCGGCGGCGGACGCTTTGCGCCCGGGCAAATCATTGCCGAGCGCTACCGCGTGGTGGCGCTGGCGGGCCGCGGGGGCATGGGCGAAGTGTATCGCGCGGAAGATTTGCGGCTGGGGCAACTGGTGGCCATCAAATTTCTGCCACTAGAGCTTTCGCAGGATGCTTCGGCGCTGGCGCGGTTTCATTCCGAGGTACGCATCGCGCGGCAGGTATCGCATCCCAACGTGTGCAGGGTGTTCGATATTGGGGATGTGGATGGCGTGGCGTTTCTCTCGATGGAATATGTCGATGGAGAGGATTTGGCGTCCGTGGTGCGGCGCATCGGGCGGCTCTCTCCCGATAAAGCCACAGAAGTTGCGCGGCAAATCTGCGCTGGCATGGCGGCGGCGCACGAACGCGGGGTGATTCACCGCGATCTGAAACCGGCCAACGTGATGCTGGATGGCGCGGGGCGCATTCGCATCATGGATTTTGGGCTGGCAGGCATCGCCGCGTCGATCCAGGGCGCGGAGATTCGCGCCGGGACACCGGCCTACATGGCGCCCGAACAACTCGAGGGGCGCGAAGTCACCATCAAGAGCGATATTTATTCGCTGGGACTGATTCTCTACGAAATTTTGACCGGGAAGCGGGCCTTTGAGGCTGCCACCCTGCCGGAACTGATGAAGGTGCGCGAGCAAGGCGCGCTGACGAACCCCTCAACGCTGGTGAAGGATTTAGACCCGCTGATCGAGCGGGTGATTTTGCGCTGCCTGGCGAAGGAGCCGACGCAGCGGCCAGCGTCGGCGTTGCAAGTGGCGGCGGCGCTGCCGGGAGGCGATCCGCTGGCCGCGGCACTGGCGGCGGGAGAAACGCCATCGCCGGAAATGGTGGCGGCGGCGGGAAGCAGCGAAGGGATTAATCCGCGGCTGGGGCTGGCGCTCGTAGCGACCGTACTGCTTGGGATGTTCGTGTATATGTTTATCGCCGACCGCTCGCGAGTGCAGAACATCACACCGCTGGATAAACCCCCGGAAGTGCTGCAGGCGCGGGCGCAGGAAATTATTCGCCAGCTGGGATACACGGACAAACCAGCGGACACCGCTTACGGTTTTGTGACTTCGTCGGACTACCTGCAGTACATCCAGGATCACGATAAATCGCAAACGCGCTGGAAGCAGCTCGAAACCGACCGCCCGGCACCGCTGCTATTTTGGTACCGCGAAAGCCCACGCGACATGCAGGCGCTGAATTTTTTCAGCTCACAAGGCGCGGGAGTGGTGACCACCGGCGACCCTTTTGCCTCCATTACAGGCATGACCATGGTGATGCTGGATCCCAGCGGGCGGCTGATTCATTTCAAACGCATCCCGCCGCAGAAAGACCCGCCAACGACCGAGGCGTCACCCGTCCCCGACTGGAAGCCGCTGCTGGAGGCCGCCGGGCTCGAGCAAAGCTCTTTGACCCCGGCCGCATCGGAGTGGACGCCCCTGATGTACGAGGACGCACGCAACGCGTGGACCCGGCAACTGACAAATCCGCCCAATACCACGGAGCGCGTGGAAGCGGCGGCGTATCGCGGCAAGCCCGTCTTCTTTGACGTGATCTACCCGTGGCAAAAGGCCTCGCGCGACCAACCCTACAAGGGAAGCGCGCACGAACACGTGGTGTCGTTCATTCTGGTGGGACTTTTCACCGTAATTATCGTGACCAGTATCATCGTGGTGCGGCGCAACCGCCGGCTGAAGCGTGGTGACGATGTGGGCTCCCAGCGTTTGGGAGGTTTCGTGATGCTCGCTGTGATGCTCAATTGGGCTTTGCGCGCGCATCACCTGGCGTCCATTAACGAATGGAACCTGGTGTTGCTGGCGCTGGCCTGGGGCTTCACTGTGTCCTCGCTCGCCCGCGTGCTGTATTTTGCGCTGGAGCCTTTTGTGCGGCGGCGCGACCCGCATGCGCTGATTGGATGGAGCCGGCTCATTGGCGGAAGAATCCGCGATCCGCTGGTTGGGCGCGACATGCTGCTCGGCGTGGCCTACGGGGTCGTGCTGACCATATTTGAAAGCCTCGATAACTTCGTGCTGCCGCTCTTCCATCTTGCGCCGCCGATGCCAGGAGTGGCCGACGGGGAGACGCTTCTCGGCGTGCGCCCGGTGCTCGGTTTCATCTTTTACTACACGTGGATTTTCGTGCTGTACTCGCTGCTGATTTTCTTTTTGATTTTCCTGGTCCGGCTGGCGGTACGGAAGGATTGGATTGTCGCGCCGATTATCATACTGCTCGGAGCCGGCACCAATACCGGCGCGGAATACTTCTGGCCGGATTTTGTGTTTGCCGCGTTGATCTGGGCTTCTATCTATTTCGTATTGCGGCGCTTCGGCTTGCTGGCCTTGGTGGTCGGCCTGGTGGTGCAAAATATGCTGATCGTTTTCCCGATGACCTCGCACTTGAACCGGTGGTACGCCTCGGGAGGCATAGCCGGGATGCTGGTGATTGCCGGGTGCGCGGGTACGGCGTTTTATTTCGCGCTGGCGGGGCAGAAGGTGTTCAGCGCGGAAGCCTTCGATACTTAGCGTGCGCTCGCGTGCCGCTGCGTAAGCCGATGCGGACCTTAGCTGGTGGCGCGCTTGGCGATTTGCTGCGTGACGGCCAAGGCGTGTTCCGCGAGATCGTCGATGTCGCTGAGTGCGCGGCTGGCGGCCATGCGGGCCTTCTCAAGGAACGACGAATCGAGCAGGAAAGCACAGCGGTCGACGAAGGGATGATTCGCCGCCGCAAACGATTTCCGGCGGCGCGCGCTGCCCACCCTGGTCAACAACTCTTCGTACATTTGTAAATCATTCTGAAAATCGAGGGCGTCGCCGGCGGTCCATTTGTGGACCTTGGTGAGCGCGGCAAGGAATTTGCGGCGGAACAGCTGCAGCTCTTCCCGCGAAACGGGTCGTGGTTTGCTTTTTGCGGAAGCGGGTGGTGCGAATGCCGAGAGTTCCAGCGTGCGGGCGGCGGCCGCGAGCAAAGCCTCCCGCTGCAGCAGGGTTAACAGATCACGGTAGAGCGCGGCGTGAACCTGCAGCGCGTAGCGGCCATGTTCGACAACGTAGGAATCGACAAAGCGCTGAATCACGCGCTCCTCTTGCAGTGCCGTGCTGACGCGGGCAGCAACTTCCGCCGGAATATCTATCGAGTTTTTTTTGGCCAGAGGCATCGGCGAAGCTCCATGGTAGCAGGCTTCGTTTATGCTCCGGCGCGCGTGGTACCCAAAAGAAAAAGCCCGGCCAAACGGCGCCGGGCTTTTTCAGTCAGATTGTTAACGGGCCGCTTAGTGAATGGCGCGCGGCACGTCCACGCTGGGCGTCTGCGCTTTTGGATCTGGCGGCACGATGGGAGTTGCCACCGGGTCCTTGGCCAGCGCATGCTCGAGGACTTCGTCTAGAGTACGCACGTAGGTGATCTTGATGTCGCCGAGAATATCCGGCGTCAGATCGGCCACGGCGTTCGGCTCATTGTCCGCGGGCAAGAGGACTTCGCGAATGCCCGCACGCTTGGCGCCGAGCACTTTCTCTTTGACGCCGCCGATCGGCAGAACCACGCCGCTCAGCGTCATCTCTCCGGTCATCGCCAGGCGATCGCGCACCGGACGGTTGGTGAGCAAGCTGACCAGCGCTGTGACCATCGCCGCTCCAGCGCTAGGACCATCCTTCGGCACGGCGCCCGAAGGCACGTGGATGTGGATGTCGTGCTTGCGGAAAAAGTCCGGCTCGATGCCGTATCTTTCTCCGTTAGCGCGGACCCAAGTCAGTGCCGCGGTCATGGACTCTTGCATCACCTCGCCGAGATGCCCGGTCATGGTGAACTGTTTGCCGCCGCGCATGCGCGTCGCTTCGATGAAGATGATGTCGCCGCCCACCGGCGTCCACACCAGCCCCACGGCCACGCCGGGCCGCTTCACGCGTTCCTCGACTTCCTTTTCCGTGCGGAACTTCGGCACGCCCAGGTATTCGCGGACGATCTCCGGGGTCACGGTCATCTTCTCCATGTGCCCTTCGGCGATACGCCGCGCCTGCTTGCGGGTAATGGTGGCAATCTCGCGCTCGAGGTTGCGCACGCCGGCTTCACGCGTAAAGCTGTGAATGATCTCGCGCAGAGCGTCGTCCGTAAACTCCAGCTGCTCTACGTTCTTCAAGCCGTGCTCCGTGGCTTGCTTGGGGATCAGGTACTTGTGCGCGATGTGCAGCTTCTCTTCACCGGTATAACCCGGCAATTCGATGACTTCCATGCGGTCGCGCAGCGGTTCCGGTATGGGATCCATCCAGTTCGCCGTGGCAATGAACAGCACCTTGGACAAATCGAACGGTACGTCCAGGTAGTGATCGCGGAAGGCGTTGTTTTGCTCGGGATCCAAAACTTCCATGAGCGCGGAAGAAGGATCGCCGCGGAAGTCGCGCCCCAGCTTGTCCACCTCGTCCAGCATGCAGACGGGGTCGTTGCTCTCGGCGCGCTTCAGGCCCTGGATGATCTGACCGGGCAGCGCTCCAATGTACGTGCGCCGGTGGCCGCGAATTTCCGCTTCATCGTGCATGCCGCCGAGGGCGATGCGGACGAATTTGCGACCCAACGCGCGGGCGATGGATTTGCCCAGCGACGTTTTGCCCACGCCTGGAGGCCCAACGAAGCACAGGATCGGCCCCTTCATACCCGGTTGCAGCTTTTTCACCGCCAGGTAATCCAGGATGCGTTCCTTCACCTTCACCAAGTCGTAGTGGTCTTCATCGAGAATTTGCTTGCCCTTGGGAATGTCGATGTCTTCGGTCCCGGAAGACTTGCTCCACGGCAACGAGGTCATCCATTCGAGGTACGTACGCGAGACCATGTATTCCGCGGACGCCGGCGTCATCTTGGCCAGACGCTTCAGCTCGCGATCGCACTCTTTCTTGCCTTCAGCGGACATCTGCGCTTCTTCCACCTTCTTGCGCAGCTCATCGATTTCCGCCGCGGAATCGTCCGATTCGCCCAGTTCCTTCTGAATGGCCTTCATCTGCTCGCGCAGCAGGTATTCACGCTGGCTCTGGCTGACCTGTTCCTGCACCTGCTCGTGAATCTTGGAGCGCAGCTCGAGGACTTCCAGCTCTTTCGAGAGTTCGCGTATTAGCGTTTCCAGCCGCTTGCGCACGCTGGAGGTTTCGATCAGCTCCTGCCGCAACAAAGTGGAGAGCGACGGCAGGGTGCCGGCGATAAAGTCCGCCAGGCGGCCCGGGTCGTCAATGTTCATGGCCACGGATTGCAGTTCGTCGGAGAGTTGCGGCGAGTGGCTCACCACGTCGCGGAAGAGGTCCTGCGCATTACGCTGCAGGGCTTCCAGTTCGTTGTCGGACTCCCCGAAAATGTCCGGCGCGGGCAACACGCGGGCCCGCAGGTACGGACGCAGCCCGATCAACTCTTCAATCTGAATGCGTTGCAAACCCTCAAGGAAGATCACCACGTTCCCGTTGGGCATTTTTACCGTTTTGTGTACTTTGGCGAGCGTTCCGACCTTGTGCAGGTCGGCGGCGGATGGGTCTTCCACGCGCGGATCCAGTTGCGCGACTACCCCCATCAGCTTGTCTTCGCCTTCTAACGCGTTTACCAAGGCCAGCGAACTCTCGCGTCCAACCGTCAGCGGCAGGACAGCGCCCGGGAACAGCACAGTGTCCCTGACGGGCAGGATGGCGAGAATCTCTGGGACCGTGAATTTCTTGTCAGCCATAATTTCCCCTAAAAAGCGAGCACGCTAGATGCCGTGCCGTAAAGCGTTAGATGCGGAGGTGCGGGAAAAGGTGCGCGAGAATGCTTTGTCGAGTATCACAAAATCTTAGTCTGTTCAGCTAATATATTAACCCGAGTCTAGGAGTTCGTGCAAACGCATTCATAAGTTATTTATAATCAATTGTATGGCAATTGGTGTCGAGCCGAATAATCCTCTTTCTCCTAACGACTCTTAGACAACGCCGGCTTCACTTTCGGTTTGTCAACTTACTGCAAAATTTCGCTTTACGAACTCTTCCGCCTCCTTCGCGTTCCTAAGCTGCCCCTCAAGTTGCGCATCCTCAATAGCATGCAGAATCTCGCTGAAACGCGGACCCGGTTTATATCCAAGCCGCAAAAGGTCGTCTCCGGTCAAAATGCGCTCAGGCCGGACCGCCTCGGGCGGCGTCTTCGCCAGAAACGTCTGCACGTACTCGTAAGCCTCGAGCCTCCGGTTACTGGACAACGCGTCCAGACGATGGAGGGTAAGATGTTCGGCGAAGCGCGGCAAGCGGATAAATCGTTTAAGTGTGGAAATCCGCATCTGCGCCACGTCCTTGAACTTCATGTGATTGGCGACCAAGGCCAGGATCTGCTCCGTATCGTCGTTCGAGAAATGTAAACGCTGGCAGATACCGCGGGCGATCTCGACGCCGGCGTCCACGTGCCCGTCGAAGCGGATGCGGTCGCCCGTTTCTGCGGCCGAGCGAAACGTGGCCGGCTTGCCCACGTCGTGCAGCAATACGCCCCAGGCTAGCGTGGCCGGGGAGCCGGCTTCCAATCCTTCCAGCATCAACATTGTATGCGTCCAGACGTCGCCTTCGGGATGGTATTGCGGCGGCTGTTCCACGCCGCGCAAGGCGGAAATTTCCGGCAGAATCTGGCCGAGCAGCCACGTTTCGTCAAGCAACTCGAAGGCGAGGTGGGCCGCACCTTCCGTGAGCATCTTGGTGAGTTCCTGCGCAATGCGCTCTGCGGAAACTTGCTGAACGGCCGAGACCTTTCGCCGGATGGTGCCGAAAGTGTCCGTCTCGATGGGAAACGCGAAGCGAGCGGAAAAGCGCACGGCGCGCAGCATGCGCAGTTTGTCTTCTGCGAAGCGGCGTTGCGGGTCGCCAATCGCGCGAATTAGGTGGTTGCCGAGATCGGCTTCGCCGCCGACGTAGTCGAGAATTTTGCCGGTGTCGTGATGCATCAGCAGGCCGTTGATCGTGAAATCGCGGCGCTGCACATCCTCCTGCGGGGTCTTGGCATAGACCACAGCGTCGGGATGGCGCCCATCCGAGTAGCCAACATCGGAGCGGAAGGTGGCCACTTCCACTTTCAAGCCGTCGCGCGGCACCAACACCACGCCGAACTGCGCGCCCACATCCACGCCTTCGGGAAAAAGCTGCAACACGCGCTGCGGTGTGGCGTCGGTGGTTACGTCGTAGTCCGCCGGCTCGCGCCCCAGCAGCAGGTCGCGCACACAACCGCCCACCAGCAGCGCCTGGTGACCGTTGCGCTGCAAGGTGTCGCAAACGGAATTGGCGAGTTCGCGTGGCGTCACAGGCACAGTATGCCGCACGCGGTGGTCAGGCCGAAATGGCAGGAGAAGTTTTATGTGGACGATTTGGGATACAGCGATTTGCGGAAGGTAACGATACGACCCACCTCTGCAAAGCCGAGTTTCTTTTGTGACTCGATGGAGATGTGGTTTTCCATCTCGGCGTCGGACGCGATTTCCGAACACCCCTGCAAACGGGACCACTCTTCGGCGGAGGCGATAAGCAATCTTCCGATTCCTTTCCTTCGTACATCCGGTTTCACATACCAGGCTTCCACATAGCCCACCGGCGAAGAGTCACATCCCTCGGCTGTGGAGCGCAGGGCAGATTCGACAAATCCGAGCAACGCACCGTCTTCCTGATTTTCCGCGACAAAAAAACGGTGATGTGTCGGATGGCGCAGATGCTCATCATTTTCCGTCCTTAGTTCGTCTGAATTTGCCAACGGCCACAGCGCGCACATCATTTGCAGCAACTCCGCGGCATCTTTTTGGCCAGCTTGGCGAACTGTGACGATCATTTCGTTCTCCATGCGTCAAACTATATTTGTTGGAATCGGTAAGGGTTAGCGCGGCGTACGAAGAATCAGGCAAGTGATATCGTCGGATTGGCGGGTGGCGCCGACAAATCGGTCTACATTGCGCATCAAGCTGGCCAGTGTTTGTTCCGCGCTTATTTCGGGTAAAGCGCGAATTGCATCCTGCCAGCGGTTATTGCCGAACTCTTCGCCGCGGTCATTAAAGGCTTCGACGACGCCGTCAGTATAGAGAATCAGCGCGTCGCCGGGCTCGAATTGGATAGCCGCGGTTTCATACGCCGCGTCCGGTTCGATGCCCAGCGGCAAGCCGCCCACCTCTAGCTTTTCCAGTGCTCCGTCCTTGCGCCGCAGGATGGGAGGATTGTGCCCGGCGTTGACGTACGTCATACGCCGCCTGGCGATGTCATACTCCGCGATCATGGCCGTGGTGAAGCGTCGCCCGTCCAGACTGTGCGCGGAGGCATAGGTATTCAGCCCAACCACCAGGTCGTGCAGCGAAATCGTGTCATTCGCCAAGGTGCGCAAGCTGGCCTGCAGTGTGGACATCAACAGCGCGGCCGGCACGCTCTTCCCGGCCACGTCGGCGATGACCACCAGCAATTTCTCGCGCTTCTTTCCCGGGAAAAACGCGTCGTAATAATCGCCGGCCACAGAATTCTGCGGCCGCGTATAGAAGGCGATGTCCGCTCCGGGCACTTCCGGCGGGCGGGAAGGCACCAGCCAGCTTTGAATTTCGCGCGCGATCTCGAGGTCGCGCTTCATGACCACGCGGTCGGCCAGCTCGAGCGACAACAGCAGCAGCAGAATCAGCGCCGCCGCGGTTTCGCCGTTGAAGTCAAAATAAATATTCTCGGCAATGTGTACTTTTGGTCCGGAGATCACCAGTAGCACCAGGCTTGCGAATAACAGCACGCGCCGCACGGGAGAAAGTTTCAGCAGCAAAGCCCAAAAAAATTGTTTGGCGATGTGAAACGGCCGGCGCCACTTGGGCATGGCGTTGATTTCTTCCCAGTCCACATCCTTGCCGTAAAAACCGTAGCTCGAACGCGCGTCCGCCATGAACTGCGACCACAGATCGTCAACCTGGCGGCCTTCGCTGAGGCGAAACCAGAAGTGCCGCGTTTTTGCGAAACGCGGTCGCGGGCCGATGGGG
>Ga0181531_10002618_pt1 | contig 11217 bp, 11 predicted proteins | sample PEATcosm2014_Bin_38_FD_119743 | JGI IMG/M metagenome (GOLD analysis project Ga0181531, IMG submission 119743) | Peatland microbial communities from MTU Mesocosm Facility, Houghton, MI, USA - PEATcosm2014_Bin11_10_metaG | ecosystem: Environmental > Terrestrial > Soil > Wetlands > Peat | place... | reverse complement strand
CTTTTCCCAAGGGTGCGGCTTGGTCTTATCCTGCGTCGGCGGTACATCGACCGTATGGTGCAGCCAGCCATGCCAGCTCGGGGGCACAATCGAGGCTTCCGCAATCCCGTTGTAGATCACCCAGCGCCGCTCAATGCCGAGGGTCGGATCGATCTTGCCGTTCTTATTGCGGTAATAGCGGTTGCCGAATTCGTCCTCGCCGACGAATTCGCCGTAAAGCGCCGTCCACACTTGCGTGCCGAAAGTCTGGCCGTTCCACCAAGTGAACAAGCGCAGAAAGAAGGTTTCCATTGCCGGTATCGCCGATCGCGTTTGGGCCGTCGCCTCCCAAGCGCGCGTTGATGCCATTTCAGGCCCAAACTGTCCAGCGAACTACGGCCGGGCAAGTCGCCTTCGACGCCGGCATCCTTCCGCGGCGCCGCTACCAGACTGCGGATAAAGCGGCCACGCAAACGAAAGAACCGCGGGAGGTCCGCCTTTCGCGCGCGCTGATTACTGCCACCACTTCTCCGGCGTAAATTGACCGGCCGCCCGTTCAATCACAGCGCCGAGCGCGAACAAAGTCTCCTCCTGGAAAGGCCGCCCGATGAGCTGCAAGCCAAGCGGCAAGCCGCTGGCGTCAAGTCCGCTCGGCACAGAGATACCGGGGAGGCCCGCCATGTTCACCGTCACCGTGAAAATGTCGTTGAGATACATTTCGATCGGGTCGACGCGGCCTTTTTCGCCAATGCCAAAGGCCGCCGACGGCGTCGTCGGCGTCAGTATGGCGTCGATGCCCTCGGCAAAGCAGGTTTCGAAATCGCGCTTGATGAGCGTGCGCACCTTTTGGGCGCGCAGATAATAAGCGTCGTAATAGCCGGCCGAGAGCACGTAGGCGCCGATCAGGATGCGCCGGCGCACTTCTTTGCCAAAACCGGCCGCGCGCGTGCGCTCATACATCTCGATCACGTCACTGCCGGAAAAGCGTAGCCCGTAACGCACGCCGTCATAGCGCGCGAGATTCGACGAGGCCTCCGCTGGTGCGACGATGTAATAGGCCGGCAGCGCGTATTTGGTGAAAGGCAACGAAATCTCCACCGTGTCGGCGCCGGCATCTTTGAGCCATTGGGCGCCGCGCTGCCACAGCGTCTCGATCTCAGAAGCCATGCCGGGCATCCGATATTCCTTCGGTATGCCGATGCGCATGCCCTTCACCGACGCGCCGACCGATTTCTCGTAATCCGGAACCGGCAGGTCGGCGCAGGTCGTATCTTTCGGATCGTTGCCGGCCATTGAGCGCAACAGGATCGCGCAATCGCGCACGCTCCGCGCAAACGGGCCTGCCTGATCGAGCGACGACGCAAACGCCACGATGCCCCAGCGCGAACAGCGGCCGTAAGTCGGCTTTAGTCCGACGATTCCGCAAAATGCCGCCGGCTGACGGATCGAGCCGCCGGTATCCGTGCCGGTCGCGCCGATGCAGAGCTGCGCCGCCACGGCTGCCGCTGAGCCGCCCGACGAGCCACCGGGCACCAGTTTGGTATCCAAGCCGCGCGGGCGCCACGGCGACACGACCGGGCCGAAATGCGAGGTCTCGTTCGACGAGCCCATGGCGAACTCGTCATTGTTGAGCTTGCCCAGCAGCACGGCGCCGTCGCGCCAGAGGTTGGCAGTGACGGTCGATTCGTAGGTTGGAATGAACCCGCTCAGAATGTGCGAACAGGCCGTCGTGCGGATTCCGTCGGTACAAAACAGGTCTTTGATGCCGAGCGGCAGGCCTTCGAGCGGCCCGGCTTTGCCGTTTGAAAGCCGCGCGTCGGCCGCGCGCGCCATGGTGCGGGCGTGATCCGGCGTCTCCAACACGAACGCGTTAAGCGCGCGCGACTGCTCGATGGCCGCTATATGGGCGTCGGCGAGTTCGAGTGCAGAAAATTCCCTCTTGCGCAGCGCATCGCGCGCTTGCGCCAGCGTCAGCGCGGTGATCATCCGGCCTTTGGATCGTCGCAGGAGAAGAGATCTTTTTGGTTGGGATCGCGCGCGTTCTCTTCTTTCTTTTTTTCTTCCTCGACCGCAGAGGGCTCAATCGGCCCGGCCAAAAACGGCGGCTCCTCGACCAGATAGCCGTCGGGCGTGATGAGGCCCTTGCTCCGCAGATAGGCAAACCACATCGCGTCTTGTTCGCAGGCCATACACATCATTCCACCACTTTCGGGACAATGAAGAAGTGATCTTCGCGCGCCGGTGCATTGGCCATGATATCGTCGGCAATGCCGCCGTCGGTCACTTCGTCGTCGCGCATCTTCATCGCCATCGGCATGACCGAAGTCATCGGCTCAACGCCCGCGACATCGACCTCCGCCAGTTGCTCGACGAAAGCGAGCATGGCATTAAGCTCGCCGCGGAGATGCTCCACCTCGTCCTCGGCGACCGCGACGCGCGCGAGATGCGCGACCCGGCGGACTGTTTCGGCGTCAACGGACATGGCGGCGGCCTCGGGCCCTGAATGAACATCGGTTGTCAGTACTTCGCCTATAGCAGAGCGCATATTCGCCGCCAACTCCTGGCTTTTCGCCTGTTTTCAGTCGCTTCGCCCTGCATTGTGCCGCTCCGGCGATACGCCTAACTATGCGCCCATGAAGCGCGCTCAACAGCCGAGCCAGATCGAGCCGGTTCATGTCATCGGCGGCGGACTTTCCGGTTCCGAGGCGGCATGGCAGATCGCGCGCCGTGGCGTACCGGTGGTGCTGCACGAGATGCGGCCCGTCCGCTCCACGGCCGTGCACAAGTCCGGACAATTCGCCGAGCTCGTTTGTTCGAACTCGTTCCGCTCCGACGATGCAACGGGAAGCGCCATCGGCCTTCTACACGCAGAAATGCGCCGGCTCGGGTCGCTGGTCATAGAGGCCGCCGACGCCCACAAACTGCCGGCGGGCGGAGCACTCGCCGTCGATCGCGACGGCTTTGCCGCAGCCGTTACTGCGACGCTCGAGGACGAACCACTGATCGTCATCCGGCGCGCGGAGGTTCTCATGCCGCCCCCCGAGTGGGACAATGTCATCGTCGCCACCGGCCCCCTCACCTCGCCGGCGCTCGCGGACACGATAGGCGCGCTGACCGGCGAAGCTTCGCTCGCCTTCTTCGACGCCATCGCGCCGATTGTGCACCGCGACACCATCGATTTCGATATCGCGTGGTTTCAATCGCGCTACGACAAAGTAGGACCCGCCGGCTCAGGCGCCGACTACATCAATTGTCCCCTCACACGCCCGCAATATGACGCCTTCATCGACGCGCTGCTCGCCGGCGAGAAAACTGCGTTCCACGATTTCGAGGCAACGACGCCCTATTTCGAGGGCTGCCTGCCCATCGAAGTGATGGCCGAACGGGGTCGTGAAACCTTGCGCCACGGACCAATGAAGCCGTTCGGCCTCACCGACGCCCACCGGCCGGGAGAAAAACCCTACGCTGTGGTGCAATTGCGGCAGGACAACAAGCTCGGCACCTTATTCAACATGGTCGGCTTCCAGACGAAGCTGAAACACGGCGAACAGGTGCGCATTTTCCGCACCATTCCCGGTCTCGCCGATGCCGAGTTCGCCCGTCTTGGCGGTCTGCACCGCAATACATTCCTCAATTCGCCGCAACTGCTCGACGAAACGCTGCGGCTCAAAGCGATGCCGCGGCTGCGCTTTGCCGGCCAAATCACCGGCTGCGAGGGTTATGTCGAATCGGCGGCGATCGGTCTCCTTGCCGGCCGCTTCGCCGCCGCGGAGCGGCTGGGCGAGACGCTCCGTCTGCCGCCGCCGACCACCGCGCACGGAGCACTCCTCGGCCACATTACCGGGGGCCATATCGAGACGTTCGATGCCGGCGCGCGCTCATTTCAACCGATGAACGTCAATTTCGGCCTGTTCCCGCCGCTTGGCACCCGCGTCGCGCGGGGCGCCCAAAAGGCCGCGCTGTGCGCGCGGGCGCTTGCCGATCTTGAGGCTTGGATCGGCGAAACCATCTCACACGCCGCGGAGTAGGGTCATCAGCGGGTAATCCGCGCCGGGTTCCGCGCCGCGCGCCAAATCAGCCACTGCCGCCGCCAAGGCACCAGCTCGACCGGTGTCAATGGCGGGCTGTGCGCCAACCGGTCAAGCACAGGGCCCACCAACGCGACAGGGAGTAAGGCCGGTATCGCCGCCGCTGGCAGCGCGCTCACCGGCACGCGGGATGCCGTAAGATAACCCCGCGCACGCTCACGCAGCTCAGCGAGCGCCGCCGCAAGACCGGTAGAGGATCGGCCCGCAAATAGCTCGTGCAGGTGGACCTCATGGCGCTCAAGAACCTCCTGCGGCACGTAGAGCTGACGCCGGGCAAGGTGGACGGGAAAAGCTCGCAGCAGGCCGGTAATGCCATAGGCAATGCCCGCGGGTTCGGCGGCCACGTCCGCACCCTCCCCGGTCAGAATTTGCGTAGTGAGCGCTATAAGCGCAGAGGACGTTCTCCGCGCGTAGCTTTCGAGATCGACGACAGTAGCCATGGGATCGTCGTAGAGATCGAAGCGATGCGCCTCGATCAACTCGGTTAGTCTCGCCGCAGCCAGGCGATAGCGGTCCATCGTCGCGAGCAGCGCCGAAGCGACGGGGTTGGCGCTTGCTTCCTCCGCCCTTTGACCGTCGATGACGTCGCTCCACCATTGCAGGCGGATTTCGCCGGGCAGCGCCTCATGGGCCACATCGCGGACGCGCGTCACTTCGACATTGAACGCATAGAGCGCATGCAGCGCCCCCCGCCTTTCCGCGGGCGCAAACAGCGAAGCGATGAAACGGTCGCGGTCGGCGGCCCGCACCAGTTCGGCGCAATAGGAGAACGCATCCTGCATGCGGTTGAGCTTACACCGCGATCAGACCGGCGCCGACGCGGCGGCTCTCCATCAGCATCACGTTATAGGTCCGCACTGCCGCGGCGGTCATCATGGTGTCGAGTGAAATGTGCCTATCCCGGAAATAGGCGCGCAAGGCTTCCGGCACGACCCTTGGCTCCGCTCCGGTGCCAAAAATGAAAAAATCGAGATCGTCTGCTTGGGCGAACACAAGCGCCAGTGCCGCGTCCGTGAGCAAAGCCCCCTGCGTAACCGGCCAAGCCCGGATGCCGTCGGGAAGGCAAAGGAGCGAGCCGCTATGGGCCATACCGGCGAAACGGAACCCACCGTCGCCATATGCGTCGACCAGCGTTTGCCTCGGGAGATACGGTTCGGCCACTAGCGGCGCGACCGCGCCCGCTGGCGCGGTGGTGACGGCCGAGATGGCGACGGCGACTGGGGCGCCGGCGGAGCCGTCGGTGGCGCCACGACCTCGGTCTCCTCCGGTTCACCCTGCCGGGTGCGGCCGACACCGAGATAGATCAGGATCGGCGAGGCGATGAAAACCGAGGTGTAGGTGCCGACCAGCACCACGCCGAACATCATGGTCGCGGTAAAGCCGCGGATGGCCTGGCCGCCGAACAGCAGCAGCGCGAGCAGTGACAGCGACACGGTCAAGTGTGTCACGATCGAACGTGACAAAGTCGCATTGATCGACGCGTTGAGCAGCTCGGGCATCGGCATGCGCTTATAGCGGCGCAACATCTCGCGGATGCGATCGTAGATCACCACGGTGTCGTTGAGCGAATATCCGAGGATGGTGAGCAAAGCCGCGATGCTGGTAAGGTCGAAATCGATGTGCGTGAGCGACATAAAGCCGACCGTGAGCACCAAATCATGCACGTTGGCGATCATGGCGCCGAGCGCGAACTGCCATTCGAAGCGGAACCAGAGATAAATCAGGATCGCGCCGATCGCGAGCACGAGCCCGATCGTGCCGTAAGACAAAAGTTCGGTCGAAACACTCGGTCCAACCACCTCCACGCGGCGATATTCGACTTCGCCGCCGAGAGCATCGCGAACTTTCTGCACCGCCTGCTGCTGCGCCGCGTCGCCGCCGGGCTGCTCGGAAATGCGGATCAGCACGTCGTTCGGCGCGCCGAACTGCTGCAGCTGGAAATCGCCTAACTGAAGCCCCGCTATGGTGCCGCGCATCTTGGCGAGATCGGCCGGTCCGGCCTTGGTCTGCACCTCCATCAGCGTGCCGCCGACAAAGTCGATCCCGAAATTCAGCCCGTGGAAGAAATAGAGCATGATCGCCGCGATCGACAGGATCGCGGATATGGGAAAGCTGATGCGCCGAAAGCGCATAAAGTCGAATCGGGTGTCATCGGGAACGATGCGAAGGAGGCGCACGATTCTTCTTTCAGCTACGGTTTTTTAGTTTGACCACGGTCTTTGCTCTAGATCGGCACGGTACGCGGCCGCCACAAGCGCACCCAATAAGCCACGATCAGCCTGGTCAGCGTGAAGGCGGTGAACAGGCTGGTGAGAATGCCGATGCCGAGCGTCACGGCAAAGCCGCGCACCGGTCCCGTTCCGATATAGAAAAGGACCGCGGCGGCGATGAATGTGGTGATGTTCGAATCGAGAATGGTCGCCAGCGCGCGGGTAAAGCCGGCATCGATCGCGCTAATCGCGGTCCGTCCGGCGCGTACTTCCTCGCGAATGCGCTCGTAGATCAGCACGTTCGAATCCACCGCGATGCCGACGGTGAGCACGATGCCGGCGATGCCAGGTAACGTCAGGGTGGCGCTGAGCATCGACAGCACGCCGAAAATCATGGCGACGTTGATGGCGACGGCGATATTGGCGAACAGCCCGAACAATCCGTAAGTCACCAACATGAACACAATAACCAGCGCCGCTCCCACATAGGCTGCATGCTCGCCGGCATTGATCGAATCCTGCCCGAGGCCCGGCCCGACTGTGCGTTCCTCGATTACCGTCAGCGGCGCCGGCAACGCACCGGCACGCAGAAGAATGGCGAGATCGTTGGCCTGTTGAACGTTGAAGTTTCCGGAAATCTGCCCGGAGCCGCCCAGGATCGGTTCGCGGATGACCGGCGCCGAGATCACCTTGTTGTCGAGCACGATGGCGAAAGGCTTGCCGACATTCTGCTGGGTCGCCTCGGCGAACTTGCGTGCGCCGCTTGAATTGAAGCGGAAACTGACGATCGGCTCGCTCGAGCGCTGGTCGAAGCCCGGCTGGGCGTCTACCAGATCGGCGCCGGAAACGAGCACGCGCTTTTCGATAAGGTATTTTTGCCCACCTTCGCCGTCAAGGATTTCGGAGTCCTGAGGCACGTGGGAGGCGGTCGCCTGCTCGGCGGTCTCCGACTGGTCGACCATGCGGAAATCCAGTTTAGCCGTCTTGCCGAGAATCTCTTTCAGCCGCGACGGATCCTGCAGGCCGGGGACCTGAACGAGAATGCGGCTGGCGCCCTCGCGCTGGATGGTCGGCTCGACGAGGCCGAGTTCGTTGACGCGGCGCTCGATGATTTGAATGGACTGATCGACGGCCTGGCGGATGCGTTCGACGATCGCGGCATCCGATGGGGTGAGTGTAATCAGCCCGCTATTCTCCGCGACGTCGACGCTGCGCTGGCCCGATGAGCCGAGAATACCGGACAGCGGTTGCGACAGCTCGCGCAGCTTGCTCACCGCGTTGTCCACGTCGCTATCGCGCGTGATGCGCACTTCAACGCTGTTGCCGCGGACGGCTCGCCCGGTGAAGGGAATACGCGCCTGGCGCAGGATGCGCAGCACGTCGTCGGCGACGCCCTGGAGCCGTTCCTTGCGCACGGCACCGGTGTCCACTTCGAGCAGCAGGCTCGAGCCGCCCTGCAGATCGAGGCCGAGCACGATATGTCGCTGCGCCCAGGACGGCCAAGTGCGGACCGTGCTCTCGGAAAAAAAGTTCGGCAGAGCAAACAGACACACGATGAGCGCCGTGAGCAGAATCCCCGCCGCTTTCCACCGCGTGAAGAACAACATTGCTGCGATAATCCTTATTAACGATCGCGCCGCGCCGGAATCAGCTCGCGCTCTCGTCCTTCACCGGCTCGCCCTTGGCCCGCACCTCGGACACCATTGAGCGCATCTGGCGCACGCGGACCCCGTCGGAGATCTCCACCTCGATCTGGTCATCGTCGACCACCTTGGTGACCTTCCCGACCAGCCCGCCATTGGTGACAACCGTGTCCCCTCGGCGCAGCGCCTTGACCATCGCCTGATGCTGCTTCACTCGCTGTTGCTGCGGACGCAGCACCAGGAAATACATGATCACGACGATCAAAATAAGCGGCAATAGCGAGGTGATCATGCCGCCGCTGTCGCCGCCGCCGAGGCCGAACGGCAAGCTTTGCGCATAGGCGGGGGTAATCAGCATTTTTCCTCCGGGACCGCTTGGGGACGCGCCGGCCGCGGTGACGAGGGCCGATTTTGCGCGGGAAATCGGCGCGGACTATAGCTGCCGTTGGCTTAATTGCAATGTTGGTGGCGCGTCACGGCGGCGTGCTTGCGAGGGTTCCAGGGCCCCGCTAAGGGGTAGTCGTAACCCGGTGTAAGCATGGCCAAAACCCGTCAAGCCGTCCGTAACAAAGCGACGAAAAAACTTACCGGCGATGGGCCGGAAATCGCGCTCCCCCGCGATGGCGGTATCGAGACTTTGCTGCATCGGATCGCGGAGGCGCTCGAACGCGTCGCTCCGCCGGTGCCGCAAGGGCTCGATTTTTCCGCGGCCGAGGCCTTCGTGTGGCACGCCGAAGAGCGTCGGCTCGCCGCTGTCCCTCGCGTCAACCGTGTCGAGATGTCGCTCCTCAAAGGCATCGACCGGGTGCGCGATCTGCTGGTCGAAAATACCGAACGCTTCGCGCGCGGTCTGCCGGCGAACAACGCGTTGCTATGGGGCGCGCGCGGGATGGGAAAGTCTTCACTGGTCAAGGCCGCCCACGCGGCGGTAGCGGCAGCGCAGAAGTCCGCCGGACTGAAGCTCGTCGAAATCCACCGCGAGGATATCGAGTCGCTACCGGAGCTGATGGCGCTGGTACGCGACAAGGGGCAACGCTTCATCGTGTTCTGCGATGACCTGTCGTTCGACGCCGAAGACACGTCGTATAAGGCACTCAAGACGATGCTCGAGGGCGGCATTGAAGGGCGGCCGGAGAATGTAATCTTTTACGCGACGTCGAACCGGCGTCACCTGATGGCGCGCGACATGGTCGAGAATGAGAGCGCGACCGCCATCAATCCTGGCGAGACGGTTGAAGAGAAGGTTTCACTGTCGGACCGATTCGGATTGTGGCTTGGGTTTCACCGCTGCAGCCAGGACGAATATCTGGCCATGGTGGGGGGCTATGTCGCCCGCTACCGCATTCCGCTTAGCGGCGCCGAACTGCGCCGCGAAGCGCTGGAATGGGCCACGACCCGCGGCGCGCGTTCCGGCCGCGTGGCCTGGCAATACGTGCAGGACCTCGCAGGACGGCTCGGCGTGAAGATCGCGAACTAGACCGGGAACTACGCGCCGTTGAGATATTGCGCCGGATCGACGGGCGTCGCACCCTTACGGATCTCAAAGTGCAATTGCGGCGAGGTGACGCTTCCGGTCTGCCCGGATTTGGCAATCACTTGCCCGCGTTTGATCGCGTCGCCGCGCTTGACCAGGATTTCGCTGGCGTTGGCGTAAGCGGTGACGAAGCCGTTGCTGTGGCGGACCAGAACCAGGTTGCCGTAGCCCTTGAGCTCGTTGCCGGCGTAAGCGACGACACCGTCTTCCGCCGCTTTCACCGGCGTGCCTTCGGGCACCGCGAGATTGATGCCGTCATTCTGCAAGCCGTTGGGCTTCGGTCCGAAGCCGGCAATAACGCGGCCGCGGACCGGCCAACGGAACGACGGCAGACCGCCGGCAGGCTCCGCGGCTTTGACCGCGCTTTCCTGGGCTTCTGGTTCAACCGGCGCCGCGAGCCGCGCGCTATGCGGCGAGTCGGCGGTGGCGAGTGAGCCGACCGTGCCCTCCCCGCGCGGCGCGACCGGCGGAGCGGCTGCTGCGGCGGCATGCACGTCGGGAATGATCAGGCGCTCGCCCACCTTCACCATCGTGTCGGGCGGAATGTTGTTTGCCTTGGCAAGCGCCATCACCGGCTTGCCGTAGAGGCGCGCGATGCTGTGAAGCGTTTCGCCCGGCGCCACGACATGGGTGCCGGCGGCGGGCGCCAGTGCGGTCTGGGGCGGACCAACCGGCGCGCCGGAAGGTATCGCTGGGGCCGTTGACGCGATCCGCGTCTGCGGAGCCGAAAGCGCTGCGGCGCCGGGGCCGCGACGGCGCGGAATCACCAAGTGCTGGCCCGGATGCACCAGCGCCGGGTTGCCTACGCTGTTAGCCTCCATAAGGGCGGCCACAGGGACCCCGTAGCGGCGTGAAATAGTTTCGAGCGTTTCGCCGGCGCCCACGGTGATCGGCGTGCCACCCTCCCATGTCCAGGCCGGACGCGGCGGCGCCGCCGGCAGCGAACCGGTGACGTCGCCATTGCCCGGCTGATACGACCCCATGCCCCGGCCGCCGCCGGAGACCCCCTCATTGCTGGCCAGATGCGGTAGTGGCTTACTCTCGACACGATTGGTGCCGATGGAGCCGGTCACCTCACCGCGGGACGAATTGTCGGAGCTAAAATCCGAAAAGCGCCCGGAGTCGCTGGTGCAACCGGCGGCGCCCAACCCCATTAACGCAATGGCAACCACTTGCGGCCAGACGGCCGAACCACGCGACGCGTACATGATGAATGACTCGCTCGCACGCAACCATAACTGCGAGGCGAATAAACATCATTGAGGTAAACAGGCATTTAAGTACCGGGGGTAGAGTCTACGAATGATGTAAGTATCGCAATATGGTTACAATTCTCGTGCCTGGCCGCGTAGCAGCGGGACGAATCTTACCGCAATCAGGTTCTCGCGCGACACTGCCGTACCCGTCTTCGATAGCTTAACGATGTGTTGCGTGCCGCTACGCGGGCCGAGCGGCAACACCATCTTGCCGTCTTCGGCGAGCTGCTCGACGAGCGTCTCAGGAATTTCCTCGGCGGCGGCGGTGACGATGATGCAGTCGAACGGCGCCCGGTCCGGCGCGCCGGCAAACCCATCGCCGGCAATCACCGTGACATTGGAGTAGCCCAACGTCTTGAGCCGTTGCCGCGCGGTGTCGGCGAGCGTCCGATAGCGCTCGATGCTCACCACTTCGCGCGCCAGCCGCGAGAGGATGGCCGCCTGGTATCCCGAGCCGGTGCCAACCTCGAGAACGCGGTGTCCCGGCTCGACTTCGAGCCGTTCCGT
>Ga0181531_10002617_pt1 | contig 11221 bp, 15 predicted proteins | sample PEATcosm2014_Bin_38_FD_119743 | JGI IMG/M metagenome (GOLD analysis project Ga0181531, IMG submission 119743) | Peatland microbial communities from MTU Mesocosm Facility, Houghton, MI, USA - PEATcosm2014_Bin11_10_metaG | ecosystem: Environmental > Terrestrial > Soil > Wetlands > Peat | place... | reverse complement strand
TTATGTCGTGAATGCCATACGAAGAAACACATGTACGGTCTAACGAAGTTTGTAAACCTCTACCCAAGTACACTTCCCATCCTTCTGTCCAAGGGTTGGCGATATAATAATTATCTTAAAAAATGGAAAAGAAACCTAGAATAGTTATAAAAGCTGAGCCATATTTGGGGTGATGGGGAATAATCAGACCGGGGGAAAGCTAGCTAAAGATGTAGGTAAGACATTCGAACTGCTTTTCGAAGCCCATACTCGCCAGCGGGGAATGGGATTTGTAAAGATACCTGATGGGGCATATCGAATAAAAACTCCCTACGGAATAAAGCTTGTGGCTTGTAAAACACCTTTTGATTATTTCATTTGTAAAAATGGTCAAGCCGCTTGTTTAGACGTTAAGACTGTAGAGAGTAATCGTTTCTCATATTCTCATTGTGATCGAAATCAACTTGAATCATTAGATAGTATGGGCTCTCATGTCGCGGCGGGTTATGTTATCTGGTTTAGAACATCTGACAGGGTCTGTTTCTTCTCTCATATAGAGCTTAATTCATTACAGCGTCTTTCTTCGTTAACTGACCATGGTGGGCTTTATTTGGGTAGTATTGATAGCTTCGATCCGGAGAAGATAATCTCTTCGTATAAGCCATCCTCGAAGCAAGGGGTACTAAAGATATGAGTGATAAGGATAAGGTTTGTGAACTCTTTCAGATCTGGAAGTTTCATCGTAGTCGAATTCAATGTGACTGTGTTAATCATAATCCAGAAAATAGCGATGTGTGTCAAAGGGAGCTAGCCTGGCGTGCTTATGTTGCCGCCAGGGATGAGGTTATAAAAGATTTAAAGAAGAGTACTATAAAGAAAATAGATCTAAGAGATGTATTCCAAGCTCTTGAATGGGAGCACTAATATGCGAAAGCAAGAATATGATGATGCCACGGTGAAATTAACGCATGTAATTCAAAGCGCCATACAGGCACATATAACGAAATTCCCACAAGATGAACAGAGAGAATTAATAATCAGTTTAATGGGTAGTTTAGCCATTCATGTTGCAAGGATAAAAACTCTTGCTATATCTAGAGAAATATTGGATGAAGTTCAATTCGATTCTATATTTAGAGAAATTCAAGGAATACACTATGGTCAAACTGACGACATTACTTCAAACTAATTATGATACAAAATCACCCAAAATAATCCGGCGAGTATCAGGAGTAAAAGATAAAGATCTCCAGAAGACATCAATTAAATACCAAGTTAGAGACTTTCTAAATAATAAAAAAATAATTTTAAAAAAGTTTTAAAACTGCAGCTGAACTTCAGACTGACCGGTAATTGTAATTGTGGCATTACCTGAACTTACCAATAATACATTATATCCGGGAGGTACTAAAAAACTTAAAGTGAATTCTTGAGAATTGGTTATATTTAACCCTGAAGTTAATATTCCGCTATTTGTATTTGAAACCCTTGCTCTTGGAGTTATAGGTGTTGGATTAGTATCCGATCTTAATTCTACAGTCCCAGATTGTCCAGAGTTTAGACTTAAGGCACATGTTATTAAGATAGTGTATGTACACAATGTGCTCCAACTTATACTTGGTGAAAAATTTGTGTTTAAAGTTCTAGTGGGTGTGGATACTACGAATGGTATTGAAGATATAGGGGGAGTATTATTTATAATTTGAACAGGAGCGGTAAATACTCCGTTATCATAAGTCCAACCTATCCCGGGTTCTGGTGTTAATGAAGTAATATCTAACCAAAGATAAGCTGGATCTTTAGCATCGTTTACGCCAGCAAGAACAGTATTTACAACAATGCCGTTTTGAATAAGTGCGTAAACCATTATCAAAGTCCTCTTTAAAATTCAAATACGTTTAATGCCTGATTATAAATGACAGCCGTAATAACTCCATCAACGGTAAATGATACGTAAATATTTTGAAGCTCACCCACATTTAGAAGACTTGAAACTTGATTAGTGATGAGAGCTGTAAAATTTCCTAAATTAGTTGGAGATACAATTACTACTTGCCCTAGAGATAAAAGTAATGTCGTTCTAGTACCATCTGCGTTTGGAAGTCCAATACTGATTTCTGAACATTCTGTTAAATCAAAAGGTGCACCATTTTGATATTTAACAAGTAAGGCTATAGTTTTATCTTCACCTGTATAAATACAGAAAGGTTGAGGACAACAATTAGCGCAAGAGCAATTTTCTAGCACACGATTTCTCCTTCAACGGTATTTGAATTAACAACACATCCTATAGGCCCACCAGCTGCGACTTGAAGCATGGATAGTAAAAGTTGAGCTAAAACTATATTTCCAGAATTAGATGACGGTACTACTTGTAATGAATCAGTCGCGGGGGCATAATCAGTATCTGGAGTAACGTAGGTGCCATCGGTATAAATTATTTTAATAGCTTCATAATTTTGAACCTCTATTCCGTTAAAATATCCAAAATAAACACCTCCAATAATTAGAGTCATTGGTACTTGTACTACAAAAACGGGAGTACCAGATGTTATGTTATAGATATTTGCGGCAATAAATTGACTTGATTGATCAAACATTGCGTAGTTAAAGGCTAAGAAAGTATCTAAAGCATCAGATGATTTATAAATATCACACCAAGGGGCTCTTGTTGTATCAATAGTTGAATATGTTCCATCAGTATAGACTAGTGCTATAATTAAAACTGTTTTGCCACTTAAAGCAATGGTGGAACCGGAGTAACATCCATTAGATACATCTAGCATATTTGTAGTTCGAAGAAGAACTGGAGTTCCGGTTGTTATATCATAAATAGTGGCTTTTACAAAAAGAGAATCATTTTGATCATAAGTAGCATAGTTAAAGCCGAAGCGTATTCCTGGTTGAACGGTTTGCATTATTCAATAACCTACAGGTGGGTTAAAATTGATATTATCAGATGTTGTCCATCCAACTCCTGGCATAGGGCTGTAGTTTGAAATATCAACCCAGATATATTGAGGGTCCTTAATATCCGAATCACTTGCTAAGACGGTATTAACTATAATTCCATTTAAAATAACTGCCCAAGTTTTAACCATTAGTTTTTCCACCTCACGATTATGGCACCGGGAGCTCCGTTGCCCCCTCCCTCGGCTGTAGCTGAGGTAGGAGATTTTGATCCACTCCCTCCACCACCATATCCAGTTGCACTTATACCTCCACCAACTACAACGGCCGCTCCTCCTGGACCATATATATTACTACCACCTACACCAGATAAGGAAGTTGCGGCTCCAGTACCAACGGATCCCCCCTGTTGACCATTTATAGCTAGTCCGATAGAAGAAATATTTGTCGTCGTACCACCAGCACCACCTGCTTGACTTGCCCCAGTAGTGCCGCCAGTTCCGCCGCCAGCAGTATATGTCGTCGCGCCTATAGTGATTGTGGTAGCACCACCTGATGCACCACTATTCGCTCCTGAGGCCCCACCACTACCTGCCGAACCTATCGCTATCGCATACGTGCTTGGAGTTAATCCCGTTACGGAGAATATTCCCACCGCACCCGCGCCACCCCCGGCCACACCTAGATTTGATGTCGCCGCATTCCCGGCCCCTCCGCCACCCGCACCAATGAGTATAAACTCATATGTGGTGGCTGTTGTAGTTCCAGCGGGAGTGGTATAAGTTGTACCCGAAGTTAAATAGCTTACTCCTGAAGTGGCAGTACCATTCCAAGTACCAGCGGTGACAGTACCGACATTGGAGTTTCCGTTAACTTGAAGCTTTTGGGTCCCACTATCGGTAGTTGTACCTATTAATAAGTTAGACGCCGGACTTAACCGCATACCCTCTACAGCCGTTGTTGAACCGGTAGGTGTTGTCTCAAACTGTAGATAAGTCGCGTTTGAGGTGTTTGTGAAAGTCTCACCCGCAACTATATTTAAAATTCCAGTACTAGCAGATGGCCACTGAGAAGTTCCATAACCTCGACCGCTATAAACACTTAAATTATCTCCGTTCTGTGCAGCTGCGGGAGAAGATGAAGTACCTCTAGCGAATCTACCACGAAAAGGAACAGACGAACCGGTTCCATAACCCGTTGTCTGAATAGGTTTTGAAGACCCGGATGAGTTAACAACATCAAGGGCTACGTTTGTGGCGGGTTGTACACCAATACCTAGGGCGTCATTAGTAGAGTCGAAAATAAAATTCGGAGAATCAATAGCCACCGCTGAGGTTGATCCGCCGGGAGAGACAGAAAGCGTTCCAGAGAAAGTCTTATTACCACCGAACGTTTGTGTAGTCGTGCTTACAGATCCGGCAACAGAATTAGTCGCAAGTTGATCAATATTATTAAAAGCAGTGGACGCACTGGCAACATCAGATAAGTTATTTGCTTTTAATAAATAAAGTGAAGGATTGGCTGTAAACTCAGTAAAAACTAATGAATCTGTTCCAACGGTTGTGATAGTGGCTACTTGTTGCCAAGAAGAAAGAGCATTAACTGTTCCATTAATAACAGGAATAAGACCAGCCGAATTCATATCAGCTGCAGTATTATAATCTGATGACCTAGTTAAAACTGGTGAAACGCCAGTTGTTCCGGCAACCGTCAGATTATAAATTCCATTTTGAAATCCACTTGATTGATTTTTAATTAAAATTCTTGAATTTACTGGTGGAGTGGTTCCATCAAGAGTAAAAGCCCCAGTAGCTGTTATTGTAAAAGTGGCGCCTACACCCGATGCACCATTTAAATAAGTCCCGGTTAGATTTGCAGTGGTGGCCGCATAGACAGACTCTGCAGGATTAAGTGCTGCTAGAGATGTATCCACATAATTTTTGGTTGCCGCATCTTGTGCAGATACTGGATCAGTAACGGCATTTATGAGGTGTGACCCCATATTTAGGGCTTGGCCTTGATTACCCAAAGAAGTAAGAGATGAACTAACAACTGTAGAATTTAAAGTAGTTCCACTTAAGGTACCTGCGGGAGCTATTACAACATTGGTTCCAGCTGCGGTTATTAAACCTTTTCCATTTACTGTGAAATTTGGAATAGCAGTTGAAGATCCAAAAGAGCCTGTATTTGTATTAACTGTGGCAAGTGTGGAGGCTACTGAACCTGGACCGGATGCAGTCACATCACCGGTTAAAGCAGTTATGTAATTACCAGAAGCTTGTTTACCGTTAAATGTATTCCAGTCAGTTGAAGATAAATATCCATTTACACTTGTTGTTGCTACCGGAATAGAAACTGTAGATCCAGTTAATGAAAGTGGTGAGGTAAAAGTTAATGCTGAGGGCGCTCCTGTAACTTGAGAATATGGAAGTGAAAGAGCACTTAAAGTTGTAAGTGTAGAATTAGAACTCGCTGTTATATTAGCTGCAGTACCCGTTGTATTTTGATTCAAAGTTGGAACATCAGAAGAAACTAAAGATCTAAAACTAGGTAGTCCTGCTCCTCCGCTACTGGGGCCTATAAATACCGCGGCTTGAGATTGATTCTTGAAAGAAGATAGAGTTAATGTGCCAGATGTTGTTACGGGTGAACCTGTTATATTAAAAATACCAGTTGAGTCGGATAGACCTACTGAAGATACAGATCCTGATGGCCCACCAGTAACTTGAGAATATGGTAGAGATAAAGAACTTAGAGTAATAAGTGATGAGTTAGATGAGGCCGTAATATTTGAAGCAGTACCTGAAATATTTCCCGAAACTTGAGATCCAGGTAAAGAAAGTGAGCTTAGTGTAGTAAGTGTAGAATTAGAACTCGCAGTAATATTAGCGGCGGTACCAGTAGTGTTTTGATTTAAAGTAGGAATATCTGCAGGAACTATAGCTCTAAAAGTTGGAGGTATGGAACTTCCTGAACTAGGGCCTGAAAAGAAAGTATTTACACTCTGGTTTGCTAAAGTCCCAGTTAGAGTCCCAGAGCTAGTTACAGGGGAACCGGATACAGAGAATATATTCGGTAAAGATAGACCTACACTTGTTACTGTTCCACTCGCAGGTATTGAAGAACTAATCCAAGTTGAACCATTCCATGTAACAACATTTCCAGTAGTCCCACCGACAAGAAATGTAGGTGTGGCTGATCCATTTCCTAATAAAAGACCATTAGGTGTTAAGCTGGAAAGCCCAGTACCACCACCTACTACTGAATTTATACCCAATGAGAATTGAGTTCCCGTATGAGTACCTGAGAAATTTTGAAAATTGAATTTATTAGTAGTTATATAGTTAGAATCGCCAGAGTCTTTGACAGAAATAATAGGTGGTGGGGTATCACTAAAAACAAGAATACTAAAAAGTGTTATTAAGATAAAAGATAAGTAGCGTTTCATTTAGTAGCCTGACCTATTATAAAGCCCGTCATTAATGTGCCCGTCCCTATTAGAATAACAGATACCCAATCAATATTTGATGATGCCGATTTCAATTGAGCATGGCAATCTTTGTTTTCTTCATAGTTTACATGGCAAGATATAGCCTCATCTCTGTCTAGGCAGAGTACATTTTCATCACTAATTGGCTTTAGGTTTGCTGTTAGATCCGCCAAGCTCTTTGGACAACTGCCTAGCAAGATCATCGTTAGACATACCGTTAGCAGCATCTTCGATTTCTTTATCACTGAGATCCCTCTTTAAACCTTCATCTGCGCGTTGATATTTCTGTAATCTAAACTCGGTAAAAATGGCCCAGCAAGCAAATAAAGCCGCCGAAGCAGCCTTCGCAATATCTGAAGGTGAAATCATTATGGAAGTTTTGCAATTTCTATTTGTGCAAAGCTATTTAAACCTGACTCTAAAGCCTGAAGTAGGGCTTTTAGATCTGGAGATGAAATGTTACCGATAATACCTGCGAGTTCTGCAGCCGCCGCGGCATCCAAAGATACAAGGCCTTGTTTTATTAATGGTTCGAAAGGTGTGAGTAGAGCTATAATTGAAGCTAAATTCATGTGGTCTCCTTTTTAAGTTAAACCTAAATCAATATTTAAAATAACTACCAAATCAGATCTATAATTGTAGGGGCGTACCCTTGAGTACGCGCCCCTCTGAGTTGCGACTTCTCTGGTTAAAGTGTCCGATGTTCCGTGACCAGCTTCAACTATAAAATTACTATCAATAAACATTGCTACATGGTCGATATGACTTTCGTCCTTACCGTAAAATGCTAGGGACCCCGTGGAAGGGCCCCCCGCTACGGTCATGGGTTTATATAGATCGTGAATTTGCTGGGACCCAAACTCATCGTTTGTCTTTAATTTTCCAAGTGCCCTTAGGAACTCACAAACCAGACCCGAACAATCTTCTCCTGCAAGAGGATTCTTCCCGCCAAAGATATACGGTATATTTAAATAAGAAAGCATTAGGTGTTGGAAAATCTCAGTCTTCATTTTTTATTCCTATCTTATTTTTAACCATAAACATGTCTTTCGATATTCTTATTATTTCAGTTTCTAAATTTTTATTCTTATCGTGCACTAGAGTTGATATTTTCAATAGCTTATCGGTAGTGGTTTCTAGAACATTAACTTTTTTTAAAGCCTCGAAAGATTCCAGTTTGGCAGTAGACGAATGGCTTATGGCGTCTGTCAAAATGGTATTCATATTAGAACTATTTTTATTAACACTTTCAATTATTTCAGAGTGATTCTTCATTAGTCTAAATACAAATCCATTAATGTCATTTGTGAAAGTAATAAAGCCTTTTCGTATTTCTACGTTCTCGGATTTTAATTCCTCGATAGGTTCTATTACCTCTTTTTTAATGAACTTTTTAAATAGTACGTAGGTAAGAAAAAGGGAGATTCCGAAAGAGCCGCCTTCAATTGCGTACTTTAAAAGTTCTTCCATCGGAATCTCTCATATAAGTTTATTGAAAAATTTCTTGTACTAAAATTATTCCAGATCCACCAGCTGCGCCGTTTGTTCCGCCGCCACTACCATGAGCGCCACCGGCACCACCAGTACCAACGCTATAAGCATAAGATGCAGAAGGAACAACTGCATCTACATAACCGCCTGCAGCTCCGCCGCCGCCGGCTTCAGACACGCTTGAATTTGTACCGCTACCACCACCACCACCTGAACCGGAATTAGTAGCGCCAGCTGTTCCAGTATTCGAACCAGCTCCATCCCCTGTTCCAGCGCCGCCGAAAGGTGAATTCCCCCCATTACCTGCATAAGTAGGCTGAGCATTATAGTTACTTCCTATAGCTCCGTAACTTCCAGGGATCGCTATACCTACTGGACCTGTGCCGAGAGTTGTACCGCCGCCAGGGGCTCCGCCTTGTACTGAGGCACCGCCGCCACCGCCGTCTGCTACCATTTGAGATCCGAAAGTCGAAGCTGTTCCGCTTCCGCCAGTACCGCCGCCGGCTGATCCAAGATCACCGCCACCGCCGCCACCGCCGCCACCCACCATTCTAACTCTTACTTGAAGGGAAGTTCTAAAAGCATAGAACGTTATTGTGGCATCACCTGTGCCCGAGGTTTTTGTTAACGTTCCGCCGCCAGCTGTTGGGGCGCCGTTACCTGTGGTGGATAAGACAAGCCCTGCTGAAATAGTCGCTGTCACAGTATAGGTCACACTATTATTTGTGTAAGTTGCTCCTGCTGTTGCATTTCCACTTACGATAAAAAATACGAAAGATGGATTCCAAGTTCCAGTACCAGAAAGAAGTGCTGTTAAAGTTGGTGCTATTGGCTGAAAGGTCGCCATTATTTGTGAAAGAAGTTGGGCAGGTGTTGCGTTATCTAAGGTTGAAACATTCGAAAAATTTGAAATATATTGAGCTAGTTGACTAACAACGTAGGTGCCCTGTCTTAGTGCTTTATTATTAAAAGCACTACTAGCAATTCCGGGTTGATTACCTATAGGTCTTGCTGCCGAGGCGACCCACGCAGACTGTTCTATTAAATTTGTACCCGTATCGGTAGCGCAGAACGGTAAGAAATCATTTGTATTCGACATGTAAAGTTCCCCTTTTTAAATTTTAACTTGGTGCTACTTCTTTTAACCAAGAACCTGAATCCCAACCCGATAAACTCGTAGACGGCATTATTATATCCCACGCAAAGGCGGGGTTTGTATCGGTCGCGATAAAGTACTCAGTTATTAAAACACCTTCTGGCCTTAGTGAGATATACCCACCAGTCAAAAGTGCCACTGTCAAAGAGTCTACGATCCCTCCTATTATGGCAAGTGCATAGGTCATGTTTTGATAGTCTTGAATTAATATACTGAAGTTTGGGAAAATGCTGTCCCAAATTTCGTACGCGCCTTTAATCGTACCGTCCCAGTTATTTGCCGCAATCTTAGCTCTAATTAAAGTTAAATATGCATCGTCAGGAAGAACTGTAATACTCGTTGGTTGATTATAGGGCTGCCAGGTGCCTTGATCCCATCCAACAGTTGGATCCGTACCATCAAAAGAGAAGTAAACCCCAGTAATTGGAATATTTACGTTTCTTGAAATACCAACCCACTGACCTATTATATCAAGTTGGTTTCCGACAGGGGGAAGGCTTAAATCAAAAATCGGTATCATTGAGCTTAAAAGATTTTGGACCTGTACAGGTAGAGAAACATCACTTGAGATCATAGCCGTAAAATTTGGCTTCTGTGACCAGCTAGAAGTTATAAGGTTTAAATAAGTCTGAATAGTATTTATCACGTTATAATCGTTACGTCTGTTAATGGATTACAAACTGGTTGTTCATCCCATGCTAAAGTAACGTCCGCAGCGGAGAAAGAGCCTCCGTTATAATTTAATTCAATACTAACCACAATATAGGTATTTGGAGGTAATGTTCCGTTTAAATATGCTGGTAGAAAAAGAGTGGTGTATCTTACGGGGTTTCCAATACCATTCGCATTAATTGCGTCTGCTATAGCAGTTTGAATTTGAGACTCGTATCCACTGGTCCAAGCTACTCCTTCAGTTATTGTTACTTGAGCTCCTATAGTAGCAACTACCGAGGGTTGATAAGAGATGTTCAGCGGCATACCTTTGGCGTCATATACAGTTTCAGTAGTTGCACCGTAAGTATCAGTTCCAGGAGTTTTATAGTCTAGAATAGTTTGGCATATATTTAGAGCAGTACCACCAGTAACAACTATTGAAATACTATGTGCTGGTTGGGAAACGCTACCACTTCCGCCTCCGCCCACTGTACTTGTTTGATTTTCATATCCTTTAACATCTGTTACGCCAGCTAGGTTTTCAATGGCACCTATAGTTGCATCAAAAACAGTCTGTGCCGGTATCGAGGTTGAAACTGATTGTCGAATTCTAAGTGCAGCATCAGATTCTACTGCGGCTCCTGGAGTGGCTGCGGCCGAGTTATTTACCGTTTGCCATCCCAAAGTAGGTGTGAAAATTGTGGTTATTGTAGAGGCATCTGCCGTAATTGCACCAACCACCTGAGATGTTGCAGTTACGTTAATACTACCTCCGCCCGGAATAGTAACTGAGGCAGGAAGTATCCATTGTTGATTTAAAATATCTTGAGCTATCCCATTTGTAATTACTGTACCTGCCACTCCCCCTATTGCTAATGTAACAGTTGAGAAGCTTGGAACTTCACGAGTTAGACCGTTAATTCTTACTAGGCGAGATAAACCTACACCTTGTGCAGTAACTGGAGAGAATGAGTTATAAACAGAGGCTCCGAGAGCAGCAGTATCGAAAAAAGCTTGAGCTAAGATGGCTACAAATTGTCCGTCTTGAGAGTCTGCTCCTAAATAGACATCTGCACCATATATGCCCTGATACACACCTTGAAGCCAGGCTAAAAAGGTAGGATAATCAGAATAATTGTAACCTGTAGAATCTATATAAGCTAAGTCAGTAACATTCATTTTTAAAATCCTCTAAAAGAGAGAGTAGTTTTCTATATCTACTTCAGTCGGTCCATAAATTGTATCTATACTTAACTGAACTGACATTGATCGTTTCTCAGAATTAAACTGACTTGAATAACTTGAAATATTAACAACACCAACAGTATTAGCAACTTGATTTTGTATTGTTCCATCGGCCACAGCTTGGGTATGTTTACCAAGAACGCCTTCAATCCAAGGTGTTCCTTGAGAAGTATCTAAATACCACTCACCTAACCAAAGCATTAATCCTGTCTCAACATTTTGACCTACAGCATTTGGCACATTAAAATAGTAATCAAGAGATCCGTTACCAAAGCTAAAATCATTTCCAGGAGCTA
>Ga0181531_10002615_pt1 | contig 11225 bp, 7 predicted proteins | sample PEATcosm2014_Bin_38_FD_119743 | JGI IMG/M metagenome (GOLD analysis project Ga0181531, IMG submission 119743) | Peatland microbial communities from MTU Mesocosm Facility, Houghton, MI, USA - PEATcosm2014_Bin11_10_metaG | ecosystem: Environmental > Terrestrial > Soil > Wetlands > Peat | place... | reverse complement strand
CGGGGCCTTAACCCTGCGCCGCAACTCCGCACGGACCACATCGCTCGCCTCCAGAACCTTGATCGGCCTTGCCATTCCAACAACCTCCCGCGAATCAAGTTGCTCGGAAGTTATATAAACATATTTGCGAGACAGGACACTAGGTCTGCCTCTACCGCCGCCACCAGCCACGCTTCCGCTCCGCGACCGGCGCGGTCTCGCCGATTACGAGCGGTTGAACAGGCGCACCGATCACCGGCTCGTTTGGACTGCCCGCGGCAGCTTCGGCGGGCTCTTCCGCCGCGGGTTCGTGCACGTCCGGTAGCGCTGGCGTGTGTGAAACCACCGGCTCGTTTGCCGCCACCGGGGCCACCGGGCTGGCGGCGGTGGCGTGAAGGCTCTCGACGCGTTCCAGCACGTCGAAGATATCGAGCGCACCGCCGCCGAATGGGTCCGCGGGGGTCGGGCCGGCATAGGCCAGCGGCGCCAATTCAGCCTGCGCGGCGCCATCCACCGGTTTCTTGCGGCGGCTGCGGCCGCGGCGCGGCGCGGTCTCGGCCGCCGCTGCCTCCACCGAAGTCGGCGGCGCAACCGTTGCGGTGGCGGGCGCTGCCGCCTGCGGCATCGCGGCGACCGGCGCAGCGATCACCGGGAAGGCGACCGCGCCGACGTCAGGCTGCTCCGTGCCTGGCGGCATTGGCGGCGCGTCGCCGGCTTGCGTTTCGTCCCGCCGGGCACCGCCGCGGCGGCGACGGCGGCGGCGACGGCGCCGGCGTTCGCCTTCCTCGGCGGTCTCGCCCGGCACCGGCGCATCCCCATCGGCCCCTGCGGCGTCGGCCGCATCCGGGGCGGCACCATTTTCGGCGTCAGCCTCGTCGGTCTCGACGTCGGCGTCGTCGGCTTCGGCGGCCTCGGTCTCTTCGTATTCTGTCTCCGCCGGGATCGCCCGTGGCGGCGGTTCCGCGGCGGTCTGCGCGCGCAGCCGATCGATGCGTGGCTGCGACGGCAGCAGCGATTCATCGGCGGAAAAATTCACCTTCATGGCGTAGCGCGCTTCGATGTCGGTCAGGCGCTGGCGTTTGTGATTGAGCACATAAAGCGCGATCGCCGCCGGCACGTGGATCACGATTTCGGCGGCGCGCCGCTTGCCGCCTTCTTCCTCGATGGCGCGCAACACGTGCAGCGCGGCGCTCTCGGTGCTGCGCACATGGCCGGTGCCGCCGCAATGCGGGCAGGCGGTCAGGCTGGTTTCGGCGAGCGAGGGGCGCAGCCGCTGGCGGCTCATTTCCATCAGGCCAAAATGGCTGATATGGCCGACCTGGATGCGCGCGCGGTCGGACTTCAGCGCTTCCTTAAGGCGCCGCTCCACCGCGCCGATGTTCTTTTTCGATTCCATATCGATGAAATCGATCACGATCAGGCCGGCCAGGTCGCGCAGTCGCAACTGCCGCGCCACCTCGTCGGCGGCCTCCAGATTGGTGCGCGAGGCGGTTTCCTCGATGCCGCGTTCGCGCGTCGAACGCCCCGAATTGACATCGATCGCGACCAGCGCCTCGGTCTGGTTGATCACCAAATAGCCGCCGGAGCGCAGTTGCACCGTCGGGCTCAGCATTGCGTCGAGTTGCGCTTCGACCTGCTGGCGGGCGAACAAAGGTGCGCCGCCGTCACGCCACAGCTGCACCTTCTTGACGTGCGTCGGCATCAGCATGCGCATGAAATCGCGCGCCGCCTTCCAGCCATCCTCGCCGTCGACGATCACCTCGTCGACGTCGCGCGAATAGACGTCGCGGATCGCGCGCTTGATCAGGCTGGCCTCTTCATAAATCAGCGCGGGCGCCACCGAATGCAGCGTGTGGTCGCGGATATCATCCCACAATCGTAATAGATATTCGCAGTCGCGCTTGATTTCCGGTTTCGGCCGGTTGGCACCGGCGGTGCGCACGATCAGGCTCATGCCGCGCGGAATATCGAGCTCCGAGGTGACCTCCTTCAGCCGGCGGCGGTCGGTGGCCGAGGTGATCTTGCGCGAAATGCCGCCGCCACGCGGCGAATTCGGCATCAGCACGCAATAGCGGCCGGCGAGCGAAATATACGTGGTCAGCGCCGCGCCCTTGGTGCCGCGCTCCTCCTTCACCACCTGGATCAGCATGATCTGGCGGCGGCGGATCACTTCCTGTATCTTGTAGTTGCGCATGAAGCGCGGCGGCTGGCGGCGCTCGCGCACATCCTCGCCGGCGTCGGTCTCGCCGCCGATTGTTTCGGGTGGCGGGGTATCGCTCGGCGACAATTCCTGCACGCGCGAACTGATAGGCTCTTCGTCAGCGGGATCCGTGGTCACGCTCCCGGCGGTCGCGATCGTCGCGTCACCAGCCTCGGGACCGTCGGTCTCGAAAGCCTGGCTGGCTTCTATTGCCGTTTCAATCGCCTCGGAAGGCTCGCCGGGCGCCTCGAATGCAAACGCGGTTTCGGGTGCGGCCTCGGGCGACATGAAATCGCCGCCGCCGTCATCGCCATGCCCACGATCGTCCAGCCCACGATCGCCCTGCGCGATATCGCCGTGCACGATATCGCTTTCGATGGATAATGGCTGTTCGGCAACGCTTCCGTTGGCGGCGTGTGCCGCATGGCCGAAATGTTCGTCCTCGTCCTCCTCGGCGCGGGCTTCCTCCTCCTGCATTTGCAGCAGGCGCTGCCGATCGGCGACCGGGATCTGATAATAGTCCGGATGGATTTCGCTGAACGCCAGGAAGCCGTGGCGGTTGCCGCCGTATTCGACGAATGCCGCCTGGAGGCTGGGCTCCACGCGGACCACCTTGGCGAGGTAAATGTTGCCTTTAAGCTGTTTCCGGGACTGGGTCTCGACGTCGAAATCCTCGAGCCGGCTACCTTCCAGCACCACGACGCGGGTTTCTTCCGCGTGGGTGGCATCGATCAGCATACGCTTGGTCATAAAGAAACAAACTCCGGGGCCAGCAAGCCGCGCGGCAACCCGGTGGGGGCGCGGCCTGGCGGGCCGATAAGGGTGGGTGAGGCGGCCAGGCAGGCAGGCGGCGCGCATTCCCCGCCCGCGAAGCGGTCTGGCGGGACGACGATGCGGCGGACGTTTGGACTGCCATGGCCTTCAGCGTTGTGCCCCGCTTCCAACCGGTGCGGGGGTGTATCCTGGCGCACAGGGCGCGATGCATGCGCCGGTGCGGGCCCACGCTGTTTCCACATGAAGCAAAGCGGGCCGGCCCGCAAGGGTCAGCCGGGGCATCGCATTGTGCGGCCTATGTGGCGGCGGCACCACATGAAAGACCATTAATCAATGGCTAATCACCTATTCTGGATGCGATGTGTTAGGTGGAGCCATGCCTGGCGATCCTGCCTTTACCCGCCGTTTGCTGCTTGGTCACGGATTTGGGGCCGCGTTGCTGCTGCCCGCCGCGGCCCGGGCGGACGGTGTGCGGCATGCCGCCCAAGCGGCCACCGGGCGGGCGCGCCCGACCGGCACGCTGCCGCTCGTCATGCTGGACCCCGGGCATGGCGGCAAGGATCCGGGCGCCATCGGCGTTTCCGGCACTTATGAAAAACATGTGGCGTTCGCGACCGCGGAAGAGCTCGCGACGCGGCTCATGCATAGCGGCCGCTATCGTGTGGCGCTGACCCGCCAGACCGACGATTTCATCCCGCTGGACGACCGGGTTTCCATCGCCCAGGCGAAGGGCGCCCACCTGTTCATGTCCATTCACGCCGACGCGCTGACCGACCACGCCGTGCGCGGTGCCAGCGTCTACACATTGTCGAGCAATGCCTCGGATGCACAGAGCGCGGCACTCGCCGAACGCGAGAATGCGGCCGATCGCTACGGCGGCGCCGACGTGCGGGGCATTTCCCCGCGGGTCGCCCAAATTCTGGTCAGCCTGGTGCAGCACGAGACGCGCGTCGGCTCGGCGCGGCTGCAGCAGAGTGCGGTCAACAGTCTGGGACGGGACGTCAACCTGCTGGAAAACCCGGCCCGGCACGCCGCGTTCGCGGTGCTGAAGGCGGCCGACATTCCGAGCGTGCTGGTTGAAATGGGCTTCATGTCAAACCAGGCGGACGAGGCGGCGTTGCGCGAGCCGGCCCATCGTGCGACTGTCGCCCTGGCCTTGCATCGCGCCATCGACACCTATTTTACGTCTGAGAACCATTTGACACATATCGCCGGGTAATATCGGCGGCGTCGCGAGCAGCGCGCCGAGGGCACCCGGAGGGTTTTGGTCCACATGCCGTCGCCTGAAGACCGTTTGGCTGCTCCGGTTGCCGCGGCTCCCCGTGCTGCCAAGCCCACCCGCCGGCGCGGCTGGGGCAGCGCCGTATTGGCCGCCGTGCGCGGTATCTTTGCCGCGGTGACCGTGGTGCTGGCTTTGATCGTCGGTGCCGCCGGGCTGGTGGCATGGTCCAAATACCAGGAATACGCCGCGGACCTGCCCTCGCTCGACGGGTTGCGAACCTACCAGCCCCTGGTGATGAGCCGAATCTACGCCGGCGACGACCGGCTGATCGCCGAATTGGCCTCCGAGCGGCGCATCTTCGTGCCGTTCGCCGCAATTCCGGACGTCGTCCAGAAGGCGTTCATCGCCGCCGAGGACAAAAGCTTCTTCCAGCATAACGGTGTCGACCCGATGGCGATCGCGCGCGCCGCGGTCACCGACCTGCAGCGCCTCGGCGAAAGCCGCCGCCCGGTCGGCGCCTCCACGATCACCCAGCAGGTGGCGCGAAATATGCTGCTGGGCACCAACGATGTTTCGTTCCGCCGCAAGGTGAAGGAGGCACTGCTGGCGCTGCGTATCGAGCGCACGCTGACCAAGCAGCGTATCCTGGAGCTCTATCTGAACGCGATCTATCTGGGTCAGGGCAGCTACGGCGTGGCCGCGGCGGCGCAGGCCTATTTCAATAAGCCGCTCGACCAGCTGACCATCGCGCAGGCCGCGATGCTGGCGGCGCTGCCGAAATCGCCGACCAACTACAATCCGTTCCATGACCCGGATGCGGCACTGGCCCGGCGCAACTGGGTGATCGATCGCATGGTGGAAACCGGCGCCATCACATCCGCGCAAGGGGACACGGCGAAGGCTGAGGATATCGGGCCCGATGCCTACCAGCGGCCGCAGACAGTGGTGGGATCCGAATGGTTCGAAGGCGAGGTGCGGCGCCAGTTGATCGAGCGCTTCGGCCAGGACCAGACGTCGCAGGGCGGCCTGATCGTGCACACCAGCCTGGACCCCACGCTGCAGCAGGATGCCGACACGGCGCTACGGCAGGGCCTGATGGCCTACGACCATACGCATGGCGGCTGGCGTGGCCCGGCCGGACGAATCCCGGGCATGGGTCTGCATACCGACTGGGCCGCGCGCCTCGCAGATTTCCCGCGGCCGGGCGGCATGCTCCCCGACTGGCGGCTCGCGATCGTGCTCGACGAAACGCCCGCGCAGGCCAAGCTCGGCTGGCTCGATGACCGCATCCCTGGCGAGTCACCGCGACCGATGATCAGCGTGCTGAGGCTGAGCGAGCTGGGCTGGGCCCGTCACGTCGACGCGGATGGCGAGCTCGGGGCGGGGCCGCGGCGCATGGCCGACGTGGTCGCGCAGGGCGACGTGGTCATGATGCAGCTGGAAACGGACGCGGGGCGCAAGCCGTTGGACCGGCTGGTGCTGCGCCAGATTCCGAAAGTCGCCGGCGCGCTCGTAGCGTTGGAGCCGCGCACCGGCCGCGTGCTGGCGATGTCCGGCGGATGGTCGGGCGCGGCCAGCCAGTTCAACCGCGCCACCCAGGCGCTGCGCCAGCCCGGCAGCTCGTTCAAGCCGTTCGTTTATCTGACCGCGATGGAAAAGGGCATTTCGCCCAGCGCCCGCTTCCTGGACGAGCCCTTCTCGCTCGGCGACTGGCACCCCAACAACTACGAAATGGATTTCGGCGGTCCGACGCCGCTGCATATCGCGCTCGAACAGTCGTTGAACCTCGTCACCGTGCGGGTCGCGGCGCATATCGGCATGGATGCGGTCGCCAAGACCGCCATCGCGTATCATCTGGTCGATGCGATGCCGCGCGTGCTGCCGGCGGCGCTCGGTGCCGTGGAGACCACCGTGCTGCGCGAGGCCGGCGCGTACGCCTCGATCGAGGACGGCGGCCGCGTCGTGGTGCCGAGCCTGATCGATAGCGTGCAGGATCGCAATGGCCAGATCATCTGGCGGCCGCCGGGGCTTTCCGTGGGCGCCGGCGACCCGGCGCAACCGCCGGTGCTGGATGACCCGCGCTCGCAATTTGCCAGCGAGGCCAGCGCCTTCCAGGTGTTGAAAATGATGGAAGGCGTGATGCTCTATGGTACCGGGCGGCCCGTCTATGCCGGGTTCGACCGGCCGATCGCGGGCAAGACGGGCACCAGCCAGGATTACAACGACGGCTGGTTCGCCGGCTTCACGCCGGACCTGGTGACGGTGGTGTGGATGGGGTTCGATAACCCACAAACGCTCGGGGACAAGCAGGACGGCGCCCACACCGCCGGCCCGATCTGGCACGATTTCATGCAAGCGGCGCTGAAGGACACGCCGGCGCACGATTTCCGGGTGCCCGACGGCGTGACGCTGGCGAGCTGGGGCTGCGGCCCGCACGAGTGCGTCGATGCGTTCAAGCCCGATCAGGAGCCGGGCGCCGGCGGTGTCGGTGGGGCCGACGATCCTGGTGCGGTGAGCGCTACCGCCGCGGCTGATTCGACGCAGGCGCCGTCCGCGCCGCCGCCGCCGAGGGGGAGTGGTACCGGGGTCGACAGTGGGGTGGGTGGTTTGTATTGAGCGAAGAAGAAGGCCAGGGGCTCTGCCCCTGGACCCCGCTGGGGCCGTAGGCCCCAGACCCCGTTTCATAAGAATCCGTGGGGCAAGGCGAAGCTAAGAATTCCGTTCAGTTTATTGGCTTCGCCGGAAAGACGATGAAAAGCCGCGCAGCGCTAATGGGGGTCTGGGGCCTCAGGCCCCAGCGGGTCCAGGGCAGAGCCCTGGCCTTATCTTACTAGGATGAAAGATGTCCGCCGAATCCGAAATATTAAACGACCAAATCAAGCAGTCGGTAGCGCTGCTGAGGAGGCATCTTTGACTGGGACCACGCCACCGCGCGCCTCGCGGAGCTAAACGCACGCGTCGAGGACCCGGCACTTTGGAACGACGCTGAGGCCGCGCAAAAAATCATGCGCGAGCGCAACCAGCTCGCCAGCCAGATCGATGGGCTGGTAAAGCTCGAGGCGGAAGTGGCGGATGCCAGCGGTTTGATCGACCTGGCGGAAGCCGAGGGCGACAGCGAAATGATCGCCGACGGCATCGCCAGCTTGCGCCATCTCGCGGCCGAGGCGAAGCGCCGCGAAATCGAAAGTCTTCTCTCTGGCGAGGCCGACGCCAACGATGCGTATCTGGAAGTAAACGCCGGGGCCGGCGGCACGGAGGCGCAGGATTGGGCCGAAATGCTGCAGCGCATGTACACGCGCTGGGCCGAGCAGCGTGGCTACAAGGTGGAGCTGCTGGAAACCAGCGAAGGCGAGCAGGCCGGCATCAAATCCGCCACGCTGCGGTTCAACGGGCCGAACGCTTATGGCTGGCTCAAGACCGAGACCGGCGTGCACCGCCTGGTGCGCATCAGCCCGTTCGATGCCAATGCGCGCCGGCAGACCAGTTTTGCCAGCATATGGGTGTATCCGGTGGTGGATGACACGATCGATATCGAGGTGCGCGAGGCCGATTTGAAGGTGGACACCTTTCGCGCCTCCGGTGCGGGCGGCCAGCACGTCAACAAAACCGAGAGCGCGATCCGCATCACGCACGTGCCCACCGGTATTATCGTCGCGTGCCAGACCGACCGCAGTCAGCACCGCAACCGCGCCACCGCGATGGCGATGCTGAAAGCCAAGCTGTACGAAGCTGAATTGCAAAGGCGCGAGGCTGCTTCGGCGGTGGTCGAGGCGAACAAGAGCGATATCGGCTGGGGCCACCAGATCCGCAGTTACGTGCTGGCGCCATACCAGCTGGTGAAGGATTTGCGCACCGGCGTGGAAACCGGCAACCCGGCCGCGGTTCTGGATGGCGATCTCGACGCGTTCATGGCGGGATCGTTGGCGGCGCGCGTGGGTGCTAGCCGGGTGCAGTAAGAGAAGGAAGGCCAGGGCTCTGCCCTGGACCCGCTGGGGCCGTAGGCCCCAGACCCCATTTCATTCGCTCTACGACACCGGGAGGCAGCCACAATGACCGAGGCCGATTGCAGGCAGGCCATTGTCGAGGCCGCAAGGGTGATGAACGAAACCGGCCTCAATCAGGGCATGTCGGGCAATATCAGCGTTCGCCTCGGCGAAACGATGCTGATCACCCCGACCGCTACGCCCTATGACCGCATGACGGCCTCCGATATCGCCGCCATGCCGATCGCAGGCGACGCGACCGAGGCGGCGGGGCCGCTTCGGCCGTCTTCCGAATGGCGTTTCCATCGCGACCTGCTGCGCGCGCGACCGGATATCGGCGCAACCGTGCACGCCCACTCACCCTACTGCACTGCGCTGTCGATCGCCCGCCGCGGCATCCCGCCTTGTCACTACATGGTCGCGACGTTCGGCGGCGACTACGTGCGCTGCGCGCGCTACGCGACCTTCGGCACCGAAGCCCTTTCGCAAGCCGTGCTGGAAGCGATGCAGGACCGCCATGCGTGCCTGATGGCCAACCACGGCATGCTGGCCTGCGGAAGTGACCTGGCGCAGGCGATGTGGCGCGCGGTCGAACTCGAGGCAGTGGCACGCCAGTATCACTTAGCGCTCGCGGCCGGTGGCGCGGTTTTGCTGAGCCAGGGGGAGATGGACGCCGCGCGCGCGATGTTCGCGAGCTACCGCCCGGCTTGATCGCTCCGTTTAACGGCGACCTTCCCTGCCAAAGGCCGGTTGGTATCACGCCATCGTGATACTACTTTAGATTGCATTACCATCTGTCAATTTATACCTTGGGTAGTGCGAGCGAACAGATTTGTTGCGGAGTGAGGCGGCCATGGACGGAGGCAGCGATCCGCGACGCGGGCCAACCAGGACGTGGCCGCAAGCTGCGCACGAATTCTACCCGGTGCATACTGAAATGCTTTTTGTTTCGGATATGTTGGTCGGAACTCTGCTTGGCTTCGTAAGCGGCTTTTTCTTCCTGCGCATGCTGCACGCCTACAGCGGTGTTAGTGCGGCGCCTGGGCCGCTGTGGCGCGAAATGATGCTCGGCAGTGTCATTACGGCGCTGGTCATGCGAGAGCCTCGGCTCGGCCGCGATTGGAAATGTTTGGCGCCCGCGCATCTGGTTCGTACGATGGTCAAGCGTGGCGCGACGGTTATTGTCATTTTGCTCTCCATAGGCCTGCTGACCCGTACGTTGCATGACCTGGCGCGGCTATGGCTGTTGTGCTGGGCTGGATTGTTTGCGGCATGGATCTGCCTGAGCCGATTGGCAATGTCGAGATATTGGATTGGTCTTGCCGCGCGCGGAAGGTTGCGCGAGTCGGTGGTTTTGGTTGGTGCACCGAACCGGGTGCAACAGCTGGCCAAACAGTTGGCTTCCGCTGCCGACGTTGTCGTCATCATCGATAATCTTGCGGCGTCGACCGATGGGAGTGGTGTTTGCGCGGAAATCGTGGACTTTTTGGTGATGGCGGCGACGGGTGCGGTAGATACCGTCATTTTGTCGTTCAACCCTGGCGACAAGGTGGATATTGCTGCGCTGCTGCGGCAACTTGAGACAGTACCCGTGCAAGTCGCATTTTGCGCGAACCTGGAGGGACTGCCGTCGGCCACGCGAGCACTGAGAACCCTGTCCGGCATTGCGCTGGCGGTCGTGGCGGATCGGCCGTTGCAGCGTTGGGACCTCGTGCTGAAGGCGATCCTCGACCGGGTGGGTGCCAGTGTATTGATGATGCTGGCCGGGCCATTGTTTTTGGCGGCCGCGATCGCGATTGCCTGTGATAGCCCAGGGCCATTGATTTTTCGGCAGGCGCGCAGCGGCTGGGGCGGGCGCCCGTTCACGGTATACAAATTCCGCACCATGCGACACCGACCCGAGGTGGCATTGCAGCGCCAAACAGTACGCAACGACCCACGCTTCACGCGGGTCGGCGCCTTCCTGCGCCGCAGCAGCCTGGACGAGTTGCCGCAGCTCTGGAACGTCATGTGCGGCGACATGAGCCTGGTCGGGCCGCGGCCACATGCGGAAATATTTCATGTGCGGGATCCCACCACCCGCGCCGTCGTGGAAGACTACGCGCAGCGACAACGTGTGAAACCCGGCATGACGGGATGGGCGCAAATCCACGGCCTGCGCGGCGCGCTCGACACGGATGAGCAACTGCGCCAAAGGATCAAGCTCGATTTATATTATATCGATCACTGGTCGATTTGGCTTGACATCAAGATCTTGGCCAGGACGCCAGGTGTGGTCCTGGCAGCGGAGAATGCGTATTGAAACATATGGCCGATACGAAGGGAATGCTGCGGGTCCTTTTTGCGGCGAGCCACGCGAAAAGGGACGCTGCCGCGGAGAGCGCGCTATCGACGAATATTCCGCCCACGGCACACTGCATCGGGGCACAACCAGGAGCCGCGGCGGTGGCACCCAGGGCAGCCGCCTTGCTCGGCCGTTTGGTGTCGCAACTCCCCAACGCCGGCCGTCGGCCACTCTCGGTACAATTCCTGCCTTGCTGCCCGACACAGTCTGCCGGGAGCATTGCCAGCGCAGTCGCATGCGCCGCGTCGGTACTGTTTGGGCGGACACTGCTGCTGGACGCCCTGACAAATGACCCGAATGCGTTTGGACCAGATGTTCACCAAGGACCAATGCCGGACGCATTCATGCCTGGTTTGTATCACCGTCAGATTGGCGCCGGCCGATCGGGCAGCTTGGCCACCGACCTGCTGACTGCACAATCGGCGGGCGCCGGACCGTTTCGCTTCATCGTTCTAAATTCGTCGGCGCCCGACATGGGTGGGGTAACACTTGCGTTGGCACCGCTCTGCGGCGGCTCGGTTCTGGTGGTCTTGGCCGGCGTCACCCGCCTCGCCACTGTGCGAGCCGCGGCCGCGGACCTCGGCTCGGCAGGCGCGCGCGTGCTAGTGTCCCGACTCTCAATTGCCTTTAAATAACTCATGCAGCCTCGGCCTTGGCGAGTGCGGCGCGGGCGCGGTGGATTTTGTCCAGTATGGCTTCACCCTTGGCAGTCCAGGTGTAGGG
>Ga0181531_10002614_pt1 | contig 11233 bp, 8 predicted proteins | sample PEATcosm2014_Bin_38_FD_119743 | JGI IMG/M metagenome (GOLD analysis project Ga0181531, IMG submission 119743) | Peatland microbial communities from MTU Mesocosm Facility, Houghton, MI, USA - PEATcosm2014_Bin11_10_metaG | ecosystem: Environmental > Terrestrial > Soil > Wetlands > Peat | place... | reverse complement strand
TCAGCAACGACGGGCCGGACGTGGCGACCTTTCGTACGTACGCGGTCTGTCAACTGCGCGGCCAAACCGGGCACGACCTCGTCGCCGCCTACGATGGAGAGCGTCACGCCATCGTCGCGTGGAACGCCGGCAATCCCGATTGGGTCCGCCTCTTCGGGATGTCCCAGCCACCCCACGGATACGAGACGACCACCGATCACGATAAAGGTATGTCGTTCCGCTGCCCCAAGCCGCTATCCGGGACGGTCGACACCCCGACCGGCCAGGACACGCTGGGCATCTTCGAGTTGGAGCACACGCTGCAAGCCGGCGAATCGACCGGCTTCTTCTACAAGTTCGCGCTTTCGGCCAACGGTCGCGCCGCCGCCGAGCGCGCATACGACGCCGCTCCGCCCATCGCGGAGGCACTCGAGCGCACGCAGGCTCACTTCGCCGGTATCTTGGGCACCGCGATGCTGATCACCCCCGACGCCGAGCTCAACCGTGGCGTGTCGTGGGCCAAAGCGAACATGCTGCGCACGATCTCGAAGTCGCCGACGGGCTGGTCGTTCGTGAACGACCCGACTCGCTCGAACAACAGCGTCGGCCGCGACACGGCCTGGTTCGGCTACGGGGCCGACTACGTCATGCCCGAGATCTCGCAGGACGCCTTGCTCGCCTACGTCGACTTGCAAGAGCCATCGGGGATGATCGTCGAGTATTACGATATCCGCAACCGCAAGGCCGAAGATTACGGCCTCAACATCAACGACAACACGCCGCTGATCGTGTTGGCGCTGTTGCACCACTACCACGCGACCGGCGACCGCGCGTTCTTGGAGCGCGTGTACGCCGCAGCCCTGCGCGCTGCGCGCTACATTCTCTCGCAGCGCGACGAGAGGGGGCTGGTCTGGTGCACGTCGACCAAGACCTCGGACTGGGGAATCATCGGTTGGCGCAACGTCATCCAAAACTACCGGCTCTCCGGCGCGACGACAGAAGTCAATTCCGAGTGCTATGCCGCGCTGGACGCGGTCGCGAGGATGGCGGCGCTGACGGAGAACGCGAACGACGCTGCCGAATTCCGGGCGCACGCGGTCGATCTGCGAAACGCGATCAACACGCATCTCCGAAATCCGGAGAACGACCTCTATTACCTCAACATCGACGTCGACGGGCAAGCGCGCAGCGACATCACGTGCGACCTCGTCTTTCCGGTGATCTTCGGCGTCGCCGACGATGAGATGGCTGCCCGCATCGTGAGCCGCCTGAGCGCGCAGGATTTCTGGACCGACGCGGGCATCCGGACCGTGCCGCGCGACGCGCCGAACTACGGTGGCACGAACGGGTACGGTTTGCTCGGCGGCGTCTGGGTGGGCGCGACGTTCTGGTTCGCGTTCGCCGCCGCGCGGTTCAACGCCGACCTCATGTCGAGATCGCTGGCCGACAGCTTTGCGCACTATGCCCGGGACCCGCGCAAGAACAACACCGTGCCGGGCCAATTCTCGGAGTGGCTGCACGGCGAGACGCTGGTGAACCAAGGGATGATGCTCTCACCCTGGTTCCCTCCACGCTATGTGTGGGCGGCGATCGAAGGTGTTGCCGGTCTGGACATCGCTACCGACCCGCCCGGACTGACGCCGCGCATGGCACCCGGCTGGAAGTGGTACGCGATGCGCAACCTGCCGTTTCGCGGCCGCTCCCTGACGTGGTTCGCGGTGCGAACCCCGGAGCTCTCGCTGTACGCGAACACCCCGTTTGCTGAGCAGCACGCGGAGACGTACGTTGAGGACATCTCGCACCTCCTGCGTCTGAGCGGCGGTGCGGTTGTCGCGGTCGGCTTGCGGCGGCCCGACGCGTTCGTGGTGCTCATCGGCAACGCGACGACGCACACGGTGGCCGCGGCGCTTCGCATCGTGGATCCAAAGCTGCGCGGCACCTACGCGATCCGCGTCTACAACAGCCTACGTAACGCGTGGGCAGAGGGCCAATCCGTCTCGGCCGAACGGCTGGGCAACGGGGTGCCGTTCGAGCTGGAAGGGCACGGCTTCTGTCTGGTCGAGTTCCGCCCCGGGGCTTCGGGCCGGACTTAGCGCTCGCGGGTGGCCGAGCGGATCTTGTCCGCCCGGCGCTCGTTGGCCAGCGACGTCAGGGCGACTGCGCCGGCCAGAATGCCCAGACACATCTGCGTCCAGCCGATGCCGGGCGGCAGCGGGAAGACGTTCGCCGAGACGACGAGCCAGATACCGATCGGGATGTTCAGCGCGGACCAATAGTTGCGCGCGACCTGGCCGTGCGCCACCATGCTTGCAATCGCCACGACGATGATTGCAAGGCCGGACGCGAACAAGTTCTGATTCCCGCCCCCCGACGCGAGCGGCACGAGCCAATGGGACGCGAAGACCAGCGAGCCGCAGGCGACGTTGGCCATGGGCACGGGGTTGAGAAACTCCAAGGTCGGGCTCTCGTCGACCACCTGCGTTTCGTGCGACTGACTCACATGCATGACATTGACCTCGCCTGGAAGACACGTTCCCAGTTTCCCCCGCCGATTCTCGCGAGGACGCGGCCACCCAGCAGGACGCCCGCTCGCTGAGATCGCACTCCTCGACTCCCTGCTGACGCCACCAAGAAGCGCACGAACATCGAGGAGAAGACGCCATGGACATCGCCGGCCTGAAACCTCTCTTTGGACAGCAATGCGTTGCGGTCACCGGACAGCGCAGTTTCGTCGGTACGCTCGAGCCGATCCCGAACAGCACCTCGACCGTCACCATGACACCGCTGCCCGCGAACCTGGCCACGCAGTACGATTTCGCCATCAACGGTGTCGCCGCGCTCGACGTCGGCTCGATCACGTTCTGCCAGCGCCTGGCGGACTACAAGACATGACAGCACCGATCGTGGAGTGGGGCGAAACGGTCCCGTCGCTCGCGCATCTCTACCTCTCGATCGAGCGGAGCCTTTCGGCTCTTCTCGAGAGGGCGGTACGACGCGCGTGGCAGGAGGACCATCTCTCGTATTCGGTCTGCGAGCTGATGAGCGCGCGAGCGCCCATGCGGTTCCGTTCGGCTCGCGGCGATGAGGTTCGCGTCGACATCGAGATATTCAAGAACGACGGCGTCGTTGAAGAGCGCCACGGCGACATCGCTGTGGTGGTCAGCCTGGCTCGAGAAGGGGTGCCGGACCTGTTCGGCTTGGGATTTCTCGAGGCCAAGCGGCGATATACGGGCACCGGTCGCTTCGATAAGTTCAGCGCCCAGCAGCTCGCGACGATCGAGCGCAACACGCCGCATGCGCTGCTGCTGCTGTACGACTACGAAGACATCGTGTTCAACGCGGATGTGTCGCGCGAAGACGAAGTCCTCGAGCAGGTGACGCATACCCGCGCGGCAGTCGTTCCCGTCAACCTCGCCCGCGCGCTCGACGTGAAGTCGACGAGGCTGTATCAGTACAGCGCTCCGCTTGGGCACCAGTTGTGCTACCGCTATCTCCACGGGCTCGACCTCGACCTCGTCGGAAGCCCGGACAGCATGCTCGGCTTCTTTCCGTCGGCCGATCTCCTTCCCGAGTTCGTGGTGCGCATGCGAGTATCGCACGGGCAGGCAATCCCTCCGCCCGACGTCCCGCTCCCGAAAGGCTTCGCGCCGATCGAACGCCCCGACCAGGAAGTCGAAGCGTTCCCTGCCGGCACGGTTGAGGACGAGGCCGGAGCTTAGTTGGAAGACCGCGCGATCAGGACGAATCGGGTCGAGTTGTTCTGCTGGTCTTGGATGCCGCACGCGAGGATTTTCCCGCCGTAGCGCTCGGCCGCGAGCGCGGGTCCGATCGCGGCGATCGACGCATCGCCGAGGTCGATCACCTCGCGAACGGCACCGGCCGTATCGTGTGCGGCGACGCGGCGCCATCCGTGACGTGCGATGAAGGCCTGCACTTGCTCGAGCGCCACCGGCAGCGAACGGATTTCGGTGATGGTCGCGAGCGTGCTGCCGGGCGGCCCGATGACGCACATGTCGATCGGCAAGCGGAGCTCCTCGCACACCCGCACGGCGGCGGTGGTTCGCAGCAGTTCCCCACTGGCCGCGATCGGGCCGACGATCGAGTTTTCGATGGGAAGCACGCCGTAGTCGGCCGCACCCGAAACCACCGCGTCGACGACCTCGTCGAACGATTCGTATCCGCGCGTGTCCGCGTCGACGATGAACGTCCGCGCTGCCACATCGCTGAATGCGCCTGGTTCACCCTGATAGGCTACGACGGGCATCGGGACCGGGGGGACAGGAGCGCGCTACCGTTCGGCATGGGTAGCGGGAGGTTGCACGTCGCAGTCGGTGTACGCCTCCTTCACCGCGCTCGCGAAGTCGTCGAGCCGCACCGCGATCATCCGGCCCGCGGAGAGCGTCCGACGTATCGGCGTACCCGGGCCCCACGGATCGCTGGCCCAGGTGCCGGTCAGACGCAGCGGCGCTTCCGTCGCATCGAGAATCAGCTTGCCCTGTCGCTCGGCGACCCGGTCGGTGCCGTACTTCGCGCTGTAGATCAGGTTGATGGTCGTGCCGTCGAACCGAACCGCTTCGCTCATCGCGCGCCCGATCGGTGATCCGCCCAGCAGACCTCGCGCTTTCATCTCGAGATCGTGTGCGCTACGGAACAGCGAGACCGTGTAGTCCAGGTCTCCGCCCGCCTTCGGGATGAAGCGCATGAGACCGTACCCGAACGACGACATCTCGATCGGCGCACCGAGTTCAGGGTGCGGATAGGTCACGTACAGCCATGCGCCGGCCAGATGTCGCAGCCGCCATCGGTTGAGCGTCATCTCCACGAACGAGTACACCGTGTAGAAGCCGATGCCGCCGGCGAGGGCCGCGACGAATTTCAGCTCCGGATTCAGTGTCTGCACGACCGGGTGCAGGATGATCGCGGTCACCGAGGCGGCGAGCGAGAGCGCCGCGACGGAGAGGCTGACGACACGTTCGCGACTGATGTGAAGCTCGTCGAACAAGAGCCCCTCCGAACGGAGAGCTGCGGTGTGAGAACGCCCAGCAGCGCGTTCGCGGCAAGCCGGCCGGAGTCTTGCCATACAGCCGAGCGGCGTGGAGTGGGCCGGGATGGGCTATACTCTAAAGAATGTTCGTCGGCTGGGAGAACTTCTACGGCATGGTCGGTCAGACCGCGGGCACGCTGATCGGTCTCATGTTCGTGGTTGTGACGCTTGGGGCCACGCTCGGTGGCGAAGTTCGACGCAAAGCACTTCTGACCGCAGTCCCGATGTTAGTCACGCCGACCTTGGTGCACTTCGGGGCGGTCCTCTTCATCGCGATGCTCGCGCTTGTTCCCAAAGCATCGAGTGTCGTCGTACCGTGGTGCCTCCTCGCATGCGGCGTGGCGGGTATCGTCTACGTCGTGATCTTGGGCGCTGGAATCTTCTCGGATCGTCCTTCGCTCATGGATCGCGCTGACATCGGAGCGCACGCGGCGTACGTGCCGGTGCCCGCGATCGCGTACATCACGTTCGCCATCAGCGCGGTCGTCACGCTCCTCGGATTGCGCAACGCGAACCTTGCCGTCGGAGGGGGTATCGTGATCTTGGTGGTGGTCGGAATTCGGAACGCCTGGGGGATGGCGCTGTTTGTCGCTCGGAGTGGTCAAAATGACGTCGACAACCGATGACTGGCCGGTCTTCGCGTTTTCTACCGGATCGGGCGGACTCAGGGTTACGGTTCGACGGTGTTGAGCACGTATTTGCCCCGGTGGTGGCGACGATCTGGGTTGTCCCGCCTGCTGCGACCGCTTTGACCGTGGTCAAGATCAGCATGAAGCGCGACCATTGATTGCGCGCGCAGGACGGGCAGCAATGTGTCGTGGATCATGATGCCGTCCAAAGCTGGCTCGGGTGGCAGCGGTCGGCGCCGGGAGGGCGACCGTTTTTCGCACGGTGAGCCGGCTGCACGATGTTGCGCTCGGGAGCTTATGCGTCGCTTACGGTGCGTTCGGTATCCTGCGAGGAGGGATTCTTTTCGACACCGCGTGCACAGAAGGGAAGCGTCCCGCGTTCGGCCGGACTCGGGAGCCGTTCGGCTCCACGAAGAGCTACGCTCATGCGCGGTTTTGCTGCTCTCGCTACGGTAGGTTGGGATCCGCGAGCGCAGTCGCAATCGCTCGATAGACGTTTAGACGGCCGCAGCCTTGGTGCGGGTCGGTGATATTGTCGGCCGTCGCGCAGAGCAGTTGCTTCATTTGAGCTGGCGACTGATACATCGAGTTGACGGCAAGAATGAGGGCGACGGCTCCGGCGACGTGTGGCGTCGCCATCGAGGTTCCAGCGATCAACGTGCGACAGTCGACCGGTGGAGTCACGTTGGTCGTGTTCGGGTAGTCAGCCGTGCACTGGCCGGCAAACGTGACGTCGCTCGGTGTGGCTGTGAACGGCGTCGAGGTCCAGATGTTCTCGATCCAGTGGAAATTGTCAGGATCGGTCGCACCTTGCGGGTCACCTCCCGGCGCCACAATGCCCCAAGCCGACGCGCTTCGCGGTGTCGAGGCTTCGGAGCTGTCGTAGTCGGAATAGGAGGCAACGTAGTCGATGGGCTGCGCAGCGCTGCCGCCCGTATGCCCGCTGCCATTGGCTTGGCCGTCATCGAGTGAACTGGCGCCAACGGCGATAACGCCTAGATCGCAGGCGGGCGCTTCGAGCGCACCGTTGCCGGCATTCCCTGAGGCGGCGACAACGATGATGCCGGCGGCAATCGCGTCGGCGACGGCGGCGCCTTCGACCGGATCGCCATCGACGCCCGGCGAGGTGCATCCTCGATTCTCGCCGTCGATGTAACCGCCCAAACTCATGCTTACGACGTTCACGTGCTGGCTTACCGCGTCTTCGATCGCCGCAGCAATGTCATCCGTATCTGCACCGCACTGCAGGTCGGGTGCGGCGCTTTCGCATGAGTCGTCGGGTTCGGGAAAGACACGATAGGCGTAGATCGCCGAGTTGCCGCCGGCCGCAGCGAAGCCGATGCCGTCGTTGGTGCCAGCGGCTGCGATGCCGGCAACGTCTGTGCCGTGGCCGTCCGGATCGGTCTCGAAAGAAGAGCTGGACGCGGCGTTTTCCGGGTCAGTGATGAAACAGTGTTGATAGCCGATCTTGCCGCTGAGTTCCGGGTGAGTCGGGTCCTCGCCGGTGTCGATGATCGCGATCTTGATCCCCGACGAGCCGAGAGCGACCGCGTTGGACACCTTGCTGCCGTTGGTTGACTGGCTGTAGTCGAACGCGTAGTCCAGACCGATGTCGTGCATGTCCCACTGGCCTGGCACGCTTACCCCGGTCGATGGGTTGTAGCTTTCAAACTCCGGCGCCGCGCTGGTCCCGAACCCGACGAAGTATGGGTCGTCGGTGAGATACCGTTGCGAGACGGTAGACGGCATGCGGGAGCCGACCGTTCCAACGCGTCGGATGCCCGGCTCCACGCGAAGCGCGGCCACGGTCGCGACGAGGTTGCTGGCCGCCACCGCGAGGATGTGTGCTTGCAGGCCCACGCGCGGGAAGTCGATGGTGCGTACGATCCGTGCACCGAGCTGCTGCTCGCGGGCGAGAAGAGACCGCGACTCGCTTGTGGCCGTTGCGCGATCGTAGAGAACGGCGATCCGCGCCACGGTTGCCGAAGTATGCGGCCCGAGCCGCGGCCCACGGCGGACTGCGTCTGCACCGCCCATCGTTGTCGGCACGCGTGCTGCCAAGGTCACGCTGTCGCTCGTGGGGCAGGCATACGCGGCCTCAGGGCCGGGCGTAGGTGATGGTCCTGCGCCGCCGGGCGAGACGGTAAATACCAAATACGCGCCTGATGAGACCGTCAGCCCGGTCTGCACCGGCGCGAACGCGATGCTGCCGTTCGAAGCTGTTTGTGTGGCCAGTGGTGTGTCCGTTCCCGACGAGGGTCCGCCGAGCATCATCTCGCCGAGCGTGTACGGGCCCGACTGCGGCAAGCCGCTAAAGGTGAATGACGGTGTCTGCGTCGTCGTGAACGAGCCGGTGGTCGAGACGACGATATAGAGCGCATTTGCATTGACGTACGCGGCGTGGCGCAAATGGCTGTTCGGCTGACCGATCCCGACTGGCGTCGTTCGCGTGAGCGTGAGTGTGACGGTCGTCCCCGTCTGCGCGTTTTCGACGGGTACGCTGATGGAACTCATGAGGCTCTCATCGGTCAGGCGAGCCGCGAGCGTCGAACTGCTGTTGACGGAAACGCTCTGCGTCGAACCGGGGACCGGCGTGGGCGTCGGCACGGGCGCTGCCGTCGCAGGTGCTTGTCCGCCGCTGCCTCCTGACGAGCTTCCTCCGCCACCGCCGCCGCAACCGGAAAGAACGATGGTCGCTGCAACGAGCAGAGCGTACACACGCGGATATCGGGTCATGCGAACGTCTCCAGACGAGGGAACCAGATCACGGGCCGGCGACGGTCACCGGAATGGGGATCGAAGTCGTCGTGCCGTCGATGCGCGATGCGACGAGTTGAAGGGTCACGGATTGACCGGGCGGGGCGGCGTTGCCGGGGAATGGAAACGTGCCTTGCCATTGGCCGAAGCCGGTTTGGCCCAGCGAGATCGAGACCGTGCCGATCACGATCTTCGCGGAGACTGCATTGTTCGAGGTTACGGCCGTAACGTGAATCGACGTGCCGTTGCTGACCGTCATCGGCGCGAAGGTCACTGCGAAGATCTTTACCGGATCGGTCGTGCGAACAACGTTGCTCGCTGGAACGCTGCCGTAGCTGAACGTGCCTGGCGAGACGACCGGGGAGGGCGATGCGATCGGACGGGCGGAGCCGGATGGCGACGGTGAGGGCGGCGGCGTCGTCTCGACATGGACGAGGACCGCGGGCGGCTGGTTCGAGAGCGACGGGATCGATGCGCCCGGCGGCAGCGTCGGAAATGCCTGGGGAGCCGGCGTTTCGTGGAACGCCGGGCCAGGACTGATCGTGTCGTTCGGTCCCCGCACGATGTGCGGGGTCACGATGATGACCAGCTCATTCCGCTCGTTGTCGATGTTGTTGTTGGTGAAGAGTTGACCGACTAGCGGAAGATCACCCAAAATCGGGACCTTGTTGATCGTGCGCGTATCGTTCTCTTGAATCAGTCCGCCGATCACCAGCGTTTGATTGTCTTGGAGATGCACGGTCGTCTGCGTGTCTCGCGTGCTGATCTCCGGGACCCCGTTGTTCGTGCCGGCTAGGCTGTTGACGACCGGGTGCAAGAACACCGTGACGCCGCCATCGGGAGTCACCGAAGGCGTGATGTCGAGGTTAACACCGGTTTGGAAACTCTGCACTTGCGTGGTCGCGATCGTCCCGGCGTTGCCTGCGGTCGTCGTGAGGATCGAGATCGTGTCACCGGCTCGGATCGAGGCCGTGTGGCCGGAAAGCGTCGTGATGCGCGGGTCCGCCAAGACGCGTCCTTTCCCGTTGCTTAGGGCCAAGTTGAGCGTCGCCTGGAACGAGATCGGCGTGCGAGTGAGCGCTTGCAGCTTTCCGAGCTTCGGATAGATGCCTTCGGCGTTGGGCGCGGGCGTCGTCTCGGTGTACGTCGTGCTGATCGACGTCGTGCCCAGCTGCAACCCCAGGTTCTTGGTAACGCTTTCGTCGATCTCGAGCACCTCGGTGTCAAGGATGACCAGCGGCGGAACGATGTCGATCTTGTCGATGAAGTCTCGCGCGATCCGTACACTCGAGGCTGAGCCGACCAGGGCGATTTGTCCGGGGGTTGGCAGCGCAATGACTTTAACATCGGCGGCGACGGCCTGCAGCATCTGCGTGATTGTCTGGACGATGTCGGTCCCGCCGCCGGCGCCCGGTACATACGACTTGAGCGTCACCACCTCGGTCGTCGCCCCGCCAAACGAGGCGGTACCGGGAAGGCCACCAGCCCCCGCTGACGTTCCGTCGAGCTGCGTGAGAGCGTCGTTGATCCGCTGCTGCTGTGCCGAGGTCCCAGCGACGGCGATCGCGTTGATCGTGGTATCGACGCTGACATCGATGCCGGTGAAGCTGCGGCGCAAGAGGTTGGCCACCGATCCGGCGTCGAGAGTCCTGATGCGATATATCTGCGTGTAGCGCGCGTCGAACGGCGGCACGTCGATCTGTGCGATCAGCGTCTTTGCACGCTGGACGAGATCAGGCGAACCCGTCAGGACGACGGTGCCGGCCGACACCGCGGCCCGGACGCCCGGCACTTGGCTCTCGACGGTGCGAGCGACATCTCGGGGCGGTCGCTGGTTGACGCGTACGGCCTCCGTACTCGACGGCTGCGGTAGCGGAATCGCATCCGGCGTGTCAAGCGCGTTGACGGCAGTCTTGATTTGCGGGAGGTCCTGCGGAGTCGCGGTGACGAGGAGTCGCGAGCGCCCGACCGCTGCGAACGTCGCGCGCGGGAAGCTCGCCTGCAGCCGGGCGGTCACATCCGCGGCTTTGAGCGTGTGCAGTGCGACGGCCTCGGTGACGGGCGCCATCGGATCACGCACGTCGAGGCCTTGGAGCACGGCCCGCATGCTCTGTACGTCGACGGTCGGTGCGATCACGATAAGCGCGTTCGCGTGCTCCTCGGCGCGGATCGACGCCTGCGGAAAGAGCGCGTGCAACTGTGAGGCCGCACGCTTCGCGCCGATCGCGGTGAGTGGCAGGACGGCCGGCTCAGTCCGGCCGGCGGCGACCAGCGCGCGCGTGTTTTCGGCCGGCAATGCTTCAACTTGGTAGACTCCGCCCCGAACGTGATAGGTGTCGCCGAGCGGGGTGAGGATGGCGTCGAGTGCATACGGCAGCGTGACATCGTGGAGCGAGGCAGTGACGTACCCCGTGACATTCCCATTCACCGCGATGCTTGCGCGGGTCTTGTGTGCGAGCTGCAAGAGGACCGATTGGACCGGCTCATCGGTGGCCTCAATCGAGACCCGCGGCGTTCCCGCCGGCGTGACCGCTACTGAGGTCGCACCGACCGAGAACACGAGGGTCAATGCGCACCCAAAGAGGCGACGCGGCCATGAGCTGCGGCGCGTGTGCACCCGAGGGCGTGGAATCATGAGGTCGTCAACCCGCTTGACAAAGATGGCAGAAGGACGCTAGACGCTCACGGTCTCTCCGCCGGGAGAGCTGCCGCTTGACAATACGAGCAGAGCACGCTAGCGTTTGGCTGGTATAGCCGTACCAGTTTCTTGCTAGTACGTCCTGCGTGTTATCGTCCGCTTAGCGGCATAGTACCTGGCGCGGCC
>Ga0181531_10002613_pt1 | contig 11233 bp, 10 predicted proteins | sample PEATcosm2014_Bin_38_FD_119743 | JGI IMG/M metagenome (GOLD analysis project Ga0181531, IMG submission 119743) | Peatland microbial communities from MTU Mesocosm Facility, Houghton, MI, USA - PEATcosm2014_Bin11_10_metaG | ecosystem: Environmental > Terrestrial > Soil > Wetlands > Peat | place... | reverse complement strand
GGCATCAACCTCGGCCGCTGGGGACGGGATTTAGCAGACGGCGGTTTCGAGGATTTACTCCGCGCCATCCTCGCCGAAACTCAATCGGAGGCCCTGGCGGCGTTCAGGGCGCTCGACGCCAGGGCCATCCCCGGCATCGGCCAATCCACCACCGATGTCCGCGAGAAATACTGGGGCCGCATTGAAACCATCGTCAGTGGCGACGTCGCGGCCAAGCGCATCTTCGTCCGCAAAGGAGGCCAGAGCAGCCTTGAGTATCACGTTGAGAAGAGCGAAAGCTATTACATCCACTCCGGACTGCTCAAGGTCGGCCTGCGCATTGGCCGCGCAGAGAACCGCAGCATTGTAATGACGGCCGGCCAGAGCTACGATGTCCGCCCCGGGGTCATGCACATGCGTATCGGCCTGGAGGACACCGTCATCATCGAAGTCTCCACCCGGGACTCGGACTCGGATTCATACCTGGTCGAGGACGGCCAGACTTACTGTCACATCGACGTCGACTCTAAACCTTCCCCATCAGATAAACAGGAGCAACCTGCGTGAAAATCTTCCTCGACTCGGCCAATCTTCAGGACCTGGAAAACGGCCTGGCGCGCGGCCATCTGTCCGGTATTACTACCAACCCTTCCCTGCTCGCCAAAGAACCGAAGGCGAATTTCTACGAGCATATTAAGAAGATTGTGAAGCTGATCGAAGCCGATGGCCGCAAACTGCCTCTCAGCGTAGAGGTCTTCGCCACCAGGCCCGACGAGATGGTCGCGCAGGGTCAGGACATCATGCAGTCGATCGGTTATCCTCAGCTCAATATCAAGATCCCCGTTGGCTGGGATGAACTGAAGGCAATCTATGCTCTCGCGAAACTCGGCATCAAGGTCAACTGCACCTGCATCTTCACGGAAGAGCAGTGTGTGCTGGCGGCGAACAGCGGAGCCAGTTACGTATCCATCTTTCATTGCCGGCTCAAAGACATCGGCGGCGACCCAGTCCGCGTGATCGCTAACACGCGCCGCATCTTCGACCAGGCAGGGCACAAAGCAGAAATCATCGTCGGCAGCATCCGCATGCAGACAGACATACTTGAAGCCCACCTTGCCGGTGGTCACATCGTCACCGCGGGCGCGAAAATCATCGAGCAAATGTCCGCCCATCCCGCGACTGACAAATCCGTCCAGGGCTTCCTCAGGGATTTTCAGGGCTGGATGTCCTGATGACGGTCTGCTTCGACATCGACGGCGTGCTCTGCGAGCAGGTCGAAGGCAACTACCAGGACGCACTGCCTCGCCGCGCGATGATCGACCTGCTGAACCGCCTGTACGATCGCGGCCATCGGATCGTGCTCAGTACCAGCCGCTTCATGGGCCGCGCCAAGGGCGATCGCGCCGAAGCCGAGCGCATTGGCCGCGATTTCACCGAGCGCCAGCTCGCCGCGTGGGGCGTTCGCTATCACGAACTGTGGATGGGAAAGCCCCGCTTCGACTATGTCATCGACGACCGCTCGGTCTTCTACGACCCGGACTGTGCCCGCATCGAGGCGTTTCTCGAGGAGCGGGCGCGTTCGCACGCCGAAGCGAAGTAATCAATCGCCGTCGCCGTCCTGCTTCTTGCCTGCGGTTTCCGGCAGCGCCGCTCGCGCCAGCAGCGACGTGGTGCTGAACCCTTCCACAAAAGGGACGATTTTTACCCGGCCGCCCCACGAGCGCACTTCCGTTGCGCCGACAATTTCATCTGCGGCGTAATCGCCGCCTTTGACGATGACATCGGGACGAATGGCAACCATCAGTTTCAGCGGAGTCGGTTCGTCGAAGATCACAACAGCGTCCACCGCCTCCAGACCCGCCAGCACACGGGCCCGCGCATGTTCGGGCACAACCGGGCGCGACGGCCCCTTCAGCCTGCTCACTGAGGCGTCGCTGTTGATCCCAACAATCAGCCTGTCTCCCTCACGCCGTGCCTCGTCAAGCAGAACGGCGTGGCCGATGTGGAGCAAATCGAAGCAACCGTTTGTGAAAACAGTCGTCAGCCCGGACGCTCGCCATTCGGCCACACGCCCCAGCAGTTGAGGCAGGAGCATTACCTTGGACTCCGGCCTGGCCGGACCGCTACTCTTCCTCTCGGTCAGTCTTGACAAACGCCGGTCTCCCTTTCATCGCACCGAGTGCCGCTTGAAACATCTCATCGACCGTAATTGAGGTGATACATTTTTTCCGATTCACGATGCAAACCGTCAGCCTGCAGTTCGCGCATTCCACCGCATGATAAACAGACCGGTGCCGCTCCCCGACCGGGAACCATCGTCCCGGGCGGTCTATAGCCGCGAAGGCAATGGCGCAAGGCACGCCGTACGCCGCCGCCAGGTGCATCGGTCCGCTGTCCGGGCCCAGGAAAAGTTCTGCGTGCCTCAGAACCGCGGCCGTCTCGCGCGGAGTCAGGAGTCCGCACAGATTTGTAACCGGGCCATCCCATTGTGCGCTCGAATAATTGCTTACTGCCGCATCCTCTTTCGCACCCACGAGCACCAGGCCGCGGCCGGGAAGTTCGGCAGTGAGCCTCGCCAGCAGCGCACCCCAATTCTCCTGTCCCCAGTCCTTTGCCTGCATCTTGGTGCCGGGGCCACAGGCGATGAATGGCTGTCCGGCGAAGCAGGCCAGCATCTCCTCTGCCTTCCGTTCTTCCTCGGCGGTAAAGTGCAAATTCCAGCCGGCGGGGTCATTCACATCGGCCTCGCCCAGGCTGCGCAGACAACGCAGGAGTCTCGACGCCTCACGCTCCCACATCCCGCTCTTGGGATCGAACCGGGACTCCTCGAGATCGCCCACCGGCAAGCCGACGATGTGACGCGAGCCACACAGCCGAAAGAACCAGGTGTCCCGTCGGAGGGAGCCGCGACCACGTGCCGGCATCAGGTAGATCACGACCTGGGGGCGGAACCGGAGAATTCGCCACCACAGCCGAGCGATTTCACGGATGCTTCGCGTGTGTACCGGGTAGTGGATGTAACCGTCCACCAGGCGTGAACCCTCCAGCACCGCGGCTGCCGGGGGCGCTTTGGCGTGGACGGGGATATTCGTGAGCATCGAACGGCGGGCGTTTGGGAAGGTGCGCTCGACGAGGTGCAGCGCGGGGAGGGCCACCACGGTATCGCCCAGGCTGCCGAGCCGATAGATCAGCACCCGCTTCACGCGTGCTGTATCGAAATTCAACACGAATGCGCCTGTCTGGAAGGGAGGGGACGCCGTTTGCTGTGTTCTTTCCCTGATCGAACGACAGAGCAGTCGTCCACGGCGCAACTGGGACGCCTTTTCTTCAAGAGCCTGAGACGACGGACGTTTCGCCTTTTAAGGCATTCGTTGGCCTGCAATGGCATCGCGTGTGTGGGACAATCCCGGGCGGCCCACGCTGAGATAGGTAAACCCACTCTCCGTCATCATAGCCGGGTCGTACAGGTTTCGACCGTCGATAATGATGGGATAGCGCAGGGTGTAGTGCAGGCGCTTCAGATCGAGCTCGGCGAACTCCTGCCATTCGTTCAGAATGACCAGCGCATCGGCGTCCTGTGCGGCGGCGTAAGGATCGCCGACGTAGCGCATTTGAGGGCCTGGGGGAATCGTCTCTTTGGCGCGCTCGGCAGCCGCGGGATCGTAGGCCGTCACCGTGGAACCCTCATGGAGCATTTGCTTCACGATGTCGAGGGCGGGAGATTCGCGGATATCGTCGGTGCCGCCTTTGAAGGCGAGGCCAAGCACACCGATTTTCTTGCCGCGGAAGGTCCACAGGGCGGAGCGCACCTTCTGGAAGAAGCGGCGCTTCTGCTCTTCGTTGATCTTCTCGACTTCCTTGAGGAGGCAGAAATCGATCCCCATCGTTTCGGCCACGTGGCGGAAGGCGGCTACATCCTTGGGAAAGCAGGATCCACCGTAGCCGACGCCAGCGCGGAGGAACTTCGGGCCGATACGGCTATCCAAACCCATGCCGCGGGCAACCTCTTCGACATCGGCTCCGGCAGCCTCGCAGATGTTGGCGACGACGTTGATGAAGGAGATCTTGGTTGCCAGAAAGGCATTCGAGGCGTGCTTGATGATCTCCGCGGCTTTGGTCGAAGTGAGCAGTACTGGCGGCGGGTTTCCTTCGCTGCAGGGTCCCGGGACGGCATGCGTCGACCGGTAATAGGTTCCCGAGGTGAGGGGCGAATAAATCTTCCTCAGCAGCTCGCCGGCCCGTTCGGTGTCCGCCCCGACAACGATACGATCCGCATGGAGGAAATCGACGACGGCTGTGCCCTCGCGGAGAAATTCGGGATTTGAAGCAACGTCGAAGAGATCGCGTGGGACGCCGTTACGCTCGACCACCCGCCGGATCCACTCATTGGTGTACACGGGGACGGTGCTTTTTTCGACGATTACCTTGTATTCATTGATGGATCGGGCAATTTCGCTGGCGACCGCGTCGACATAGGAGAGGTCGGCGCTGCCCGTGCTGCTCTGCGGGGTGCCCACCGCGATAAAAATGGCTTTCGCCGCCTGGGTAGCGGCTCGCAGATCGCTGGTGAACTCGATGGAATGCCCGCGATGCCGTTCGAGCACTTCCGGCAGGTAGTCCTCGTGAATAGGGACTCCGCCGTTCTGCAGGATGCGCAGTTTGGCTTCATCGTTATCCACGCAAATCACGCGGTGCCCGATCTCCGCGAAGCACGCGGTGGCGACCAGACCCACGTATCCTGAACCGACGACGGCGATGGAAATGCCCTTGCTCATAGCTTCTCTGAATGCTCCTGGATATCAGGGGGACATTGCTGTCTGCCCGGGAAAAATTACCTTACCCCTGTTTATGCTGCATCATCCTACCATGCTGCCAATAGGCGGGATGTGACTCCTAAGTAGTAGTTTGAACCTGATTTTGTACGGACCTGAGGCATACCGAGCGGAGGTCGAGGTTGTTCAAATTGCAGGCCGCGGGCGGTCGTCCCGGGCCTGATTTACAATGCTTTTGTGATCGCTCTGGCCCGCGCCGCAATGGCCCTTTGCACCTGGCTCTTCTTCATTGGGATTGCCGGGTCGCTCCTGGTTATCTTCATTAGTTTCTTTGAAGACCTGAACGAACTTGTCGGCAAAGACTAGTCGCGGAGTTTCGGACGTGGCTTCGACCGTCAAGACTCCCATTGAAGGTTCGGCGCGCACCTTCCGCTCTTCGCTTCCACTCTCGATCCTGCCCGGTCTGGTCTCGGCCGTTCTGCTCGACTTTTGCTTTCCTGTTGGGGGACCGATGCCGCAGTGGCGCGGGCTCCTGGCGTGGATCGCGCTTGTACCGCTGCTGTATGGGCTGCTGAACGAACGGGTGGCGATCCATCCGCGGTATCTGCGGCGCGTTGCGCTCGCTGGATATATTTGTGGGGTTCTGTGGTACGTCCTGAACTGCTGCTGGATTTACCAGACGATGCTCTATTACGGGCATGTGCCGTCTCCCGGGGCGGCCGGGATTCTGCTGTTATTCAGCCTTGTGCTGGGGCTTTACTTCGGACTGTTTGGACTGGGGCTGGCTTTTTTCCGGAAGCGGTTTGGGTTGAGCGCGGCGCTGATTCTGGCTCCGTTTTTGTGGACTGGGCTGGAACTGGCGGCGGCGCGGATCACCAGCGTCCCGTGGGATCAGCTGGGGTATTCGCAGGTTGACAGCCTCTGGATTACCCAACTCGCGCCCGTCACCGGGGTCTACGGTATTTCCTTCGTGCTGGTTTTTGCAAACGCGGTCTTTGTCGCGGTTTGGATTACCCGGCCACGCGCCAGCCGAGGGATCCGGATCACTGTCTCGATCCTGAGTCTGGGCATCCTCGGTGCATTCGTGCTCTGGAACTCGCCAGGGCCCGCACCTACATCCGATTATGCCGTCCTTCTCCAGCCCAATATCGACGTCGAGCCTCCGGATAACTGGAAGGGCCCCGAATGGCAGGGAAATGTCAGCTGGCTGACCGATGCGGCTCGCCAAACCTGCACTCCGGCTTTCAACGGCATGCCCGTGTCTGACGCGCCGCCACCAATTCAGAACTGCCCGGTGAACACGCCACCACCCGGCATGGTGCTGTGGCCCGAGGTCGGCTCCTGGATGCGGTCGGATGACCCGCGCACCCTGGCCCTGTTGCGCTCAGTCGCAACCAGCGCCAATGCTCCGTTTATCGCCGGGATGGTCGGCGAAGATCCGGCCGGCATTTACAACTCCGCCGTCCTGGTCGACGCGAAGGGCTCAGTTGCCGGGCGTTACGACAAGATCCACCTCGTCCCCTTTGGCGAATACGTTCCCTACCGCAATCTTTTTTTCTTCGCTGACCACCTGACGCGACAGGTGGGCGACTTCACACGCGGCCGCAACCGGCCGGTCTTCCGGACCGGCGGGCATACCTTCGGTGTCTTCATCTGCTACGAATCGGTGTTCGCCGATGAGGTGCGTTTGTTTGCAAAGTACGGCGCGCAGGTGCTGGTGAATATTTCGGACGACGGGTGGTACGGGGACACGAGCGCTCCGTGGCAGCATCTGAACATGGCGCGGATGCGGGCGATTGAAAATGACCGATGGATTCTGCGCGACACCAACAACGGCGTGACGACGGTTATCGATCCGAAGGGGCGCGTGACGCTGTCCGCGCCGCGGCACACGCTGGCTTCGCTCGTGGCTCGTTATGGATACCGGTCGGACCTGACTTTCTACACGCGGTACGGGGATGTTTTTGCGTACTTCTGCTGCGTCGTTTCCGGGGTGGCCATCATCTCAGGGATGTTGTTCAGGAGACGTCCCGATGAGCGAACCCCGTCCTCCATTTCCGCCGTTTAATCTCGAAACCGCAACGCAGAAGGTCCGGATGGCCGAGGATGCGTGGAACACGCGCGATCCGGAGCGGGTTGCGCTTGCCTATACAGAGGACAGCCGATGGCGGAACCGGGCCGAGTTTTTCTCAGGGAGGGCTTTGATCGTCGAGTTTCTGCGGCGGAAATGGGCTCGGGAGCTGGATTACCGGCTGATCAAGGAGTTGTGGGGGTTTCGCGAGAACCGGATGGCGGTTCGGTTCAAGTATGAATTTCATGACGACTCCGGCAACTGGTTTCGCGCCCACGGCAATGAGCTGTGGGAGTTCGACGAGAACGGGCTGATGCGGCGGCGCGAGGCGAGCATCAATGAGGCGCCGATTCGCGAATCCGACCGCAAATTCCAGTGGCCGCTCGGCAAGCGGCCGGTGGATCACCCTGGGTTGACGGAGCTGGGGATGTGAGAGCACCCAAGCAGCGGTCAGCTAAGGTCCGGTCAGCTAAGGTCCGGTCAGCCATGCTCCGATGTGTTGCAGACACGGTTCGGGAGCCTGCCCGGCGAGCCGCGTTTCTCCGCTGGCGTTTCAATGCTGGGCGCTTTTGGCTGACCGCTTCCTGGCTGACCGCTTCTTCGCTGCCCGCTTTTTAGCTAGACTTAAGTGATGCTCTCCGATCTTGAATTCGCCTACGCTCCCGTCCGCGAAAAAGTGCGCGGTCTGCGGGAGTATCTTTGACGCCCCTCGTCTCCGCACCGAACTAGCTGCCATCGAACAAAAGCTCTCCGACCCAGCGCTGTGGTCGAACCCCGCGCTGTCGCAGCCGATCATGCGCGATCGGAAACGCATCGAAGGGCAGCTGGCCGACGATCAGGAACTCGAGCGCCGCACGGGCGACATCGAGGCGTACTTCGAGCTGGCGCGCGAGGGGGAGGCCGTCGAGCCCGACCTGGAGCGCGAGATCGGTTCGCTTCGCGACCACGTAGACAAGCTGGAGTTCCGGACCATGCTCTCCGGAGAGACCGATCCGCTCAACGCCATCGTTACGGTCCACCCAGGCGCGGGCGGAACCGAATCGCAGGACTGGGCCGAGATGCTGATGCGCATGTATCTGCGCTGGGCGGAGCAGCAGGGCTTCCGCACCGAGATGAACGACTATCAGGATGGCGAAGAGGCGGGCATCAAGTCAGCTACGTTCACGATCACCGGCGAGTACGCATTCGGCCTGCTGGGCGGCGAAACGGGCGTGCATCGGCTGGTGCGCATTTCGCCGTTCGATCAGGCGAAGCGGCGGCATACTTCGTTCGCGTCGGTATTCGTATCGCCCGAGATCGACGATTCGATTGAGATCGACATCAAGCCGGATGAGATTCGGACGGATACATACCGGTCGGGCGGCAAGGGCGGCCAGCATGTGAACACGACCGATTCCGCTGTTCGCATCACTCATATTCCGACGAACATTGTGGTTCAGTGCCAGAACGAGCGGTCGCAGCATAAGAACCGCGAAAAGGCCATGAAGATGCTGCGCTCGCGGCTCTACGAGTACGAGCTCGAGAAGAAGCAGGCGGCGACGCGGAAGATCGAGGATTCAAAGCTCGACATTAATTTCGGGTCGCAAATCCGGTCGTATGTGCTGCAGCCTTACCGCATCGCCAAGGACCACCGGACAAAGGTGGAGGTGGGCGACGTGGATAAGGTGCTGGACGGTTATTTGGAGCCGTTCATCCGCGGCTATCTGCTGATGAAGCGGCAGGGCGGCGTTCCGGTGGTTGCGGCGGCGGACGACGATCTGGAGTAGGACCGGCGATTGCCGGACTGGCTACGCGTGCACAGTTCGGGCCTGCTTCTTGTCCCTGTACATGGCGGAATCGGCGTCGGCGATGAGCTGTTCGACGGTGACCCCGGTATGCCACTCGGCTACTCCGACTGAAGCGTCCATGACAACCTCGACCGACTTGCGGTGGGCGCCGGTGGTGACGGTGTATTTGCCGAAAACCCATTCGCGAATCCGGCCAACGTGGAATGAGGCGTTGGCCGCGTCGCAAAGCAGGAGCACGATGAACTCATCGCCGCCCCAGCGCCCAACCAGGTCGCCGGAGCGGGTGTTCATTTGCAGCTCTTTGGCGAACTGGCGGAGCAGGTCGTCGCCCGCGAGGTGGCCGTGTTTGTCGTTGACCTGCTTGAAGTCGTTGAGGTCGAGCATGACGACACAAAAGTTTTTGCGCTGCTCGATGTTCCAGTGGATGCGCTCTTCGAGGCTGCGCCGGTTGGCGACGCCGGTCAGCTCATCTTTGAGGACCAGGCTTTCGACTGCTTTGAGGCGGCTCTGGAAGGTGGAGACCTCGGCCTGGAGGTGAGCGACGAGTTCCTGGCTGTCGCGGGTCATCTGATCGACGTTGTTCTTCAGTTCGGTGACGCGCTGCACGAGCGAGGAGCGAATCTGGGTGAGGTCGTCGAGGTTGCCGATTTTCTCAAGGCGGGCGGTGAGGTCTTTGAACTGGCCGGTGTAGCTCTGATTGCGGTCGCCGACGGCTTCGGCGGTGTGCGCCAGGGCGATGAGCAGTTCCTTCACCTCGTCGGATTTGGCCTTGAGGTGTTCGGCGGTCCGAGCTCCCCATTCCTGGAGCTGGATTTCCACCTGTGACTGAGCCCATCGGATGGATTCGTCGGTGGGATTGAAAGCGAGGCGGTGCTCGAGGCCCTGCAGTCCGGTTTGCAGGTCGAGACCGAGCGAAGGACAGCCGACAACAGCGTTTCGACCCATGGCGAGCAGGGCGGCGCGATAGGATTCCATGGCTGCGGCGAACAGCGGTTCCTGGGCGGCACCGAGTTTGGGCGTGGACGGCCGATCATCGAGATCGAGGTACTTCTTGAGGGAAATCACCTTGCGTTTCCTCTTCCTGTTTTTTTTCGCGATGGGGCCCACGTGCGGAGACGAGATGCGTCGGCTCTAACGGCACTTTGGGGAGGAAAGTTTAACGCTCCGGCGGATTCGGGGAGATTATTCGAAGTTTTCGGAGACTGGGCTTTGGCTTCATAGGTTTACGGGCCAAAGTGTTGGGCAGGGAGAAAATGAGGGGTGGGGTCAGGCGCGGTGGGTTACGTCCATCTCGCTGAGGCGGAGAACCAGGCACTTGGCAGCGCCTCCCGCCTTCAGAAATTCGGTGAGGTCCACCTGGATAGTCTGGAAGCCCCTCGCTTCGAGCCGGGCGCACAGTTCTTTGCTGACGGTATTCAGCAGGATGGTTCGGCCCACATTGACAGCGTTGCAGGCAAACTGCAGGGCATCTACTTCGGAGACGCTGATCCTTTTCGAGCGGCTGTAGCGGGCTTCGATTTTCCGCTGCGATTCGTCGTCAAAAGCGGCGGGGAAGTACATCGCATCGCCGTTGGAGAGGGGACAGAAGCAGGTATCGAGGTGATAGAAGCGGGGGTCGATCAGGCGCAGGGAGACGACCTCGACGTCCCACAGGCCGGTGAGGTGGCGATGGCTGTCCTGGCGGGTGCGGGGGCCGTGGCCGGCCCAGAGACGCGCGCCGTTGGCCTCGAAAAGGGCGTCGCCTTCCCCTTCGAAAGGTGTGACGCGCGGGATGTCGCACACGGCGAAACCGGACTCGTGGAACCAGCGGCGGAAGTGTGGCTCTTCGCCCTGGCGTTCGGGATGATGAAAGCTGCTGAGGGCGACGATGCCGTCGCGGACGAGGCCGGCGTTGGCGGTGAAGACCATATCCGGGGAACCGGGCTGGGGGTCGACCAGCAGGACCTGGGCGATCTGCCGGAGGGCGGAGTGCAGCCGATTCCACTGCTGGGCGGCGCGCTCGCGCGAGGAGCGGTGGACATTGCCAGCCATCCATGGGTTGATGACGTAGTTAACGTCATAGTGAGTGGGCGGACACATGAGGAATGTCGGCTGGGAGCTGAAATCCGTGGCTGCGAGGCCGGAACGGACCGGCGCCAGGCTGGTTTCGATGGGGCCCGCCAGGCTGGGTTCGGGGCTGTTATGGGGATTGGTATTGAGGGTTCCCATGTCCGAGTGTGCTCCGGTTCCGGCGTTGAGTCCATAACCCGGAGGGTGAAACCAGGGTTACTCGGGCGGGGGTTACTCAGAGGTTACCGTGGTGGCAGACCTGAATCGAACCTTCGAGGAAGCCCTGGGCGGGAAGTTGGCCGGGGGCGATTTCCCAAAAACACTGAGGTTTGTCTAAGCTTGGAGGGTCCTCGAACCGCAGTTCCCTCACAACCCGAAAGGATCAGCATGAAACTTGCAGCCGTCATTCCCGTCCTCCTCGCGCCCGTTCTTATTGCTGTGGCCGCGCCTTTGGCCCTGGGCCAAACTTCCACCTGGAAATCCGACCCGAACCACAGCGAGGTGGATTTCACAATCAAACACATGACCGTCTCGAACATTCGGGGGCGGTTTGGCACAGTCGATGCGACGCTGCT
>Ga0181531_10002612_pt1 | contig 11233 bp, 9 predicted proteins | sample PEATcosm2014_Bin_38_FD_119743 | JGI IMG/M metagenome (GOLD analysis project Ga0181531, IMG submission 119743) | Peatland microbial communities from MTU Mesocosm Facility, Houghton, MI, USA - PEATcosm2014_Bin11_10_metaG | ecosystem: Environmental > Terrestrial > Soil > Wetlands > Peat | place... | reverse complement strand
TGATCACCGGAACCGCCACCGGCTGCGGCCCGACGACCTGGAAATAGTAACCCATCGAGGTCTCACCGCTGGCCTTGCCGTGGCCGGTCGTGGTGCCTGTCGAGGAAAGGGTGGGTTCCGGCATGATGGTGATCGATTCGGTGGACGTGGCACTGCCCGCCATTTTCGATAATGAAACCGTAATCGTGGTGGGTTTGTGGGTGAGGCGCTGATGCGGCACGCGCCCGACCTGGGCGGTGGCGAGTTCGCCGTACGTCGCGCGCTGAACGGTGACGGCCGCGCTGGGGCTGGCGGCGGCGGTTGCGAGGATGGCGAGGCAGGCGGCGCGCATGGCGCGTTTTGGCGTGACAAAATCGGCCATCGCGAAGGCTCCGATAAAGTCGGCATCAAACGATGCGCCCGCGGCACCGCAGGGTCAAGATGGCGGCAGTTAGATCGTCGAAACTCATTGGAAAATGAAATGGGGTCTGGGGCCTACGGCCCCAGCGGGGGTGCAGGGGGCAGAGCCCCCTGGCCTGCTTCCTTGTTACCAAATCCAGCAGCGACCCGGGTGCACGCCTCCGGCGGGCCCAACGTGGGCGGGGCTACAGGCGCAGCCCGCCGTGCAGAGCGCGAAGCCGGCAAGCAGAACGAATGCGATGGTACGTTTCATGATCAAGAACTCCTTATGCGCCCCTGATCGCAGACCATTGTAACTATTTGACGGCGCTTCGGGTTGCGGCATGTAACAGCGGCGGGGCGTGGACTCGGTGCACGGCCTCATTCTAAACGGGCCGCCCCCCGCCCTGCCCTGTTGCACGCCGATGGAACCGACATGCCGCGCCGAGCCTTGCGCCTGCCCCTGCTGACAATGTTCGCCGCGGCGCCGTGTTTTGCTCACGCGATCCTGGTGGACAGCACGCCGGCGCCGAATGCCCACCTGCCGGCCGGCCCGCTCGCGATCCGGTTTCGCTATAACAGCCGCATCGACACCGCGCGCTCCAAGCTCACGCTGAGCGGCCCGGACGGCACCGAGACGCGGCTGGCGATCGAGGATGCCGACGCGCCGGCGCTGCTCTCGGCGCGCGCCACGGTGGGCCCGGGCGGCTATACGCTGCGCTGGCAGGTCTTGGCCGTCGACGGCCACATTACCCGTGGCACGGTGCCGTTCAGCGTGGATGCGCCGGCGAAATGACGCTGCTGGTCGATCTGTTCGGCTATTTCGCCATTATCCTGCATGGGCTGGCGATCGTGAGCCAATCGATGGCGCTCGGCGGCACGTTTTTCCTGGTGCTGGCGGCGCGTCCGTTCGCGGCTTCGCTGGGGCCGGAGATTGTTCGCCGCACCGCGCGCATCGCTTCGCTCAGTGCGGTGGGCGTCGTGCTTGTCGAGGTGTTGGTGATCGCGTTGCAGGGCGCGGTGCTGACGACGACGTTGGATATATCGGTGGCGGCGGCGCTCGGCGCCGATTTCGCCGTTGCCGGCATGCTGAAGGCCGCCGCGGCCGTGCTGCTGGCGGTGCTGCTGTGGCGTGGCGCCGGTGCAATTCCGTTGCTGGTCACCTGCTTCCTGGTGCTCGCGGCGGCGACGCTGACCACGCATGCCCATGCGCGGCTGGACGACAATGCTGTGCTGCTGGCGGTGGAGTTCCTGCACCAGCTTGGCGCGGCGGTGTGGATCGGCGGCATTCCGTGTTTCGTGATGGCGCTGGCGCGCCTGCGCGATGGCGGGGCGCTGCGCGATATCGGCGGGCGGTTCAGCCGGATGTCGATGGCGGGTGTCGCCTGCATCCTGGCCAGCGGCGTGGTGATGAGTTTTTTCTACATCGGCAGTTGGCAGGCGTTCTACGGCACCGCTTACGGCGTGATGGTCGGCGCGAAGATCGCCATGTTCCTGATGCTGCTGGCGCTCGGGTTCGGCAATTTCCTGGTGACGGAGCGGCTGCGGCGCGATCCGGGGGCGTCGGTGCTGCGGCTGCGGCGGTTTGCCGAGGTGGAAATCGGCATCGGGTTTACCCTGTTCTTCACCGCGGCCAGCCTTACCTCGGTGCCGCCCGGGGTGGACCTCACCGCCGACCGCGCGAGCTGGGCCGAGGTGGTGGCGCGCGACTTTTCCCCCCAGGCACCGCGGCTGCATTCGCCCGATCATGATTTGCTCGGCATCCCGGCGCTGCAGATCGAATTGGACAAGCAGGCCGCGGCACGCGCGGCGCTGCCGCGGGCGGCCTTCGTCGAAGGGTCCGGCGACCTGCCGCCGCGCAATGCCGCGGACATCGCCTGGTCCGAGTACAACCATAACTGGTCGGGCATTTTTGTGCTCGCCATTGGGATTCTGGCGACGCTTAACCAGGCTGGGGCGCGCTGGGCGCGGCACTGGCCGCTGGTGTTTTTCGGGCTGGCTGGGTTTCTGTTAATCCGTTCGGACCCGGAAGTGTGGCCGCTCGGGAAGATCGGGCTGATCGAGAGCCTGCGCGACGTGGAGGTGGCGCAGCATCGCGTGTTCTCGCTGCTGCCGGCGCTGTTCGGGGCGTTCGAGTGGCGGGTGCGCACCGGGCGGGTGAGGGATCCGCGCGCGGCCTACGTGTTCCCGATCGTGTGCGCCGCGGGGGGCGCGCTGCTGCTGACCCACACGCACGCGATCGCCAACGTGAAGGACCAGCTGCTGATCGAGTGGACGCACACGCCGCTGGCACTCGCCGCGATTACCGCCGGGTGGGCTCGCTGGCTGGAGCTGCGGCTGCCGGGTCCGGTCGCGCGTGTGGCGGCCTGGGTGTGGCCGGCGTGCTTTGTAGTGATTGGGCTTTTGTTGCTGTTTTATCGAGAGGCGTGAGGGAAGTGGAAGGCCAGGGCTCTGCCCTGGACCCGCTGGGGCCGGAGGCCCCAGACCCCATTTAGCGCTGCGCGGCCTTTCCTTGTCTTCTGGGCGAAGCCTGTACCTGGAATAGGTTTTTGGCTTCGCCGTTTCCGCAACGATTCTTAATTAATGGGGTCGGGGGCCTCCGGCCCCGTCGTGCGCAGCACGCCTCCGGCATGACGGGTCCAGGGCTGAACTCTGGTCGTCCCTGATGTGTTAGTCGTTCCCCAGGTTGCCATAACCGTGCTTGCGCTTTATACCGGGATGCGGTATGAGCGTCCTTGATCGCGTCGTTCGGCGACCGGGAGACAGAGGCGCTGTTCCGCGACAATTTCGTGCGGGCATTCCAGGCAGTCGCGCGACCGGCGCGGCGGAAGCTGGTTATGCTGGACGCGGCAGGCCGACTGGAGGATTTGCTCGTGCCGCCAGCCAACCGGCTGGAGGCGCTCCGCGGTGACCTGAAGGGTTTTCACTCGATACGAGTGAATGATCAGTGGCGGTTCGTATTCCGGTGGGTGGCGGGACAGGCTCACGAGGTAAGGCTGATGGACTATCATTGAAGGAGCATGGCATGACCGCGGTGGAACCTGTGACGCCCGGTGAGATACTGGCGGAGGAGTTTTTGACGGGGTATGGGCTTTCGCAGAACGCATTGGCGCGCGCGATCGGCATTTCGCCGAACCGGATTACGGAAATCGTCAACAACCGGCGGCGGATCACGGCGGATACGGCGCTGCGGCTTTCGCTGTTCTTCGGCAACAGTGCGGAATTCTGGATGAATTTGCAGACGCAGTATGATTTGAAAATGGCTCGGAGGGCGCTGGGGCCGGACGAAGTGGCGAAGATCGGCCGCGCGGCGTAAACAAATGAATGGGGTCTGGGGCCTCCGGCCCCAGCGGGTCCAGGGCAGAGCCCTGGCCTTTCTTAAGCTTGCTTCAACTCAATGAGGGACCGCCTGATCTTACGCCCGCGGTTGATTTTGTCCTCGATATAGGCGGCATCGCCCCAGCGCACAGCGCGGGCCATGGCTTGGGCGTCCTCGGTGAAGCGGGCGAGCATCTCGAGCAGGGCTTCGCGGTTATTTAGGAAAACATCGCGCCACATGACCGGGTCGCTGGCGGCGATGCGGGTGAAATCGCGAAAGCCGGTGGCGGCGAATTGCAGCACTTCCTGGCGGGTTTCGCCTTCCAGGTCGTCCGCGGTGCCGCAGATGGTGAAGGCGAGCAGATGCGGCAGGTGGCTCACGATCGCCAGGGTGCGGTCGTGGTGCGCCGGTTCCATGATGGAGACCATGCTGCCCAGGCGGCGCCAAAAGGCTTCCATTCTGGCGATGCTGGGTTCGTCGGTACCCGGCGGGGGTGTGAGCAGGCACCAGCGGCCTTCGAACAGTTCGGCGAAGCCGGCGTCGGGGCCGGAATGTTCGGTGCCGGCGAGCGGGTGGGCAGGCACGAAATGAACGCCCGGGGGGACCAGGGGGCCGACGTCGCGGATAACGCTTTGCTTGGTGGAGCCGACATCGGAGAGGATGGCGCCGGGTTTGAGGTTCGGGGCGATGGCGGCGGCGAGTTCGGCGTAGACGCCGACCGGGGCGCAGAGGATGACACAATCGGCACCGGCGACGGCGGTGGCGGCGTCCGGCTCGATGCGATCGGCGATGCCGAGTTCGCCGACGCGGGCGAGTGTGCGGGCTGATTTGGCGTGGGCGACGATTTCGCCGGCGAGGTTTTCGCGGCGCGCGGCGCGGGCGATGGAGCTGCCGATTAGGCCCATGCCGAGCAGGGCCAGGCGCTGGAATAGGGGTTCATCCATGGCGGGCGGCCTGGAATGCGCGTAGCGCCGCGATCAGTTGGTCGTTTTCCTCGGCTAGGCCGACGGTGATGCGCAGGCAGTGCGGCAGGCCGTAGCCGCCGACGCGGCGCACGATCAGGCCGTGCGCGCGCAAATGCGCGTCGGCGGCTTCCGCGGTGGCCGTATCGGTAAAATCGGCGAGCACGAAATTCGCCTCGCTGGGGTGCACGCGGATTCCCGCATCGGTCAGGGCGGCGGTGATGCGGGCGCGTTCGGCGCTGTTGTGGGCGCGGGATTTTTCCACCCAGCCGGGCTCGGCGAGGGCGGCAATGCCGGCATCGTGCGCCGGCTGCGACACGTTGAACGGGCCGCGGACGCGATGCAGCAGATCGACGACCGCGGCCGGCGCGTAGGCCCAGCCGAGGCGCAGGCCGCCGAGGCCGAACATTTTGGAAAATGTCCTGGTCATGACGGTGTTGTCGCCGGCGTCGACCAGCGCCGTGCCGGGGTCGTAATCGGGGCGGTCGATATATTCGGCGTAGGCGGCATCGAGCACCAACAGCACGTGCGGCGGCAAGCCGGCGCGCAGGCGGGCGGTTTCGCTGGAGGGAATGAACGTGCCGGTGGGATTGTTGGGGTTGGCGATGAACACCATGCGCGTCGCCGGGGTGACGGCGGCGAGGATGGCGTCGACGTTGGCGGTGAGATCCCGTTCCGGCACCTTGACGATCGTGCAGCCGGCGATGCGGCCGGCGATGGCGTAGATCGAAAACCCGTGCTCCGTCATGATCAGTTCGGTGCCGGCGCCGCCGAAAATATGGCAGAGCAGATAGATCAGGTCGTCGGAGCCGGCGCCGCAGACGATTTTTTCGGCGTCGAGACCAAAACGCGCGCCGATCGCCTGGCGCAGGTGGGCGGCGGCGCCATCTGGGTAGCGATGCGCATGGGCGGCGTTTTCCAGCGCGCGCAGCGCGCCGGGCGGTGGCCCGAAGGCGCCCTCGTTCGACGAGAGTTTGATCACCCGGCCGGTGCCCGGCAGTTTGGAAACGCCGGGCACGTAGGGCTCGATGCCGAGGATTTCCGGGCGGGGACGCAGCGTCATGCTCGGCTTGTTCGCTTTCTTTGCATCAATTTGTTCAGCAGCGCCGATGTAAGGGCGGGGCTTCATCGGCGAATGCCAGCGGCTACGCAAGCCGCGCGGCGCGCCAGGAGGGCTTCGCTTCATGCAAGGCGGTGCGCAGGCAAGCCGGCGCCCGGCGCGCGCCCGCCGCGTCAAGCACGATGCCGGGCGGCGCGACGACATTTCGTGGATGTCGCTGATCCGCACGGCGCGGGTGCCGTTCGCGTTCCAGGCGCTGGTGGCGGCCGGGCTGCTGCTGCCGGCGCAAATGCGCGACATGCTGGCGGCGCTGGCGGAGACTCCGGCGTGGCGGCCGTGGGCAGCGTTCCCGGCCAGCATGGCGGTGTTCGGCTTCCTGAGCTGGTATTGGGCGCGGGCGACGCTCTCCGCGCGGTTCGATTTGCCGGATACGCGGCATGCCTGGGACGAGGCGGTGGCGCTGGGGCGGCAGGGCGAGCGGCCGTTCGTGCGCGAGGCGCCGCTGCACATCGTGCCGCAGGCGCCGATCCCGCTTGCCGGCATCACCGGGCTGCTGCTGGCGCTGCAAAGCGGCGCGCTGGGGCTGGGCGTCGCCACACTGATCAGCCTGCTGGCGCTGTGGTTCCTGGTGGACCGGCGCCGGCGCATGCGCGACTGGGTGCGCCGCCGGTTCATGCCGGGCCGGGTTTTTCTGGACGTGAAACTGCCGCATGAAATGGTGCGGTTGCGCAGCACCTACAGCCTGCGCATCTGGCTGCGGCGCGCACCGTTCCGTTTCTACAAGGTGCTGCAGCGCGCGCCGGGCGGGGTGTGGCCGGCCTCCGCGCTGCTGGGATTGAGCGTGGCCGTGTTCAGCGTAACCGCGGCCGCGAGCTGCTTTCCCGCGGTTCGGCTCGACGATCCGCGCAACCTGATCTGGACGATCTGGCGCGGGCCGACGCCGATCCTGCTCGGCTGTGCGCTGATGCTCGGGCCGCTCTCCGCGGCATCGTTCGTGCTGGATGGGTTGCGCATGGCGGTGTGGATCCGCGGCGCGCCGGCGGGGGTGCGGCGCCCGCCGGTGATTTTCACGCTGCTGGCCGCCAGCGTGCTGATCCCTGGATTCATCGATTTGCATGCCATGCGCACGGTGCCGGGTGTCCTCCCCTTGCGGCCGACCTTGGCGCAACACTGGCAAGCCTGGCAGGCGGCCTGCGGGCCGGCTACGCGCCCGGTGGTCGTTGCGATTTCCGGCGGCGCGGCCCGGGCCGCGCTGTGGGGCGCGGCGGTGCTGGCGGAAATCGACCGCCAGGCGGCGGGGCAGGACGCGGCGATCTTTGCCGTGAGTACGGTCAGCGGCGGATCGCTCGGTGCGGCCGCCTATCTGTCGGTGCGCGCCGTATCGCCGCCGGGTGAAGCGGGCACCGCCGCCGCCTGCCAGTTGGCGCCCGGCCTGCAGGCGCGCTTCAAGACCTACGCCGAGGAACTCGGGGCGGCGGATGCGATCGGCCCGCTGCTGGCGGGCTTCGTGCTGTCAGACGTGCCGCGCAGCCTGATCGGTTGGGCGCCGGCGCTGTTGGGCGCGCCGATGCGCGGCGGCGACCGCGCCGCGGCATTGGAACGCGCCTTCGAAGCCAACGCCGCGCGCGCCGCGCACCATGCGGGACTGCGGCCGTTGCCCCTCGATACGCCCTATCTGAGCCTGGCGGGACCCGCCATGCCGCTGTGGATAGGGATCGCGACCGAACGCGACACCGGCGGGCGCGTGCTGGTGACGCAGGTACGCGGCAGCGATCGGCAGGGCACCGATCAGGACTGGCCGTTCGAGGGCGCCGCGGACCTGCTGGCCCAGCTCGGCACCGACATTCCGGCCAGCACGGCGGTGAATGCCACCGGGCGCTTCCCGTTCCTGGAACCCAGCGGCGTGACGCCAAACGGCCTGGCCCTGATCGATGGCGGCTACTACGACCAGTCGGGCATGGAAACCGCGCTGGAACTGGCCGATTGGCTACGCCGGCAAGGCGCCGCGCCGATCCTGGTCGCGGCCACCGGCAGCGGCTACGGCAACGGCCTGGGCGTGCACGGCCTGCACTCGCCGTCCGACGACATCGTGCGCTGCGGCGCCGATCAATTCCGCCCCGAACAGCCGCCTACCACGGAAACCGCGGCGGACGTGCTGGCACCCCTGGTGGGGCTCAATCATGCGCGGGCCGGGCATGTGGATGCGGTGCTGCGGCGCGCCCGTGGCACCTGGTGCGACGGCCCAACCCAGGGTTTTTTCCACTTTTATCTTGGCGCGCTCGGCGAGGAACCGGTGCCACTGAACTGGGTGCTGTCGCGCCAGATGGCGGATCACGTTTGGCTGTCCGCGGGGCACGGGGACGCGGGAAACGAAAGCGAGGATGTGTTCGTGCGGACCAATCGGCGGGAAGCGGCAAATCTCAGGAAAGCAATAGAAGAAAGTAAGGCCAGGGGCTCTGCCCCTGGACCCCGCTGGGGCCGTAGGCCCCAGACCCCAATTTCTTTAGGGCAGTAGCGGTTGCGGGGGGCCGATGGCGCGCATAGACAGCGCTCGCCATGGATCAGCCGCCACCGTTGCCGGATATCGAGCATGATGTCGCCAGTTTCCCGCGTGGCCTGACACTGGAGTGCGGGCAGACGCTGGCGCCGATCGATATCGCCTATCGCACCTATGGCAGCCTCAACGCCGCGCGCGGCAACGCCATCCTGGTGTGCCATGCGCTGACCGGCGACCAGTATGTCGCGGAGCGCCATCCGGTGACCGACAAACCGGGCTGGTGGGAGAACGCGGTGGGGCCGGGCCGCCCAATCGATACCGACCGGTTCTGCGTGATTTGCAGCAACGTTCTTGGCGGCTGCATGGGCTCGACCGGGCCTGCGTCGCCACGCGCGGACGGCGTGCCGTGGGGCACCGATTTTCCACCCATTACGATCGCGGACATGGTGCGGGCGCAGGCGATGCTGATCGATCATCTCGGCATCGAACGGCTGTTTTGCGTGATCGGCGGGTCGATGGGCGGCATGCAGGTGCTGCAATGGGCGGCGAGTTTTCCCGAACGCGTGTTCGCCGCGGTGCCGATTGCGACGGCGGCGCATCATTCGGCGCAGAATATCGCGTTCAACGAAGTCAGCCGGCAGGCGATCGCGGCCGATCCGGATTTTCTCGGCGGGCGCTATTGGGAGGCGGGACGGGTGCCGGCGCGGGGGCTCGCGGTGGCGCGGATGATGGCGCACATCACGTATTTGTCGGAGGCGGCGCTGCAAAGAAAGTTTGGCCGGCGGCTGCGCGGCGCCGACCAGGCGGCGACGATGTTCGATGATATTTTCGAGGTCGAGAGCTATTTGCGGCATCAGGGCAGCAGCTTTGTGCGGCGTTTCGATGCGAATTCGTATTTGACTGTCACGCGGGCGATGGATTGGTTCGATCTGGCGGCGGATCATGAGGGCGATTTGACGCGCGCGTTCGCGGGGTCGCGGACGAGGTTTTGCCTGGTATCGTTTTCGTCGGACTGGCTGTTTCCGACGGCGCAGTCGCGCGCTGTCGCGCGGGCGCTGAACCGCGCGGCGGCGAACGTGAGTTTCGTGGAGATCGAGAGCGACAAAGGCCACGATGCGTTTCTGCTGGACGAGCCGGACTTCTATCGAACTTTGGCTGGTTTTTTGAGCGGGTGCGCCGAACATGCCGGGTTATCTTAAATTAAATGGGGTCTGGGGCCGTCACGCCTTGGCGTGCTTCGCACGACGGCCCCAGTCGGGGTCCAGGGGGCAAAGCCCCTTGGCCTTTTTCCCATGCGCGTAGATTTACGTTTTATTGCTGAGATGATATCCCCCGGCACCCGCGTGCTGGACATAGGCAGCGGCGACGGCTCGCTGATCGAGCATTTGTTTCGAACGCGCGGGTGCGACGCGCGCGGCATCGAGATCGACATGGCGGAGGTGACGCGCGCGGTGGCACATGGGTTGCCGGTGATGCAGGGTGACGCGGACAGCGATCTTTCGCAGTATCCGGATGGCGCGTTCGATTATGTGGTGTTGAGCCGCACGCTGCAGGCGGTGGAGCGGCCGCGCGAGGTGCTGCGGCAGATGCTCAGGATCGGCACGCGGGCGCTGGTGAGTTTTCCGAATTTCGGGCATTGGCAGGTGCGCTGGCGGCTGGTCAGCACGGGGCGGATGCCGATGACGCGCACCTGGGGGCGACCGTGGTATGAGACGCCGAATATTCACCCGTGCACGGTGCTGGATTTTTGTGCGCTGTGCGAACAGGAGGGGTATCGGGTGGAAAGGTGGCTGGCGATCGACGAGGCGGGGCGGAAGAGTCCGTGGCGGCGGTCGCTGTGGCTGGCGAACATTTTTGGCGAGCAGGCGTTGTTTTTGTTACGTAAGGCTTAGGATAAGGAAGGCCAGGGCTCTGCCCTGGACCCGTCACGCCGGAGGCGTGCTGCGCACGACGGGGCCGGAGGCCCCAGACTCCCATCAGCGCTGCGCGGCTCTTCCTTAATTCGCGGCGAAGCCAATAAATGACTGGTTTTTTGGCTTCGCCGTTGCTCCCATCGATTCTTGATGAATCGGGGTCTGGGGCCTCCGGCCCCAGCGGGGGTCCAGGGGCGGAGCCCCGGCCTTCCTGGGAGAGTCGATCACTGCGCGGGTTGGTGTTAATCTCTAGGCGGATTGGTACCAGTGTTCCGAGCGGTTCATCTTGCGGCTTTCTTCCGGCGTGAAAATGGTGGGCTGAAGCCCACCCTACGGCGGGAACTGGGGCCGTAGACTCCGGACTTTGGCCGCGGAGGCCGCCCGCCCCGAGGTGGGGCGGGCGGCGGCCGGTGCTGTTGTCAGCGGCCGGTGACGAGCGCGCAGTTGGTGGTGTCGCCGATGTCGGTGTTCCAGTGGTTCTTGTTCGCGAGGATGTTCTTCTTGATCACGGTCAGGAACTTGGCGGCGCCGCTGTTGGCGACCGAGACGAGGCCGTTTTCGGTCTGGATCGTGGTGTACGTGCCTTTCTCGTAATGGACGGTCAGCCAGGCTTTTATCGCCTTGAGAATGGCCGGGTCGGCATAGCACTGCGCGAGGTCGAGCGTGGTGTAGCCGACCATCGGGTAGCCCGCACTGGTTTTCTGGATGACCGGAACCCACAGCGCCGGGTTGGCGCCCTGCGTCGCGTTGGTGGGCGGCGTCAGGTTGGTGCCCTGGCTCGCATTTTTCAGGCCCGTCTCGATATTCTTCGTGGTGGGCGTGTAGGCCTTGGCACCGTTGTAAATCGCGGCCACCAGCAGCGGGCTGTGCTCGCCGTTGGAGAGCAGCGACTCCGACTCCGGATCGAGCGAGGTCCAGTCCGGTGTGACATAGCCGATCGCCTGCGGCACCGGCCCGTTGGATAGCCCGGCCATGTAGTTGGCGATGCCCTCGCTCAGGGTTTCCGGCACCGCGTTCGGAATGACCGTGGCGATGCCGCCAAGCGCGGTGAACAGGCTGGCGAAGGTGGTCACCGCCGAGAACGTGACGCCGGCGTTGGTATTG
>Ga0181531_10002611_pt1 | contig 11235 bp, 9 predicted proteins | sample PEATcosm2014_Bin_38_FD_119743 | JGI IMG/M metagenome (GOLD analysis project Ga0181531, IMG submission 119743) | Peatland microbial communities from MTU Mesocosm Facility, Houghton, MI, USA - PEATcosm2014_Bin11_10_metaG | ecosystem: Environmental > Terrestrial > Soil > Wetlands > Peat | place... | reverse complement strand
ATCGGAGCGTGATCGGAGCGTGGTGACGTGCTTCAAATGACGGCAAACGCAAGTGGTATCCGTCCCACGCTCAACGAATTTGGAGAAGCATGCAGTATTCCCCTTTCTTTCGCTGGCTGGGCCGGTAAACCTTGCAGTGTAATCTTGTGTTGTCACCAAACCGAACAAATGCCGGAGGACCAGCGTAACCGACTGGGCCGACTATGCCTGAAATACCTGTAAAGCAGGACCTGGGAGGGCTGCGCATCGAGGCTCACAAGCGCGGCTCTCGAAACGCCGGAAAGCTCATCGCGATTGTTTTTTCCGTGCTGGCCGCCTCGCTGCTGATCGTGGGCGGCGTCTACGCGTACGTGCATCAGACGCCGTCGGTGCAGGTCGCGACGGCGGACGCTGCGGAGACCGGGCCACAGGCGCTGCTCAATGCCAGCGGATATGTGACGCCGCAGCGGCGCGCCACGGTAGCGGCTAAGATCACGGGGCGGGTGACGGGTGTGTTTTTTACCGAAGGCATGCACGTGCACAAGGGATTTGTGCTGGCGACGCTGGACGATTCCGATGCGCGGAGGGCGCTGGCGTCCGCCGAAGCGGATCGCAATGCCGCGCAGGCCAACATTCTCGACCTGCAAGTGCAATTGAAGAACGCACAGATCGAGTTGCATCGCGCTCAGGAATTGAGGACGGCAGGGATCCAAACGCAGGAGCAACTCGATAATGCGACGATGACCGAGAACAGCCTGCGTGCAAAGATCGGGTACGCGCAGGCCCAGGTGCTGGCGGCGGATGCGCGCACGAAAGAGGCGCAACAGGCGGTGGATAATTGCGTGATCGGCGCTCCGTTCGACGGAATCATCGTTTCAAAGGATGCGCAGGTGGGAGAGATGGTGTCGCCGATTTCGGCCGGTGGGGGATTTACGCGCACGGGAATCGCGACGATCGTCGATATGGCCTCGAATGAAATCGAAGTGGACGTCAACGAAAACTACATTGCACGCGTGAAGCCGGGACAGGAGGTGACCGCCGTTCTGGACGCCTATTCGGACTGGCAGATTCCATGCCGCGTACGCACCATCATTCCCACGGCCGATCGGCAAAAGGCGACGGTCGAAGTGCGAATTGCCTTCGACAAACTGGATCCGCGCATTCTTCCCGACATGGGCGTGAAGGTCACATTCCTCGGGGAAGAGAAGCAGGCGACAAAAACGCCGGCGGCCCTCATGGTGCCGCAGAACGCGGTTCGTGACGATGGCGGGCAGAAGATCGTTTTCCTGGTAAAAGGCGATCGCGTCGAGCGCCATGCCGTGAAGGTCGGCACAACCAATGGCGCGCAAACGCAGATTCTGGCGGGGCTCACGTCCGGAGATACAGTAGTAGTAGCGGGGCCAGGCAACTTGAAAGATGGCGAGGCAGTAGCGGTCAAGCGCTAGTGCGGGCGAACCAATTCAGATGGCGGAAATCAGATGGCTGAAATGAAGGAGCGTTGATCATGGTACGCGTGGAGGGCAACGGGGCAGCCGGCAGTCTGATTCAGGTGCGCGGCCTGGATAAAACCTACCGCCGCGGCAGCGAGGACATCGACGTCCTGCAGGGGTTGAATCTGGACGTCGATAAGGGCGATTTCGTGGCCTTCATGGGGCCGAGCGGCTCGGGCAAGACCACTTTGCTTAACCTGCTGGGGGGCCTCGACGTTCCGACGCGCGGCACCATCAGCGTGGCCGGCGACGAGATCACGCACATGTCGCGCGGCAAGCTGACCGACTGGCGCGCCCGCCACGTCGGTCTCATTTTCCAGATGTACAACCTCATCCCCGTGCTGACCGCGTTCCAGAACGTCGAATTGCCCTTGCTGCTGACCAAACTTTCGAAGGCCGAGCGCCGCACGCACGTTGAAACCGCCCTTTCCGTCGTTGGTTTGGGCGAGCGCATGGGCCACTTTCCGCGCCAGCTCTCCGGCGGGCAGGAACAGCGTGTGGCCATTGCCCGGGCCATCGTCGCCGACCCCACCTTCCTGCTCTGCGACGAGCCCACGGGTGACCTGGACCGCAAAAGCGCCGATGACGTGATGGAACTGATCAAGCGGCTGGTGCAGGAGTACGGGAAGACCGTGCTGATGGTGACGCACGACCCGCTTGTCGCGCGCCAGGCCAATACCACGCTGCATCTCGACAAGGGAGTGCTGGTCGAAGCGGGAGCGCGGCAAGGTGTGGTCGCTGGAGGCGCCTCATGAAATTCGGCAGACTGATTTGGGCCAATCTGATACGCAAGAAGGCACGGCTCGTTCTGACCATCGGCTCGTTCGCAGTGGCTCTGTTTCTGTTTGCGCTGCTGGGAGTGGTGAACGATGCGTTCGGCCGCGGAGCCGATGTGGTGAGCGCGAATCGCCTTGTCACGATCAATCGCACCTCCATCATCAACACGGTTCCTTTGTCCTATCGGGATGAAATCCTGCGCATTCCCGGCGTCAGTTACATCACGCACAATAACTGGTTCGGCGGGACCTATCAGGATCCGAAGAACTTTTTCCCGCAATTTGTGATCGACCCGGAGAACCAGCGGCAGGTTTTCCCTGAGCTGATTGTTCCCGACGATCAGTGGAATACATTTCTGAAGGACCGTCAGGGCGCGATTGTTGGAGCCGACACGATGAAGCGCTTCGGCTGGAAGATCGGGGACCGTATTCCTATCACCACGACCATTTACGGGCTGGCTGGAAAACCGTTCGAGTTCAATATCGACGGGGTTTACCACGGCGCGAAGCGGGAAGATGATCAGACTCAGTTCTGGTTCCAGTGGGAATACTTCAAAGAGAGCGTACCCGACAGCGAAAAGGGCCAGGTTGGCTGGTACGTCATTCGCATCGCCAACCCCGACGACGCCCCGCGTATCGCGAAGACCATCGACAACAGCTACCTGAATTCGCCCTACGAAACGAAGACCGAGACGGAATCCGCTTTTCAACAGGGCTGGGTGAAGCAATTTGGAAACATCAAATTCCTGATTACGTCGATCGGGACGGTCGTCTTCTTCACGCTGCTGCTGGTCACCGGAAACACGATGGCCATCTCGGTGCGCGAGCGAACCAATGAGCTGGGCGTGCTCAAGGCCATCGGGTTCCCGGATCGCGCTGTCCTCGGATTCATCCTGGGCGAGTCGATGGCGATTGCGCTTGCCGGGTGTGTAGGCCTGCTGCTCGCGCTGGTCGCTATTCCGCAACTGAGCCGGGCGATGGCGGGCCTGTTGCCTCCGTTGCTGGTGACAGCCAAAACGCTGGTGTATGGTGTGATCGCCGCTCTGGTGGTGGGCTTCGCCAGCGGAATTCTTCCCGCCTGGGGCGCGATGCGCATGCGCGTGGTCACTGCGCTCCGGAGGGTCTGAGCAATGGTGGCAAAGCTCATTTTCGGTGTCGTTATCACTGCGGCGGCTATCGCTGCCCTGGTGCTCGTTCTGATCATCGTGGGCGGAATCCTTGCCGGGTTGCTGGCGCCGCTGATCGGAAACGTGCCGATCTCCTATAACTTCCGCAGTATTCGAGCGCGCTGGACCTCCACGATCGTGGCCATTCTGGGCATTGCGGGAACGGTTGGCGTATTCGTGGCGATGCTTTCGCTGGCTCACGGCTTCCGCGCCACGCTCGTGAGCTCAGGGTCGCCTGACGATGCGCTGGTGATGCGTGCCGGCTCGACCACGGAAATGATGGGCGGCATCACTCTGGATTCCGTGAAGCTGGTCCAGGATAAGCCGGGCGTGGCACGCGACGCGGCGGGGCAACCCCTGGTGACACAGGAGGTCGTCGGCGTGATTCCCATACCGCTGATCAGCACGGGCACAGACGCAAATGTCGAGGTTCGCGGGGTTTCGCCGAACGTGCTCGAAATCCGCAAATTCGTGAAGGTGGTTCAGGGGCGGATGTTCCAATCCGGGCTGGACGAGCTGGTCGTCGGCAGGAACGCGTCGAAGACGTACGAGGGCCTCACCGTCGGCAACACGGTCGACTTCGGGGGCGGGCACTGGAAGGTAGTAGGCGTGTTCGACGCGGGGGGATCGTCCTTCGATTCCGAAGTGTGGTGCGATTCGCGCATCCTGAACGAGGTGCTCAAGCGCCCGGAAAACATCTTTCAATCGGCCACTGTGCGCCTGACTTCTGCGGCGGCGTTCGACAAATTCAGGGATTCCATTACTTCTGATCCGCAATTGAATCTGGAAGTCGAGCGCGAGGTAGATTACTACGCAAAGCAATCCTCGGCCATGACATCGCTGATCACCATCCTGGGCGGCCTGGTGGCTGCCGTGATGGCGATTGGCGCGGTATTCGGCGCTCTCAACACGATGTACTCGGCGGTGGCCGAACGGGGACGGGAGATTGCCACCATGCGCGCGCTCGGCTTCTCCAGCTGGAATGTCATCCTCTCGTTCCTGTTCGAGGCGCTGCTGATCTCGTTCATCGCCGGCATTCTGGGCTGTTTGGTCGTGCTTCCGCTGAACGGCATGACCACGCAGACCATGAATTTCTCGACCTTCTCGAGCATAGCCTTCGCCTTCAGGATCACCTTCAACCTGCTCGCGATGGGTGTGGTTTTCGCGCTGGCCATGGGCGTTCTCGGCGGCTTGTTACCCGCCGTGCGCGCCGCGCTGCGACCTGTGGCCGTCTCCCTGCGCGAGTTGTAGGGAGTCTGTCACTCGCGACCATTCGACCCGCAGCAAGAAGGCGCGCAATCTATGGGATTATGGGCGCGGCATTGCCGGAGCCGACTATTGCGCGTGTTGGCGCCAGGCTACCTCCCGGTCTGTTGGACCGGACGAATCGCACCGAAAGGTAACGGGACTACTTCCCACTCAAGCCAAAAGAAGGCTTGAATGGGCCACTCCCCACGCTTGAATGGACTACTTCCCACTCAAGCCAAAAGAAGGCTTGAATGGGCCACTCCAGGGGATTCGTTCAAGGGATGATGGCGGTTTTGATGTCGCCGGCGCGGTTCATGAGGCGGCGGAAGACGCGGTTGAGTTCGGAGAGGGGGGCGCGGCTGGTGATGGTGTCGGAGCAGCGGAACTGGCCGCTGACGATGAGGTCGAAGGCCTTGCGCGCCGCAGCCGGCGTGTGGTGGAAGCTGGCGCGGAGGGTGATGTTGTTGTAGTGGAGACGATTGGTATCGAGCTCGACTTTGGTGCCTGCGGCGCAACCGCCGAAGAAGTTGACGGCGCCGCCCTTGCGGACCATGTCGACGGCCCACTGCCAGGCGAGGGGAGTGGCGACGGCTTCAATGGCAATGTCGACGCCACGGCGCTGGGGAGTGAGCGCGCGGACGGCGGCGACCGGGTCAGTATCTTTGGCAAGCTGGATGACTTCGGATGCGCCAAAGCGGGTGGCAGCGGCAACCTGCTCGTCGCGCTTGACGACGGCGATGACTTTGAGGCCGGCGAGCTGGGCGAGATGCATGAACATGAGGCCAATGGGGCCGGCGCCGATGATGGCGACGGTGTCGCCCGGCTTGGGTTCGCATTCGTCGAGGCCATGGACGACGCAGGCTAGAGCTTCAGTGAGTGCGGCGTGCTCGAACGAAATTCCCGTAGGAATGCGCAGAGTGTTTTTCGCGACGATGCGCGCGGGGATGAGGAGGAATTCCGCGTAGGCGCCATTGTTGAAGATGAGGCGGTCGCAGAGGTTTTCCTGATTGTGGCGGCAGTAGTAGCAGTCGCCGCAGGGGGCGGAGTTGAGGGCGACGACGCGATCGCCGGGGCGGAAAGCGGCGACGCCCCGACCGACCTGGTGGACGGTGCCGGCGAGCTCGTGTCCAAAGGGGATGGGGGGCTTGAGCATGCGGGCGTGATAACCGCGGCGGTAGACCTTGAGGTCGGTTCCGCAGGTGAGGGCGGCATGGACGCGCACGACGATTTCACCGGGACCGGCCTTCGGCATGGGAACCTGTTCAATACGCAGGTCCTCGCGACCGTGGAGCACGGCGGCTGTCATGTGCGCTGCCATGTCTTTATTGTCTCAAAGATGCCGTTGTTAGAAGTGGTCTCATGGATACCTTTTTGAGTCTTTTGAGAGCGTGAGCCCCGCTTCGGGGGCGGGTCTCATCCGAGATTCCGGCGAATTTCTCGGGGTATGAGACCACTTCAGGGTTGGATGAAAACCTTCATGGAGGTGGGGCAGGGATTTGAAGCGACACGGATGGCCTCGACGGAGTCTTCGAGCGAGAAGCGATGGGAGATGAGGCGAGTGAGGTCGAATCCGTTGCGATAGTCGCGGAAGACGATGTCTTCGACGTCGGGCTGGAGTTCAAACGAGGAGCTGTAGGAGCCCATGAGGGTCTTTTCGTCCATGCAGACGACGGCGGGATCGAAGGTGGCTTCGGAGTGCTGGGTTGCGGCGAAGAAGAGGACGCGGCCGCCGGGACGGGCGGCGTCCATGGCGGTGCGGATGAGGGAGTTGCCGGGCACGGCGAGGATGACGGCATCGGCTCCGCGGCCTTCGCTGGCGTGGTGGGCGGCGGCGACAACGTCTTCGCTGCTGGCGTCTATGGGATTGTCGAGTCCATACGTTGCTGCGAGGGCGTGGCGTTCGGGATAGAGGTCGGAGGTGAGGACCTTCGCGCCTGTACGGGCGGCGAGGGTGGCGAGCAGAATGCCGATGGGACCCTGGCCGATGACGAGGACGGTTTCATCGGGCTCAAGGGCGAGGTTGCGGATGGCTTTGTAGACGGTGTTGACGGGTTCGACGAAGGCGGCTTGCTCGAGGGGAATGCCGTCGGGAATTTTGATGAGGCCGCGGCCGACGATCCATGGCATGACGCGGACGTACTCGGCAAAGCCTCCGCCTGAGGGCTCAAAGCCGGCGGTGACGCCGACGCGCTTGTAATCGTTGCACTGGGAGGGGGTCTTCTTGCGGCAGTAATAGCAGTGGCCGCAGGGAGTGTGGTGGAAGACCATGACGCGGTCGCCGACTGCGAAGCCCTGGACGTCGGCGGCAGTGGCGACAATGACGCCGGCGATTTCATGGCCGAAGATGCGTGGGGCGGAGTGGGAGCCGGTGTGGATTTTTTTGAGGTCGGTTCCGCAGACGCCGCAGCAGTGGACGCGGATGAGGACTTCGCCTGGGCCGATTTCGGGGACGGGGACGGTCTCGACGCGGACGTCGTTGACACCGCGGTATACGGCGGCGCGCATGTTCCTCGGGACAGGCACAGAGGTCTGACTCTGCAGATCGTTGGTGGTTGCTGTAGCCATGGAGCTCTATGAATTAATTTACCGAAGTGGGCGCAGAGGGGGAAGCGAAATTCGCGAGGACCAGGTCTGCGAGGTGGTGAGCGGCGATGCGGCTATTTTTTTCGAGTTCGCCGAGGACGCGCCAGTAGCGCGGGTGCCAGAGGGTCCAGGCAACGAAGGCGGGAATGCGGAGGCGGCCGTTGGGTGTGGTGAAGCGGTTGAAGTCGGGGAGCTCGTCGTTTTGACCGTCGGTGACGGCTTTGAAGCAGAGGAAGGCGAGGTTGTGGGCGCGCGCAAAACGGGCCACGGTGGCGGCTTCCATGTCGACGAGGGTGGCCTGATGGGTTGTGCCGAGGCGGCGTTTTTCGTGGGGGTTGGCGATGTGATCGAGGGTGACGAGGCGCTGCGGCTTGAGCTGATTCGGGGATTGGGTGGCGAGATTTTGTGTGGGAAAGGACTCGCCGGTGGCGGCGTCGATGACTTCGCGGACGGCGACGGCGTCGGGAGGGTTGAGTCCGCAGGAGAGTGAGCCAGCGTAGCCGACGGAGATGAGGGTGTCGATGGGGGAGTTGCCGGGCGTGGTGGCGTTACCGGCGGCGAGTAGGCGTTCGCAGGCGTGGGTGACGGCTTTTTCTCCCATGCCGGAGCAGGCGGCGAGGGCATCGATGTCACCGATGCGGCCGTGGGCGAGGTGGTGATGGTGGGCCCAGTGGCGGGTGAGGGGGCGAAGCTCGCTGGGTAAGGCTGCGACGATGCCGATGCGTTTCATTGGGAGGCTCTGTTGTTGAGTCTAGTTCCTTCCGGAGATTTCACCGCGGAGCCAGGATCGGTCCTTTATCAGGGCTCGGTCGACTGCACGACTGGCAGGCTGATGTAGCTGGCTTCGCCGGGGGTGTGCCAGATGCGTTGCGTGGCTTTTTGATAGTCGGCGGGTTGGGCGAGGAAAATATTCGGCACGAATTTTTGCGGGTTGCGGTCGTAGAGGGGGAAGAGGGTGGACTGGACCTGGACCATGATGCGGTGTCCGGGGAGGAAGGTGTGGTTGACCATGGGCAGCGCGAACACATAAGGGAGCGGCGTGTTGGGCTCGATGGCTTGCGGATGTTCGAAGCTGGTGCGGTAGCGGCCGCGGAAGATATCGGTGGCGATGGGGAGTTCGTAGCCGCTCATGGGGGTGGTTGGAATCTGGTCAGGCTGGACGTCGATGAGTTTGACGGCCCAGTCGGAGTCGGAGCCGGTTGTGGAGGCGATGAGGTGGACCATGACTTCGCCGGAGAGCTTCATGGGTTCCTGGATGGGCTCGGATTCGAAGGTGAGGACGTCGGGGCGGCCGTCGACGAAGCGCTGATCGGTGACGAGCCAGGTGCGCCAGGCCATGCCGTCGGCGGCATCGACGGGGCGGGGTCGGTAGGGGACGGGCTTGGCGGGGTCGGATATATATTCGTCGAACTTTGCAGCTGTCGATGACGGCTGGTCGAAGGAGAGTTTGCCATCGGCGGCGAGGTAGAGCGGTTTGGAGGTTGCGGGGCAGCCTTGTTCGCAGGCGGCAGGAAAGACGGGCGGGCGATCCCAGTGGTCGAGGCCTGTGTCGTAGATGAAGACAGCGGGGGTGGGCGCGGTGGGCGCGCCGGGCCTGAGGTATTGATTCATGAAGGGGAAGAGAACTTCGCGACGCCATTGCGCGGCGGTGTCAGTAGCCCAGATGAGAGGGCCGAGAGCGCGGCCTTCGCGATTGACCTGGCTGTGGAACCAGGGGCCCATGACGAGGTAGTTCATGCTGGCGGGCGTGCCTTTGGCTTTGAGGGCGCGATAGCTGTGGATGGCGCCCCACATGTCTTCCTGGTCCCAGAGGCCCTGTTCCCACATGGTGGGAACGGTGAGGGGATGCTGGACGATGAGGTGGTCGAGAGCCTGGCTCTGCCAGAAGCCGTCGTAGGCGGGGTTATCGACGATGACGCGCCAGAAGGGGAGCTGATCGACACCTTCGGATTTTGCGAAGTCGTTGGCGGAACCCGCATCGAGGTAGTTGGTGTAGTCGTCGCGATGGAGGTGGGGGACGGGAATGCCTTCGCCGCGGCGTGAAGTCTGGCCGAGGACGTAGTCGATGTTGGGCTGGCGGAATGAGCCGTAGTGGAACCAGTCGTCGCCCATCCATCCATCGACCATGGGGCTCTCAGGCGCGGCCACTTTGAGGGCGGGGTGGGGATTGAGCAGGGCCATCACCACGGTGAAGCCTTCGTAGCTGGAGCCGATCATGCCGACGCGGCCGTTGGACTCGGGGATATTTTTGACGAGCCAGTCGATGGTGTCCCAGGCATCGGTGGTGTCATCGGCACCGGAGGGGTTGTAGCCGGAGCTCACGGGTGGGGGCGTCATGAGGTAAGGACCTTCGGAGCCATATTTGCCGCGGACATCCTGATAAACGCGGATGTAGCCGGCCCTGACGAAGACTTCGTCGCTGAGGGGGAGGGCCTCGATCATGCGCGGGCTCTTCGAGCGGGCGGCGCGTTCGGCGGCGTTATACGGAGTCCGGGTGAGGAGGATGGGCGCGTCGTGCGCGCCTTTGGGGGCGACGATGACGGTGTAGAGCCTGACGCCGTCGCGCATAGGGACCATGACGACGCGCTTGTCGAAGTCGGAGGGCTGCTCGGGGGCTTTGAAGTTGGGGGCGAGCTCGTCGGCGGGGTAGGTTTGCTGCTGAGCGGCGGCGGTGGTGAGGCTGGCGAGGAGGAGGCAGGCAGTGGCGGCGAGGGATCGGAGGGTGGGCATGGATTCTCTTTTATTCGGTTGCGAGCGATTATGGGGATGGGAAGAGGCTATCATCGGGGATTCGCGGGGTTGTGGGATGTGAGGCCGGATCAGGCTCGATGCGCGCCGGCTTCCAGCGTCTTTGGATCGGAGATGATCCTGGCATGGAAGCCGATCCGCCGGGTGGGTTTCTCCGGCGGCGCCATGAGGCCTCGGATCGCCTTGATGATACCGTCGATCGTTCGGTCGTGGGTTTCCAGTCTTTGCTCCAGCTGGGTGAGTTTTGCGGCAAGCTTCCTGTGCCTGGCGAGTGTCTCACGCTGACGCACGAATGCGCGCACTACGAAGATGCTCATTTCAACGGCGCGCGGGGAGTTGAGTACGCTGGCGGCCATGACGGCTCCATGTTCGGTGAAGGCATAGGGAAGATAGCGGCGACCTCCTCGGCCAGCGTTTGAGATCACAGATTGTGATGTCAAAGCGTCGATCTCCTGGGGGGTTAGCTGGAAGACGAAATCGACCGGGAAACGCTCCTGGTTCCGCTTGATTGCCTGGTTTAGCGCGCGCACCTCGACGCCATACAGCGCCGCCAGGTCAGAGTCGAGCAGGACCTTGTGGCTGCGGACCAGGAAAATTCGATTGTCGATTGGCTTGGCTGCGAGGGCGGCTTTCCTGGGCATTTTGCCTCCTGGTTTGGATCGCATGCTGCGATTAGAAACCAGAATGGCAAGCTTCTGAGCGTCCAGATTCGCCAGTCCTGCCCGGCAACATTACCGTCGATCACACTGGAGCGTAGCCGTGGGCACGGAACCAGTCTATGGCGCAGCGTAAAGCCGGGTAGACGGGGACGATGCGGAAGCCTAGTTCGCGTTCGGCTTTGGCTGAGGAGGCGAACATCTTTTTCCTGCCCATGCGGACGGCTTCAATCGTGGCGCGTGGTTCTTTGCCGAGGATGCGTCCGGTGATGGTCTCGTCGAAGATGGCGAAGATCATGGCGACGGAGTGCGGGACTTTCAAGGTGGGTGAGGGAAGGCCGGTGATGGCGGACATCTTGTCGAGGATTTGCTTGAGGGTGAGGTTTTCGCCGCCGAGGATGTATCGTTCGCCGGGGCGTCCGATGGCGGGGTGGAGGGCGGCGGCGTGAGTGCGGGCGACCTCGGTGACGTCGACGAGGTTGAGGCCGGTGTCGACGTAGGCGGGGAATTTTTTGTTGAGGAAGTCGACGACGATGCGGCCGGTGGGGGTTGGCTTGAGGTCGGCGGCGCCGATGGGGGTGGTGGGGTT
>Ga0181531_10002610_pt1 | contig 11236 bp, 12 predicted proteins | sample PEATcosm2014_Bin_38_FD_119743 | JGI IMG/M metagenome (GOLD analysis project Ga0181531, IMG submission 119743) | Peatland microbial communities from MTU Mesocosm Facility, Houghton, MI, USA - PEATcosm2014_Bin11_10_metaG | ecosystem: Environmental > Terrestrial > Soil > Wetlands > Peat | place... | reverse complement strand
GCCGCCGTCAAATGCGCCGCCCCACGCGGTCGTTCCGTAGACATTCCCATGCTGGTCGACCGTCACTCCGCCGATAGGATGCATTGCGCTGCTGTGTCCGGTAAAGCTGTAAATAACTTGGTATGTCTGGGCTTGCGCCGATTGCGTGGCCATGATCGCCAGAGCGCAGGTAATGGCAGCAGCCAAACCGACGGCGGTGACCGTAGTTGTCCGCATGCTGATGTTGTTTCTCATTCCAGTCCCCTTTTCAGATCCGAAGATGTTTTGCTGCCGGGCACATGGTGCAGCAAGTCAATTCGATGGTTGTCACCGTTTTGTCAAGAAAACGTAAACTCTCGCGGCTGCGGGAGGCTCGACCCCAGGGACATTTCCAGACCTGTGAAGAATGGTTTAGCGCAAGGCGAAGAAAGCTTGAAACTCGTGGACGACCAAACCCGGCAGCTCCTCCCGATTCGCTTTCTGCAACAAACCGTGTCCTGAGCCCTCAAGCGCAACCAGTTTTGCCGACGCCGGAATCAGTTTGATCGCGGCCTCCAGTTCGTCGATTGAGCCGAAAGCATCGCGGGTCCCGCTGACCAGCAGCGTGGGAGTCCGCAGGCTGGGCAAATGCGCGGTGCGTAATTGGGCTGGCCGTCCTGGCGGATGTAGCGGATATGACAAAAGCAGCAGTCCTTCGACAAGCTGCGGCTCAGCGGCAACCAGCATGCTGGCTTGCCGTCCGCCATAGGACACGCCGCCCAGAAATGCTCTTCCCGAAAATCTTTCGCGCATGAGGGTTACGGCACGGCGCAGCCCATCCTGATCGCGCTGGGCGTCGGAGGGAGACGGCGGTCCCGTGGGACGTCTCTGCCGAAACGGCAGGTCGCAACGCAATGTGGTCAGCCCTGCCGTTGCAAAAGCATCACCCAGCGCCACCAGCAGCGGCGCCTTGCAGTTTCCACCCGCGCCATGGGTCAACACTAGGAACCCCGCACCTTCCCCGCGATGGATAAACCCGCTTACCGGCGCGTCGCCTTGCACGTCAACAAATGCTTCTGCCTTCAACTGGGTCATGGCTGATTCTCTCCGCACGCGATTGCCAGGAAAGCTTGGAAATAGTCGTACCAGTCTGCAGGATTCGCGCTGCCGCAAGAGTCCACTAATCTATTTATTATCAATGACATAAACCGTTACTTTCAATCCAATCTTTCCCTAACAAATTACCAATCCCCTTTTAATTGAGGCTTTAGGACTTCGAACCCGCGCTCGCAGTATTTTCCACTCGTTGCCGGAAGTGAAGCGCCGGGGCCGGAAAGCGAATGCAAGGGAATCTGGCTCCCCCCCCGCCAACAGATCGGCAGAAAAACACATTTGCGGCCGCCGCCGCCAAAAAAAGGAGAACCACCATGAAACGCTTCCAACTGTCCATCGCTCTGGCCTTCGCGCTGCTGTTCTGCACCTCAGCCTTTGCCCAGAGCTACCGCTTCGTTACCGTCGTTGACCCCAACGACCCTAACAGCTCCTTCACCCAATTGCTGGGAGTGAACAACAGCATGGTCATCGCCGGCTACCACAATTTCTTCAACAATCAGGGATTCACCCTGAACCTGCCCATGCAGTTTACGACCGAAAATTACCCTGGCTCGGCTATGACCCAGGTCATCGGCATCAACAACAGCCTGACGACCTCCGGATTCTACGTGGACAACGCTGGAACGACTCACGGCTTCTACCACACCAATAACGGCACCTACACCACGGTCGATTATTCCGGCACGGCTTTCAACCAACTGCTGAGCCAGAACGACTTCAACCAGGCATCAGGCTACTACAGCCTGAGCCAGAACAACACCACGCCCGACTTCCCGTACGTGTATGACGAGGTTGGCGGTGTGTTTCAGGTGATCACGATTCCCGGAGCGGTAGGCGGAGCGCAGGCTACCGGCATCAACAATACGCAGGAAGTCTGCGGCTTCTTCATCGATTCCAACATGGCAAATCACGGCTGGTTGCTCAACGCCGGAGTCTTCCTGCAACTGGATTATCCAAACAGCACCTTCACCCAGGCATTAGGGCTGAACAACCGCGGACAGGTGGTTGGCGCTTATATGGACTCCGCCGGCCTGACCCACGGATTCGTTTACACGGTCAGCAGCGGTCAGTACGCTTCAGTCGACGATCCCAATGGCGTTGGTTCGACCATAGTCAATGGAGTCAATGACGCCGGCGTTCTGGTAGGTTTCTACGGTGCGCCTCCGATCAACAGCGGCTTCGTAGCCGTACCGCAGTAACCGCTTCGGCAAACTTAACCCCTCAACCTCAACGGCGACCGAGTGCTCCCTCGGTCGCCCTCTACTTTTGTGGTGAGTTAATGCCAAAGCCGCGACGTTGACCATCACCCGTGATTGCGGCATTTGTGATCTGGGGCTTAGGTTCTCGTGGTCAACAGCCCCCGGAAGCGCTCGCGATAAGCCCAGGTCAAGAAGGCCCAGAGCATCAGTTGGATCGCGACAAAGGGCAGCGCGGCTGGCTCGGCCAGAATGTGGAAGATCAGGGCCTTCGCAATAACCGGAGCCAGGAAGGCCAAGGCGAGCGGGATGCAAAGATTCGCCAGCATAAGCCCCGCTGCCACTACCTCCAAAAAAGCAAAGAGGATGGCGTACGCGTGGCCGGTTGTAATGCCGCTGCTGAGTTGCAAAACTCCTCTGCCCGTAAGCTCGGGCACCGGAAGGAAGCCCAGAAACTCATTCAAGCCAAACACCAGGAAGATCGCGCCCAGCAGCAGGCGGGCGATTAAGAGTGCAGACTTCATGCCTCCTCCGATCAGGCGAAAGACCTCAGATGACAGTTCAGGTTGGGCGTTTGGGCACGGCCAAAGCTGCGCCTTAGCACAGCATAGTTCGTAGTACGTCGCATGATGCCGAAAGGATTCGTCAGGCAACGAAGATCTTGTAGAGCATCACGTAAATGACCACGCCGGTCACTGACACGTACATCCAGATCGCAAACGTATACGGCGCGATGGCCTTGTGCCGCGCGAACTTCCCCTTCAATGCGCGAGCTAGAGTGATGAGCACGAATGGCACCACTACTACGGCCAGGATGGTGTGCGAAATCAGGATGGTGAAGTACAGGGGCCGTGAAAACCCGCGCCCTGCAAAGTGGGTCACGCCGGCACGCAGCACCAGGTGGTAGTACAGGTAGGAAATCAGGAAAAGCGTCGAGGTGGCGAAGGCCGTCAGCATCAGGCGCTTGTGCGCCTCCTCGCGACCGCGCTTGATGCAGTACAGACCGGAGCCGATCAGCACCGCGCTGGAGCCGTTCAATACCGCGTCGAGCGCCGGAAAGAATGTGGGACTTAGCTGCATCACGCTGCCGGTTTGGTGCTGCGGCGGTTGGCCACCACAAACGATAAGGCGAACATCACTAACGCGAACAGGGCCAGCACCGCGAAGTTGCCACTCAGCGACAATTCCGTCGAGGAAGCTCCAGGGAACAGCAACGAGCGCAGCGCCTCGGTTCCGTAGGTCAGGGGATTGATGCGCATCAGCAGGCGAATCCACAGCGACGCTCCGGAGAGCGGAAACAAAGATCCCGACAGCAGCCACAACGGAATTAGAAACAGGTTAATGATGGCGTGAAACGCCTGCGTGGAATCCATAGGCCACGCGATGATGAAGCCCAGCCCCGTCAGCGAAAAGGATACGAGAAAAATGACCAGCACCGTCAAGCCAAAGCTGGCGAGCGTGAAATGCACGCCCACGAACGGCGCAAAGACGAGAAAGATGAGGCCTTGCAATGTTGCCAGTGTGGCGCCGCCCAGCACCTTGCCCAACACTATGACCGAACGGCTGACCGGCGCTACCAGCACGGAAAGCAGAAAACCCTTATTGCGATCTTCAATCACCGACATCATCGTGAAGATAGCGGTGAACAGCACAATCATGATCAGGGCGCCGGGAAAGAAGAACGCCAGGTAATGCTGGCCGCCGGCGCCGCTGGAGCGAAATGACGTGCCAAAGCCCGAACCGATCACGATCCAGAACAGCAGCGGCGAAGCGATGACGCCAACCACACGCGAGCGCTGCCGATAGAAACGAACCACCTCGCGCCACCACAGCGACAGCGAAGGCAGAAGAGTGCCGGCGTGAGCGGGGGTCAAGGCTACGGGAAAAGTCTGTATTTGAGTTGCCATATTTGTTCACACAGACGGTGAATCACTCCTTCGCGTCGCCATCATTCTCTTCTGTCCAGAACCTATGCCCGGTGCGGCGGATAAAGACATCCTCCAGGCTTGGCTTATGCACGGACACGCCTTCGATTTCGCCGGGAAACGCCTCGACCACATCAGTCACAAAGCGATGTCCGCTTTCGATCTCCAGACGAACGCGATGATCCAGCACCGTGGGATGAAGCCCGAAGCGCTGCTCAATACGTTGCGCCAACGACTCTGGTTCGTGCGAATCCAGCAGGATCACGTCGCCGCCAATCTCGCTCTTCAACTCGGCCGGCGTGCCCAACCCAACCACGCTGCCGTTGGCGTAAATCGCGAGCCGGTCGCAGCGCTCGGCTTCTTCCATCAAGTGAGTTGTTACCAATACGGTCACGCGCTCTTCATCTCGCAGGATCTGCAAATATTGCCAGAGGTCGCTGCGCGCGCCAGGATCGAGTCCGGTCGTCGGCTCGTCCAGCAACAGCACAGAGGGATGATGCAATAATCCCTTCGCCAGTTCCAAGCGCCGCTGCATGCCGCCGGAAAATGTTTCCGCTTTTTCTTTGGCACGATCGGCCAAGCCGACGCGGTTGAGCATCTCACTGACGCGCTTCTTGAGTGCTGCGCCGCGCAGTCCGTAGATGTGGCCGATCAGCATCAGGTTCTCTTCCGCCGAGAGCTTGATGTCGATGCTCTGCGCCTGAAAAACCACTCCAATGTTGCGGCGCACCAGCGCAGGCTCGCGCGCCACGTCGTGTCCCATGATGAGCGCGCGGCCGCCGGAGGGCAGCATCAAGGTGGAAAGAATGCGGAAGGTCGTGGTCTTGCCGCTGCCGTTGGGGCCAAGCAGGCCAAAGATTTCAGCAGGACGCACATCAAACGAAACCCCGGCGAGTGCGACGCGGTCGCCGTATTGATGACGCAGGGCTTGTAACTGAATGACGGCAGTCGCCGCGGCATCCGAACTTTCCACTATCGGCTGATGGAGGGTATTGGAAACGCTCATGAGGGCCACCCTTGATTCTATATGGCGCGGAGAGGCAGGTCGAACGGCAAAACGCCCCGTCCTGGCCAAAAGATGGCTAGAATGGGGCACCCGGGCGCCCGGGGTTTTTTCTGAAGGCTGACAGCTGACAGCTCAAGCGCGATTGATCATCATCAGCGCGAACAGCAATGGTAGGTAAATCACCGAAGCTTGCAGCACGTGACGAGCGCGCAGCTTGGATTCAGGTGCGAGCGGCGTGAGTTTCATCGTCCACATCCGCAGGCTGAACCACAACATCCCAAGGCCAAGTGCGAGCGCGCCTGCGAAGTACACCCATCCTGACATGCCCATCAGCGTAGGCGCCAGCGACACGGGAACCAGAGCCATGGCATACATCACGATGGCAAATTTGGTCGAGCGGCCATCGCTTTCCACCACCGGCAACATGCGGATGCGCGCGTTTTCGTAATCTTCGCGATAGAGCCACGCGATGGAGTGGAAGTGCGGAAACTGCCAGAAGAAAACGATGGCGAACAACACCAGCGCTTCGGCATCGAGCCGGCCGCGGATCGCGGTCCAGCCCAGCACCGGAGGCATCGCTCCGGGAAATGCGCCGAGGAACGTGCAGATGGGATGCACGCGCTTCATCGGTGTGTACACCGTAAGGTAGCTGATCGACGTCAACGCCGCCAGAACAGCGGTGAGCCAGTTCGTGGTCGCCCACAGATACAGCACCCCGCCGATGGTCATGCCAAAGGCGACGACAGAGGCGTGCAGCAGACTCATGCTGCCGGTCACCAGCGGACGCCGCGATGTACGGCGCATCAGCGCGTCGATGTCGCGCTCGACTACTTCGTTAATCGCAGCTGTGCCACCGCTGACTAAACCGATGCCAATGAGAGCGTGCAGCAGCGTCCATGACAGCGACGAAACGCCCGACTTGGCAGCGGCAAAGTAAGCGCCGGCCCACGCAGTCATCACGATCAGCGTGGTGACGCGCGCCTTGGTCAACGTAGCGTAGTCGCGGAGCAGCGACGCAACTCCGGCGCGCGGGATCGCCAAAGGCTGGCTGGCCGTGCTCATGCGATGACGGCCTTTCCGTGGGCGGTGTGCTCTGCCGGTTCGGTAGAGTGAGCGCTGATCATGCGGCGCGATTGAACGGCCAACACCACGCTCGCCGCCAGCACCAGCGCTCCGCAGGCGACGTGGGACACTGTGCTCACCACCATGATCTGCCACGGTTGCACCGCATTATGCCCAAAGGTCATGCGCGTGATGTAGGCGCAGAAGCCGAGGCCTAGCTGCATCATCAGCAGCGCCAACAGCAGTTGTGCCGGCCTGCGCAGGTGATCGACGTTGCCGTAGCGCGTCAGCACGCGAACGACAGTCCAACATACGACGGCCGTCACCACGCACGCCCCTATAAGGTGCGGCAACAGCTTCATGCCATAGTGGCGGAAGGCCGCGCCCAGAATCAACTGCACCCAGACGCAAGCTGCTGCAATCGCAGTGAGCGTCGGCGTGCTCGGCCATGACTCGGATTCGGCCACGGGTTCCGAATCCTGTAGCCACGAGCGGCTGGTGAACAACGCCATGGCGACGATGATGCAGAAGATCATCTGCCCCAGTGTGGCGTGCGCGGTCGAGATGGACCACGGCAGGAAATTCAGCACGGTTAGGCCGCCGAGAATCCCTTGGCCAATGACCGCGCCCAGTGCCGTCCAACCCAGCACCCGCATCCACTTCCTGGTTTCGACGCGCTGCGTCCACACCGCCAGCACAATGATCAGCAGGCCGATGAACTCGGCAATCATGCGATGGCTGTGCTCCCACTTCACGCCCCCTGCCATGGGCGGCAACTTGTAGAGTGAACCGAAAGAAGTGGGCCAATCAGGTACCGACATGCCGGCATCGTTGCTGGTGACCAGCGCGCCGGCGACGATCAGCAGAAGCGTGGCCCCGGCCAGGACTACGGCGAAGCGATGGTACGCCGGGTTGTAAGCGATACGATCAGATCGCGACGTCAGAACGGGCTCCCTATAACGTTGCGTCCGCGCAAAGCGACGGTTTCGCTTGTGGGGCAATGTGTCGCCTGAAACCGCTGTAGGACAGCGCCTATCAGGCTAGCGAAAAAAAGTAATAGAAATGAGGTTCAATTCTGCGGCGAACGTCTTGTCCTCAGCGACGTTCGTCGAAATATTGTATCAAACCGCGACTCGACAGCATGTTGAAAGTACGGTCGCCTTTAGAAGTCCGGCAACTCACTCGCCGCTGCTGACCTCTGCTGCCAGCCACGCCAGATATTCCTCGCTGCCACTCTCGATGGGCAAGTGTACGCACTCCGGCAGGTCGTACGGATGCAAGACCTTGAACGCCGACTGCAACTGGACGGCGTGCTCGGTAGTCGTCTTGATGAGCAGCAAGTATTCCTGCTCATTGTGGACCTTATCCTTCCAGCGGTAGATGGAACGTATGGGACCAACGATGTTGACGCAGGCAGCCAGCCGCCTATCAACCAGTTGCTGAGCGAGCTTTTCCGCCGCTTCCTTCAGGCCAACTGTCGTCAGCACCAGGCGCGCGTTTGTCATCGAGGCCTCCATCAGCAATTGGTTGAGACTGTAACACGCTCTGCAACTCGTAAAACGCGGTGCGCGGCGCAAGAATCCCAACCAGGTTGCGACCACGAAAATCGCGTCTTCGCCATCTCTTCGTTGTGTCACAGTTGGTTCACTGCTTGCTTTTCGGCGGAAGTTTTCTTGACTGCCTGCCGGAAGCGAAGTTCACTGGACACTGGCAGTTAAGTATGAGGTCGCCAGTCAGCGCCGCAATCGGCGCATTGGCTGAGATTACGGCCAGGAAGCAGTTTCCTCATGAGGATCACGGTTCGCATCGCTGGAAAATGGCTCTATCGCATGCGTCGCGTAGTGGCGACGTTATGCATCGCGGTGCTGGCAGGCCATATTGGATACAAGGTTATTTTTGGCGCCAACGGCATGAAAGTCTGGCAGGGCAAGCGGGCCGAAGTGTTGGCGCTACAGCAGGACATCGATCGCCGCAAAACTGAGCACGAGTTGCTGGATTATCGCGTGCAAGCGCTGCAACGCGGCGACCCCAGCGTGATCGAGAAGGAAGCTCGTGAACAGCTGGGACTGGTAAAACCGGGCGAAGTGGTATTGTTCGAGCAACGATCCAAACCGGCTGCCAGGCAAACTCCCGTTGTCGCGGAAAATACCGAGCAGAAATAGAGCTTTCCCCGTCAGCCTGAGGTGCCTGCCGATCGAGGCTCTGTCTTACTGCAGCTTTCGCATCCGAAACGGAATCTGCACCACGGCCTCGACGGCGACGAACTGGCCATTCTTCATCCCTGGCCGAAAGCGCCAATGGGACAGTGCCTGCACCGCATTGTCGTCCAGACGGGAATCCAGACTATCGAGCACGCGAATACTATCAACCACGCCGTCGGCGCGGATGATGGCGTAGAGCGTCACCGTGCCCTCCACGTGATCGCGCAGCACTTCCGGCGGATAGGCGGGATCGACCTTGGTCGTTGCGACCGGGGCAGTCAGCGCACTGCTGTCATTGCTCTCCTTCAGTTCAGCAAAGCGAATGATCCAACTGCCGCTGGCTGAGGTCAGGTTGGGCATGTTCATGATCAGCGAATAATAGTGCTTTCTGCCAAACACGCGCTCTTCTATGCTGCGATCGGGATCTTCAGGAAGGTTCGCCGCCGGCGGCGGAGTGACACGGTCGTGCATGCTCGGCAGCGACGGCTTCATCGCCGCGGCAAAGATTCGGTTACGCGCTTCCTGATCTGCATTTGAGGCCGAAGCCCCCGGCTTGCCAGCGTTACTTCCAGAGTTGGGCGTGCCGGCTACTGCCGAGGTCGCCGCACCCGGCGGCGGAGCTCCAACCATGATGCCCGGAGGCGCGCCATTTCCCTTGCCGTTGCCTCCTCCATTGGCGGCCGTACCCGTGGCCGTCACGTTGGGTGTCCCCGGCGCGTCGGGCTTGCCGGTGGGAGAGGCGTGGAACTCGCCGCTGCGATTGCCGTTGGGCATGCTGACTGGCCCGCGGACCTCCGCTGGATTCAGGCCCAGCGCGATAAGCTGTCCCTTGCCCTGTGCGGGAAGGTTCTGCACATTCGGCGAGGGCGGGACATCTTTCGCAGCTGCGCTCGGGGCAGGTTTCGCGCCGCTGTCCCCGGTGCCGCTGGCGCGCTGCACCGGTACCGGAAGCTTGGGCGCAGCCACAGTCGGTTCAAGCTGCGCCATGTTCAGCTGGCCGCTCTTCAACTTCAACTGGTCCACCGACAGAGGCGGCTCAACTACGGAAGGCTGCGGCAAGGTCGGCAGGTCAAGCTTCGCGTGGATCTTCGAAACGTCGGCCGTGGGCGCTGCGACATCGGGCTCGAGCTGTGGCACCTTCAATTGCGAAACCGACCGAGCCGAGGCCGCGACCGGTTGTGCCGAAGGGATAGGCGTCCACGCCACAATGTTCGGCAAAAGGACGTCGTGGTTGAGCTTAATCTTCGGAGGCGTGACGATAGTCTGATGGGTGTTGTCCGGATTCGGCGGGACAGACAAAATCTCCTGCTTCGCCAACTTCGGCGCGCCGTGGCGCGGCTTCATCGCCGCTTTGGAGGCAGTATTGATCGGCGGCAGATAATCGCTGACCGGATAATACGAGATCTCCGTATTCTGAAACGGTGAATTCAGTTTGGGAGTGCGATTGAAGAATGGCAGCGTGCAAACCAGATAAACCAGCGTAACCAGGGCAATATGACCGCCGTAGGATTCCAGGTATCGAGTCGGATCGATGCCGGTCTTGATGAAGTAATCGCGGCGTAGAGGAACTGGAGCTGCGCTGATTTCAACTGGAGGCGGCTCGCGCCGCAGTATTACATCGGCGAGATTGCCAAAGAAAACACGATGCCACGGCTCGAGTTCGCGGAGCAGTACCGGAGAATCAATGACTGAATCCTCCTGCTGAAGTTTGGCTGCCGTGACTCCCGACATCATCCCCTACTCGGTGGCTTTACCGGGATTATAGCGGAAAGGCGGGAGCGCACGCGGAGCTAGAGAGGCCCGAGAAGGCGAACAGCAGATCCCTCGCGGGATGGAACTCGTTCGTGGTGACACCAGGAGGGCAGCAAGCGCGCGCCGCTCGCACACTGAGGGCGCAACTAATGTTACGCCCCAACTACAATCAGGTTTTCGCTTCACTGCCTGCCCGCCGAGCAATACTTCAATCCGCCGCCAGCGCGAGGGTCAGAGCGTTCTGCTTCGACGCAAACTCCAATGCCTGACCCAGATCGTCCACCAGGTCCTCAATGTCCTCCACGCCTACGGAAATCCTGACCAGGTCCGCGGGTATGCTCTTCTGCTGCCGCAGATGCTGGGGAATGCTGGCATGAGACATGTAATTGGGCAAGCTGATGGTGGAATTCACGCTGCCAAAACTCACTGTTATGGCAAACAGCCGGGTGGCTTCGACGACCGCGCGAGAGAACTCGGGATCGCCGGTAACGAAGCTGAGTACTGCGCCGTCCCCCGACGCCTGGGCGCGATGAACGCGAAGCTGCCGCTCATCGGTCAGACCGGGATAGTAAACCCGCTCTATCGCCGGATGCGCATTGAGCAATTCGGCAATCGTCTTCGCGTTGGACTGCTGGCGATCCAGGCGTAGCGACAGTGTCTTCATCCCCCGCAACAGCAGAAAGCTGTCAAAGGGCGACAGTCCCGAGCCTTCGCCGTTCTGGATGAGGTAGATCTCCTGCGCAAGGTCCTCATCGTTGACGACGGCCGCGCCCGCCATCACGTCGCTGTGTCCGCACAAAAACTTCGTCGCCGAATGTAGAACGATGTCCGCGCCGAGCTCCAGGGGCCGCTGGAGATAGGGCGACATGGTGCTATTGTCGACGCAGACCAGCGAGCCGTTGCGATGAGCGAGCTCGGCGACTGCTGCGATGTCGATGATCTGGAGCAGCGGATTGGTCGGCGATTCGAGATACACGAGTTTGGTGTTGTCGGTGATCGCTGCGCGTATAGCGTCGAGGTTGG
>Ga0181531_10002609_pt1 | contig 11236 bp, 8 predicted proteins | sample PEATcosm2014_Bin_38_FD_119743 | JGI IMG/M metagenome (GOLD analysis project Ga0181531, IMG submission 119743) | Peatland microbial communities from MTU Mesocosm Facility, Houghton, MI, USA - PEATcosm2014_Bin11_10_metaG | ecosystem: Environmental > Terrestrial > Soil > Wetlands > Peat | place... | reverse complement strand
TGATGTCGCCATACGTACGCGCGCAGTGCGTGAAAAATCCGATTGGGTCGCGCGACATGGAGCCAAGCTGCCCGGAAAACTTTACGCGCCGTGCGGAGTCCGGCCCAGGAGGATATTTCCCCCGCCTCGCGGCCGCCGTGCTGGTCAGGGCGCTCATAATTCGACTCTAAGCGCTCGCTCGCACGCGGTCAATTCGCGCAGTATAAGAAAGCGTCAGCGTCCTTAGCTTCTTCAACTCGCCTCTTCTCGTTGCGCGCGCATCACGAAGCCCCCGCGAAAGAAATCCACGGAAACGCGCGCGAAGCCCGCTGCGTTCAGCCTGGCGTTAGCCGTTGCGGCCGTGAACGGCACGAAGGTACTGCGGGTATGCACGAGCCGCTGCAGCCAGCCATCATGAATCTCCAGCGCTACGAGCATTCCGCCGGGCCGCAGCACGCGAAACGCTTCCGCCAGCACGGCGTTCTGCAGCTCCACGGATGGCAAATGGTGCAGCACCAAAATAGCGATGGCACACGTGAAATTCGCATCCGCAAACGGCAGCCGCGCGGCGTCGCCCTGCACCACGCGCACTGCGCACTTCCCGTTGCTCACCGCTCGCGACGCGTTCGCATCCCGCGTCGCGCGAGCGCGATATTCGTGCGCTAATTTCGACGCGAACAATCCGTTATATTCGAGGCTTGTCACACTGGAAAACTTTTCCTGCAAGGCGGGCGTGGCGGCGCCAAAACCGGCGCCCAATTCCAGGACGCGCTCGCCATGGTCGTAGCCTTGCAGCATCCAGGGAAGGAGTTTGTGCCGCGTGACGTTGCGCCAGAAGGTTGTGGCGCAGAACCAATTTTCCAGTCCGTTCATTTTATTTTTTTCACTGTGCCACTTGCCACGGCTGGTGTTTCCGGCGGTGCCTCGTGGGGCGCGCCACGACGGCGACGGAGCCACTTGTGCGACGTTACTGCAGCATGGGGCGCATGTGGCGCAGCGCCCCGGCGAAGACGTCGGCGTTGTAGGCCGAGGGGTTTTCGAGTTGTTGGAACAAGCCGTTAATTGCGGAGCGCATTTCGGCGGCATTGGCCGGCTGGGCTTCCTTGCTATAGGCGATGTACAGCGAATCAAGGGCCATCGTGGCTTGTTCGGCCGCGCGTTCGTCCGCCAGGGAAATTTCTTCCGCGTTGTCGCAGATGCTCTGCATCATGTGCAGCACCGTGCCGCGGTCATAGTTCATGGCCACCAGACGCTCGGCGAAATGTTGCGCCACGGGAGACGCGGCACTGGCCTCGTTCGCGGCCGTGTTGCGATCGGGATTGAGCTTGCTCATCTCCGCGGATACGGCTTCGAGTTTCTGGTCCAGATCCTGCGCGGCGGGGGGATCCACTTCCTTCGCGAGCAAGCGAAATACCACGAAGCGTGAAGCGTTCCACGCTGGATCGCCCGGGCGGCGCCCCACGTAGCCATGTTCCTGGCGCCAACTGTCTTTCGGCATGGTCAGCGCATGATGGCAAGCGAAGCAGGACAGCTCGGAATATTCCGGCCAGACATTCTTCTTGTCAAAGCGCTCGCCCCGCGCGCGCCAGGCCACACGGTCCAGGGCGGCGCGCAACTGCACGGCCTGTCCCGTGCTCCAGTCGCGCACGCCGGTCCAACTCGAGTCTTCGGCGGGCGTTCCGGCGGCAGTGAGGCGCGGTATGTTCCAGTGGCGCGGCATCACCGCGGAAAACGAGTCCAGCTCAAAATATAGATCAGGATGGCCGGCGGCGATCATCTCGTGGTCCACGAATTTCCCGGCATTGCCCAGGTGGCACTCAAGGCATTTTTCAGTGCGCACAATCACATTGCGCGTATCCACCATGTGAAAATTGCGCACGGACTGCAGATGCTTTTCCGGCGAATCCTTGGCCGTGTGCTGACCAAGCCAACCCTGCGCGGGACCATGGCAATTTTCGCAGGTCACGCCCTCATTGACCTCAAACTTGCGGCCGATCTGCTCCGCGGGAGGCGCCAGCGCGTGACAGGCCAGGCATTTCGGGGCCCCTTCGGCCTTTCCTAGACTCAGGATCTTCGCCATGCGCTCGCCGACCTCTCCGGTCAGCGCCTGATACGCACGACTGTGCTTGTCCTGAATGATCCAGGTGGAATATTCATTCTGCAGAATGCGGCTGCCAGCCACGGGTTTGACGCTGCCGTGGCAACTGGTGGCGGCGCAGGAGCCGGGACCGACATATTTGTTGTTCGCTTTGTCTTGCGCCAGGACAGAGCGAGGAGCCAGGGCAGCAAAAATCGTGAGTGCGGCGAGCGTGCCAACGAGGAACGAGATTCTGCCAAGCCTAGTGCGGGGATGATAGGCGCGTCGCATGCGAGGTGTGGTGTATTGCCTGCTAGCTTATATCGTCTCCACGCGCGGTACGTCAAGCAAACAGTGGAAGCCGGCGTCAAAGACCAGCGATGTTAGGTGGGACAGATGACGCGGGCTACAAACAATGATAGAAAACTGGCGGCGTGCGGCGAACTGCTTGGGCGCGCACGGTGGAGGACGAGCTATGAAGTATACTGCGCGATTTATCTTAACGGCGGTGTTGGGCCTGGGCTTGGCCCTAACCGGAAGCGGCCAAGCCACCGCGAAGAAAGGTAGATCTGCGCCAGAGAGCGATGACGAAATGAGGCAGCGGGTGGTGGCCAACGAGCGTGCAGGACTCGACGCTCTGAAGGACGGGAACGTGGGCCTCTTTGCGAGTTTGCTGGCGGAAGACGCCGTGCTCGTAGACGATCACGGTGCGGCGACGAAGGCGCAAGTGGTAAAGAACGTCGCAAATTTCCGGCTGCTCGACTACGCGATGGGCGATGTGAAGTTTGTCCGACTCGCGGATACCGCCGGAATGATTATCTACACGCTAAAAGAACGGGGAACGTCGCATGGGCATGAGTTCACGGCGACAGCCTACGTTTCCACAGTGTGTGCACTCCGCAGTGGGAAGTGGCAGTCCGTATACAGTCAGGAGACGCTGGCGCGTGTTGCTCCGCCCTCTGCTCCAGCGTTGGCGCCCGCGCCAAATCCGGCAACGGGTCTGACGATCTCACCGCCGGCGCCAGACTAAGCAAAAAATTAGGGCGAGGAGTAACGGGCTCAAGATCCACCCCTCCTCGCCCTTGCTCGCACTCTAAACTACCCCGCAGTTAGTGGGGGCGACCGCCCGCTGGATGAGATGCGGGCGCTTGACGTTCCTGCAGGTGCTGCTGCTCAATCGTATGCCTCTGCTCGAGCTGCTGCGTCTGCTGCTGATGGCGCTGCTCCATCTGCTGCTTCTGTTGGTCGTTGTAGCTCTTCTGCTGCGCTTGCTGGTGTTCTCTTTCCTGCTGCTGCTGCAGCTTCTGGTGCTCTTGGTTCTGCTTGTCGGCCAATTTTTGCTGCTGCTGCTGATATTTCTGGTCGCGGTTGGCATCGCCGCTGTTCACAGGACTGGGCTTGTGGGCTTCAATCTCGCCGGCATGCGCGGGATTGGGATGGCCGCCGCCGCTAGCGGCGCCACGTTCCGGAGCATGATATGTGCCGCCGGCTTCCCGGGCGGCTACCGTGCCGCTCTTGAAGTCCCCGGGACGCGAGGTAGCCGCGATGGGCGGCCGGCCCTGGTTGGCGGAGGCGCGGAGCTGCGGATTGGAGCGCGCTTCCTGTACGTGCTGGGTTTGCGCGGCTATGGGACCAACGTGTCGTTCGCCATCATAGCGCTGCTCCTCTGCGGACGGGCGGGCATCGACGCCGCCGTGGCCGTTATAGCTGACATGGTTGTTGACATCGACGGTCACGTGCGTGACGTACGTGTTATGGATATTGACGTTCACGCGATTCACTTCTGTATTGTAAAAGAAGTGTCCGCCATCCCAGCGGCCGCCTTCATACCCGTGGCCGAAATAGCCGAAGCCATAATTGATGCCGCCGTAGAAGCCAATGTGTGGTCCCCAATAGCCGGTGTGGAAGAAGAAACCGCCATCGCCCCAGCCCCAGTAGCCCGGGGTCCACAGAAAGCCGACTTCGGGCGGTTCGACCCAAGTTCCGGGAACCCAGAAATAACCGCCATCGTCCGTGTAGTCCCAATAGCCTGGAGTCCAAAGGTAGCCGTCCACCGGGCAGATGGGTTGTTCGTACACTGGAATCGCCGGCGGTGCGAAACCGACCGAAATCCCGATGCCGATCTGGCCAAAACTAGCCGCGGAAAAACCCATTAAAACGATGCAAAACAGCAACGAACGAATGGCCACTGCAGTGCGCATGGTGCTTCCTTCTGCCTGCTCATCCTTTTGTTTGCCCGGTACGGCGTTCCGGTCACGCGGGCGCGGATTCGCGAGGCGCGATTTTTAGCTGAACGGGGCCCAAACATCATCTACACACTCACTAACACATTCTAGGAGAATTTTATGCGCGGACGATACAGCTTTGCCTGTAGGGGGCGGCCGGAAAAAAATGGATGGATCCGGCGGCCCGGGATGCGGCAACCGCCGGGGGTGCGTCTCGGCGAAACGGGCCCTTTACAGTTTTGCGGCCCACCATTAGTATGCAGGGGATTTAACTCTCCTTACTAACGACGCGCGGAGACAAGTCCCGCGTAAATTTTAATCTTACGACCAGGCACACGGGTGGAAGCGCCGTGATTTTCGACGACCTACGCGCCATTCAGCTGCGGCACGGCTTTCTGCCCAAGGCGGAGCTGGAAGGCCTGTCGCAGCGCACCCAGATGCCCCTCTACCAAATTCATAGCGTCGCGAGCTTTTATCCGCATTTCCATCTGGCCATGCCGGCGCGGGCCGAGGTGCGCGTCTGCGCAGATATGAGCTGCCATCTGAATGGCGCGCCGGAGTTGCGGGCGGAGCTGGAGCGCCGTTTTGCGGGTTCACGCGCGGAGGATGTGCAGATTCGCGACGTGTCTTGCCTGGGGCGCTGCGATATCGCGCCAGCGGTGGCGATCAACGATCAGATCTTCACGGAAGTTTCGGCGGACCGCGCCGAACAGATTGCGCGTACCGCCTTGCGCGGCGATGCGCTGCACGAGGATCACCCCGCGCCCGGACGAGCGGCATGCGCCTCCGATCCATACGCCGGTGACGATGCGATTGGTGAAAAGTATCGCGCGCTGATGGATTTGACGCAGAGCAAGGCCTTCGAGCGCGTTCTCAGCGAACTAAAATTATCGGAATTGCGCGGCATGGGTGGGGCGGGATTCCCGACCAGCCTGAAGTGGGACCTGGTGCGCAAAGAGCCGGGCACGCCGAAATACGTAGTGTGCAACGCGGATGAAAGCGAGCCGGGGACGATCAAGGACCGCTTCATCATGACCCATCTGCCGCATCTGTTGATCGAAGGCATGGCGATAGCGGGTCTGGTGACGGGGGCCAAGACCGGGATTTTGTATATCCGCCACGAATATCATCTGCAGGAAGAGATCCTTGGCGAAGAGCTGCGGCGTTGCTATCAGCTAGGATTGCTGGGAAAGAATATTTTGCAGAGCGGGCTGGATTTTGATTTGCAGGTGTTCGTGAGCCCGGGCGGATACATTTGCGGCGAGGAAACCGCGCTGATCGAGGCGATTGAAGGGCATCGCGCGGAGCCGCGCAACAAACCACCCTTTCCGGTGGCGGCGGGGTTGTTTGGCAAGCCCACGGTGCTGAACAACGTCGAGACTTTCGTGAACGTGCCGCAGATTCTGGGCCGCGGCGTGGAATGGTTTAAAGCGCAGGGCCAAGCCGGTTCGCGCGGGTGGAAATTCGTGGGCGTCAGCGGCCAAGTGGCCAAACCCGGCGTGTTTGAAGTGCCCATGGGCACGACCATGCGCGAGGTGCTCTTTAATCACGCGTGCGGCATTCGTGGCGGGCGCGCATTAAAAGCCTTTGCGCCGTCGGGTCCGTCGTCGGGATATTTGCCGGCGTCCATGGTGGACGTGCGGCTCGATTTCAAGGCCCTCGCGGATGCCGGCTCCATGTTAGGTTCGGGCGCCATCGTGGTCTGCGACGACACCACCTGCATGCTGGACATGGCGCTGAACGCCGTGCGTTTTTACCGCAATGAATCCTGCGGGAAATGCGTGCCGTGTCGCGTGGGTTCGCAGAAAATGACGGATTTACTTGTGCGATGGACGCAGGGGCCGCTCCCGGAACCGCAGTATCGCGCGGATCTGGCGCTGCTCGATGAATTGTCAGCCGCAATGGGCTTGGCGTCGATCTGCGGGTTGGGGCAGATTGTACCGGCGCCGATACAGTCGGTGCTAAAACACTTTCGCGCGGAAGTGGACGCCCACGTTTTGCAGGGCCACTGCCCGAGCGGCATCTGCCATACACCGGCGGTACGCGCGGGAGAAGCGAACCGTGTGGGGATCCGCCCTTAGCCAAAATTTATGACCACCGCAGCCACACCTCCGGGACTGGTTGACCTGACCATCGACGGACGCCCCGTGCGCGTGCCGAACGGAACCAGCGTGTTTGACGCTGCGCGCATGAACGACATCCCCATTCCCACGTTGTGCCATTTGCAGAATGAAACGCCCGTGGGTGTCTGCCGGTTGTGCCTGGTGGATGCCGGCGGGCGCGTGCTCTCGGCGGCGTGCGTGCGCCCTTGCGAGCCGGGGATGAAGGTGGCCACCGCTTCGGAAAAAGTATTGGGCGCGCGCAAGACGGTGCTCGAGTTGCTCATGTCCGATCATCCGACGCCCTGCGCTCGGCAGCAGCATTCCGGCGACTGCGAACTCGAGACGCAAGCGAAAGCCGCGGGAATCACGCAGCCGCGCTTTGCCAAGCGCAGCGTGGCGCGCGGCCACGACGACTCCTCGTTGGCCATCGCCGTGGATCACGACGCCTGCATTTTGTGCGATCGCTGCATCCGCGGCTGCGACGAAGTCAAAAACAATTTCGTCCTCGGACGCATGGGCAAGGGTTACGCGGCGGGCATCGCTTTCGATTTGAACGCGCCGATGGGCGATTCCACGTGCATTTCCTGCGGCGAATGCATGGTCTCGTGCCCCACGGGCGCGTTGACGAATCGCGGCGTGGCGGGTACGGCGATTGCCAAGACCGCCGACGCGCAAATATTCGACGCCGAGGAATTGCTGCAAATCCCGGTGTTCAAGGGCGTCTCCGGCACCTTCCTCGAATTGAACACCGGCGCGATCGTGAAGCGCCGCTTCCGCACCGGCGAACTCATTTGCAAGGAAGGCGACTTCGGCTCCACAGCGTTTTACATATTAGAAGGCCGCGCGCAAGTCTCGATCTCCACCCCAATTGCCCACGTAAAAACCGACGGCGGCGCGAAAGGTTTCTTCAAGAAGCTCACGAGTTCGCTGGTCTCCCGCACGGAAGACAAGCGCGACGACGAGCGCCGCGACCGCACTATCCCCATCGACGCCAGCGTGGACCTCAACTACGGCAGCCCCGTCGCGGAACTCGGCCCCGGCGACCTCTTCGGCGAAATGACGTGCATGAATTTTTATCCGCGCTCGGCGACCGTCCGCGCGGAGTCCGACGTCGTAGCCTACGAAATGCTCCGCAACGTCCTGGACATCATGCTGAAGAACAAAACTTTTCGCGCGCAGATTGACGCCAACTACCGCAGGCGCGCACTCGAGAATCACCTGCGCGGCGTTCCCATGTTCGCGGACTTGTCGCCCGATTTCATAGCGCACCTCAAAGAAAGCGTGGAGCTGCAACGCTACGCGCCGGGGCAGGTGATCGCGCGCCAAGGCGATGCGGCCGACTGTTTTTACCTAGTGCGCATCGGCTTCGTGAAAATTTCCGAAAGCTATCCCGGCGGCGAATTGGTGCTGGCGTACCTTTCGCGCGGCGACTATTTCGGCGAAATCGGCCTGCTCGGCGGTGGCGTGCGCACCGCCACTTGCACGGCTCTCGATCACGTTGAGGTAGTGCGCATCTCGGGTGACGATTTCCGCCAGATGATCGAACGCTTCCCCACGGTGCGCGCTGGCCTCGCGGCCGTCGCCGAGGAACGCCAACTCGCTAACCAGCAGCGCATGCAAATGCTGCACAGCGTGCCCATCGACCAATTCCTATCCCAAGGCTTAATGGAAGCGCAAAGCCTGCTGGTGCTGGATCTGGAAAATTGCACGCGCTGCGACGCCTGCGTCAATGCCTGCGCCGATGCGCACAACGGCGTCACACGTCTGGTGCGCGAGGGCTTGCGCTTCGATCAGTTTCTGGTGGCCACCAGTTGCCGCCAGTGCCGCGATCCGTTGTGCATGGTGGGCTGCCCGGTGGGTTCCATCCGGCGCCGCAATTCGCTCGAAGTGATCATCGAGGATTGGTGCATCGGCTGCGGCCTGTGCGCGCGCAATTGCCCCTACGGAAATATCAATCTCCACCCGTTTGAAGTGATGGTCGACGACCTGGCGCATCCCGGGCGCAAGAAAGCCGCAGTAAAGCAAAAAGCCACTTCCTGCGATCTCTGCACGCACCTGAAAGAGCCAAGCTGCGTCTACGCCTGCCCGCACGACGCAGCGCACCGGGTGGATCCGAAAACATTTTTCGCCGACATGATCGGCCAGGCCTCGACAAAATAAAATAATATGTCGCGCCGCATGCCATGAAGATCGACAAATCACAACGCGCGTGGGCCCTCGCATCGCTGGTGATTTTCGTGGCCTCCGCGATCGGCTACACCATCTACGCGCTGAACGCCACGCCGCGCCCGAGCGGTGGCAGCGCCGTCGGCCTGTTCTTCGGCATCGTGGGCTTCGGCTTTATGATTTTTGCCGCGCTGCTCGGCGCCCGCAAGCGCGTGCCCGTCTGGCGTTTGGGCCGCGCGCAAGCCTGGATGCGCGGGCATTTGTGGCTCGGCCTGCTCAGCCTGCCAATGATTCTCTTTCACGGCGGCTTCCGTTTCGGCGGCACCATGACGCAAGTGCTGATGTGGTTGTTGCTCATCACCGTCTTCAGCGGCCTGTTCGGCGCCGTCTTGCAAAATTACCTGCCGCGCGTAATGACCAGCGAAGTGCCGCTCGAAACCATCTACGACGAAATCGGCAACGTGCGCAGGCTGTTGCGCGAAGAAGCGGATCGCGAAGTGGAGGCCGTCTGCGGTTCGCTGGGCTTTTCGCACGCCGTCCTCGAAGATGAACAGCGCGCCGGCGGCTTCACCGCGATGCGCCCCATCGCCATGGCTGCTGCGGGCGCACGCGGCCCGGTCGCAACCGTCACCACGCCTGCGGCAACCGCCGGAGGCGCGGCGGTGGCGGCCGCGCCGGAAATTATTTTGCTTTCCGCAGAAGAAAGCGCACCGCTGCGGCGTTTTTATGTGAACGAGATGCGCCCCTTCCTCGAGAAGCCGCGCGAGCGCCGGCTGGTCCTGGCGCGTGCCGACAAGGCCGAAACGGCCTTCGCAGCAGTGCGTACGATATTGCCCGCCGCGGCGCACGCCACGCTGGACGACCTGGAAGATATTTGCGACGAAGCGCGGCAACTGCGCAAGCAGGAGCAACTGCATCACTGGCTGCACGGCTGGCTGCTGGTGCACATCCCGCTGTCGCTGGCGCTGATTTTACTCGGCGGCGTCCATGCAGTGATGGCTCTGCGCTACTAACAAAATTTCGGTGAACGATATTGGCGCGCACACGCACAACTAAAAAACTCGCCCAGCGCATCGACCTGAATTACTTCAAACGGCCGACGCCGCTGAAGCGCGCCAAGCTCTTCCTGAGCATCGTCGCGCCGGCGATCGCCCTAGCGTGGATCGCCTGGCTGGTCTTCGCAAAAGACACCCGCGTCTACAGCAGCGGCCGCATGTCCGAAGCCCACGCCGTGCTGGCGAACAATTGCGCCGCCTGCCACGTACAAAAAGCCGGTGTGTTTGAGCAGAAAGCCGCCGACAGCGCCTGCCTCGCCTGCCACGACGGTCCCATTCATCACCACGCAGCCATTAAGAAAGTCTCCTGCTCCGAATGCCACGATGAGCACCGCGGTCGCGTGAATCTCCTCGCGGCCAGCAATGCAAATTGCACGCAGTGTCATTCGGACCTGAAAGCCGCGGGCGGCACCTCGAATTACGCCAACGCCATCGAAAGTTTCGCCGACGGCCATCCCGAGTTCGCGGCGCTGCGCACTTCTTCCGGCACGCCGCCCATCGATCACGGCACCATCAAGCTCAATCACGCGCTACACATGAAATCGATTCGCCGAGGCCCGCGCGGCCCCATAGTGCAACTCGAATGCGGCAATTGCCACCGCCCCGCCGCCGCCCCTTCGGACATGACCTACGGCGACGTACATTATCGCGACGCCTCCACCAGCTATAAACCTTCCTATGAACTCTTCCCCGTTCCTGCCGGAACTTTGCCGCGCCGCAACGCCGCCTCCGGCCGCGAGCTGATGGCCCCCGTGAAATTCGCCACCGCCTGCGCCTCGTGCCATCTGCTCACCTTCGATAAACGCTTCGACGAAGGTGTGCCGCACGATAAGCCGGAAGTGGTCCACCAGTTCCTCGTCAGCAAGTTCACGCAATACATCGCCGCGCATCCCGCGGAGCTTCGCGTGGTGCCCGACCCGGATCGCGACCTGGCCGAAAAAGTTCCGCCGCCCGCCGTCCGCGTCCTCACTCCCACGCAGTGGGTCGCCGAACGCACCGCCGACGCCGAACAACTCCTCTGGCGCAAGACTTGCCTGCAATGCCACGCGTTGTCCGTGGGCGGAAATGCCGTGGCTCCCGCGGTCGCCACTCCGGCAGCCACCCGCCCAGTAGTCGCGCCGGCCAACACCACCGTGCAGTGGATGCCCCACGCCAAATTCGATCACCAAAGCCACGAAGGATTTACCTGCATCAGCTGCCACGAAAAAGCGTTGACCAGCACCCTCACCACCGACGTACTCATGCCTGGCATCGCCACCTGCCAGACCTGCCACGCGCCCGGACCCGATCGCGCCGAGTCTCGCTGCTTCGAGTGCCACAGCTATCACGACTGGTCCAAGCGTAAAGAAATCTCGCCAACATTTACTTTGCCGTCGTTACTCCACGGCACGCGGTAGTGGCCGGCTGGCGTTTACTCCGACCGGGTCGGAGAGGTGGTCGCTTTTGACTTTGCGTTCCTAGACGCAGCTCTGACGTAGCGGCCCCCGTCCGCGGCGGTCGCCGTTGACCTTGCGTTCCTGGGCGCCGCGCCAGCGCATTCCACCCGCCGCTTCGTTTATCCTGAAGTGTCCATGCCTGACGCCGAGCCACTCGTTCCGCCTCTGCAAGCCGCCACGCAAGGCTCGCCTGGCC
>Ga0181531_10002607_pt1 | contig 11239 bp, 9 predicted proteins | sample PEATcosm2014_Bin_38_FD_119743 | JGI IMG/M metagenome (GOLD analysis project Ga0181531, IMG submission 119743) | Peatland microbial communities from MTU Mesocosm Facility, Houghton, MI, USA - PEATcosm2014_Bin11_10_metaG | ecosystem: Environmental > Terrestrial > Soil > Wetlands > Peat | place... | reverse complement strand
GCCCTCGGGGAGCGAGTGCGCGCGCGTGCTCATGGAGCGCGGCTATACGGTGCACCTCTACGACACGGCCGCGAAGATCGGCGGCCACCTCAACCAGGTGACGGCGCTGCCGGGCTTGGGCGAGTGGGGCTATCACCGCGACTATCGCGAGCTGCAGATCGGCAAGCTCGTGAAGAAGAACAAACAGTCCCAGCTCGCGCTCGGGCAAAAACCGATGAGCGCCACCGAGGCGCTCGGTTACGGCGCGGAGAAGATCGTCATCGCCACGGGCTCCTCATGGAACGTCGATGGGGTCAACTGCCTGACGCACGATCCGATACCGGGCGCCGATGCCTCGCTGCCCGACCAGCTCACGCCGGAACAGGTGCTCGAGGGAAAGAAGAAGATCGGCAAGCGGGTGGTCGTGCTGAATGCCGATACCTACTTCATGGCGCCGAGCCTTGCCGAGAAGCTCACCCTCGCCGGCCACGAGGTCACGATCGTGACCGGCGTGCATCTCGCCAACTACATGCACTTCACGCTCGAGTATCCGAACATGATGCGCCGGCTCCATGAGCTGCACATCAAGGAGCTGCACAACACCTTCGCGAGCAAGATCGAGAAGGGGCGCGTGCAGATCTACGACATCTGGGGCGACGGCTCGAAGCGCACCTACCGCGGCGCCGGGCACCTGCCGCGCGAGCCCAACAAGACCCATCGGTGGATCGAGTTCGACTCCCTCGTGCTGGTCACGGGCAGGCACTCCCACGATGCGCTCTATCGCGAGCTCAAGGCGCGGCAGTCCGAGTGGAGCAAGAACGGCGTGAAGGCCGTGTACGTCATCGGCGATGCCGAGGCGCCCCGCCTCATCGCGGATGCGACCTTCGCAGGTCACAGGCTGGCGCGCGAGATCGAGGAGCCGAACGCGCAGCTGCCGCTGCCCTACAGGCGCGAGGTCGCGGTGTGGGGCGTTGCGCACATGCCGGGCGGCCGCTACGAAGTCGAATACAAGACCTGATCGCCGCCGATCGTGAGCCGCACCGAGGACGCCACGCGGATTCTGTTCGAAGCCTTTTCCGCGGCGGAAGTGCGGCTCTTTTACATCGCGGCGTACGGCTGCATCGCGCTGTTCGCCTACGGGGTGTTCGTGCAGATCCGCAAGTACGCCCGCGGGGCCGCGCTCGGGCTTCCGGGCAACCCCTGGCGCCGTCTGGGCGACATGACGGCGAAGGTGCTCGATCACCGCGGCATCGAGCGGCGCGATGTGCCGGCAGGGAACGCGCACCGTTTGATTTTCTACGGCTTCCTGCTGCTCTTTCTCGGCACCGCGACGATCACGCTCGAGTACGACATCCTGAATCCGCTCTTCGGCATCCGTTTCTGGCAAGGGCGTTTCTATCTGTGGTTCTCGCTCACGCTCGATGTCGCCGGGATCGCCTTGATCGGCGGGCTCCTGTACATGATGGTCCGGCGCGGCTGGATCAAGCCGCCGAAGCTCGACTATGCCCGACCCGACCGCGCGCCGGGCGATCCGGACTTCGAGCGGCGCGCGTATCGCATCGAGGACTGGGCATTTCTCTGGACGCTGCTCATCATCGGCGTCACGGGCTATCTGCTCGAGGCCGCGCGGCTCGTGTGGCTCGAGGCACGGCCGGATGTGTGGGACGTGCGCTGGTGGTCGCCGGTGGGCGCTGCGCTCGCGTACGGCCTGCGCGCCCTGGGGCTCACCGCGAGCGGCGGCGGCGCGCTGCGCTTCGATCTCTGGTGGTTCCACGGCCTGCTCGCCCTCGCCTTCATCGCCCTCATCCCGTGGTCGAAGGTGAAGCACATCTTCACCTCGGCCGCATCGCTCTACGCGCGCGACCCGCAGGCCGCGCAGCGCCTGCCACGCATTCCTGAAAGCCAGGCCGTCCCGGGCGTCGCCGCGCTCACGGACTTCAACTGGAAGCAGCTCCTGCATCTCGATGCCTGCACCAAGTGCGGCCGCTGTCACGAGGCATGCCCCGCGCGCGCGGTCGGCGCGCCGCTCTCCCCGCGCGATGTGATCCTCTCGCTGCGCGAGCTCGCCCGCACGGCGCTCGAGTCCTTCACCACGCCCGCGGGCGAGGCGCTCAACGTGCACGGACACGGCCCTGGGCAGGTTTCGCAGGAAACGCTCTGGTCCTGCCGCACCTGCATGGCGTGCGTCGAGATCTGCCCGGTGGCGATCGAGCACGTGCCGATCATCGTGCAGATGCGCCGCAAGCTGGTCGAGGACGGATCGATGGACCCGCTGCTGACGAAGACGCTGCAAACCATTCACAAGACCGGCAACTCCTTCGGTGAGTCGAAGCGCAAGCGCGGCGCCTGGACCAAGTCGCTCCCCTTCAAGGTGAAGGATGCACGCACGGAGCCGGTGGAGGTGCTGTGGTTCGTCGGCGACTACGCCTCCTTCGACCCGCGCAATCAGAAGGTGACACAAACCTTCGCCACCCTCCTCCACGAGGCCGGCGTGGATTTCGGCATTCTCTATGACGGGGAGTCGAATGCCGGCAACGATGTGCGCCGCGTCGGCGAAGAGGGCCTCTACGAGGTGCTCGCCCAGAGCAACCTCACCGCACTCGCAGGCGCCTCGTTTCGCACGCTGATCACCACCGATCCGCACTCCTACAACACGATCCGCAACGAGTATCCGGATTTTGGCGAGCGCCGCGACATCGAGCACTACACGAGCTTCGTGCACCGGCTCATCGCGGGCGGCCGGCTGAAAGTCGAGCGCCCGCTCAAGATGCGCACGACGTTCCACGACCCCTGTCACCTCGGCCGATTCAACGGCGGCTATCAGCCGCCGCGCGATGTGCTCGAGCTCCTCGGCTGCGAGGTCATCGAGATGCCGCGCAATCGCGCGAACTCCTTCTGTTGCGGGGCGGGCGGCGGCAGAATCTGGATCCCGGATCCCGTGGGACAGGAAAAGCCCGCGCAGAATCGCATCCGCGAGGCGGCGGCGATCGAGGGACTCGAGGTCTACGTCGTGAGCTGCCCGAAGGATCTGACGATGTTCGAAGATGCGTTGAAAACCACCGGCAACGAGGGGCGGTTCGTCGTGAAGGAGCTCATCGAGCTGATTCGCGAGGCCGTACCCGCGGCGATCCGTGAGGGAGCGACGGCATGAAGATCATGGTGGCGGTGAAACAGGTGCTCGCGCTCGATGAAGGCTTCACGATCCGCGCGGACGGGCGCGACGTCGAGGAAGAGTACTTCGTGCGCGACCTGAACGAATGGGATGACTTCTCGCTCGAGGCGGCGGTACAGATCAAGGAGGCCGGCGGCCAGGAGGCCGGCGACGAGGTCGAGGTGCTCGTGGTTTCGGTAGGTCCCGACTCCGTCGATGAGTCGCTGCGCAAGTGCCTCGCGAAGGGCGCGGATCGCGCGCTACGCGTCTGGGACGAGTCGATGGCGGGCTCCGATCCGATCGCCATCGGGCGCATCCTCGCGGCGGTGGCGCGGCGCGAAGCGCCCGCGCTGCTCTTTGCCGGCGTGCAATCCTCCGACCAGTCGTTTGCCTCGACCGGCATCGCCACGGCGGCATTCCTCGGCTGGCCGCACGCGGCCGTGGTGAGCTCGCTCGAATACCGCGCCGCGGCGAGCCGTGCGCTCTTCCGCCGCGAGCTCGAGGGGGGGCTTTTGCAGGAAGGCGAGATCGAATGTCCCGCCGTGCTCACCATTCAGCTCGGCATCGCCACGCCGCGCTACGCCTCGCTGCGCGCGATCAAACAGGCGGCGGCCAAACCGATCGAGGTGCTGTCGCTGGCCGATCTCACCCTCGAGGCCGGGGAGGTCGGCGAGGCAGGCTCGGCCTCGCGGGTGCGCCGGATGTACGTGCCCGAGAAGGGCCGCGCCGCGCTCATCGAGGGCACGCCCGCGGAGCAGGCCGCGCGACTCGCCGCCATCATCCGCGAGTTCAAGGGGGCGGCATGAGTGAGATCCTTCTCATCGCCGAGCAGCGGCGCGGGGAGCTGCGTCCCGTCTCTCTCGAGCTCATCAGCGCGGCGCAGGGCATCCGGCGGCCTGAGGACCGGGTGGCGATCGCCGTGCTGCACGAGCGCCCCGGCTCGTTCATCGAGGCGCTCGGCTTCGCGGGCGTCGATGAGATCGTCACCGTCAAAGTGGCCACCGGCGAGTTCGATCCCGACACCCACGAGGCCGCGCTCGCCGCCCTGATCGGCGCGCGCGCGCCCGAGGTCGTGCTGGTGCCGCACAGTGTCGACTCCTTTGGCTATGCCGCGGCGCTCGCGGCGCGCCTGTCCCTCGGGCTCGCCACCGACGTGTTTCGCCTCGAGCGGGACGCCGGCGAACTGGTGGCGACGCGCGGCGGGTACGGCCAGAAGGTGAGCGTCGAGGTCGATTTTCCCGGCCGCCGCACCGTGCTCCTGGCGGTGCGCAGCAACGTGTTCAAGCCGCCCGAGGGGCGCGCCTCGCCGCCGGTCACCGAGTTCGCGGCGCCGGCCTGCCGCTCGCGCACGACGCTCGAGCAATTCATCGAGCCCCCGGGCGCCGACGACGTCGACATGACGAGCGCGGAATTCATTCTCAGCATCGGACGCGGCATTGGCGAGGAGGCGAACGTCGAGACGTTTCGCGAGCTCGCCGATGCCGTCGGTGCGACGCTCGGCTGCTCGCGGCCCATCGCCGATGCCGGCTGGCTGCCGAAGAGCCGCCAGGTCGGTCAATCCGGCAAGACGGCGACGGCGTGTAAACTCTACATCGCGATGGGCGTGTCCGGCGCGATCCAGCATCTCGCCGGCATGAAGCACGTGACGACCATCATTGCGGTGAACTCCGATGCCGGCGCCTCGATTTTCAGTGTCGCAACGTTCGGAATCGTGGGAGACATCTTTGAGATCGCCGAGGAACTGCGCCGCCATTTCTGAGCGGCATTCGCGCACCGGCCGGAAGTGGCCGTGAGCGCGAGCGTCGAGACATCCGACGCCCCGGCGACCAGGAGCGCCGGTCTCGAGCGCGGCATCGATTGGACCGGCGCGTTCTGGGTGGCAAGCGGTGTGCCGCCGCTCGTCCTGTTCTCGATCGGCGCGGTCGCCGCCACCGTGGGCAAGCTCTCGTGGGTCGTGTGGACGGCCTCGATCGCCATGGGCTTCATCCAGTCGTTCACCTACGCCGAGATCGCCGGGCTGTTCCCCGACAAGGCGGGCGGAACCTCGATCTACGGCGCGATCGGCTGGGTGCGCTACGGCAAGCTCGTGGCCCCGATCTCGGTGTGGTGCAATTGGTTCGCGTGGTCACCGGTGCTCGCGACCGGCTCGGCGCTGGCGGCCGGCTACATCCTCACCGGCCTGTTCGCGCCCGATGCGCACATCAACACCTGGCAGATCACGCTCCTGGACCTCTCCGCGCTCAAGAGCGGCCTCACGCTGCGCATCAACTCGATCTTCGTCTTGGGCGCCGTGATCCTGCTCGCGGTCAAGCTCATCCAGGACGGCGGCATCCTGCGCTCGGCCAACACGACCAAAATCCTCGGCATCTCGGCGATGATTCCGCTGCTCCTGATCGGCATCGTACCCATCGTGACGGGCGATCTCGTGCGCACCAACTACTTTCCTCTCGCACCGCTCGCACACGATGCGCTCGGGCGCGTGACCGACGGCACCTGGAACATGGCCGGCATCACCGTGTTCGCCGCGGGCATGTTCCTCGCGGCCTGGTCGACGTACGGATTCGAGACCGCGGTGTGCTACACGGGCGAATTCAAGAATCCGCGCACCGACACCTTCAAGGCGATCTTCTACTCCGGCCTTTTGTGCGTGGTCGTGTACACCCTGGTGCCGTTCTCCTTCCAGGGATTCCTCGGTCTCGGCGAACTCGTGCACCCCGCGGCGATGGACGCGGCGGGGCGCGTCACGACCCCGGCCGAGTACGGCGGCATGCTCGCCCCGGACATCTACAGCGGCATGGGGGTCGCGGCGGTGATGGCCCGTATGGTGCACGCCGGGCAACTCATCGGCGCCGTGGTCGTCGTGATGCTGATTCTCGCCCTGGTGCTCTCGCTCATGACCTCGATGGCGGGCTCCTCCCGCACGCTCTACCAGGCCTCGCTCGATGGCTGGCTGCCGCGCTATCTCGCCAAGGTGAATGCGAACGGCGCGCCGACGAACGCGATGCTGACGAATATCGTCTTCAACCTGGGGCTCCTGCTGCTGTCGGACACGGTGTTCATCATCGGCGCCGCCAACATCGGATACCTGTTGTTCAACTTCCTCAATCTCAATGCGGGCTGGATCCATCGCATGGACCGGCCCCATCAGGAGCGCCCGTGGCGCGCGCCGAGCTGGATCCTCGCCGCGGGCGCCGTGCTCTCGTTCGTGAATCTCGCCTTCATGGGCTTCGGCGCCGATGTCTACGGCGCCGGCACGCTCACCACCGGGCTCGTGTTCGCGGCGCTCATCATTCCGGTGTTCGTGTACCGGCACTACGTGCAGGACAAGGGCGCCTTTCCACCCGAGATGGCCCGGGATCTCGAGATGCACGGCGGCGTGCGGATCGAGAAGCGCGCGGGCCTCTGGCCGTATCTCGTGCTGCTCCTGGGCGCGGTGGTCGTCGCCGTCACACATCATCTCGCGGTGTACTAGGGAGAGGCCGGCCATGCTCGTCACCGGCATCAAAAGCAAGCCCGTCTATGCACCGCTCCATGCCGATGTCCGCGGCCGCTATCACCTCATGCTCGGCCACGGCGCGGGCGGCGTGGCGCTCCTGCGGGTGCTGAAGGAGCTCGAGGCGAGCGCGCCTGCGGCACTCGGCGCGACACGGGTGCTCTACCTGCCGCAGCCGACGATGGGCAATCTCGCCGCCGCCGCCTTCGCGAGCGTCACGCCGCAGAGCGGCGCCGCGGATGCACCCGTGGATCCGGTGCAGGAGCTCGAGGCGCTCGCGCTCCAGGAGCTCAAGCTTTTTACGGACGTTCCCGCCCTGCTCGCCGACTTCTCGAGCATTCTCGAGCACTCGCTCATGGGCACGCGGCTGTATGTCGCGGGACCGGAGAGCTTCATCGGTCTTGCCATGAAGATCGCCCTCGAGTTCAACTTGAACAAGGACGAGATCCGTGCCGAGGAGCTCGGCAGCCGCGCGCGGCGCGTCTACTGCATTCATTGCCGCGCCACCACCGAGGAGGTGCGCACCAACATCGTCGCGTGCGCCGGCTGCCGCCGCTCGTTGCTGGTGCGCGATCATTACTCGCGCCGGCTCGCGGCATACATGGGCGTGATGGTGGACGCCGAGGCGCCTGGGGAGATCCCTGAGATCCGCGAGGTGTTCGTGTGAACGATGCGCAAACCCTCGTGGTCGAGGTGAAGGCCATCGAGGCCGTCACACCGCTCATCAAGCATTTCACGCTGGGCCCGCCGGACGGCGGCACGCTGCCGGCCTTTTCCGGCGGTTCGCACATCGTCGTCGTGATGAAGGGCGCGGCGCGCGTGCACCGCAACCCCTACTCGCTCCTCTCGCCGCCGCACGAGCTCGACACGTATCAGATCGGCGTGCGGCGCATGGAGGAATCGCGCGGCGGCTCGCATTACATGCACGATGCCGTTCAGGTCGGCAGCCGGCTGGAGATTGCGCATCCCGTCAACCTGTTTGCCCTCGACAAGATCGCGCGCAAGCACCTGCTGATCGCGGGCGGCATCGGCATAACGCCCTTCATGGCGATGCTCGAGGACCTGCATGGCGGAGCGGTGCCCTACGAGCTGCACTACTCGGTGCGCGCACCCGAACACGCGGCGTTCCTCGCCCGGCTCGATGAGCGCGAGACGGGCCGCGTGCGCATGTACTACGACAGCGCGGGCCACGCCATCGACTTCGAGGGTCTGCTGTCGCGCCAGCCGCTCGGCACGCACGTCTATGTGTGCGGACCGGCGGCCATGATCAACCGGGTGATCTCGACCGCGCAGCTCTGCGGCTGGCCCGACAGCCACATTCACTCCGAGCAGTTCAGCGCGCCGCCCGTGGGTGATGCCTTCGAGGTCTTCCTGGCGCGCTCCGATCTCAAGGTGCACGTGCCGCCGGATCAGAGCCTCATGGAGAGCATCGAGGCCGCGGGCGTCGAGGTCCCGTACCTCTGCCGCGGAGGCGTATGCGGATTCTGTTTGACGACGGTGCTCGAGCTCGACGGGGAGCTCGTGCACAACGACCATTACCTCTCGGAAGCCGAGCGATCCAGGGGAAAGCAGATCATGCCGTGCGTGTCGCGGGCACGCTGCCGGCATCTGGTGCTTGACCTGTAGCGCCGCCTTCAGACGGAGAACGATGCCATGAGCGCCGCCGCACTCGACTTCAAGCCGCACGAGACCTATCGCGAGGATTTCACCTTCCGCAACAGCCCGAAGGCGATCCTTCGCTTTCCGCTGCCGTTTCCCGAGGATGATTACATGTACTCGGTGAACATCGAGCCGCATGTGCCGGGGCCGGCGGGATCGGTGACGCAGTTCGCCTTCGACGTCGATGAGCATTACATCGCCGAATGCCGCGAGCGGGCGTTGGTGCTCGCGGCGGAGCCGCTGCGCTATCAGGCGCTGCCGCACATGATGAGCTCGCAGTGGGACACGCTCGAGCTCATCATGGAGTCGCTCGCGCGCGATTATCCCGAGCACTTCGCGCTGGAACGGCGCGGCAACCGCTGGCACTGGATCAATCGCCCCTTGGAAATCGATGATCGCTTCGTGTTCGGCGAGGCGCAGAGCCTGCCCCGCGAGCCGCTCGATTACATCACCCGCCAGGCACAGGGCGATTTCGTGGTCATGGACCAGCGCGAAGGGGACCTGTGGACCGAGGCGGGCATGGTGACCACGCAGGCAGACTGGTCGCTCGATTTCGACATCGGCATGACCTTCAAGGAGTGGCACGGCCCAGTGCCGCTCGCGCACGAGATCGGCGTGTTCGATCGCGCGCTCAAGTTCCTCTTGAACCTGCGGCTCGGGCAACCGGTGCGGCGGCTCAACTGGACGATGACCGTGCATCCGCGCCTCGACACCTCGCCCGAGAACTATCCGCACTGGGGACCCGACCGCGCCACCGTCACCCCGCACAATGCGGGCGAGCTCGTGCATCTGCGTGTCGAGCTGCAGGGCCTGTGGCGGCTGCCGCGCAGCAATGGGGTGCTGTTCGGCATCCGCTGCTATCTCATCAGCCTGGCCGAGCTCGCGACGATTCCGAAGTGGGGCCGGCGCGTGCACCGGGTGCTCAAAGGCCTGCATCCCGCGCTCGTCGATTACAAAGGACTCTCGCGTTATCGCGACGCCGTCGTCGCCTGGCTCGCGCCCTACGATGATGGCGCGCCCACCAGCCCCGGGACCGGTCCGGACTAATTCATGGGGAGATTTTGATGGCACTCACCTGGCGGCACTCGGTTCTCGCGGAGCGTCACCGCGCCTTGGGCTCGAAGCTCGAGGACTGGAACGGCATGGGCACGGCGTGGACGTACGCGAAGGACGTCTCGCAGGATCACGTGGCGATCCGCACCAAGGCGGGTCTCATGGATGTGTCGGGCCTGAAGAAGCTGTATCTGGTCGGGCCGCATGCCTCCGCCATCTTGAATTACGCGACCACGCGCGATGTCACCAAGATCACGCCGGGCAAGAGCGCCTACGCCTGCATGCTGAACGAGGCCGGTCACTTCATCGAGGACTGCATCCTCTATCGCACCGGGCCGAACACCTGGATGGTGGTGCACGGCAGCGGCGCCGGCCACGAGACGCTCGCGAGCTACGTCCCCGGCCGTAACGCCGCCATGATCGTCGATGATGATCTGCACGACTTGTCGCTCCAGGGCCCGGTCGCCGTCGACTTCCTGGCGAAGCACGTACCCGGGATCCGCGACCTCAAATACTTCCACCACATGCCGGCGACGCTCTTCGGCCGCCCCGTGCTGATCTCGCGCACCGGTTACACCGGCGAACGCGGGTACGAGCTTTTCTGCAAGGGCGAGGACGCAGGCGCCATCTGGGACACCATCCTCGCCGAGGGCAAGGCGATGGGCATCATTCCCACCTGTTTCACCACACTCGACTGGTTGAGGGTCGAGAGCTCTCTGCTTTTTTATCCGTATGACATGTCCCAGATGTATCCCTTCGATGAGGATCCGCCGGGCGACTCGCTCTGGGAGCTCGGCCTCGATTTCACCGTGAGCCCCGGCAAGACGGACTTTCGCGGCGCAGACGCGCACGCGCGCCTCAAGGGCCGGGAGCGGTTCAGGATCTTCGGACTTCTGATCGACGGCCAGAAACCCGCCGACATGGGCGATGCGGTTTATGCGAACAACAGGAAGGTCGGTGTCGTGACCTGCTCGATGGTCTCATCGCTCACGGGCAGATCCATGGCGATCGCGCGTCTCGAGGTGCCCGTCGCCGTGCAGGGCACGAAGCTCGAGGTGCGCGGCAAGAGCCTCGAGGCGTCCGCGATTGCGCATACGCTGCCCTTCGATGATCCGGAGAAGAAGAAGCGGACGGCGGTGGGGTAGGAGCAGCGACTGTCACACGGGACTGCGTCAAGGAAAACGTCCTTGACATTTCCCTTGATCGAGCCGATGATTCCGGCATGAGCAAAGTCACGGGAAAATACCAGGTGACCTTGCCGAAACGTCTGGCCGAGACGCACGGCATCAAAGTGGGCGATGAGATCGACTTCATCGACGCAGGCGATCACATTTCGGTAATGCCGCCGCGTCGCAAGGCGGCCACACCGCTCGACCCGCGGGAAAGGCTCGTGCATTTCGACCGCGCGACCGAACGGCAGCGGACTCGTCAACGAACCTCGGACCTCAAGGCAACCCGCGATCGAAACTGGACGCGCGAGGACCTGTACCAGCGTGGCCGGACTGGTTGACACCAACATCCTCGTCTATCGGTTCGATCCGCGGTTTCCCGATAAGCAGGAGCGGGCCACCGCGTTGCTCCGCGAGGGCATCACGAACGATTCCCTGATCGTTCCTCATCAGGCATTGGTGGAGTTCGTCGCAGCCGTCACTCGACCGATCGCCAAGGGGAAGTCGCTGCTCTCACGACAGGATGCCTATCGCGAGACCGAGGAAATGCTCGCGCAATTTCGCATTGTCTATCCCACTGAGCACACGCTGCGCACGGCGCTCCGCGGGGCGGCGCTGTACGGCTTGTCATGGTTCGACGCGCACCTCTGGGCCTACGCGGATGAGTGCGGTGTGGACACCCTGTGGTCCGAGGATTTCCAGCACCAAAGACGCTACGGCCGCGTGACGGTGCTG
>Ga0181531_10002606_pt1 | contig 11244 bp, 5 predicted proteins | sample PEATcosm2014_Bin_38_FD_119743 | JGI IMG/M metagenome (GOLD analysis project Ga0181531, IMG submission 119743) | Peatland microbial communities from MTU Mesocosm Facility, Houghton, MI, USA - PEATcosm2014_Bin11_10_metaG | ecosystem: Environmental > Terrestrial > Soil > Wetlands > Peat | place... | reverse complement strand
CGCTGAACTTCGTCGAGCGCTTCGGTCCGGTCGTTGATTTCTTGCTGGAGAGATTTGAGCATCTTGAGCTGCGCGGTCGCGGGGATGCCGTCGCCGCCGCCGTTACCGCCTGCTCCGCCGCCGCCACCACCACCGCCGCCTCCTCCGCCAGGGGCGCCAGGGGTTGTGGGTGCCTGCGCGTGCAAGACTGGGCAAAGGGCCAGGCTCGCCCCGCAGGCGATGAGTGAGAGGATGTGTTTACATTTCATAGGTGGTTATTGTTTTTCAGAAAACCACTCCTGGTTGGGAGGGCTGTAGGCTTATGACCGTGCCTGGCGCCAAAAGGTTACGACGAAAAATACGATTATTTTCGGGGTCGCGGGCAGGGACGGACTAACCCCGGAAATGTCATGTCCGCCCGGCTGGCAGCCGAGCTGCGCATTCGAAGCAGGCATGTTAACTGTGAAATGACCGCTGAATTGAAAATCCAGCACTCGGAAGAATGTGCCGGATCATCACGAAAAGCTGACGTTTATTGAGGAATTGCGACGGCTCCGGGAGAAACACGGGATCGAGTTTGATCCGAAGTACCTGGAATGAGGTCAGTGGCGTCGGCTCTGGCATCCCTTCAGGATGCGGCCGTTGCGGCGGGTAAACCGGGGGTATCGTTCCGTCCCCGCAGTGGCGGGACGGAACTCGACCCCCGTATAGCCGATCCGAAGTTATTCATGGCCAGCGGGCGGAGCGGCTCGTCCAGCTCAAGCCCAGCGGGCTGTGAATAACTTCGGCCCGCGCTTAAACTTTGGGCGGTCGCCGGACGAATTTGGCTACCGAGCTTTGAACCCTTCGGGTTCAGGAGGCGCCATCCATGCGACACTTCATCCACTGAAAACAGCGAAGAACTCGCTTATATATTCTAAGATGTTTATGACAAGTGGCTTGCAAATCAAAGCATCGCTTTAAACGCTGACACTTTATTTGGAATTACCCATTTGAATCTGCCCCTGCAGACCCCGATTTCAATGATTCCCGGATTGGGCGGAATCGGAGTCGAGGTCGACGACGAGGTCGGTCTTGGGGAGGTCCTTCGCTTCCAGGGTGATATCTTTTGTTCCGAACGAGATTTGGACCGGCCACGCATAGAGGTGACTTATCGTGAAATCGGCCTCGTCGTTTTTGGGCGTTAGCACGATGTTCCGGCCGGAGCCGCTGTAATTATTCCCAAACTTGAAGGACTGGCTATACCCTCCGATCACCGTTCCGTTGAATGCGTCGTTCGGCAGGATATGAGCGAAGTGAAGGACCTTTCCGTGGACTGTAAGTTCCGGTCCCATCGCGATTTTTAAATCAGATTGTCCGGCCTTGATATCCTGCAGGAATTGGCCGCCGTGGCCCGGTGCTTCCACAAATAGATAATACCGGCTATCCGGCCGCAAACTTGCAAGAGAGAACCGGCCCGCGGCGTCGGAGTTCGTCAGGACGGGCGCGTCCCCGAGACTCCCGTGCGTTTCAGCATGTGGGCCGAGCACGCCCGCGAGCTTTATCGTGGCGCCGGCGATCGGTTTGCCGGTTGCGGCGTCGGTCACGATACCATTCGTGATCTCCGCTTTCTTGAGCGTCCAGCGATATGGCTTCGCAGGATCAAAGCGGATACTGTCGATCTCATCCGCCTGGTATCCATCCGCCGAAACCTGGAGGTTTAGCGGAGCGGAGCCAATATGTTCGAGGGTGGCGGTTCCCAGGTTATTCGTAGCTATCGCATCGCAATCGACCCTCGGCGGGCCGGGGTAATAACCCTTCAGCTTTGCCCCAGCAATGGGGTTTCCCTGCTCATCCACGATTTCGACCGAAGCCTGGGCGCCTCCGTTGAGAGATAGCTTCAGGTCTTTCAGCTTCTGATCGAAAGGAGGCTGAAACGGGCCGGCAAAAGCGGGCGCCCAGCCTTTTCGGACCGCCGCGAGGCTGAGCGACTGGGTACCGCCACGTACCCAAACGGGCGCGGTCCCCTGCCACTCAACCTTGATGGATTGCAGGCCGGAACCCGAGCTGCCAGAGGAGAACTCGTTGATGATCGTCCCCCCGTCCCCCATGAACTCGTCGTCCGTGGCGGAAACCGCGATATCAAAACTCTGTTCCGGCGCCGGCAGATCGGACGCTGGCACCGGCCTTGCGCCATAGCCGATGAGGAGCTGGCGCATTTTATCTTTGTCGTGGAAATCCCCACCATTAAAATCCAATGCGTTAAGGGCGCTCTGGAGGGCGATGGGGTCGTGATCCGCGCTTGCCTTCAGCACCGCTTCCATCGCCCCGGCTGACTGGTTGCGCGCCATCCAGAGCAGCAGTGGTTTCTGGAAGCCGGTAAGCCTTGCGCCGTGATCGATCAGCGCTTGGGCGACTGCCGCACTTCGCGCCGTGGCAATCGGGGGTTCGCCATATTTATTGGTGCGATTCGGATCGACGCCTGCGTCCAGCAGTAACTTCGCTACATCCCCATTCTCGAGATGGAAGAGCAGGGACCCTTCGCCGTCGCCCTCGTCATCCATCTTTTTCGGGTCGAGGCCCTGCTGGAGAAACCACGCTACCACGTCCGGTTTTGCCGTCTTGACCACATACGACAAAATGCTCACATCCTGGCTGAAAATCCTGGCCTGAACGTTTGCGCCATTTTTCTTCAACAGCTCCGCCATCGGCACCGTGTTCACGAGGCAGAGCGGCGTGTAATCCCATCCGGGGAATCGCGGTTTGTCCACCTGCGCTCCGTGATCGAGCAACAACTGCGCGGCCTGAAGCTGATTCTTGAATACCGCACGGATGAGCGGCGTATTGTTATCCTTCCCGACGGAGTTGACGTCCACACCCGCGGCGAGCAGGCGTTGGATCGCCGGCAAGTCCCCAGCGCCGGCCGCCTTGCACAGGGTCTCAATATCCGCCCGCTGTTTCCCCACCTCCGCGATGCGGCGGGTGATCCACGTTGCGGTGGTTTTGTCCGCGGCGCCGGATTGCGCGCTCAGACGGTTCAAGTCGAGGCCCCGGGCCAGCAATGCATCCAGAAAATCGGTCCGTCCATCCTTCACGAGGCTTGCGAGGGATGCGTCGTCGATTTTCCAATTCCTTCCAGCGGGGGACTTCTGGAACAAATCGTACATCGTTGTGAATGCCCGAAGATCCCGGGTCGAAAGCGCTTGCTGGATCGCCTGGAAGCCCGCGTGAAGGCCCAATCCGTCGCCGGTTCGCAGCAAGGTGGATGCCTTGTTCACGTCGCCCGCGCTCGCGGCGGCAAGCATCTCGCGCGTCAGAGCATCCGATGGAGGAGCACTGGCCGCCGGAGGGCTGGCCTGGGCCGAGGCTTTTCCAGCGCCGAGATAAAAGGCGCCCAGTACGAGAAAGATGCAGGTGAGCGAAATGGCGGCGCCGATGGCGAGTGCGCCCAGCTTCCCGCGCCACGGATTGTCACGGAGGATGGCCCGGATGCGTTTTTCGAGCGAAGAGCCGCCCACCATTGCAATGCCGGCGGAAAAATCCTGTTTCCCGGCCGCGGCGGCAATCTCTACCAGAGCCCGCGCATAGCTCGGGGCATCTTGTTGTCTAAGGACGACTATTTCGTCAGCAGCCTGCTCCGCCTCCACCTTCAGTTTGCGCACTGCAACCCAGGCGAGCGGATTCCACCACCAGATGCTCTGGGTGAATGCAGCCAACGTCTGCCACCATCCATCGAGTCTTTGCCAATGGGCCATCTCATGAAGGAGGACCGCTTCCAGCTTTTCGTCTTTCCACTGGATATATTCTGCCGGCAGAAAGATGGACGGCCTGATCCAGCCTGTAAGCAGCGGGGTTGCCAGTGCGCCGCAGACGGCGAGGAGCGGCGGACTCTTGAGGCCGGCAAGGGTGGAAGTCTTGCGCGCGGTCTCCAGCAGGCCGGGGCCTGCGAGCGAGGCTGATTTATTCAGCCACCAATATCCCGCGACGGTCCGGACTCCACGCCACAATAGAAGAATGGCAATACCTGCCCACCAGATCGTCCGCACATTATTTTCGGCAATATCCGAAAGCGCCACCTTTGCCAGCACTTGGGGTTCCGTTGTCTGTGTGCGGGCCGTTGTGGGTGGAGCGGCTTCGGACACGGCGTCGGATGGTTCGCCCGGCAATGGCTGGGTGAAAGCCATGGATTGCTGCGGGAGCGGGTTCACATGCCATACAGGATGAAACCGGGTGAGAGCGGCGGGGCCGAATTCCCAAAAGGTTAATCCCAGGAGACCGATGATGGCGCATCGCCAGACCCAGTTTCGGGCCAGGGCCGATTGCCGCCGGAGGATGCCCGCAGCGCCGCAGCTAAGTGCGATGACAAGGCTGCTCTTTACGACGGCAAGGAGCGCGGCCGCCAGATGGGGATACTGGCTCTGCAGGCGGATGAAATCGCTTAGGGCAAGGTTCATTTTTTCCGGGCCTCATCGATGAGCTTGCGCAATTTTTCAGCATCCTCGCGGGAGATGGCCCGGGGACCATTGCCGAGGAGGGCGCAGGCAGCCTCGACGGCGGAGTTTGAAAAGAAATTTCGCACGACCGTCTGCAAGGCATTGATGCGCGCCTTATCGGCGGGAACGGCGGAGGAATAGAAATCGCGGCCCTCCTTGCGGACCTTGGTGATGAGTTTCTTCTCGCGCAAAATGCGGAGGATGGAACGAACGGCGGAGTAGGTTGGCGGGTCAGGAAGCTCGCGTTGAACGTCGCGCGCGGTGGCGCCGCGGAGGCGGACGAGGAGTTCCATGACCTGACGCTCGCGCCTTGAGAGGTGATCTGCGGGGTGAGAACGGGGCATGGATGTTGAAATATCAACAGCAGCGGACCGGATCAAGGAAAATGTTGAAATTTCAGCACGGGCCGCTCGCGAGGGACTGCAAGCTGAACGAAGCGGCGCGGCTTAGAGGAAGGGATGACACTCAGGGCCGCGGGGGCGTCACTCCAGCAACTGGACGGTGCCGACCCCGTTCACTCCGCTTGATACCGGGCCAAGGAAACTGCCGTAGGCTTTCCCAGTGCCCTCGTAGAAATCGCCGTGGATGCTGGTGGGCCGCCGGGCGCCGGGAGCTACAAAGGAGCCGACGAAGGTGCCGTTGCGCGGATCGATATCGATCTGGAGCTTGTAAGTATTTGTCCCGACGACCTCGACCTTGTCCGCGGCCGTTAGCGTCACACTGATAACGAGGTCGGAGCTGAGCCCGCCTCCAGCGATGGTGACGGTCGCGGGTGCCACGGGCAGGACGGTCCCGCCCCTGGGCGGCGGCACATAAGTGGCGGCTTGCAGATTGAGTTCCTCATTGAAGCCGAGCGGGAAATAACGGCTGACTTTCGCATTTTTCTGCCAATATAGGTTGCCCTCGGCCTTAACAATGCCGTCCGGAGCAAATGCCACTGTGCCGAACAGGTCAACACCAGTAAAGAAGGGGTAGATGTTGTAACCGTCGGTACCCTCGAGCAGCGGACCTACGGTGCGGACGGGGGTGCCATCGGCCAGCGTGCCCTCTATGGAGACGACGTCGTTCTTGCTGACGGTCATAACGGTGACGCCATTGCCCGCGGGGGCGGGAGTGGCGCCGAGATTGCTATATTCATTCAGGACCATGGTGTAGCTCCCTTCATTGACGGGTTTCTCACCGGCATCCAGAGCGGAGCGGTAGGCGGTGAAACCAATGACCGGGGTGTTTACGGCCAAGACAAATACCCCTCCGACATTCTGGAGCTGCATGGAGAGCGTCCCGCCTTTCACGGTTTCACTAAGTGCCCCGGTGCTATCGAGCTGGCCTCTGTACGAATAATGGAAGCCATCTGAGACGAGCGCGACGGTTACTTTCCCATCCGGGGCGAGGGTGACGCTCCCGTCTCCGCTAAGGTCATTGACGAGACCAAAGTACCGGCCTGCGGCGGTGGTGTAAGCCTGGATGGACTGAGTGGTGAGGACGATTTCAAAGAAAGTCCCGACGTCGTAAGTGCCGCCGGCATAAGTGGTGCCGTAGAGGTTGCCATCGGGACCGAGCACGAGGCCCGGGGATGGGAGCTCGCCATCGCCGCCGCCGGTGAAGGAGTAATTGGTGACGGCGTGATTTGGATAGACGCCGTAGAACGATCCGCCGGCGTCTGAGCCGCCGCTGGTCAGGCCCCATAGGGAACCGGCCGGGCCGAGGTCCACGGACTCGGGGAATGCGCCGGAGGCTCCGCCTTCAAAATAGTAGTACGGCTTGACGCTGCCGCCGGGGGGAATCTGGAAGATATCGCCGAACCCGAAACCGAACTTTCCGCCATTTGCGGCAACGCCCCAGAGGGTGCCATCGGGGGCTTTGGCAAGGATTCCGGTGGGGTTGGCGCCATCGGTATTGTTGCCATTGGTGTCCAGGGCTGAGAAGGAATAGACCGTGGAGAAGGAACCGCCGGGGGTGATTTTGAAGACCGTTCCGTTCCCATTCCGGCCGCCGAGCGGGGCGACGCCGTAAAGGTTTCCATCGTCGCCGAGGGTGAGGCCGCTGGTGGGCTGGGCGCCGTCGGTGTTGACGCCATCGCCATCCATGGCGGAAAAGGAGTAGAGGTTCTTGAGCGATCCACTGGCGGTGACGGAGTATAGGACGCCGTTGTTATTGGTGCCTCCAAATTTCGCGGTGCCGTAGAACGTCTGGCCATCTGGGCCGAGGATGAGGCTGCCATTGGGCTGGGCGCCGTCCACTGTGGCATTCGATGGGAAGGTACCGAGGACGTGAAGGGTGCCGGTGGTGGTGACGGAGAAAAACACGCCGTTGCCTCCGCCGGCGCCATTGCCGGAGGTGCCGTAGAGGGTATGGCCATCGGGCCCGACGGCGAGTGCGCCCTGAGGGGCAATCCCATCGGCCTGGTTCATGAAATTATAAATTACATTCCCGGAGCCGGACGCGGAGACCCGGTAAATGAACCCGCCGCTGAAGGGGATATTGAGCGCGCCGCCTTGCGAGGCAGTTCCGTAGAAGGCGCCATCGGGCCCGAGTACGAGCTTGGCTTTCGGGATCGAGGGGAAAGCGTGGGAATCGACGTCAAAGGGATATACGTCGAAGGTATGCGCGTGGGCGTGACCCTGCAGGAGAGAGGCCGCGAGTGCGGCGCACATTGAGAGTACAGTCCAGCGGACCAGTTTCATGGGATCACCCCAATATGCGGCGGGTATCCCAAAGTAAATCAAATCCGGCGCGTGGGCGGGGATGGATTGCGCGGCTTATGCAAGGCCGCTATAGACGGGGAGGTTTTTCCCCCTGTCATGACCCGATCCCCGATCCCCACACAGTCATTCCGTATCTTCGTTTTGTTTCTGGCCGGCCTGCTGGGCCCGCTGGCGTCCGGCTGGGGGCGGGAGGAGATGGACCTCTCGGGCCCGGGGTGGGAGCTGTGGCGGGACGCGCAGGCGGCGTGGGAGAATGACCAGCTCTTTGCGCCGGGGACGGATCTATCCAAGATCCCGACGAATCCGCCGACCGGGGGGTGGGAGACGCTGGATCACGCGGCGGCGATGGCGGTCTCGGTGCCGGGGACGGTGGAGGAGTATCTCTACCATTGGGACCCGGCGAAGCCGGAGAACAAGCTATCGCAGGGGATGACGGGGGTGAGCTGGTGGTACCGGACGTTCGATGTGCCGGCATCGCTGGCGGGGAGGCGGGTGAGTTTGGAGTTTGAATCGGCGCGATTGCGCGCGGAGGTGTATCTGGATCACAAGCTGGTGGGTTATAACATGGTGGATGGGACGCCGTTTAGAGTGGAGCTGACTGGGCTGCTGAAGGCGGGGGAGAAGGCGCAACTGGCTGTGCGGATCACGAGCCCGGGAGGGATTTGGTCGTGGGAGGATTTCAAGGTGATGAATTGGGGGAAGGCGGTGATTCCCGTCGATCATGGTTTTAGCGGGATTACGGGCGGGGTGCGGTTGGTGATTACGGACCCGGTACATATTGCGGATGTGTATGTGCAGAATACACCGGCGCCGCTGGAGGTGAATGTGGAGGTGACGCTGCGGAATGATAGTGGGATGGCGAGCGACGGGGAGTTGGAGATCCGCCTTGTGGAGAAAGCGGCTCCGGGGCGGGAAGTGGCACGAAAAATATTGAAAGCGGTGGCGATTCCGGCGGGGGACTCGGTGAAGACCGTGAAGCTATCGGCGCCGGAGGCGAAGTTGTGGGACCTGGATCATCCGAATCTGTATGTTTGCAAAGTGGCGCTGAAGAGCGCGCCGACCGGATCGAGTGACGCGCTGAGCCAGGTGTTTGGTTTCCGGTGGTTTGCGCCGGCGGGAATCGGAAAGGACGCGGTCCTTCGGCTGAACGGGAAGCGGATTGTGCTGCGGACGTCGATTAGTTGGGGGCTATGGCCGACGAACGGGCTCTTCCCGACGCCGGAATTGGCGGCGAAGCAGGTGGATGACGCGAAGGCGCTGGGACTTAATATGTTGAACTTTCACCGATGCATCGGGTCGCCAATTGTATTGGATGATGCAGATGAGAAAGGGTTGCTTTACTTTGAGGAGCCGGGTAATTATGTGGCTGGAAGCGCGGATCCGTTCTGCGAAGCGTTGGTACGGGAGAAGCTGCTAAGGATGGTGAAGCGGGACCGGAGCCATCCCAGCCTGGTTATCTATAATATGATCAACGAGCAGTGGGATAGGTATGGGGCGGATAAGAACCCGCAGCTCTATGACAATTTCAAGGCGGACATGGCGGCGGCGCACAAGCTTGACCCGAGCCGGACGATCGTGCTGGCCTCGGCGTGGGCTCGCAAGCCGCCCGGCAGCGACGAGCCGGTGAAGCTGGAGATGCGGCCTTTTGACGATACGCAGCATTTTTCGGGGTGGTCGGATTTTCACCGGGCAGGCGGGCCGGAGGTTTGGAAACAGCAGTTCTATCAATCGCCGGACAAACATTATGGACTTACCACTAATGCCGGCGAAATCGTGTATTGGGGCGAGGAGGGGGCCATTGCGGCGCCACCGCGGCTGGCGCTGATCAAGAAGACGCTCGAAGCGGCGCCTAACATGGGGTGGGACGGGGAAATCTATCTCGATTGGTACAAGAAGTTTGATGACTATCTTACCCGGAAGAATCTGCGCGGTGCTTTTCCCACGGTGGATAGCTTTACCGTTGCGCTAAGTGCGGTGAGCCTCGAGCACCAGGGCCGGAAGATCGAGGATACCCGGATATGCAATCTCAATGACGGCTATGCTGTGAACGGATGGGAATCCGAGCCTTATGAAGATCATTCCGGCATTGTGGATGGCTTCCGGAATATCAAAGGGGATCCCACGCTGATCTCTTATTACAACCAGCCATTGTATGTGGCGGTGAAAAGCCGGAACCTGGAGGTTCCAGCGGGCGGGAAGGCAACAGTCGATTTCTATCTTATTAACGAAAAGAATCTCTCGGGCCCGCAGACCTTGAAGATATCTGCTACCCGGCCGGATGGTACGGAGGCTTTTCAGAGGGAGATTCCAGTCAAGGCGACCGGCGGGGAAACTTATGGGCAACTGCTGACGCAGGGAGCTATTGTGCCGATGGATAACGCCGCGGGGATGTGGACCATTCACGCGAAGCTGGCGGACGCTTACGGGCGTGCGAGGGCGCAGGGGCGCGAGGAAATCCTGGTTGTTAATTGGAAGGAGGCAAAGCTGGGCGGGAATGGCGCGGTATATGAGGAGGGATCGAAGGTTCGGGATTTCCTGAAATCACAAAAGGGGATCGATGTGCCGGCTTACAGCGGGACAATGGGGCCGCTTGATTGGATTGTCGTTGCGCGGTCGTCGTTCAATGCGCCGCAGGTGATCCCGCGCGATTTCTTTGTAACAGCGGACGGGACGATGGCGGGGCTGAGCGCGACGTTTTTCCACGGACGGGAGTACAAGGATAAGGCGTCGGTGCGAACCGATCCGCAGGTCGATGTTATGTGGGCCGACGGGGCGAGCCCGGATGCGGCCATCTCGGCGGGGACGGAGTTCTCAGTGCGGTGGGAGGGGAAACTTGTGCCGCCGGCAATGGGACAGTATTCGTTTGACGTGAGGCCGACGGCGGGAACGGCGATGCTTAAGATTGATGGGCAGGAGATCGTCGGCGCGACGCCGGTGACACTTACAGAAGGCAAGCCGGTAAGTATCGAAGTAGATTACGCTTCCAAGGGGGGTAAGTGCGGCGTGAGCCTGGCGTGGTCGCAGCCGAACCAGCGCGGAGAAGATGCGGATGCGCTGGTGCGCCGGGCGCAGAAGGATGGGACGAGGGTGATTATTGCGGACTATGCGGATTCCTGGATGGATGCAGTAAAGAATGCGAGTGACATTACTTACAACGGGCCATTCAAGCTGGGGATGGTATGGCTGGGGGCGCAGTACTTTGCGATTGATCACCCGTTATTCAAGGGGCTGCCGGTGAATCAGGCATTGAATTGGCCGTATGAGTCCGTAGTTGCGGATGGGCGCACGCGGTATGGGCTGAGAATCGAGGGGGAACAACTGGTCGCGGGTTGCTGGCAATCGACTCCTATGGACCTCGGCACGGCAGTGGGCGTGGTCCCTTCAGGAAAAGGGAAAATCATTGTCTCGACGCTGGAAATCTGTCCGCATCTCAACGGGCCAAGCGGCCCGGCGGATGTGGCCAGGAAGCTATTCTGCAATTACATCGAGTACGCGATGTCCGCGTCTACTCAATAGGCTGGTGATGGTGGCGCATGTCTACTTCGTTGTAGGCGTCGAACGCGACCCACGCCCAGCAGAAGAGCGGGAGCAGCATTCCTAGACCCAGCGTGGTGAGACTTAGCAGCACGCCGGCCCAGATCGCCAGAGGCGGCCCGAGCAGCATGATGGAGAACCCCGCGGCATAGAGGCCCTTGTAGATATGTCCGAGACCCGGCACGACGCTCAGCATGGCGGCGTAGATGTTGTGCTCACGCGAGAGGATCGATTCGTTGGCTGTGAGGGGATGGCTCATAGTTAAATCCTCCTTTCTGATTGAATTACCGGGCGCGGGGGGGTGGGAGGCTCGCCGGTTATTGCCGAAGGCTTTGAGGATTTTGTTTTTCGGGGAAATCCGCGAGCGATGCGGAAAAAGCCGGGCATGCGGGGCCGGCCTGTGCTAACTTACGCGGGATGTCTTCCCGCCCCCAAGTCCCCCATGGGCAATCGAGCGATCGCGCCGCGCTCACCGCGATTGCACGCCAGGCAATGATTGACCGCGGTCTGGAGCCGGATTTTCCGCAGGCGGCGCGGGATGAACTGGCGGGGAT
>Ga0181531_10002603_pt1 | contig 11251 bp, 9 predicted proteins | sample PEATcosm2014_Bin_38_FD_119743 | JGI IMG/M metagenome (GOLD analysis project Ga0181531, IMG submission 119743) | Peatland microbial communities from MTU Mesocosm Facility, Houghton, MI, USA - PEATcosm2014_Bin11_10_metaG | ecosystem: Environmental > Terrestrial > Soil > Wetlands > Peat | place... | reverse complement strand
GATTCCAAGTCTCGGCGCCACGCTACGCAGAAATGGGCGATTAGGCGATACGTGCCAAAGAGGAGTGAGTCGTTCCAGCGCAAAATCTCCCTCCCCCTATGCTAATCCTGAATCGCTCGAATTTTACCGCTCCGGCCCAGTCCTGCGTAATCTTGCCGGCCCTGGTGCAAATAACGCAAACGGCCTTCAGTTCATCAATTCTCAGGCCTAAATGATCAGAAATGGGCCAAGGGTGCTAATTGACTGGGCGCTCGAAAACTTACTATGAACAGGAGTATCTTGACCTGTTGAGGACGAAGACATGACGATACGAGCCGTGATCGCACGTTGTGAGGAGCCGCATTGGACTCAAGGACTCATTTTCCAAATTCAACGCGCCGCACGTGCGCTGGCGCGAAGCTTCGATGCGGAGTTGCGACCCCTCGGTCTAACAAATGGCCAGTTCATACTGTTGATGTTGCTCAATCGTGAGGAACCTTCGGGGGGGCTGATTTGGCTTCGTTACTAGCCATCGACCGCAAAACGTTGACCGCAGCACTTAAGGCCCTGGAACGGCGGAGCTTCGTGAAAACTACCAATGATTCATCGGATCATCGTGTCCGGCAGATTAGGCTTACACGTCGAGGCAGGGTCTTAATCATGACCAGCGCCCGCCTGGGAACGAACCAACCTGGAAATCGAATCACGGCTGGCAAAGACAGAATTGGATTCCTTGCGACAGATCCTGCATGCTCTATGTTGATCGCCTCGTTGTCGATCGAGAACGAGCGGTTTTGCAACAGATCGCGATTGGTGACAGATTGAGCAATACAAATCGACTACCCTGGGTCTCTTACTTCGAAGTTCTGATCGTCAAGGTCGAAGACAGTCAGTGCTGGTCCCGATAGACTGGGGCGTGTTCACACTACGCCCAGAGCTTCGACGATAAGTGCAAAGTAGAGGAAAGCGAGGAATCTTCGGAGATAAAGATCAAGCGAACTGGCTGGACGCGCGACTCAAAATCTCATTCGCTTTATCGGTTAAATTGGAAAGGATAAGAGAGATCGTTCGTCAAGATGTCGGAGTGGATCGGTTGTCAGTTGATGCGTTCGAGTGAGCCGGCAATTTCATTTTGCGACTTCCCATATCGATCGTCGTTTAGACCAAGCACTAAGTATTCGCGTGAACGGCATAGACTGTCAGGTACGAATGGAAGCTATCAATGGCTGGGACTAAGGTTTGGACATTCTTCTACGGGTCGTACATCAACATGAAAGTTCTCTCTGAAGTAAACTATTGCCCGGAGGAATGGGAGGTCGCGCGACTCTCGGGTTTTGACATCTGCATCCGCCCTCGTGCAAACCTCACTCGTTCCGAACAGCATTCTGTCTACGGAATTGTCGCCACCGGTACTCACGCTGAACTTGGCCGTCTATACAGCCACGCTAAGGACGTCTTCGGCGAGATCTATCTTCCTCATGCCGTTCTCGTCACAACTTCCGTGGGAACGTGGAGACCCGCTCTCTGCTACATCTCTTCGGAAATGACCCCTCGCGAAGCATCAAACGACTACATTGAGCGAATCATTGGACCGGCTATCGAATATGGGTTTCCGTCGTGGTATGTGAAGCGCCTCGAAAGCTTCCGCTCCCAAGCAGCGTGCTAGATTTGATGCCGATTCTTTGTCGAGTCATAAGAGGTGGCGTCGATGAGTGCGCAGGCGATTTTTCTTGCTTGTTCAGAGTGGGCGGCGACAGACAGACAAATGTGGGCCGACCTAATCTAGTGCGGACCAGGAACTATTTCCTCATGGACGTCGGAGCCTCCTCTTCGGCAGCTACGAAAAAATGGCTCAAGTCTGCTTGTCCGAATGAAGTGGTCATAGCCACATCGGAGGCGTCCCGCCCCGTTGCCATCAATACGCGGCCAATCCGAGATTGGTTGTTGCGGGCGTCGAATGTCCACCAACGGCCTTCCAGATAGACCTCGAACCACGCACTGAAATCCATCGGAAGGACCACAGGTACGCCGATGTCGCCCAGATACCCTGTTGCATAGCGAGCCGGGATGTTGAGTGCGCGACAGAAGGTGATCGCGAGATGTTGATAGTCGCGGCACACGCCTACGCGTTCAGTAAAGACATCAAGCGCGGTCTTTGTGGGCCGGGCATGCTGATAGTTAAACGTCACTTTGTTGTGGACCCAGTTGCAAATGGCTTGCACGCGGCCCCAGCCGGGTTCGATTTGTCCGAACAGTTCAAAGGCAATGCTTGAAAAACGATCCACCTCGCAGTAACGGCTGTTGAGCAGGAATGAGAGCACTTCGTTCGGCAGATCGCCGACGGCCTGCTCGCGGGCATCCCAATTGACCTCATCCGGTACCCCGGGATCTTGAATGAGCGTGGAGCCGCTGAGCCTGAGTTGCCCTGGAGGCGCGACGAACCGCGAACAACGATTCCCGAAACCGTCGATGTAATGGCCAACATCCAATCCCGGTTCAGTCTGCAACTCGTCCAGCTCAAGCAGATCGGCGGCGCGTGAAGGATGGACGTTAAGGAGCGTGACCATGGCGACGGTCGCCGGAATATCGAATTGAATATCGTATGCAAGACGAATCAACATTGTTGCGCCTCGAAGCGTAAGGTTAGGGGACCGCGTGGCGTTCCGCCGGAGGAGACAGGCTGCGGCGGCAGAACGCTCCTTTCCGATTTGGATGCAAGCTAACGACCGGATGTCGTTCAGCAGACCGCGCCGGATTCTGTCCGGAAACGACCGATTGCGGGCGCGTCGAGGACTGACCGATTTTCACTGCTATCGAGAGAATTTTCAGTACCGGAATGGCCATCTTTTCGGCGGCCGATATGTTAACGTATCTTTACGCCCCAGCTTTCACAATACATTTGGCGGGTTCGCGGGCTGTGTTGCCAATGGCGGCGGTCCCCAAATTCCAGGTGTGGGCAGCGAGGGGGCGGATGGGAATACAAGTTGCGCTGAATCACCGGACACTCTACCGGTACGAAAGGGCGATAGCTCTCGGTCCTCAGGTGATCCAGTTGCGGCCGGCCCTGCACTGTCGAACGCCAATTCTCAGCTATTCGCTTGAGGTCACCCCGTCTGAACATCTTCTGAACTGGCAATTGGACCCTCACAACAATCGCCAGGCGCGGCTTCTTTTTTCAGGGAAGACGAACGAATTCCTGGTGGAAGTGAACCTGGTTGCGGATCTGACTCCGTACAACCCGTTCGCATTCTTTCTGGAACCCGGGGTTGAGGAATACCCGTTCTCATACGCGCCGCGCCTGGCCAAAGATCTGGACCCCTATCGATCGGTGGATCACCCTGGACCGCTGCTTCTTGCGTTTCTTGAGAGTTTCCGGGGACGGAAGAGCGGGACGATGAGTTTTGTTCTTGACCTGAACCGAAAGGTGCGAGACGAAATTGGCTATGTGACAAGACTGGAGCCAGGCGTCCAGACGTGCGAGGAAACCCTAGAGAAGCGCTCGGGGTCGTGCCGCGATTCCGCATGGGTACTGGTTCAGAGTCTTCGCAATCTTGGGATCGCGGCACGGTTTGTTTCGGGATATCTGATTCAGTTGCAGTCCCCCGATCCAGCGTCGGGAGGTCCTGAAGCGGATTCGGCTGATCTGCATGCCTGGGCGGAAGCGTTCTTGCCGGGCGCGGGCTGGATTGGCATGGACCCGACCTCCGGACTGCTCGCCGGTGAGGGTCACATTCCGCTGGTCTGCACTCCCACTGCTTCGCAGGCCGCACCAATCGGAGGCACTTCGGAGCCGGCCAACGTGGAGTTCAGCCACTCCATCACGGTTCGCCGTCTGAACGATCCACGACGGCTCTCCAAGCCATTTACCGGCGAGGACTGGTTGCGGATTCGACAGGTCGCACACAGCGTCGACGAAGAACTGAAAGCGCACGATGTGCGCCTGACAATGGGCGGCGAGCCAACCTACGTTGGCATCGACGACCCTGAGAGCCCTCAATGGAACATCGATGCCGCCGGGTCAATGAAGCGAACCCGCGGCCTGGCGCTCATTCAAGACCTCCGCGAGGGCATGGCCTCTGGCGGGCTTCTCCACTACGGTCAAGGGAAATGGTACCCCGGCGAGGCGGTGCCGCGTTGGGCGCTAAGCTGCTACTGGCGTGTCGACGGCGTTCCGATCTGGGAGGATGTCGGCATCATCGCGCGCGAAGATCGCGAGTATGGTTTTGGAGCGGCCGATGCTCTTGCATTCGTGGAAGCGCTCACGCGCCGTCTACAAGTCAGTTGCGAAAATCTGCTCCCGGCCTATAACCCTGATAGCGATCCGGCGGAACCAGTTGGCTACATACTGCCTCTTCGCCGCCGGCAACCGGATGGAAAACTTCGCTGGTCGAGTCAGTTGTGGTTTCCTCGGCCGGATCGTCTCTTACTTTCGGTCGGTGATTCACCGATAGGCTTCCGCATTCCCACCGAGTCCATGCCCTGGGTTGCGCCTGACCAGATTGAATATGAGTTGGATGCCGCGCCTTTCGATAAACTGGTCAAGCTCCCGACCCGCCCAGCGCGTCGCATGGGACTCTTCGAAGTGGACCCCGCTCCCGATCCGTTGCCCGCTGTTTTGCGTGCTTCGGATGAAGTGCCGGAGCTGATCCGGCCGTCGCTATGCGTGCAGGCTCGGGAAGGCCGTCTCCATGTGTTCTTGCCATATACGGCCAAACTTGCGGACTATCTCGACCTTGTTAGCGCAGTTGAGGATACATGCCAGTATCTGAAAACCCCGGTTTGGGTGGAGGGCTACCCTCCGGCGCCCGATCCGAGGATTCGATCGTTCAGTGTTACACCGGACCCGGGCGTCCTGGAAGTCAACCTGCCACCCGCGAGTAATTGGGACGAGCTGGAACAAATCAATACTTTGCTCGACAAAGAAGCCCGTCGCAATCGGTTAACCGCCGAGAAATTTGCCTATGATGGCAACCGAATCGCTACAGGTGGCGGCAACCACATCGTGATCGGTGGGGCCACCCTTCCGGACAGTCCCCTTCTGCGCCGCCCGGACCTGCTCCGCAGCATGGTGGCATTTTGGCAGAATCATCCTTCGCTGTCGTACATGTTTTCCGGTATGTACGTCGGTCCCACAAGTCAGTATCCACGCGTGGACGAAGCACGCATGGATGCCCTGTATGAGCTTGAGATTGCCTTTCGCAATCTCCCTTCAGGCGATTGTCCACCATGGGTCATCGATGGATTGTTCCGCAATCTCCTGGTCGACTCTACGGGAAACTCGCATCGTGCGGAATTCTGCGTCGACAAGCTCTATCCGCCGGAGGGACTCGGGTTGCGACTCGGATTGCTCGAATTGCGAGCATTCGAAATGGCGCCTCACGTCCAAATGAATCTTCTGCAGATGTTGCTCATTCGCGCCTTGGTAAGTACGTTTTGGAAGACCTCTTTCGAGGGTAGTCTGGTTCGCTGGGGCACCACGCTTCACGACCGGTTTATGTTGCCGGAGTTTGTAAGGCGGGACCTTCGCGAAGTACTCGCCAGGTTGCGGTCGTCCGGTTTCAACTTTGAAGACGAGTGGTTTGATTCGCATCTGGAATTTCGCTTCCCTAAGATCGGGTCGATCGCTGCGGACGGAGCCGAACTTGAACTGCGTCAAGCCCTCGAACCCTGGAACGTACTTGCGGAGGAAACCTTTTCCGGTCGAACGGTACGTACTGTGGACTCATCGATGGAGCGGATTCAGGTGAAGGTGTCCGGTGCCACAATGGAATCCCGTTACGTTGTTGCATGCAACGGACGCAGAGTGCCCCTTCAACTCACCGGCGAGCCTGGCACATTGTTGGCCGGTGTGCGGTTTCGCGCGCGGCGCTTATCGGCGTCCTTGCACCCGACGATTCCCGTTCATGCGCCGCTTACCTTCCACCTTATCGACGGCTTGACGGGCCACTCGATTGGCCAATGTACCTACCATGTTGGGCCACCTGATGGCCGCTCTTACTCAGTTCGTCCAGCCAACGCTGCTGAAGCTGAAGCCCGGCGCATGGAACGCTTCCAGGTGGCCCACTCTGCGCTCAGCCCGATGGCCGCGCCGGAGGAAGAGGGCAGCGAGATCAATCCCCTCTTTCCTATGACTCTGGATCTGCGACTACCGCCGCGCGGACAAAGATCCAAAATCGAGATGCCGGGGCTCGCGTTATGACAGTGGATCTGTATCAGACTCCGCTCCGCTATGGGCGTGCCTATGACGAGTTATCGGCCGATGGAGTAACTCCACGGCCACACTGGGCGCGCATCATGAAGTCCTTCCGGGCGATCGGCCCCGAGGAGTTGGGACGTCGCTGGGAGCGCGCTGAACGACGTATTCGCGAGAACGGCATCACTTACAACATCTACAGCGATCCGCTCGGCGCAAACAGGCCGTGGAAAATCGACATGGTTCCATTCCTGATTCCGGCCGAGGAATGGAGATTCCTCGAGTCCGGTATCGTGCAGCGCGCACGGTTGCTCAGTCAAATTCTGGAGGATCTTTACGGTTCGCAGGAACTTCTCGCAAATGGATACTTTCCTGCCGCGCTTCTTTTCGCGAACCCCGCATTTCTTCGACCGTTGGTGGGTGTGAGGGTTCCGGCGCACAGTTACCTTCACATGCTCGCGGTCGATCTCGCGCGTTCGCCGGACGGCCAATGGTGGGTGCTTTCCGATCGCACTCAAGCCCCTTCGGGTAGCGGTTATGCGTTGGAGAACCGCACGATTGTCTCCGATGTTCTACCCGATATCTTTCGCAGGTCGAACGTCCTGCGCCTCGCTCCTTTCTTTCGCGCGCAGCGTGATGCTCTTGCCGCTCTCTCTCAACGCAACAACCCGCGAATTGTTCTCCTTACTCCCGGTCCGCTCAACGAGACCTACTTCGAACACTCATACATTGCCCGCTACCTTGGATTCACTCTGGTCGCGGGAGCGGATCTCACAGTGCGTGACAGGTCCGTCTATCTCAAGACTGTTGATGGATTGGAGCCAGTCGATGTAATCCTGCGCCGCGTGGATGATAGCTTTTGCGATCCTCTCGAATTGCGCAGCGATTCGCTCCTCGGTGTGCCTGGTCTGGTTGACGCCATCGTGGCTGGAAACGTCGTTGTAGCCAATGCATTGGGAAGCGGCTTGATTGAGACATCCGCAATCATGCCTTTTCTTCCTGGCCTTTCCCGGCATCTATTTGGCGAAAAGCTGAAGATCCCGTCCGTCGCAACCTGGTGGTGTGGTCAGCCCTCCGCGCTGAATTGGGTCTTGAATAATCTAGATTCCGTGGTGGTGAAGCCCGCGTTTCCATCTCGTGGTGTTGAGCCGGTATTTGGCGCCGAACTCGACCAGGCCGAAAAGGGAAAGTTTGCTGAGAAATTGCGAACCCGTCCTCATGAGTATGTGGCACAGGAACAAGTCACTCTGTCCAACGCACCCGTCTGGGAAAATGGACACCTCCATTCGCGCAGCGTCGTGCTACGTGCCTACGTGCTCAACACTGGAAATGGATGGACGGTGATTCCGGGGGGATTGGTGCGGGTCGCCGAAACAGAAGGATCGGTCGTCTCAATGCAGCGCGGCGGACACAGCAAGGACGCCTGGGTACTTTGGGACAGCCCGGTCGATACATTCAGTTTGCTGCGGCCTCGCAACGAGCCAGTTGTGTTGCGCCGCGAAATGCCGGGTGTGCCGAGCAGCGTAGCCGACAATGTTTTTTGGCTGGGACGATATGTCGAGCGCGCCGAGCATACCGCTCGGATCGTTCGCTGTTTGACGTCCCGAGTGCGGCGGGCTAACGAAGCGGAGCTGGCTTGCATGATCCGATTGCACAATTGCCTGGAATCGCGCCAAAGCAAGTTGCCGAAAACAAAAAGCAAGCGGCCCACTTCACTGGAATTCGAACAGGAATTGATCTCGATTGTTACCGATCCCAAACGTGGTGAAAGCCTGGCCTCCACATTGGGGGAAGTATCTCGCGTCGGTGGCACGGTTCGAGAGCGGCTATCGGCCGACATGACATTTCTTATCGGACAATTGCGCGACACGGTCGATGCTGGGAGGAACACACAGTTCCTGGAGTATCCGGCAATGCTGACTCTTTGGCTGGAACTGCTCTCCGCATTCTCCGGTATGGAACGGGAGAACATTAACCGTGGAGTGGGCTGGTTGTTCCTGAGCATTGGGCGGCGGCTCGAGCGCGCAATCTATCTCACAAGACAACTGCGCGAAATCACCAAGCCGCTCGCCGAGCGGGACTGGCCACTCCTCGAGTGCTTGCTTGAAGTCGGCGACAGCTCGATGGCTTACAGGAGCCGGTACTACACAACTCTGCAACCCTTGGCGGTTTTGGATGTTCTGATGGCCGATGAAACCAATCCCCGGTCGTTGGACTTTCAGATGGCCCATCTCGCGGATCTCTATGAAAGACTGCCCCGGCATTTGCCGAGTGAATTGCAAGCCATGCGGGATGCACTTGTCTCATTACGCGGTTTCGATCTGCGCACGCTGAAGTACCCGTTGCCAGGCGCTTCAAAAGAAGCAAATGACACGAATGGTCTTTCTCAGCTTGAGCGATTCCTCAGACGCCTCGAAAAGCTGTTGCCTTCCTGGTCAAATAACTTGTCAAGCAGGTACTTTAGCCACGCTCGTACGCTGCCGGTCACCATGGGCCTATGATCTACAAAATCGTTCATCGAACCACTTACAAGTACAAGTATCCGGTCTCGGTCGGGAACCACGTAGCGTGTCTCAAGCCGCGCTCTAATCTTCACCACCATTTGGAACGGTGCGAGCTTCACATCCTGCCAACCCCCGTAAAGATTACCGAGAGAGTGGACTACTTTGGAAACACTCTCTACTTTTTCACTGTCCAGGAACCGCATACGGAATTGGTAGTGGAAGCGCGAAGCGAAGTCACGATGGAGAACATCGCAACATCGTTGCCGCGCGAGGCGCTTCCCTGGGAGGAAGCCGTTCGATTGCTGCCCGAGGATCACAGCCCCGAAGGACTCGAAGCTTTCCAATTCAGATTTGAGTCGCCGCGCATCCCGTTGCGGGCCGACTTTGCAGCCTATGCGCTCCAGTCGTTTACTCGCAGGCGACCGCTGCGGGAGGGTCTTTTGGATCTGACGGAGCGGATCCACAAAGACTTCCGCTTTGACTCGGGAGTGACCACCGTCCGGACGCCTACAGAAGAGGTATTTCGGAAGCGGCGGGGTGTATGCCAGGATTTCGCGCACCTTCAAGTTGCCTGCCTGCGTTCTCTGAATCTCGCAGCACGGTATGTGAGCGGATACCTCCGAACCTATCCACCTGCCGGACAACCAAGGCTTGTGGGCGCGGATGCGTCCCATGCGTGGGTGTCCGCTTATTGTCCGGGAACCGGCTGGCTTGACCTCGACCCCACGAACAACCTTATTCCATCAAATGGCCACGTGACGCTAGCCTGGGGGCGAGATTACGGCGACGTGAGTCCTCTCCGCGGGTTAATTCTAGGAGGCGGAGTGCATGCGCTTACTGTCGCCGTCGATATGGACATCTTCGAATCTTAATTATCTGGAGCTCCAATATCTGAATGGGGCAAGGAAGGGCGCCGACGAACTGGAACGGGGATACCGGGCAATCCGTTAGCAAGTTCCCCCCAAAAAGCCACTCGCAAGCTATTCTTTTGGAAGTAAAAATGGGCGCGAGGGCTCTTGGGGAGCGAGTCACTGATTTATCAGGTAGAGTAGAGCGTTCCAATCGTCAATGATTGGTCTCCATAACCGGTTGCGCTATCGTGTTCCAATTTTCATTAACAAGTCTACCAATTTGCCGAATCGCGCATTCCCGCTTCAACAGTGGGCTTTGTCCTTTTTGGGGAAACACAGGGAGCAATTCGAAGCTGGAGGGAGTGCAGGTTTTTTCGCGGTTGTATATTGGAATCAGGAAATCGATAAGGTTCTCGAAAATGCCAAGACCTGAGCCAGGGAAGAACGACCGGCCACCCACAATCATTGATGTTGCGAGAGAGGCGAAGGTGGGGGTGATGTCTGTCTCCAGGGTGATCAACAATCATCCAAGTGTCAAAGCTTCGACGCGCGCGAAGGTTATAAAGGCGATTGCGCGGACGGGCTATTTGCCGAATGACGCGGCGCGGATGCTGAAGGGCCGGATGGGACGGACAATCGGCTTGGTTGTTCCCGACCTTTCCGATTTTTTTGCGAGTTGCTTTCACGCCGTACAGGAAGTTGCGATACGGAACGACTATCAAACGCTGGTGGTTGCTACGGGAAAAAGCGCAAGCGTGGAGGATAGGCAACTTCAGTCAATCCAGAATCATCGGGTAGCGGGACTGCTGATTGTGACTTCAGGGAGCGACGGGAGACGATTGAAACTACTGCAGGACAGCGGTATTCCGATTGTGGCGCTTGACAGGCCAGTAGCCGGAATGCATGCCGATGCGGTGCTGGTGGAGAACCGAGAGGGTGCAGAACGCGGGGTCCGGCATCTGATTGATCATGGCCACAAGAGGATAGCCTGCGTGGGGTTCGACTCAGGGAGTTACACCGTGCGGGAACGGATTGAGGGCTACAAGACTGCCATGCGGGGCGCGGGTTTACAGGCGATTCTTTGCACGGACGTAGGCACACTGGACGCGATTGACGCGCTTGGGCTTCGCTGGTCGAGAGCCAGGGACAGGCCAACGGCGGTATTTTCGTTAAAGCGAAACTCCTCGATACACCTGATTCAGGCACTGCACAAGCACAAACTGCGAGTGCCGGAAGATATTGCCGTGGTGGGGTTCGACGATTTTGAGCTTGCCGAGGTACTGGGCACGCCACTTACGGTCGTTCGTCAACTGCCCTCCGAAATTGCCCGGGCAGCCGCAGAGTTGCTCTTCAAGAAGATCGCCGATATGCGCCAGGGGCATGCGGCGGGGACACAGGTATCAAAGGTGCTGTTTCCCACGGAGTTAGTTGTTCGCAGGTCCTGCGGATGCCCTGGAAGCCAGTAAGCTCAGGGCCTATGGAGTTATCGCGAGTTATGTTGTGCCAGGCAGCGCCTGGGCAGCACGAACGAGTTCAACATATTTCCTTGCATTCTGAGTAATGACTTCAGGAGTGCCGGCGACGATCGCCTGCGGATCGACCAGGTCGGCACCAACGCCCAAGGCAAATGCGCCAGCAGCCAGAAACTCAGCCGCGGTGGCCAACGAGACTCCTCCAGTGGGGATCAGTTCAATTTGCGGGAATGGCGCCTTCAAAGCTTTCAG
>Ga0181531_10002602_pt1 | contig 11261 bp, 8 predicted proteins | sample PEATcosm2014_Bin_38_FD_119743 | JGI IMG/M metagenome (GOLD analysis project Ga0181531, IMG submission 119743) | Peatland microbial communities from MTU Mesocosm Facility, Houghton, MI, USA - PEATcosm2014_Bin11_10_metaG | ecosystem: Environmental > Terrestrial > Soil > Wetlands > Peat | place... | reverse complement strand
GCTGGCGGTGAAAGCCTATCTGATGAGCCTGGCGCCGGTACCGGCGAAGGTGCCGGATAACCAAATACGATTCCCATTCAACCAGCGCTGGGGAATGTTTTTCTGGAACTTCCTGAACAATCCGGATCGCCGTTTCCAGGCGGATGACAGCAAGTCCGTGGAGTACAACCGCGGCGGCTACCTCGTCGATGCGCTGGGCCATTGCGGCGAATGCCATACGCCGCGCAATTTCATGATGGCCCTGAAGCAAAGTAAGAAATTCGCAGGAGAGGAGCAGGCCGGCTGGCTGGACTATAACCTGACCAGTGATCGCACCAGCGGTTTGGGCGGGTGGAGCGATGCGCAGTTGGAGCAGTACCTCTCGACCGGCCATGCGGACGGGCATGGTGTGGCCTCGGGTCCGATGGCGGAGGTCGTGGGGTACAGCTTGCGCTATCTGAAACCCGAAGACATCCACGCCGTGGTGACCTATCTGCGCGGGGTACCGGCTCAGCCGGACGGACCACCGGCCCCTCAGGACGGAGCGCCCTTGGCGGCGACTGATACGCTTGGTCCTCGCCTGTTCGTGCAGGCCTGTGCCGGCTGCCATCTGCCGAGCGGCGACGGGCGTCAGTCCCCCTGGGCGGCGCTACGGGGTTCTCACACCGCGGCTGATCCCGCTGGCACAAATCTGGTGCAGGTGCTGATCCAGGGCACCCAAATCCAGACCAGCCAGGGGCTCATGTTTATGCACTCGTTCTCCGGTGCCTACACGGATGAAGAGCTGGCCGCGCTCGGCAATTACGTCATCAGCCAGTTTGGGTTCCGCCAGGGTGCAATTACGCCTTCGCAGATTCGAGCACAGCGGGGACTGAAGCCTGAATAAACCTCGCATCTTAGATGCACCAGAAGGGGGATGACATGGCCAGCTTTAAATATGATTCAACGCCCACTCAATATGTTGAATTTAAAGGGACGAATTTCGCCTTCCGCAAATTTGGCAAAGAGAGCGGCGTTCCCCTACTTCTTCTAATTCATTTTCGCGGCTCAATGGACAATTGGGATCCAAAGCTGTTGGACGCACTGGCAATGGACCGGACGGTAATTGCCTTCGACAATAAGGGTGTCGCCAGCACGAATGGTTTGACACAGGAAACTTATCGAGAAATGGCGGATGGCGCCGCAGAATTTATTCAAGCTCTGGGCTATACAAAAATCGATGTCCTTGGATTTTCCATTGGCGGTCACATAACACAAGAGCTGCTCTTTAATCACGGCGACCTGATACGCAAAGCGATTCTGGCCTCGACAATGCCTCAAGGGGGCAAAGGCCTCACGAATAGCAAGCCCGAAGTGATCGCGCTGGCTATAAAGCCAGTCATTGAATTGACGGATTTCCTGACGCTGTTCTTTGAGCAGTCCACCGCAAGTCAGAAGGCGGGACGGGCCTATATCGAACGCCGAAAGGTGCGGACTTTGGATGTAGAGCCGGCAACCAGCGTACAAACGATGCAGGCCCAGGGAAAGGCTCGCAAGGCCTGGGCAGAAATGGATGAAAGCCAAGGACTCGCTAATCTCAGGAAAGTTACTCAGCCAGTGCTGGTATCAAATGGAAGCAATGACGTGATGATTCCGACCGCGCAGTCATTTTCTCTCTATCAAAATCTCCCTAATGCGCAGCTCATTCTCTACCCGGATTCTGGCCATGGATTTCTTTTTCAATATCCCGAGTTGGTCGCAGAGCATATCCGCATATTTCTCGATCAATCGTTCGAAAATTAGGACATCGCTTGTTGAAGTGAACCAAATCATCCGTCCTACGGACACAGCAGCAGCACCGACAGGCCATGACAGGGAGAGGTGAATGACTACGTCCTCCGAAGAGAAGAACAAAGCACTGGTACTGAACGCATTTGAAGTCTTATTCAACAAGCGCGACTTCGTTACGGCAGAGAAATTTTGGTCGCCAAACTATATCCAGCACAGCGCGCATGTCCCGCCGGGTCGAGACGGTCTTTTTGATCTTGTTAAACTCAGCCCACCAACGGCTCGGCATGAGCCCGGTCTCATCCTGGCAGGGGGCGACTTCGTGATGATGCATGGCCGTTTCTCCGGAAGAGCAACCCCGCCGAACTGGATCGTAGTGGACATCCTCCGTGTCACGAACGGTGTCCTTGTCGAACACTGGGACGTCATCCAAGACGAAGCTTCACGCGCGTCGTCCAAGGGCGGATATCCAATGTTCGGCAAGACTTTTCCTGGCGAAAACTGAACTGCCTCGACGATCCATTCCGCATGCGTTCGTCCGTTGAGCCTATGATCGAATCATCATTAGCGCTGACATACTGGTTTATGGTGGCTGGACGCAAATATGAATAAGTAGCGGGTAAAGATCATGCTCGGGTATCTCGAATTGGCTTGCACGACCCCCCATTTATCTGACCACTGCACAGATCGGTGTGCTTTGACATACGTACCCAGAGGACTGCCTCTGATGACGGCGCTCACAACGACCAAATTTTGATCAAACGATTTCGGACAAACCTGTCCGATATGATCCGAATTCTTTACTGATTTGTCGACTGCACATACATCCTATACTTGACGGACCGACTCTCCAACCTTCCCGAGGGTAGGCGCCATGAGCCTGACATCATTGTCGCGGAAGGCGATTTTGTGATGACTCATGGCCGCTATTCCGAGCAACAGAATATTTCCTATTTCCGTCGATATCTTCCACATCGAAGATGGAAAAGACTTCGAACACTGGATCGTATTGCAAAAAGACATGCCTAAGAAAAAGACAGTGACAGACAACGCCATGCTCATGATGCAGTAACTGATGCAGTAACGCGCACGGTCCCGCTGATCAACACCGCATCTCAGTATCCGACGGACGTGGGAGACTACAAATGAACAGTTCAACCGCAAAGAGGATTGTTCTGGCAGCCCGTCCCAACGGCAAGCCGACAGAGCGTGATTTCCGCCTAGAGTTGGTACCGATCCCCCACCCTGGGACGCGTGAACTACTTCTGCGAACACAGTATCTATCTCTTGACCCATACATGCGGGGCCGCATGGATGATCTGAAATCCTACGCTTCTCCGACTGCTATAGGCGACGTCATGTTAGGCGAGAGTGTTGCGGAGGTGATCGTCTCTCATCATCCGGGCTATTCCGTCGGAGATATCGTCCTCGCTCACACAGGCTGGCAGACGCATAGTTTGTCTAATGGCGAAGGCCTTCGCAAAATTAATCCGTCTGATTCGTCGGTCACTGCCCGTCTTGGCGTGCTCGGAATGCCAGGCTTCACCGCTTATTCCGGCATGCGTATCATTGGCCAGCCCAAATCGGGCGAAACAGTCGTAGTCGCAGCTGCGAGCGGCCCAGTCGGATCGCTTGTCGGGCAACTTGCGCGTAGAGCCGATGCACGAGCGGTCGGCATCGCCGGTGGCCCCGAGAAGTGCTCTTTCGTACAGGACGAACTCGGTTTCGATGCAGCGATCGACCACCGAGCGTCCGACTTCATGGAACGGCTCACCGAGGCATGCCCGAGAGGGATTGACGTCTATTTCGAGAATGTTGGCGGCACCATCTGGCAGGCCGTATCGCCCTTACTGAACAAGTTCGCGCGGGTACCGGTATGCGGTCTCATCGCCCAATATGGCATGTCCGCTAGCCCGGGACCCGATCGACTGCCCGCCACTATGCGCGACATCCTCTCGAAGAGTCTCACTGTCCGTGGGTTCATCAACTACGACTTTAGCGAGCTATTCCCAGAATTCCTCCGCGAGGTCGGTGCCGGCATCAGGAGCGGAGAAATTCGGTATAAGGAAGATATAGTCGATGGGTTGGAGAATGCGCCAAACGCCTTCATCGGCATGTTGGAGGGTCGCAACTTCGGGAAGCTGATCATCCGGATAGCAGTCTGATCTTGATCGACAACAAGTGCGTAGGGTCGTTAGAGCAAAGCGAATTGGTTGGATGACGATCAGGCAGATCTAAGGAACGCCATAGCTCCCTAGTTAAGATGTATGAGCGTGCCTATGAAACGTATCCAGAAGCGTAGCATTCGCTAAACACGACGAATAAATCACCAAATTGGGGACGGCGAGTTAATTGTTGTAAATTTCAGGATCGCTAGGATACTGCACCTGGGAACTGGCGGTATGCCACTTGATATGTTCGCCGAAGGCTGAGTCATTTTTAGCTGGGATTTTCTCTTCTTAGAAATTTGAGCCTATGAGAAAGAGAAAACTGACAAGGCGAATTTCATGGGATCACACGTTGAGCTGATATTCACCCGTGCAGACGAACAGATCTTGCTTGGCAAGCTCGGTCGTACTTCCAAGTTTTGTCTGAGCGACGTATCGCGTATTTGGACTTAGCCCATATGCAAGACCAAGCTCTAAGTTTTGGGCCCTTTCTACTAATTCCCTCTCAGCAGCTGTTGCTCGAAGGCAATCGCCCGTTGCAGCTGGGGAGTCGCGCTCTGACAATTCTGCAAATCCTGATCGAACGGGCTGGCGAAATTGTCGAAAAGAAAGAAATTGCCCGCCTGGTGTGGCCTAATACGTTTGTCGAAGAGGCCAACATTCGGGTCCACGTCTCGGCGCTTCGTCGGGCGCTTGGCGACGGGCAAAATGGCGCGCGGTACATCGTCAACGTACCTGGTCGCGGCTATCGTTTCACAGCCACAGTCTCTCATCTTATGGAAGCGTCTAAGCCAGATCGTACCCTCGAGCCCAAAGCCCGTGCGGTTTCGACTCTACCGAATTCCGTTATCCGCCTGGTCGGGCGCAACGACGCGATGACCAAACTGAAGTCGGAATTGACGCGAGAGCGAATGGTCACGGTGGTCGGCCCAGGTGGCATCGGGAAGACCAGTTTGGCAATAACTGCTGCTCAATCTTGGTCGAGCGACACGGGCTACGAGGCGTACTTTGCTGATCTGTCTACGGTCACCGATTCGAGCTTCGTTCCAGCTGCGGTCGCCTCGGCGATATCCGTATCCACAAACCACGAAGACATCGTTGGGGCTATGCCCAGTGAGCTTCTGGGCCGCCGTGTACTAATCGTTCTCGACAACTGCGAACACGTGATCAACGCTACGGCCGGTCTTTGCGAGGTCTTGTTGAATAGGACTAAGGACGTCCGACTTCTTGCGACCAGCCGCGAGCCCTTGCGTATTGCGAGTGAGTGGACCCACCGCCTTGCTCCCTTGCGCCTGCCACCAGTCGGCCAAGATCTCACAGCTTCCGAGGCGATGAATTATCCTTCCATTCAGCTCTTTGTCGAACGCGCCATGGCAAAGGTAGATACGTACGAATTCAGCGACAAAGACGCACCAGCAGTCGCTAACATCTGCCGCCGACTAGATGGCATCCCGCTCGCCGTAGAATTCGCGGCAGCGCGTATCGACCTATTCGATGTCCATACCATCGCCCAGCGCTTGGATGACCGTTTCGAACTGCTTACAAGGGGCCACCGTAACGCTTTGCCTCGGCATCAAACGCTGCGCGCCGCCCTGGACTGGAGCTATGGCCTGCTGTCCCCTGATGAACAAGCCGTGCTGCGGAGGCTCAGCGTTTTCTCAGCGCATTTCGGCGTCGATGATGCCATCGCAGTGGCAGGCGGGCACGACTTGCCAAGATTATCGGTTTTAGAAAGCCTCTCCGACCTTGTCGCCAAATCGATGATCGCTGCCGACGTCGGTGACCATGCCGTCTCCTACAGGCTTCTCGAGACCACTCAGGTCTATGCGCATGAAAAACTCAGCGAAGCTGGCGAATATAAGGCTCTGCGGAAACGGCATGCGAAAAGATTTCTAGACATATGCCGCGTGCCACCCGGCGGCCTTGAAGATGAACGGGGTTCCTTGCGTCAGGCGATGGTCGAGGTCCGCGCTGCTCTGGACTGGGCTCTTGTGCGCGGAGGCGACGTTGCGCTTGGGGTCGATCTGGCGTCCGCGGCCATGCCAATCTCCCTTCGCCTTTCTCTCCTTAGAGAACATCGGACGTATCTCGAAATCGCTTTGACACATATCTCCGCTGCTAGAGGTCGAAATTCCCTCACAGAAATGGCGCTTCACACAGAAATGGAGCTTCGCACAGCTGTGGCGTGGGCGCTTTACTATACGGACGGGCCCGGACCCATTATCGACGATCACCTTCACAAAGCTCTCAGAATTGCACTGAAAATTAGCGATAAGAGTCAAGAGATTCTGGTGCTTTGGATGTTGTTTGGTATCGCATGCAATACCGGGAACTATCGTCAGGCATTGACCTACGCTCAGATGTTCGGCACCGCCAATGACGCATTAGCGAATCCGATGGTCAAAATTCGCCATCATCGCATTATCGGCCGCGCGCTCGGCGACCTTGGACAATATGCTCTTGCGCAGGAGCATGTCGAACTAGCGTTGCAGCCAGCCCGCGAAGCGATGCCAAAGATCACCCTGAACGCATATGAAATTGATCACTGGGTCGCGTCGCGAGCTAGTCGTGCAAGAATACTGTGGCTGCGAGGTTATCCAGATGACGCTAAGAATGAAGCTGAGCGGTGTATCTCGGAAGCGTTGCAGCTGGGTCATAAACAATCGACATGTTGGGCCCTCGCCTTCAACGTCTGTCCGATTGCGATCTGGCGAGGGGAGCTTGCCGAAGCGAGAATTTATGTAAATCTTCTCCTTGAGCATTCTCAAAATGTGTTCCAACACTGGAACGAATGGGGTCTGTTTTATGGACAGTTCCTGAGTAAGATTGCCTCGGCACCAGATCGACACAATGAGTCCTGGCTTACGGACCTTAAGCCCAAAATCCCGGCGCAGGCCGAACTGTTGGCTACCTTTGACACCAGGTTAGCGGGATCAGACGTGCTGGCCCGCGTTCAGGTCGACGAAGACATTTGGTGCACACCAGAAATCCTTAGGGCCTGGGCCGATCAAAACCTATACGGGGTTGACACGACTACACAGACTGGTCCGGAAACTGCACTTGAGCGTTCACTCGAGGTCGCCCGGCGCCATGGTGCAAAAGCTTGGGAGCTTCGCACTGCTACAAGTCTCGCCTCATTTTATCGTGCATCAGGTCGCATCAACCAAGCACGCGACACGCTTAAGCCGGTAATAGGTCACTTTACTCAAGGGCGGGATACAAAGGATGTTCAGGCGGCCGCCAACCTCCTATCGGAACTTTGCGACTAGGTACGGAGCGTGTCGTACTGAGCGGATTTGTTCAACCGGACATGTGATGATGTTCGTCAAAACGCACTCTTTAGCTACTCTGATCGGATTTTAATTTAGTGGTTCTCGTGCTTCGCTTGCCATCAAAGACAAGCAATGCGCCGCATTAAATGTGACTACATTAATTTACAAGTTTTTACTCGGACTTGATCCGAGATCGTTTAACACTGCCAAACGTGCTGGGAACAGCGCACGAAATGGCAAGCTTCGAACACCCAGATGTTCAGGCGGTCGCAGCGGTGATTCCTAACGCTAAGGATGAGGGATCATATCATGTCCAACATGCCGCATCCGGCCACTAAGCCACCCACAAAGACGGTATCCGTTGCATCAACCACTCGTCTACGTGGAGACACGAGAGCGTTCCACAAGATTTGTTCAACGCCTATGGGCGCGTCAACCTTAGATAGTTTAAGTGCTCAAAACGTCTTCGTGCGCGCTGCGGAAGCGCGTAGTTTCACGGCTGCGGGAAGACAACTTGGTCTGTCGTCATCGGCAGTCGGTAAGGCAGTAGCGCGACTAGAAGATCGACTCGGTGTGCGCCTGTTAAATCGAAGCACACGCTGTATCGCGTTGACCCAAGAGGGCGAGCTATACCTCGAAAGCTGCAAACGAATTTTTTCGGAAATAAAAGCTATCGAACTTGAATTTGCGCAAACGAAATGCGCACCGAAAGGTAAACTACGCGTGAGTCTGCCGTTAATCGGAATGCTGATGATGCCTGCCTTGAGCCAATTTATACGGTTATATCCCGATATTGAGCTTGATATGGATTTCTCTGACCATCTTGTGGATGTAATAGATGGTGGGTACGACGCAGTGATCTGCGGCGGAGAAGTAACCGATTCACGACTTATGTCACGCCGGTTGGGAACTTACTGCCTTGAAATCGTTGGCTCGCCCGCCTATCTCGCGCGGGTGGGCATGCCATTAAAGCCGGAAGCTTTAACATCACACGCCTGCCTGCATCGCAAAGACCCAACAACTGGCAAGCTTCAGCGCTGGCCGCTTGTGGGATCTGAGACGACCAAAGACATCGCGTTGCCGAGGACAGCGGTGGTTAGCACATTGGAACCACTAATTTCCATGGCCGAGCTCGGCCTTGGTATTGCCTGTCTGCCGGATTTCGCTATTCGACGGCAGATCGCGGATGGTCGCCTGGTAAGCGTGCTAGGTGAATATATCGAACACTCAGAGGCATTCCTCGCGGTGTGGCCATCCAGCCGACACCCTTCACCCAAGCTTAGGGTGTTTATAGATTTTCTGGCTAAGCACCTGCTTACGAATGTTTCTTCAACACGAGAAACGACCGCGTACGTAGCGGCAGTGGCATCTCAACGGAAAAATATACCAGCGCAGCCAGTCTCGTTGTCTGATCATCGGTGTTAGAACGTTTCAGACGCATTGCCATGGTCGCAGCACTGATCGGTGTGGAAGGAAACCTCCAGTACGGGTGCTTGAGGCTTTACGCCGGTCTTGCTTGGAATTTCCAATCTCTTGCTGAGAATGTCGGACGATATGCGTCAGCGCGAAATGAAGAAGGCGCTTCACAAAGAGCCCGCGCGCCGCTTCAATCTACCCCTATTGTTCCCTCACATTCTAATGCCACAAAAGGTATTTAGGGTTCCAAGGCTTAATTAATCAGATACTGAGCGAGTCTTTTTTTGATGGGGAGGCATGTCTAATGCATATCGAAATGTTCGAAGGCTGGACCGGCGAACAACGCAATGTGGTCATCGCCACCTTTCTGGGCTGGACGCTCGACGCCTTCGACTTCTTCATCATGGTTTTCATCCTCAAGGACATCGCCACCGAATTCGGGACGCAGATCACCTCGGTCACGGTGGCGATCCTGCTCACCCTGGCTATGCGCCCGATCGGCGCGTTTATCTTCGGGCGTGCCGCTGATCATTGGGGCCGGCGTCCCACGCTAATGGTCGATGTTCTCGCCTATTCGATCATCGAATTCGCCTCTGGATTCGCACCGAACCTGACCGCGCTGCTGATCCTGCGCGCGCTCTACGGCGTCGCCATGGGCGGTGAATGGGGCGTCGGCGCTTCGCTCACCATGGAGACGATCCCGCCCAAGGCGCGAGGTTTCGTTTCCGGCCTGCTGCAATCAGGCTATCCGACGGGGTATTTCATCGCCTCGGCGGTCTACGCGTTGCTTTTCTCGACGATCGGCTGGCGCGGCATGTTCATGGTCGGCGTGATACCGGCTCTATTGGTTCTCTATATCCGCCGGAAAGTTCCAGAATCGCCGAGTTGGAAACGTGTACCAGCTACTCTCGGCGGTACGCTCGCTCTGATCAAGTCGCACTGGCGTATTGGCATTTATGCCGTGATCCTGATGACAGCGTTCAACTTCTTCAGTCACGGTACGCAAGATCTCTACCCGACCTTCCTCCAGGTGGAGCACGGGCTTTCGCCGCACGCAGTCGGCATTATCGCGGCGATCTATAATATTGGCGCGATCATCGGCGGCATCATCTGCGGCTCGCTGTCCGAAAAGTTCGGTCGGCGGCGGATGATCATAATATGCTCGCTGCTCTCGCTGCCTATCATACCGCTCTGGGCGTTCTCCAGTAGCGCGTCGATGCTGGCGCTCGGTGCGTTCCTGATGCAGGTCATGGTACAGGGCGCCTGGGGCGTCATTCCCGCCCATTTGAATGAGCTTTCACCAAATGCGGCGCGTGCCACCTTTCCCGGTTTCGTCTACCAACTTGGCAACCTACTCGCTTCAGCCAACGCGACCATCCAGGCTGGAATCGCTGTCCATAACGGCAACAATTACGGCCTGGCCCTGGCCCTGGTCGCTGGCATCGTTGCGGTGGTGATCGCGCTTTTCACTGCTTTCGGACGCGAGGCGAAAGGCGTCGCATTCGGTCAAGCTGATAGCGCCGCCGCGGCGGAATAGTGAGCTCCGCAGATGGCGAATACGGTGTCAAAAATTCGACTAACAAGCCGCGGCAGGCCAGAGGTCCTAACATTCTGGAACACTATTCCGTTTATTGACGTGGCACAGACTTATGAGGTCACGGAGAGCAGACAAATGTCCGGTGCTGTGGTGCAAGTCTTCGGCACCGCGCTCTACTCAGCTAAGGCTGTGGTTGCCGGTCAGGTTGACGATGTATGGGAGCTGGTGAGCGATAACCTTGCTTGAAAGGAGGAGAGTTTCCCGATGAGAACGAAAGTCGGTCACTCATCTGCCTTTGTCTCACCGCGCGGCATGGCGTTGCTGCACGATGCGTTGCTCAATAAAGGCACCGCATTCACAGAACGGGAGCGCGAAACTCTTGGCTTACGCGGCCTATTGCCAGCGCTAGTGCTTTCGATTGAGGCTCAGGCTGATCGTATATTGACCAATCTGCGCAACTTACCCAACGATCTAGAGAAATATGTGGCGCTCAATGCGCTGCACGATCGTAATGAGACGCTGTTCTTCCGAGTGGTATGCGACAACATTGATGAGATTCAGCCGATTATCTATACCCCGACCGTAGGACTAGCTTGTCAACAGTTCGGCCACATTTTTCAACGGCCACGCGGCCTCTTCATCGGCGCCAACGACCGTGGGCGCATCGCCAAGGTGCTGCGCAATTGGCCATATCCGGCAAAGCTTATAGTAGTGACAGACGGCGAACGCATCTTGGGTCTCGGCGACCTGGGCGCCAACGGCATGGGTATCCCAGTAGGCAAGCTCTCACTGTATACGGCTTGTGCCGGTGTGCATCCAAAGCTGTGTCTACCGGTGATGCTAGATGTCGGCACCAACAACGAATCTTTATTGAAAGATCCATATTATGTTGGCCTGCGTCAGAAACGGTTGACTGGAACCGACTACGATAAACTTGTTGATGAATTCGTTACCGCAGCAAACAAAGTCTTCCCAAACGTACTGATCCAATTCGAGGATTTTGCCAATCATTCCGCCTTCCCCCTGCTGCAAAAATATCGCGACCGCTTCTGTGTCTTCAACGATGACATCCAGGGAACATCGGCAGTAGTGCTCGCGGGCCTTTTTTCTGCGTTACGAGTG
>Ga0181531_10002600_pt1 | contig 11266 bp, 10 predicted proteins | sample PEATcosm2014_Bin_38_FD_119743 | JGI IMG/M metagenome (GOLD analysis project Ga0181531, IMG submission 119743) | Peatland microbial communities from MTU Mesocosm Facility, Houghton, MI, USA - PEATcosm2014_Bin11_10_metaG | ecosystem: Environmental > Terrestrial > Soil > Wetlands > Peat | place... | reverse complement strand
TGCGCACCTGCACGCCCACCACCGCGTCCGCGCCCGCGTGCGTGGCCTCCTGCTCGAGGCGGTTCAGCGCGCGCCTGCGCACCTCGTTCCACGCCTCCGAGAGCACCTGCAGCTCGGTCGCCACGCCGCTGTACATCATCGGCCAGCTCATCCCCTGGTAGCCCACCTGGTAGATCGAGCTGCCCATCACCTGCGACAGCGGCTTCAGGCCGAGCTTGTGGCATAGCGCGAAGCCGGCCACTGACAGGTCGGACGTGAACGCGCCCTGCTTGCCGCGCAGCTCCTTCAGGCGCCTTTCGGCCGCTCTCGGGATGCCACCCGCTTCGATCCGCTCGAGCTCGGCCTCCTCCGCGGCTTCCTCGGCCGGCGTCTCCACCGGTTCGCTCGTGCCCGCTTTCGGGTCGATGGCACTCATGCGCGGCGCCCCCTCATCGCAGCAATCCTTCCAAGGCCGCCCGTGCCTGCGAGCTGCGCTCGGACTGCGCCTGCAGATCGGCCGTCAGCGCCGCGATCCATGCGTCCGGGTCCAGCGCCTCGCGCTTGATCGCAATGCCTCCCACCTCGCGCTGGCGCGAGGCCTGCAGGCCCGCGCCCTCCACGAGCAGCTCGTAGCGGTTGCCCGCCAGCTCGACCTCCAGCGCGCGCACGTGGCGCTCGCCGCGTCCGAGCAGGCCGCCGCCGCTGCGGCGCACACGACAATGTCCGGGTAGCGCCTCTTCGAGCTTGCTCGCGAGCACCTCTACCGAGATGCGCAGATCGGTGCCGTCCGCGCGCAAGCCCGCGGCAGCCAAGTCGAACATTTCCTCTGCGCTCACTCCATGGAGCCTACCTACAGAAAAGGGCCTGCCGCTCGAGGTGGCGGCAGGCCCTCGTGGTCCACTGCTCCGTCGGTCTCTAGTGCAGGAGATCGAGCGTGTTTTCGGCGTCGTTCACGAAGTACACGCCGCGCTCGTTGGGCGTGAGCGTCAGCCCGAACAGGCCGCCTTCGCCAGCTTCGGTTTCAAACGGCTGGAACTCGGCGCCAAACGGTGTCGTCTCCACGATGTTGCCGTCGCCGCCGTTCGCGGACAGGATGTCCCCGTTGGGGGAAATCGTCAGACCCAGCGGGTTGTTCAGGTAGCCGCCCTTCGCCACCGTAATTCCGCCGCCCGCCAGCGCCGAGCCGCGGAACAGCGCGTTGGGGACCGCCGCGATGCGGTTGGCCTCGGTGTCGGCCACATACAGCGTGCCTTCCAAGCCCAATCCCACGCCCGTCGGGCCGAGCACCAGCGCCGCTTCGTTGGTCGCCTCGGGGAAGCCCGTCGCGATCACCTTCTCCGAGAGCACCTGCGGCGGCTGGCCGGGCAGCGTGTCGAGCACGATCCTCACCACCGTCCCGCCGTCCGTCACTTTTTCACCGTTTTCCACCGTGCCGTTGAGCACGTTCGTGACGAACAGCGTGCTGATCGGCCCCTCGGATACGGCCGTGAGGTCCCACGGACCGTTGATCGGCCCGCCCGTGATCGTCTTCACCACCTTGCCGCTCGCGTTCAACATGATCAGGCCGCCTGCCTTCGCCGTCGCCGCGCTGCCGTTTTCGGTCGGCAGGCTGCCCACCACCACGAACCCGCCCGGCAGCAGCGCCAGCGCCGTCGTCAGGCCCACGCCCGTCGGCAGCGTGCTCTGCGGGATCTGCGCGAACACCGTCTGCTTGCCGCTGGGACTCAGCTGCACGATCGTCGTGCCCGTTCCCTGCAAGTTTTCGCCGTCGTTGAAGTTGCTGATCAGGATGTCGTTGCGTACCAGCGAGCCTGTGCTCGTGGGCACCGTCACGATCCCATACGGGTTCACATCGCCGTTGCCCGGCGCGCCGGCGCCGAGCGCGGGCACAGTGCTGCCGATCGGCGTGACGGTCTGTAGCTGGCTGAGGAACGAGCGTTCAAACGCGAGCGAGGAGGCAGGTGCGAGGGCCGCGAACGCGAGCGCCGCGCCCAGCGCCGCGACCATGCTCCCGCTCGCAGCCCCCAGCCGGCAACGTGTGGGCTTTGACATAGGTCTTCTCCAGTCTTAGACGGGGTCTCCAGGAAGGCCGCATCCGGCGCGAGGTCCCCGCCGGAGTTTGCGCGACCTCTCGCTGCCAGACTCCGCCGTCGCGCGAACCTTCCTGGAGATGAGGCCTTTCTCGTGCGTGCGGCGCCCGCGTGGACTACATTCAAGGGGTATGGCCGATCCCTCTCAGCTTCGTGTGGCGGACGCCGACAGAGAGCAGCTCGTCGAGGAGCTCCGCGACCACGCGCTCGCCGGCAGGCTCACCTCCGAGGAGCTAGAGGAGCGAATCGGCGCCGCCTACCACGCGACCACCCGCGCGGACGTCGACGCGCTGCGCGCCGACCTCCCCGTCAGCTCCAAATCCGTCGCGCTCGCGCTCACCAAGCGCAGGGGGCAACTGCGCCGGCGCCTGCTGCAAGAGAGCGCTGGCAGCCTCGGCCTCTCCGGCCTCGCCGTCGGCGTGTGGATAGCGGTTGGCGCGCACGGCGGCTTCTGGCCCGCGTGGATCATCGGCGCCACCCTCTTGCCCGTCATCCGCGATACCTGGCAGCTAGTCGGCCCGGCGTCCGACATCGAGCTCGTCGAGGCGCGCCTGCAGGCCCGCCACGAACGGCGCCTCGCGCGCGGCCACCATCGCAACGGCTACCGGCACCACCGCTACCGCGGGCTGCCCTGGTGAGCGGGTGAGCTCACTGAGCGACGCGAGCGCGCACGCGCTCGCGGGTGGGCCGCAGCGCCATCGCGAGAAGGCGCTCGAGCAGGGCAAGCTACCGGTGCGCGAGCGCGTCGCGCGGCTGCTCGACGCGGGGTCCTTCGCCGAGGAGGCGCTTCTGGCCAACTGGCAAGAGGACGGCCTCGGCGCCGACGGCGTCGTTACCGGGGTGGGCGACATCGACGGGCGCCCCGTCGCGCTGATGGCCAACGACCCCACCGTCAAGGCCGGCTCGTGGGGGCCGAAGACGGTCGAGAAGATCCTGCGCATCCAGGAACGCGCGATGGAGCTCGCCGTGCCGATGGTCTACCTCGTGGACTCCGCCGGCGCGCGCATCACCGAGCAGGTGCAAATGTTTCCCGGGCGCAGGGGCGCGGGACGCATCTTCTACAACCAGGTAAAGCTCTCCGGCGTCGTCCCGCAGGTGTGCGTCCTGTTCGGCCCATCAGCCGCCGGCGGCGCCTACATCCCCGCCTTCTGCGACGTGGTCATCATGCGCGAGGGCAACGCCTCCATGTATCTCGGCTCCCCGCGCATGGCTGAGATGGTCATCGGCGAGCAGGTATCGCTCGAGCAGATGGGCGGCGCGCGCATGCACACGGGCGTCTCCGGTTGCGCCCACCAACTGGTCTCGAGCGACGCCGAGGGCATCCACTTCGCACGCACATATCTCTCATATCTACCTACCAACTGGACACAGCCGGCACCCGGCGCGCAGCCCAAGGCGCCCGGTGGACAGGACAATCGCCCGCCCATCGCCGAGCTGATCCCCGCCGACGAGAACAAGCCGTTCGACATCAAGCTGCTCATCGACGCGCTCGTCGACCACGGCTCGCTGCTGGAGATCCAGCCGCGCTGGGCCAAGGAGCTCGTCGTCGGCTTCGCGCGCCTTCACGGCCGCGCGATCGGCATCGTCGCCAACCAGCCCAAGCACAAGGGCGGCGTGCTGTTCGGCGACTCCGCCGACAAGGCCGCGCGCTTCATCTGGACGTGCAACGCCTTCAACGTGCCGCTGCTGTTCCTCGCCGACGTGCCCGGCTTCATGATCGGCACGCAGGTCGAGCGCCAGGGCATCATCCGCCACGGCGCCAAGATGATCTCCGCCGTCAGCGAAGCCACCGTGCCGAAGATCTCCGTCGTCGTGCGCAAGGCCTACGGCGCGGGGCTCTACGCGATGGCCGGCCCCGCGTTCGAGCCCGACTGCTGCCTCGCGCTGCCCAGCGCCTCGATCGCCGTCATGGGTCCGCAGGCGGCCGTCAACGCCGTCTTCTACAACCAGCTTCAGGCCATCGAGGATGAGGGTGAGCGCGCGTCGCGCACCGAGGAGCTGCGCGAGCAGTACGCCCGCGACATCGACATCCTGCACCTCGCCTCCGAGCTCGTCGTCGACGCCGTCGTCCAGCCCGAGCTGCTGCGCGAGGAGCTCGTGCGCCGCTTCGCCCACGCGTCCTCCAAGCGGCGCGAGTGGCCCGCCAAGCGCAACTCTGTGACGCCGGTGTGACCAGCCGGGGCGGAATGTGGTTTTGCGAAGGGCGATAGCCATGGTTATACGTTCGTCGGCCACACGCTTTCAATAGATTCCCCCGCGATGGACGCCCTCGAGCTCGCCTACGCCGGAATCGCCCGCCAGGCTCAGCTGATCGCGGCTGGAGAGGTCTCCTCGCGCGAGCTCGTCGAGCTCTACCTCGATCGCATCGAGCGCCTGGACGGGCGCTTGAACGCCTTCCGCGTGGTGTTCGCCGAGAAAGCCCGCCTCGAAGCCGACCAGGCCGACGCCAGGCGCGGGGCCGAAAGGGGCGTGAGCGCCGCCCGCGGCGGCGCCTCCGCCGACGGTCCCAGCCAGCTCGCCGCCAGCGGCCGGCCGCTGCTCGGCGTGCCGATCGCCGTCAAGGACAACATGGACGTGGCCGGCGAGATCACCTACGAAGGCACCAACGCCCGCGATCAGCCAGCCTCGGTCGACGCCGAGCTCGTCCGCCGGCTGCGCGCCGCGGGCGCGGTGATCATCGGCAAGACCAACGTGCCCGAGCTGTGCCTGTGGCCGTTCACCGAGACTGCAACCTTCGGCGTCACGCGCAACCCCTGGGACCTCCAGCGCGCCCCAGGGGGCTCCAGCGGCGGCAGCGCCGCGGCCGTCGCTGCCGGGCTCGTCGGCGCCGCGCTCGCCTCCGACGGCGCCGGCTCGATCCGCATTCCCGCCGCCTGGTGCGGCCTCTTCGGGCTAAAGCCACAGCGCGGGCGCGTGCCGCTCTCGCCGCACCCGCGCCACTGGCACGGGCTGTCCGTGTGGGGCCTGCTCGCCCGGCGCGTCGCCGACACGGCCCTCTTCCACGACATCGCCTCCGGTCCCGGTCCCGGCCTCGGCGAGGCGGACATCGACAGCCCGCCCACGCCCGCCGCGTCCTTTGCCTCCAGCGCCGCCACGCCGCCGGGCAAGCTGCGCATCGCCTACTCCACGCGCGTGCCGCCCGGCTTGATCGCGAGCCCCGACGCCGACGCCCGCCGCGCGCTAGAGGACACCGTCGAGCTGCTCCGCTACCTCGGCCACGAGGTCTACGAGCGCGATCCCGACTACGGCTTCGACGCCGGCCCGAATGTGCTCCTGCGCTATCTCTCCGGCGCGCGCGACGACGCCCGCGCGCTCCCTCATCCGGAGCGCCTGGAACGACGCACGCGCGCGATGGCGCGCATCGGCGGGCTCATCCCCCAGGCGCTCCTCGACCGCTCGCTCGCCGGCGAGGCCAAGCTCACGCGCCGCTTGAACCTCGTCCTGGAGGACCACCACGTGCTGCTCACCCCCGCCAACGCCGTGCCGCCCCCGCCCATCGGCAGGCTGCAGGGACGCGGCGCGCTCGCCACGTTCAACACCGTCACCAGTTGGGTGCCCTACTACGGCGTGTGGAACCTCACCGGCCAGCCCGCCGCGTGCGTGCCCACGGCGCCTGGCGCCGACGGGCTGCCGCGCGCCGTGCAGCTCGTGGGACGCGTCAACGACGAGGCCACCCTGCTGTCTCTCGCTGGGCAGATCGAGGCCGAGCGCCAGTGGGCGGATCGTCGTCCGTCCGCGTTCTCGTGAGCCAACAGCCCGCGCTCTTGGAGCTCGCCGTCGAGGCCGCCACCTCCGCTGGCGCGCTCCTCGCCGAGCGCGCGCGCCAAGGCGCTGAGCAACAAGTCAGCTCCAAGAGCACGCCCACCGACCTCGTCAGCGAGGCCGACCTCGCCTCACAGCGCGCCATCCGCGAGCTGCTCTCAAGCCGCCGCCCACAGGACGGGTTCGTGGGGGAGGAGGGCGACCACATGGAGGGCACCAGCGGCCTCAGCTGGGTCGTGGACCCGCTCGACGGCACCATCAACTTCGTCTTTCGCATTCCCCAGTGGTGCGTCAGCGTCGCCGTCCGCGACGAGCACGGCACGCTCGCGGGCGCCGTCTATGACCCCAACCGCCAGGAGCTCTTCACCGCCACGCGCGACGGCCCCGCCACGCTCGCCGGGCCGCAGGGGAGCGTCGAGCTCTCCGATCGCCAAGGGCTGGCCGGCGGGCGTGGGGAGGGGGTCGCCGCGGCCATGGTCGCCACTGGGCTCGCCTATGACGCCGACGTGCGCGCCGCGCAGGGGCGCGTGCTCGCGCGCGTCGCGCCCCAGGTGCGAGACATTCGCCGCTTCGGCAGCGCCGCGCTCGACCTCTGCTGGACGGCCGCAGGGCGCTACGACGCCTACTTCGAGCGCACCGTCAAGCAGTGGGACATCGCCGCCGGCGCGCTCGTCTGCGAACGCGCCGGGCTCGTCGTGCTGGACTTGCCCGAGCACGAGTACCTGCCGTGGGGGATCCTCGTCGCGCGCGAGCCGCTCGCGGGGGAACTGCTTGGGGTCGTCGGCGGGGCCTGAGGCGCCGGCACAACATCGATGCGGCGGGTGGGATTCGAACCCACACGCCCTTGCGGACAAGGCCTTTTGAGGGCCTCGCGTCTACCGTTCCGCCACCGCCGCAACGCGCATTACCGGCCCAGCGAGGATACCCGTGCTCAGGCCGGCTGGGGTGGCGCGCTTGCGCCAAGGTCCGGCATTGCCCCTGGGTCCCGTCGCTCGAGCTCCACGTTCCAGCCCTGCTGGAAGCCCCGCATGCAGAACGCCACCAGCAGGATCTGCACGGGCACGATCAGCAGCGTGAGCACGCCCAACAGGCCCGCGTTCAGCGAGGGCTGGGCAAAGCCGGACTTGTTGCGGTCAAACCAGCCCGGGCCAGCCACGAGCGCGAAGATCGCCAGGAACACGCCCAGCACGGCCGACACCGGCAGCACGCCGCGGTTCCAGCGCGTGGCGTAGAAGGCGAACACCACGTAGATCGCTATGTAGGCGATCTGTATCGGCACCGCTCCCTGCAGCACGCTCCAGCCGCCGATCGTCACGATCGCCACCAGCGCGGCGCTCGCCAGCAGGAGCAACACCACCGTGGCTCTCGTCGCCTGCACCACCGGCTTGTCCCGGTTGGGGTGCGTGATGATCACGCCGGGCTTTCTCTCGCGGGCGGAGTGCGTGGACATCGCGTACCTGACGATACAAGCTCGTGCGGCCTGCGTGCGCGGTGTAGCCTGCTCTGATCACGCGGGCGTGGTGGAATTGGTAGACACGCCGGCCTTAGGAGCCGGTGGGCGAAAGCCCTTGGAGGTTCGAGTCCTCTCGCCCGCATCGAAGAAAAGTCCTGCAAATGGATAGTATTGAACGCCGAGAGCTGCCGACGGCCACAGCGGCTAATCGCCGTGGGTAACACTCGTGGGTAACAAACGGCGGAGCTATTGCAGACGCTGCGCGTCAGCGTCCTCGAGCAGCTGAGCTTCGATCTTGGGCCTGATGTAGAGCCTGCGGCGGCCGATCTTGACGCTCGGGAGCAGGCCTCGCCGACCCCAGTCCGCGATCGTCGAGACCGGCACGTGCAGGAGATCTGAGACCTCGCCGACCGTCATCACGTCGGTGGCGGTCAGGCGCAGCCGCCCAGCCGGCTCGGGTTGCCGGGTTTCTCGTGGCTGGGCGCTCATCGTTCGGGTCCTGGCGCGTCGCGGGCGGGCTGTCTGTCGAGGTGCCGGACTGCTCTGCCGAGGGCGTGGAGCGGGGACGGGATGAGCCGGTGTGTGGGGTGGTACCCGGGTCCCCAGTCGGGGTCCGCGAGTTCCCGGTGGGCGAGGGATGGTGTTTGCCTGCGGCTGATGCGAAGTTGTTGTGCGAGGCGCATGACGCGGCGGTCGTCCTGACCGTCGATGCCGAGCTCGTCGCGGGCGAGGAACCACTCGGTCGCGTCCCGCGCCCGGGTTGCTTGGACGTAGGCGCTCTCCTTGCTGGTCTGCCAGCCACCGGTCAGCACGACGGACCGGTCGACCGTCGCGCCCTGCTGACGGTATACATGCTGGGCGTAGGCGAGACGGACGTTCTCCAGGTCTTTGCCCGCGAGCTGCAGCTCGCGGCCGGACCCGTCCAGCGTCAATGTGAGGTTGTTGCTCTCGCCGATCTTGGTGACCTCGGCGCGGGTGCCGTTCTCCACGCGCGGGTGCCCTGGTTGGCGGTGCTGGGCGGTGAAGGTGATGAGGTCCCCCTCGCGCAGCCCGTAATGCTGGTGGGGCAGCTGGATCTCCTGGTGTCCGAGTTCGCCGCGCTCCGCCCTGAGGTGCTGTGCGCGGGCGTTGAGACGGTCGATCTCCACGTTCGAGCTGTCGGCGATCAACGCGACGGACCGGATGGGGCGTTTCTTGGTGAGCTCTGCCCAGCGCTGAACAGCGGCCTCGCCGGCCTGCTCGCGGTCGTCCATGAAGAACAGCTGGCCCTCGGCCTGGTAGTGGGCCATCGCCTTCTCCGGCTCCCCGCGTCGCAGGGCAGCCCACGCCTGGCGCTCCTCGGGGTCGCTGGTGCGGTGGATGTCGGCGAGCTCCGCCGACCGGGCGTGGGCGGTGAGGCGGTCGAACATGCCTCCCGGCCCGATCGAGGGGAGCTGCTTGCCGTCGCCGACGGCGACCAGCTTCGCCCCTGACTCGTCGATGAGCCGGGTGAGGGCGTCCAGGCGGCGATGATCGGCCATCCCGGCCTCATCCAGGAACACGGTCGTGTTCGGGCCGATCCTCGCGCTCCCCGCCTCCGCCCGGGCGATGAGCGCGTCGATCGTCGATGTGCGGCCCACAAGCGCCGGTGTGGTTTCTCCGAGTCGCTCTGCCGTTGAGCCGGACACGGCGACCCCGATCGTGTGATGGCCGGCGTGTTTCTCCGCCCGGGCGGCCATGTCGATGACCACGCCCTTTCCGGTGCCGGCGGGGCCGATGAGCACCGCGAGGCGCTCATCACCCGTGATCGCTCTGAGGGCTGCTGTCTGCTCCGCGGTGGGCGGTCCCGCGAGCTGCTCTGCGACCTCGCTGATCGCCCGTGTGCGTGAGCGCTCGCCGACATCCCGGCCGCCGGGAGCGGCGAGCTGCTGGGCGCGGCGTTCGATCGCCTGCTCCTGAGCCCGGACAGCCAAAGTGGTCATCCGTCCGCCCTCGAGAGTCAGGACCCGCCGGTCACGAACCATCGCGTTCGCAACCTGGAGTGCGTCCTGGGGGGACATCTCCCCGGCGGCCTGCTCGAACACGACCGTCCGCAGGTCCTTCGCGTCGAACACCGCGTGATGCTCGACCAGGCGTGCCTCGACGCGATCCTCCAAGGCCCGCTCGGGTTTGGGGCGCTCGGGGCCTGCCAACAGCTGCAGCGCCTCCCCCGCGCTGAACCCGTGCTCACGGCCCGTCTCGCGCCACACCCGCTCCAAGTCGCGTCGGGTCGTGAGGGTCTTCGCTCGCCGGTTCTCCAACGCGAGGTCGCGTAGCTCGCCGCGCTTGGGCTCACGTCCCGTCCTTGCTCGGAAACGCTCGGCGGCCCTTGCGACCTCGCGGGAGCGGCCGGAGAACGCCTCACGCAAACCCTCGGGAACTCCGGTGAGCTCGAAGTATTTGCCGTCCTTGCCGGTGGCCTGCTGGATCTCGTAGCCGCGCTCTGAGAGCTCGTGCGCGAGCGCAGCCCGGTAGTGCGCACCCAGCTCACGAGCCGAGCGGAACACCGGACGGGACCATGTTGCGACGAGACGGTCATCCTCACGGACGACACCGGTGATCACGACATGGCTGTGCAGCTGGGGATCGGGTGCCTTCCCTCCGGCTACCCCGCGGGCGGTGGTGTGCTGGTACTCCGCGGCGATCAGATCCTTCGCGGGCTCCTCAACCACCAGGCCGCTATAGCGGCGACGGACCACTGGAACGTTCTCACGCATGTACGCGACGGTCTGCTCGACGGCGCTTTTGTGCGCGGCTTCGATTTCCTGGCGCTGCCACGGGTCGGCCAGCGCCCATACCGTCGAGACGGACTTCGGCGCGCTGAACGTCACATCGATCCCGCCACCCCTACCACCCCCGGCGCCCTCGGGCCGCAGGAACCTGCCGGTCCCGGGGTGCCGGCCCTCCATCAACGAGACGAAATCCCCGCCGGCCACCGCACCCTCCTGGTCCATCCCGAGTCGACCGAGTGTCTCTGGGTCGGCGAGCCAGCGGCCCGGAGCCTGCGTCAGCTCCCCATCAGGTGTGAGGTAGTAGTCGCCGCGCTCGGGCCCGATGGTCTTGGCCTCCAGATACCTGGCGTACCCGCCGCCCTTGGCGGCACCGATGCTCGACGCGCTCACCACACCGGTTAATGAGCGCGAACACCCAGTCGCGGCCAACAAATCTCAGATCTGCGTCTCTCCACACCGGTTCATGACCCCAAACACCCCAAACCGGCCACGAACTTCACCGACGCCCGCACCACACGACCCCCACCTACGGCCGCCCGACTACCGCCAAGACCACCGACCGAAGCCTCACCAGGACAGCCCACCTCGATGCGACGAGCCAACAGCGAACAGCCCAGGCAGACCAGATACACGGGTCACCAATTGGTACCTGATCGGTACCTGAGGCCCCCCGGCACCGTCCGCCGGGTAAGAGCGCCCGGCGGACAGGGTGCTGCGTGGCGGGAGGGGCGCGCCATCCGATCGGTTCCGAGAGCCGGTGGGAGGCCCACGCGAGGACTCGGGAAGCCAGAAGGCTGGTCAACGCCGCAGGGTGCCCTCTGCTGGGGTTTTTTCCGATACGTGGTGGGCGGAGCAGGGGATGGAGCCGGTGCCGGCGAGGGCGGCGTCGACTCCCTGGAGTGTTGGGCGCTGTAACGTCGCAGACGTGGGCGTCTCCCTAATCCCATGTGTGATCTACGCGGCCAAGAGCACCGAAGACCGTCGCGGCTCGATTCCTGGCCAGCTCCGCGAATGCCGTGAGGCGATTGAGGGCGCGGGGCCCGCCTGATCGTTGCTGAGTACACCGTTCGTCGCCAGACGAGGCCCTGGTCACGCGCGGTTTGCCCTCCAAGAGTGCGAACCCACCGAGCTGTTGCTCACCTGGCTCCTGCCCTGCTGCCACCCTCGCCGTGCCCGAGAGAAGCCCCGTCTGACGGGGTCCCTCGATCCCGGCGGCGGCCACCCATGATGAG
>Ga0181531_10002599_pt1 | contig 11271 bp, 7 predicted proteins | sample PEATcosm2014_Bin_38_FD_119743 | JGI IMG/M metagenome (GOLD analysis project Ga0181531, IMG submission 119743) | Peatland microbial communities from MTU Mesocosm Facility, Houghton, MI, USA - PEATcosm2014_Bin11_10_metaG | ecosystem: Environmental > Terrestrial > Soil > Wetlands > Peat | place... | reverse complement strand
TCGAGGCTCGCGAGATGAAAGCCGAAACAGTCCACAGCGCGCCGCAGGTGACGCAGCCGCCCGCGCGCGATCACGCGCGAATTATTCGTCACCAGCGAGCGATAGAGAATGTCGAGATCGGCCTTGAATTCGGCGACATTGGCGTAAGGTGCTGCTTCGCCGACCGCGGCGCGCGTGGTTTCGACCTCGAGCCGCGCGGCGGTGGCTGTGAGCCTTGCGAAGATGCCCGACACCGCCAATCGATACGGCTCGCCGCTTCGATGCGGCGATTTGTCGGGTGAACTCTCAGCCAGCGCCCGCAGGTCTTTTGACACGTCCGCCAGATGCGCCGCCAGCGAAAGTTCGGAGCCCAGTACATGTAGCTCATCGAGGTAGAAGCGAATGACCCGACCGGATTGCATTTTCAGCGTGCCGCGCATGACATCGGCCGTCACGAACGGGTTGCCGTCACGGTCGCCGCCGATCCAGCTTCCCATCTTCAGGAAAGACGCCAACTCGCCCTGCGCGCCTTCGCCCTCGTTCAGGCGATCTTCGAGCCCGCAATGCAGCCGGGGAACTTCGTGCAGGAAGGTATAGTCATAGAACGACAGGCCGTTGGCGACCTCGTCGAGCACCGTAAGCCGGGTGCGGCGCAACAGGTTGGTTTGCCACAAAGTCAATACCGCGCGCCGCAATTGCTCATCGCTTGCGGCCAGTTCCTCCGGTGTCAACTGCAGCCGCTCGCGCCGGTCCAGCACGGCCGCAATCTCCATCTCACGGTCGATGGTGCTCTTGCGGCGGACTTCCGTCGGATGGGCGGTGAGCACCGGACTGACCAGCGCAGAGGCAAAGAACTTGCGCAAATTCGCCGCGCTGATGCCGGCAGCACGCGCATGCTGCAAGGTCAGCGCCAGTGTCCCCGGACGTGGCGCTTGACCGGCCTTGGAGCCCTCGCGCATTCGGCGGATATTGTTCTGGTCTTCGGCGATGTTGGCGAGATGCGAGAAGTAGCTGAAGGCACGCACAATGCGCACCGTCTGGCTGATCGACATGCTGTCGAGGATCAGTTCAAGCTCGCCCCTCGCCGCCTTGTCGTCGCCACGGTGAAACCGGATCGAGGTTTGCCGGATGCGCTCGACCAGATCGAAGACATCGGCACCCTCCTGGTCGCGGACGGTATCACCGAGGATGCGCCCGAGCAGGCGAATGTCGTTCCGTAAGCGGACATCTTCTTCGAGCGCGGAGGTTTCCTCGCCGCGATCGGATTCCAGCCCTTGTTCAGAAAGCATGGTCTGGGGGGACATCGCTGAAAAGCTCCAGAGTCTGCCGGCCCCCTTGAGTCGCAATTTTTGCGGCGCAGCGCAAGGCCAAGAAACAGGCGGATGACCCGCAACCATTCCCAGCACGGGTCGCGCTTGGCATAGGTCGGGGCGCCAAAAACCGTCAGGGTTCGACAAACTGCGGGACGCGTTTGTCGATATTGGCGCGTACGGCCTCCAGCTGGTTGGGGCTGCCGATCAACTGCTGCTGTTCGATCGATTCCGTCAGCAGCGCGGCGGCCGGATCGGCCGAGAGCTTGTTGAGCATCCGTTTGACGGCGCGGATCGCATCCGGGCTTTTGGCGGCGATTTCATGCGCCACCTCAAATGCTGCGGCGCGGGGGTCGTCGCAGATCCTTGTCGCAAGGCCATAGTCCAGGGCTTCCTGCGCCGAAAAAATCCGCCCTGTGTACGTCAGCTCGCGCAGGATATCGTCGCGGACGAGGCTGGCCAGGATCGGCGTTCCCGCCATGTCGGGCACCAAGCCCCATTTGATCTCCATAATCGACATGCGCGCGTCGGCGCTCAGGAATCGCATGTCGGCGCCGAGCGCGAGCTGAAAGCCGCCGCCGAATGCGACCCCGTGAACCGCTGATATCACCGGCACCGGAAGCTGCCGCCAGCCCCACACGGCCATTTGTGGAAAATTGGCGATGCCATGGGTCCGCAAGGTGAGATCACGCGCTTCGCCGCCAGCGATACCGTTGCCGCCCTTGTCTTTCATCGCGGCAAAGCGGCCGATATCCAGGCCGGCCCAGAACGCGCGGCCCTCACCGGACAATACTACCGCGCGCAATCCCTTCTCGCTGCCAAGCCTTTTCGCAACTGCGACAAGCGCCTCGAACATCGCCGCATCCAGCGCATTCATCTTGTCGGCGCGGACCATGCGGACATCGGCAACCCCGCCCGAGATCGTCACCTGCACCCGATCATCCATGATTAACCCCTCCTCACTTCGTACGATAAGCGCTTTACACGAAAGCCTCCTCCGGTTTTAGTCCTCTCCAAACGTTTGGAAGAACGGAAACTCCAGGGACGCGCCATGTTTAGCGAAAAACTTCTTGCGGGCAGAAACATTCTTGTGACGGGCGGCGGTACCGGGCTCGGCAAATCGATGGCCGCTCGTTTCCTCCAGCTAGGCGCAGACATCCATATCTGCGGACGCCGCAAGAGCGTCTGCGACGAGACCGCAACCGAACTGATGGATCTCCACGGCGGCCGCGTGACCAGCCACGGCGTCGATATCCGCAATGCTCCGGCAGTCGATGAAATGGTTGAGGCGATCTTCAAGGATCGCCCGCTGACCGACCTCGTCAACAACGCGGCGGGCAATTTCATCTCGCGCACCGAAGATCTTTCGTCGCGCGGCTTCGACGCGGTCGCCAACATCGTCATGCACGGCACATTCTACGTCACCCACGCCGTCGGGCGGCGCTGGATCGCCAACAAACTTCGCGGCAATGTGGTGTCGATTACCGTCACCTGGGTCCGCAACGGCAGCCCCTATGTGGTGCCGTCGGCCATGAGCAAGTCGGCCGTCCATGCCATGACGATGTCGCTGGCGGCGGAATGGGGCCACTATGGCATTCGGCTGAACACGATCGCGCCGGGCGAGATTCCAACCGAAGGCATGAGCAAGCGGATCAAACCGGGTGACGAGGCCGGCGCGCGTACCAAGGCGATGAACCCGATGGGTCGTGTCGGAACGATGGAAGAGCTGCAAAATCTGGCGGTGTTTTTGATTTCAGGCGGCTGCGATTGGATCAACGGGGAAACCATCGCGATGGACGGCGGCCAGGCCCTCGCGACCGGCGGCAATTTCTATCAGTTGCGCGACTGGACCGACACCGACTGGGAAAAAGCGCGCGAGCAGATCAAGGCGCAGAACGAGAAAGACCGCACCGCAAGATAATCAAAAGCTTTCGCCCCGTCTCGAGCCAAGCGCGGCGCTATTGTCTTTGGCGCCAGATGCCGCCAAACTCCTCGCCAAAATAATACTCTGGGAGGAGGACATGGCCGCTTCACGGGAGCCGGCGCACCTTGCCGACATGGTGCGCGGGCTGGCGAAGTCACGCGACAAGGAAATCGTCTTCGAATTCGAGGGACGCCAGACCAGCTTTTCCGAATTCGATGTCCTGACCAACCGCGTCGCCAACGGGCTGATCGCCCTTGGTGTTCGCCCGCACGAGCGCATCGCCTATCTCGGCAAGAACAGCGACGCCTTTTTCGAACTGTTGCTCGGCGCGATGAAAGCCAATGTGGTGATGACGCCGGTCAATTGGCGGCTGGCGGCACCTGAAATTGCTTTCATCGTAGCGGATAGCAAGGCACCCGTCCTCTTCGTGGGCCCTGAATTCGTAGCCCAGGTTCGCAGCATTCAATCGCAACTGCCTGAGGTACGCGTGGTCATTGCGACTGAGGGTGGGGCAGCGGAATGGCAAAGCTATCCGGCCTGGCGGGATGCCCAGAGTTCCGAGGATCCGAAGATCGCCATCGGACGACAGGACGTTGCCATCCAGCTCTATACGTCCGGCACAACCGGAAAGCCGAAAGGCGCCATGCTTTCGCACGCCAACCTTCTCAAGTTGATCGAGGCCGGCGGCGGCGAAAGACCCGTGTGGAATCGATGGGACGAGGACGATGTTTCGCTGGTGGCGATGCCGGTATTTCACATCGGCGGCACCGGATGGGGTCTTTTCGGCCTTTTTCATGGCGCCAAGGGAGTCATCGCGCGCGAGTTCGATCCCACCAAGGTGCTCGATTTTATCGAGCACGCGAAGATCACCAAAATCTTCATGGTGCCGGCGGCCATGCAATTCGTGGTACGGCAGCCCCGCGCGCGCAGCGTCGATTTCTCGCGTTTGAAATACGTTCTCTACGGCGCTTCCCCGATCCCTGCGGCGTTGCTGAGGGAGTGTATCGACGTATTCGGCTGCGGCTTCGTGCAGGTCTACGGCATGACCGAAACGACCGGCACTATTGTCGCGCTTCCACCGGAAGATCACGTCGAGGGATCGGAGCGAATGCGTTCGGCCGGCAAGGCGTTGCCGGGCGTCGAGCTTGCGATCCTCGACGTCGACGGCAAGCATCTGCCACCGGGTGAAGTCGGCGAGATCGCGACACGTTCCGGCTCCAATATGGTGGGCTATTGGAATTTGCCGGAGGCAACCGCCAAAACCATGGGCCGCGACGGCTGGCTGCGCACCGGCGACGCCGGTTACCTGGATAAGGACGGCTACCTCTACATTCAGGACCGCATCAAGGACATGATCATCTCGGGCGGCGAAAACATCTATCCGGCCGAGGTCGAGAGCGCGGTTTGCGATCACCCCGACGTCGCTGAAGCCGCCGTGATCGGCGTACCTGACGATACCTGGGGCGAAGTGGTAAAAGCGATCGTGGTGTTGAAGCCCGGCAAACAGGCGACTGCCTCCGACATCATTGGCTTCACGCGGGCGCATATCGCTGCGTTCAAGACGCCGAAGACGGTGGATTTCATGGACGCCCTCCCCCGCAATGCCTCGGGCAAGATCCTGCGCCGTCATCTGCGCGACCCCTATTGGGCGGGAAGAGAGCGGCAGGTGAATTGAGAACCGGGCATGACGGCCGTCGAGAAGATCGGTATGAGAGGTCACGGACCAGTGCGTCGGCCCCCGATGTGGCGGCCTCACCTGAGTATCAAGTAACCGCCACGGACGCGGCTGCCCGTTCGAACGCCATGGCCGTCATCGTAAATCCCTCATAGTCCTTGGCCGCGACTTCGTCGCAGATACGGCGATAGACACCGACGCCGCCGATATAGGGCATGAAGATGCGCGGCTTGCCCGGGATGTTGGCGCCCATGTACCAGGAATTGGCCTGCGGATAGAGCGTCATCTCCGCCACTTCATTGACATGCGCGACCCATTTCTCCTCGGCCTCAAGCATGGCTTCCATAAAAACGAGGCCCCGGCTGCGCATGAAAGCGAGGCAATCGGCGATCCAGTCCACATGCTGCTCGATCGAGACGATCATGTTCGAAAGCACCGACGGGCTTCCGGGGCCTGTGATGATGAAGAGATTCGGAAAGCCCTCGCTCATCAGGCCGAGATAGGTTTTCGGGCCCTCCGCCCATTTCTGTTTCAACGTCCTTCCGCCGCGGCCACGAATGTCGATTTTGGCCACGGAACCCGTCATCGCATCAAACCCGGTTGCCAGCACCAGCGCGTCGATGTCGTAATCCTGGCCGCCCGCGCGTACGGCGGTGGGCAGGATTTCGTCGATACCGCCTCGGCGGATGTCGACCAGCGTCACATTGGCTCGGTTGAAGGTCGCGTAATAATCGGTGTCGACGCAAATGCGCTTGGAGCCGATCGGGTGATTGTCCGGTTGAAGGCGCTTTGCAGTCGCGGGGTCTCTGACAATTTCGGAGATTTTCTCGCGGACGAAATTCGCTGCCGTATCGTTAGCGGTCTTATCAAGAATGAGATTGTTATAGGCGAGCATGAAAGTGAGGCCCCCTTTGGCCCAACGCTGCTCATATTTGATGCGCCGCGCGTTCTCGCCGTCGTCCAATGCACCACGGTCGGGCAGTTCGGCATAGATGCCGTTGCGCGCCTCCTCACGGGCGAAGCGCCTGATCTCGGGATAATTCCTGCGAAAGGCGTCGCGTTCTTCCGCCGTCAGCGCCGCATTGCGCGCCGGAATCGAAAAATTAGGCGTGCGCTGAAAAACGAAGAGATGACTTGCCTGCTCGGCAATCACGGGAACCGACTGAATTGCCGACGAACCGGTGCCGATCACGCCGACGCGCAAACCGGTGAAGTCGGCGCCTTCATGCGGCCAATGGCCGGTGTGATAGACCTTGCCCTTGAAGTCCGACAGGCCCTTGAGGTCCGGCATTCTGGCATTGGACAGACAGCCGGTCGCCAGCACGACGAATTGGGCCTGCACGGTTCTTCCGTCGGACGTTGACACCTCCCAGGCGCCGCAGCCCTCGTCGAATTCAACGCGACCGACACGGGTGTTGAACGCGATGTCGGGACGCAAGCGGAAGCGGTCGGCGACATGCTGCGCATATTTCAGGATTTCCGGCTGCGGCGCATAGCGCTCGCTCCAGTTCCATTCCTGCTGCAATTCCTCGGAGAAGGAATAGGAGTACTGCATGCTCTCGACGTCGCACCGCGCGCCGGGATAACGGTTCCAGTACCAGGTGCCGCCGACATCGCTGCCCTGTTCATAGACGCGAACGGAAAATCCGAGCCCGCGCAAACGGTGCAGCATATACATTCCGGCAAAGCCGGCACCGACGACAACGACGTCGAATGCCTGTTTCCGGCCGTTTTCCGGCATTGATGTCGCGGCGGGCATCAAGTCGCTCCCTTGGCAGTTCTGTTTATTGGGCGCAGCATTCTACCGGCTGCGGCAAAGCGCAAGGCCGAAAAAATGAGAGTGTTTCGGTGGCATATTCTATACCGCGAGGAGCTTTCATGTCCGCGTAACGTGGTGATATTGTCCCCGAAATAACAAATTCGCCAGGGAGCGGAATCAACGATGAAGTCGCCGGTCTGCGAGATGCTGGGCGTCGAGTTTCCGCTGTTCGCATTCAGCCATTGCCGCGACGTCGTCGCCGCCGTGAGCCGCGCCGGAGGGTTCGGCGTGCTCGGCGCCACCACGCATTCGCCCGAGACCATCGAGCAGGAGTTGCAGTGGATCGACGATCACGTCGACGGCATGCCCTACGGCCTCGACGTGCTGATCCCTGAAAACATCTCAACGGCGGGCGAGAGCGACGTCACCTGGCAGAGCCTCGAGCGACGGATTCCGTCCGAGCACCGTGCCTTCACCCGTGACCTCCTCAAGAGATACGGCGTTGAGTTCACGGCCACATCCGTTCCACCCGATACGCCGCAACCCTTTGACACCACGCGGGCGCTTGAAGTGCTCGAAGCCTCGTTCCGCCATCCCGTCCGGCTGATCGCCAATGCGCTCGGTGTGCCCCCGAAAGCGATGATCGAGATGGGCCGGAAATATGGCGTTCCGGTCGCGGCCCTGGTCGGAGCCAAGGAACACGCGTTGCGCCAGGTCGCGGCCGGCGTCGATATTCTGGTTGTGCAAGGCACGGAAGCCGGTGGCCATTGCGGCGAAGTCTCGACCATGGTGCTGGTGCCGGAGGTCATCAAGGCCATCAAGCCGATTCGCGACGTGCCGGTGCTGGCGGCGGGTGGCATCATGACCGGGCGGCAGATGGCCGCTTGCATGGCGATGGGTGCAGCCGGCGTCTGGACGGGGTCGGTGTGGCTTGCCACGATCGAGTCGGAGACCAGCGAAATCTTTCGCGAGAAGATGATCGCCGCCTCCTCGCGCGATGCGGTGCGTTCGCGGGGGCGCACCGGCAAGCCGGCGCGGCAATTGCGTTCGGTCTGGACGGATGCCTGGGACCGCGACGCGGCAAGTCCCGGCGCGCTTCCGATGCCGCTGCAAAGCATCATCAGCCGCGACGCCTTTCAAGCCATCGACCGCGCAGCGGCGGCGGGCAATGCAAAAGCGCGCGACCTCGTCAGCTATTTCGTCGGACAGGGCGTCGGCCTGATCGACAGCGTGAAGTCGGCAAGCGCCGTGGTGCAGGAATTCAAGGAAGATTTTGCCGAAGCGGTGGAGCACATGAATGCGCTGGTGCGGGAATAGATGACGACACCCTCCCACTCCCCCGACCACACACCCGTCATTGTCGGTATCGGTGAAATCACCGATCGGCCGAAAGAGATTACCGATGGCCTCGAACCCCTGGCCTTGCTGATCGACGCCCTCAGGCGCGCCGAAGCCGATAGCGGCGCAGCGCTGCTCGGCGAGATCGATTCGCTCGACGTCGTCAATTTCCTGAGCTGGCGCTACCGTGATCCGGAAAAGCAGCTCGCGTCCCGTCTCGGCATCACGCCGAAGCACGCCTATTACGGGCCGGTCGGCGGCGAAAGCCCGATCCGCTACCTGCATGAGGCGGCGAAGCGCATCGCGCGCGGCGAATCCAGCGTGGCCGCGGTTTGCGGTGCGGAAGCGCAAAGCACCGCGACCCGGGCCGAACGCGCCGGCATCCGATTGCCGTGGACGCCATTCGCGCATGATGTCGAGGAGCCCAAACGCGGCGCGGCATTTCAGAAGCAAGTGGCGGTCAAGCTCGGCGTCTTCCGGCCGGTCAGCGTCTATCCGTTTTACGAGGCTGCCACCTCAGCCCATTGGGGCCAAACGCCGCGAGAGGCGATGGCCGAATCGGGGGCGCTGTGGTCAGCCTATTCGCAAGTGGCCTCAGAAAATCCCAATGCCTGGCTGAAGCGGCGCTTTACGCCGGAAGAAATCACGACGCCCTCCGTCGACAACCGGCTGATCGCCTGGCCGTACACGAAGCTCATGGTGGCCAACCCGACCGTCAACATGGGCGGGGCGGTTCTGATGACGAGCCTCGCCAAGGCACGTATCGCAGGCGTTCCCGAACACAAATTGATTCACGTGATCGGAGGCGCATCGGCTGAAGAGCCCCGCGATTACCTTGAGCGCGACCAGTTCGTCGAAAGTCATGCCCAGAATGCAGTGCTCGCCGCGGTGACGGATTTGGCGGGCGGCCAAGCCAAGGCCTTCGACGCGATCGAGCTCTATAGCTGCTTTCCCTGCGTGCCGAAGATGGCGCGGCGAACGTTGGGATTGGGTCCCGATTTCAATCCTACCGTCACCGGCGGCCTGACGTTCTTTGGCGCGCCGCTCAACACCTATATGACGCATGCGGCCTGCGCGATGGTGCGAAAACTCCGCAACGGTCACTCACTCGGCTTGCTTTACGGCCAGGGCGGATTTGTCACAAAGCATCACGCGCTGGTGCTGTCGCGCCAGGCACCACCCGAGCCGTTGGCGCAAGAGACAAGTGTTCAGCGCGAGGCCGACCGCCATCGCGGTGCGGTTCCGATCTTCGCAACCGAAGCCACCGGTACGGCTACCGTCGAAAGTTTCACCGCGATCTATGGCCGCGACAACGCGATCGAGCACGGCGTGGTCATGCTGCGGACGTCAGACAATACGCGCGCGCTGGCGCGGGTGCCCGCCAATGACGCACAGACGCTGGCGCATCTGTTGGATAAGGACCGTAGCCCGGTCGGTTCGTCCGGCGCGGTTTTTAGCGCCGATGACGGGATGCTCGAATGGCGGGTAGGTTAAGGTAGAGGAGCCCCTCTATCCCTTCTCGCCCTGCTTGGCCGACACCGTCGCCGGCCGGCCCTTGGTCGAGACGACACGAACCGGGTCGCCGTCAACAACACCATCCGGCGGCGTGCTGATGACCCGATCATCCAGCGTAATACCCCCTGCAATTTCGATCTCTCGTCCAAGGTCGCGGGCGATCGTCACAGGCTTGAATAAAATCTTGTTGTCTGGCGTCACCGTCGCCACGCGCAGACCCTTCTGATCGAAGACGAGCGCGCTGGAGGGAATGTGCAACGGGGCGTCCTCGCCTTGCAGGACCAGCCGCACATTGGCAAAACCGCCCGGCATCAGCGCGCCCGAGGAGTTGTCGAGGCCGAGTTGCATCTGCGTGGTACCGGAGTTGACATCAACCGCCTGGGCCGAGGCCTCGACTGTCGCCTCAAATGTCCGCGTCGGATATTCCGGCACCACAATCGTCCCCTTGGCGCCGATCTTCAGCGATGGCACGTAATTCTGCGGGACGTTAACATAGACACGCAGTTTCTTGATGTCGGAGACGATGAACATCGGCGGACTGCTGGTGCCGCCGGCATTGATCAGCGCGCCGACGTCGGTGTTTCGCGCCGTGACGATGCCGTCAAACGGCACGGTGATCTTCTTGTAGCCGGCGAGCGCCTCGAGCCGTTCAACATTGGCCTGACTGGAGTTCACGGCGGCGTTCTTGTTGGAGAGGTCAGCCGTGCGCTCGTCGATTTCCTGCATCGAGACGAAGTTCGACGCGATCAGCGTCTTGCGGCGAGCGAGCGTTACGTCGGAAAGCTTCGCGCTTGCCTGCTGGTTCGCGAGGTCCGCGCGCGCCTGAAGCAATTGCTGATCGAGGTCCGGCGCTTCGATTTCGGCGATCACGTCACCGGCCTTAACACGGGCGCCAATGTCGGCGCTCCAGCTCTTCACGTAGCCGTTGACGCGCGCGAAGATCGGCGCGCGATAATAGGCCTCCAGCCGGCCCGGCAGGTCGATCGTTGAGGTCAGCGCCCCGGGATTGGCGTAAATCACCGCAACCGACGGCACCGACTGGTCGTCCGTCCATTCCTTCAGCTTGACGTCGGTGTCTTCCCGGGCGCGGATGCCGGTGACGACGAGCGTCAAGGCCCCGACAGCAGCGATCACGCCAAAAATGCCCAGTTTCCGGCGAGACACCGGCGGGCGAGTGTCAGTGGACATTTTCTTTCTCCGATGGGACGGCTGCTTTGGCGTCCTGCTTTTTGTGCAGCATACTAAACACCACAGGAACAAACATCAACGTGGCAACAGTCGAGAACATGAGGCCACCGATCACGGCCCGGCCGAGCGGCGCGTTGGCCTCGCCGCCCTCACCCAGACCCAACGACATCGGCAGCATCCCGATCACCATGGCAAGCGCCGTCATGAGCACCGGCCGGATACGCACAAAGCCAGCTTCGATGGCTGCGGCGACCGGGTCGCCAAGCTCCTCATAGCGCTCGCGGGCAAAGCTGATCACGAGCACGCTGTTGGCGGTTGCAACGCCCATGCACATGATCGCGCCGGTCAACGCCGGCACCGATATGGTCGTATGGGTCAAGAACAACATCCAGACGATGCCTGCGAGTGCCGCCGGCAGCGCGGTGATGATCACGAACGGATCGGACCACGACTGGAAGTTCACGACGATCAGGAAATAGACCAGGACGATCGCTCCCAACAAACCGAATAGCAGACCGGAAAACGAGCTGTTCATGGTCTGAATCTGGCCCGACAGCACGACGGTCGAGCCCTTCGGCACATC